>Ga0302325_10002534_pt1 | contig 44277 bp, 42 predicted proteins | sample Palsa_T0_2_FD_201948 | JGI IMG/M metagenome (GOLD analysis project Ga0302325, IMG submission 201948) | Peat permafrost microbial communities from Stordalen Mire near Abisko, Sweden - Palsa_T0_2 | ecosystem: Environmental > Terrestrial > Soil > Palsa > Peat permafrost | place: Sweden: Abisko... | reverse complement strand
GACGCCGCGCTGCAGCGGGCGGCCGAGCTTGGCGCGGAGCACGCGGATTTCCGCGCGGAGCGGATCCGGGGCCAGCAGCTCGGGCTCTCCGACGCCAAGCTGGAGACGATGCGGGACGGCGACGAGATCGGCCTGGCAGTCCGGGTGGTGCGCGGCGGGACATGGGGCTTCGCCGCCGCGGTGGACCTGACCATCGAGGCGGCCGTGCGGGCGGCGCAGGAGGCTGTCGATGTCGCCCGGGTGTCGGCCGCCATCAATACCGAGCGGATCGAGCTGGCCGACGAGCCCGGTTACGGGGAAGTGACCTGGGCCTCGGCCTACGACGTCGACCCGTTCGACGTCAGCGTCGCGGAGAAGATCGCGACGCTGACCGACTGGAGCTCCGCGCTGCTGGCCCGGCCCGGCATCGATCACGTGGATGCCTCGCTGCTGCAGGTCAGGGAGTGCAAGTTCTACGCCGACGGTGCCACCACCGCCCTGCAGCAGCGAGTGCGGCTGCACCCGGAGCTGACCGCGGTCGCGGTCGAGCCGAGCGGCAGGTTCGAGACCATGCGCACGCTGGCCCCGCCAGTCGGCCGCGGATATGAGTACCTGACGGGCACCGGCTGGGACTTCCCGGCCGAGCTGGCCGAGCTGCCGGAGCTGCTGGCGGCCAAGCTGGCGGCGCCGTCAGTAGCGGCGGGCCGCTACGACCTGGTGATCGACCCGTCCAACCTGTGGCTGACCATCCACGAGTCGATCGGTCATGCCACCGAGCTGGACCGGGCGCTGGGCTACGAGGCCGCGTACGCCGGCACCTCCTTCGCCACCCTGGACAAGCTGGGCAGTCTGCAGTACGGGTCGGCGCCGATGCACGTCACCGGGGATCGGACAGTACCGCACGGCCTGGCCACCATCGGCTACGACGACGAGGGCGTCGCCGGGCGGTCCTGGGACCTGATAACCGGCGGCGTGCTGACCGGCTACCAGCTGGATCGCCGGATGGCGCGGCTGCAGGGATTCGGCGCCTCCAACGGCTGCGCTTACGCCGACTCCCCCGCCCACATGCCGATCCAGCGGATGGCCAATGTCTCGCTCCAGCCGGCCGCCGCCGGCCCGTCGACCGCGGAGCTGATCGCCGGGGTGGAGAACGGCATCTACGTGATCGGCGACAAGAGCTGGTCGATCGACATGCAGCGGTACAACTTCCAGTTCACCGGGCAGCGGTTCTTCAAGATATCCGGCGGCCGGCTGGCCGGGCAGCTGCGCGACGTCGCCTACCAGGCCACGACCACTGACTTCTGGAACTCGATGGAGGCGGTCGGCGGGCCGCAGACCTACGTGCTGGGCGGCGCGTTCAACTGCGGCAAGGGCCAGCCCGGTCAGGTAGCCTCGGTCAGCCACGGCTGCCCGGCCGCCCTGATGCGGGGCGTGCGGATACTGAACACGGTGGCAGAGGGCACGTCATGACCGGGCACTCACCGCAGGACGCCGTGGAGCGGGCCTTGCAGGCGGCCCGCTGCGATGACTGCGTGGTGATCGCGGCGGAGACCTCGTCGGCGAACCTGCGCTGGGCAGGCAATACCCTCACCACCAACGGCGTAGCCCGGTCCCGGCAGCTGACCGTGATCGCGATCAGCCGCGGCCGGGACGGAACCTCGGCAGGCGTGGTGTCCAGGGCCGGCGTCAGCGATGAGATGGTGGCCGATGTGGTCGCCGAGGCCGAGCACGCGGCAGCGCAGGGATCGGCTGCCGAGGACGCCGGGCCGCTGGTAACCACGGCAGCCGCCGGGCCGCTGGCAGCGGCGGGGAGCACGGCCTGGGCGGAGCCGCCGTCCGGTACGGAGATCGGCATCTTCGGCGGCTTCGCCGGCGAGCTCGGCGATGCATTCGGCGCTGCGGCCGCGGGCGGCCGCAGGCTGTACGGCTTCGCCGAGCACTCGGTGGCCTCGACGTTCCTGGGCACCTCCGCCGGGCTGCGCCTGCGGCATGACCAGCAGACGGGCAAGGTCGAGCTCAACGCCAAGTCAGCCGACCTGACCCGGTCTGCCTGGGCCGGGACGGGCACCCTCGACTTCACCGATGTCGACGTCGCCGCGCTGGAGGCAGGGCTCGCGCAGCGGATCGGCTGGGCGGAACGGCGCATCGAGCTGCCGGCCGGGCGGTATGAGACGCTGCTCCCGCCGTCCGCGATGGCCGACCTGATGATCTACCTTTACTGGTCGGCCGGGGCGAAGGACGCGCTGGACGGCCGCTCTGTTTTCAGCAAGCCGGGCGGCGGGACGCGGGTGGGCGAGCAGCTGTCCAGCCTGCCGCTGACGCTGCGCAGCAGTCCCGCCGAGCCGGGCCTGCAGACCGCGCCCTTCGTCATCGCGTATGCCTCCAGCCGGGAGTCGTCGGTCTTCGACAACGGCCTGCCGCTGCAGCCGACCGACTGGATCTCCGCCGGGGACCTGGCCGCCCTGACCCAGACCCGGCATTCGGCCCAGCTGTCCGGGCTGGCGGTAACGCCGCCGATCGGAAACCTGATCCTGCAGGCACCGGGCGGGACTGCCTCGCTCGCGGACATGATCGCCGGGACCAGGCGCGGCCTGCTGCTCACCTGCCTGTGGTATGTCCGCGAGGTTGACCCGCAGACGCTGCTGCTGACCGGCCTCACCCGGGATGGCGTCTACCTCGTCGAGAACGGCGAGGTCGCCGGGGCGGTGAACAACTTCCGGTTCAACGAGAGCCCGGTCGGCATGCTGGACAGGATCGCCGAGGTCGGCGCCACCGCGCGGACCCTGCCGCGGGAGTGGAGCGACTACTTCACCAGGGCGGCCATGCCGCCGGTGCGGGTGGACGGCTTCAACATGTCCTCGGTCAGCCAGGCCAGCTGACCCGCCCGTGGCACTCACCAGGTGACCCGCGGCACTCAGGAGTCCTCGAGCCGGAATCCGACCTTCAGGCCCACCTGGAAATGCGCCACCTCGCCGTCGACGATCTGGCCGCGGACCTGGGTTACCTCGAACCAGTCCAGATGGCGCAGCGTCTGCGCGGCCCGGCGCAGCGCGCCGCGGATCGCTGGCTCGATGCCATCGGGCGAGGTGCCGACGATCTCGGTGACGCGGTAGGTGCGCTCGGTCATATCTCCTCCAGGATGGGCACATGACGGAAGATGCGGCGGAACTGCAGCGCCGTGCCCGCGAGCTGCTGCCCCGTGCTGTCTACGATTACTACGCCGGGGGGGCCGGACGCGAGCGGACACTTCGCGGTAACCAGAAAGCCTGGCGACGGACCTGGCTGGCGCCGCGGGTGCTGCGCGACGTCTCGGCGGTCGACACGGCTGTCGCTGTGCTGGGCACCGCGCTGGCCACGCCGGTCTGCGTCGCCCCTACCGCCTATCACGGCCTGGCCAGCCCGGCCGGCGAGCTTGCGACCGCGGCAGGCGCGGCCAGGGCAGGCGCGCTCTTTGTCCTGAGCACCCGGTGCAGCCGCCCGATCGAGGAGGTGGCCGACGTGCTGGCCGCCGAGGGCGGCAGCTGGTGGTTCCAGGTGTACGTGCTGCGGGACCGCAACCTCACCGCCAGCCTCGTCCGGCGGGCGGCAGCGGCGGGGGCCGGGGCGCTGGTACTGACGGCCGATACCCCGGTCGTCGGCCGCAAGCGCCGCAACAGCGCAGACGGCGTGGTCACCGACGAGGAATTCCTGGTTAACCTAGGGCCACTCGGCGATCTGAGCGCCGCGGACCAGGCGGCCGACGTGCTCTTCACCGATATCGGCTGGCTGGCCGAGATCTCCGGCCTGCCGGTGATCGTGAAGGGAGTCCTCCGGCCGGACGACGCGCTGGCCTGCGCGGCGGCAGGAGCCGCCGGGGTCATCGTGTCCAATCACGGTGGCCGGCAGCTCGACGGCGCGGTCCCGACGGCGCTGGCGCTGCCGGGCGTGGCCGCGGCCCTGCAGGAGCAGCCGGGGGGATGCGAGGTCTACGCAGACGGCGGCATCCGCACCGGCGATGATGTACTCGCGGGCCTGGCTCTGGGCGCCGGCGCAGTGTTCGTCGGCAGGCCCGTGCTGTGGGCGCTTGCGGCGGGCGGCGCGGACGGCGTGCAGTCGCTGCTGACCGGCCTCACCGGCGATCTGGCGCACTCGATGGCTCTCGCCGGCGCCGCGACGGTCCCGCAGATCGCTGGTATCGGCCCGCACCGTTGGTCCTGCGGCCAGGCAGGCATACCGTGGGATGGTGAGAGCTGCCCGAAATCCCCGCCGTGACCAGGCCCACCTGGTCACCGAGGCACAACGCTCGAAGTCCGACGACATCGCCTACCGCCAGCGCCGCTACCTGATCATGATGGGAATTCGGGCGGTCTGCTTCGTGGCGGCGGTGGTGCTCTATGTGAACCACGCACCGTGGTGGCTGATCGCGATTCTCGTGGTGGGAGCGGTCTTCATTCCCTACTTCGCGGTAATTTTCGCGAACGCGGGCCGGGAGCCAACCAGCACCCGCGGATTCCGCGCCTACGAGCCGAACCTGCCCGAGCGCTACGTGCCGCCGCCCACGGGCCCGGCGGAGCCGGAACAGTCGGGCAATAACGGCACTGCAGGCAATATTGGCATGCCACCGCGTACCACTCCATCCGGCAGCGAAACAGGACAGCCAAACACCTGATCTTCGGGGATCAGCTGGTCTTGATGATGAGATTCGCTCGTAATCCGGTCTTGACGCACTCTAGGGGGAGGTTCGGTGTAACATGCATACCGGTGCTCTGGTCCCCCGCCGGGGCACCCTAGCCGGCGTTCCGGGCCCCCGTCGGAGCGCCGACGTTATGCGACGCCGGGTGGTTTGCCCCCGTAGCCACCCGGCGTCGCTCATCATTTCCCGCGCAGCCCTTTCCGGCATTGCAGCCTTTTTGGGCGCCAATGTTCCCTGCCTGCCGTGCTACTCGGTCTTGCGGAATTCCGCGATCGCCACGCTCATCATTCCCAGGCCCATGACCGCCACTATGCCCAGCGACAGCCATAGTGGTACCTGCCACCCGCCCCAGCTGATGGCGGGCGCCAATTTCGCGTCGACGGCAGCCGGCAGGCTCAGGTGCGTGAATACCGCCTGCCGCATCGGGCCCACAACATAGGTCAGCGGGTCTATCCGGGTGAGCACAGTCAGCCAGGTCGGCAGGCCGTTCAGCGGGTAGAGCGCTCCGGACAGGAAGAACAGCGGCATGACCAGCATCTGGGTCAGCGCCATAAATGCCTGGAACTGCTTGATCCGCGCCGCCATCATGACGCCGAACGCCGTCAGCGTGAACGACAGCAGCAGCAATTCGCCGATCAGCGTGAGAATGAGCAGCGGGTTGTAGGGAACGTGCGCGAGCCCGGCCAGGACAAGGAAGATCACGCCCTGGAAGGTCGCGATCGTGGCGCCGCCCAGGCACTTGCCGATCACGATCGACGCCCGGCCGACCGGTGCCACCAGGATCTCGCGCAGGAAGCCGAACTCCCGGTCCCAGACAATCGAGGCCGCCGAGAAGATGGCGGTGAACAGCACCGACATCGCGAGCACCCCAGGGTAGATGAAGGTCTTGAAATCGACTCCCGGCGGCAGGCTGCGCCCGGCCAGCGCGGACAGCCCGGTGCCGAGCACGAACAGGAAGAGCACGGGCTGGACCAGCGCGGTGATCGCGCGCAGCCGGTCGGTGCGGAACCGGATCAGCTCGCGCCGCCAGATGATGATGACGGCGCGAAGGTCGTGCCGCAGGCCGCGCTCGGGCACCGCGACCCTGATCTCTTCGATCAGAACTGCCGGGCCTGGCGCGGGCGTCAGGTCGGTTGTCTGAGTGGCCATTCTTATCGCCTCCCTCTGAACCGCTGGACCATCTGCCGCATGGCGTCGGTGCCCGATGCCTCGGCGTCCCTGATCGTGCTGCCGGTGTAGGACATGAAGACATCATCCAGCGATGGCCGGGACACGCTGACCGAGCGGATCGGCACGGAGAACTCGCTGAAGAGCCTCGGCACGAACTGCTCGCCGGAGGAGACAGAGAAGGTCACCGCGCCCTCGCGCACCGCCGCCTCGATCCCGAAGGTACTGGCAAGCGCCGCGATGGCCGCCGGGTCGTCGGCCGTGTGAATCTGGACCCGGTCCTTGCCGACGCTCGCCTTCAGCGCTTCGGGCGTGTCGATCGCCACGATCTTGCCATGGTCGATGATCGCGATCCGGTCGCAGTTCTCGGCCTCGTCCATATAGTGCGTGGTGAGGAAGATCGTGATGTCCTCGCGCTGCTTGAGGTCGTTGATGTATTTCCAGATTGAGGAGCGGGTCTGCGGGTCCAGGCCCACGGTGGGCTCGTCCAGGAACAGCACGTGCGGCGCGTGCAGCAGGCCGCGGGCGATCTCCAGCCGCCGCTGCATACCGCCGGAGAACGTGCTGACCAGGCTGTCCTTGCGGTCCCACAGCCCGACCATGTCCATGACCTGGCGCATCCTGGGCTGCACAGCCGGCTTCGGCACGCCGTAAAGCTCGGCATGGAAGCGCAGGTTCTGCTCGGCGGTCAGATAGGTGTCCAGCGTGGTGTCCTGGAATACCAGGCCGATGTTGCGCCGGACGGCATCCCGCTCGGTGGCCGTGTCGTGCCCGGCTACCTGAGCGGTGCCGTCGGTCGCGTTGGCCAGCGTGCAGAGGATCTTGATCGTCGTGGTCTTGCCGGCGCCGTTGGGCCCGAGGAAGCCGAAGGTCTCTCCCCTGGCCACCTCGAAGTCGATGCCGCGGACGGCCTCGACCTCGCCGTACCGCTTGGTCAGGCCCGATACCGATATGACCGGCTGACGCCCGTTGCCCGTTGCCCGCTGCCCGTTGCCGCCTGGGGCGGCCAGGGGCGAGCTAACCCGCCCGCTGGCCGCCGCACCGGGCTGCGTACCGGTGTTCGCTGCCACCGCTGCTACCTCCCTTGGCTGAGCTCCTCCGAGCTTAGCCGCGATCGCCGGACTGACCTTCCCCAGCTCAGTCGTCATCCCGGCCGGCCGGCTCATCGTCGTCGGCGGCAAGGATCCGGTACAGCGCCTTGCGCGTGTCGGCGAGGATCTGGCGCGCCTGCTTGACCTGGGCATCGGAGCCCGCGCTCAGGACCTGGTAGCCAGCCATGCCGACCTGCCGGAGCAGATTGCGCATCTCGATGGCGAAGTCGCCCACCGAGCCGGCGACTGCATCCCAGGGAGCATGTACCTCATCGGGATGCGCTGCCACGTAGCTGCGGCCCTCGTCGGTGAGCGAAAAGCTCCTGCGGCCGTTCTCGTCGGCCTGGGCGATGATCAGGCCCTCGTCCTCCAGCTGCTGGAGCGCGGGGTAGACCGATCCGGGGCTGGGCCGCCAGACGCCGTCGCTCCGCTCGCCGATCTCCTGGATTATCTGGTAGCCGTTCATCGATCCCTCGGCCAGCAGGGCCAGCGCAGCGGCGCGCACGTCGCCTCGCTTTGCCCGCGGACCGCGCCTTCTGGGCTCACCCAGGAAGGCCCCAAGGCCGTGCCCCGGACCGCCGGGGAATCCGGGGCCGCCGGGGAATCCGGGACCGCCGGGGAATCCGGGACCGCCGGCGAATCCAGGCCGGCCAGGCGAGCCGGGGCCTCGGCCATGGCCGCGCCTGCTGCCGCCCTTAGATCGCCGGCCCTCGTCCTCGTACCTGCGTCGCCAGGCCTCGTTGTCGCCCCAGCGCTGATGGAAGTCTTCTTCTCGCATGTTCTTCTTCTCCTGTCTGAGACCCCGCTATGGCATCTAGGCCTATCCTGGATACTCTTCGGAATCTTCAGATAGGTCAACGATATATCTTTATCTATCGTCTGGCAAGCGCGGGTGCTGCGGACCGGCCAGCTGACGGTTCGGATACCGGACCCTGGGTCAGTTCTCGGCGGTCCCCCAGCGCCCGGCCAGGGCGCGCAACTGCTGCGCTGCCACGTCCAGCTGCTGGCCCTGGCCGACCGCCAGACCGAGCAAGAACGCCGTCAGCGGCGCGGCCGGGCGCTCGACCTGATGGGCAACATCGCGCGCCAGGTCAAGAACTGTCCTGGCGTCGCCCGCAGCCGGGTCCAGGCCGAGTTCGGCGCACACGGCCTGCGTCCAGTCGTGCAGCGTGTTCATATGCCAGCCTTCCGCCTGTCCAGTGCGAGCCCGTTGGTTCGCCGTCAGCTTGGCCTGTCAGTTCCGGGGCCGGATGACGATACCGCGGCCGGCGAAGAACCTGGCGAATTCGGCGACGGTCAGCTGCGCGCCCTGCTGGCTCGCGCCGGGCAGCCCGGACGGATTGTTCAGCGTCAGCACGCCGCCGTCAGCAGCGCTGACGAGCACCAGATGGCCGCCCCGGGCCGGGGGTGTCCGTTCCGGCCAGCGGATCCAGGGATGAACTGACGCGATCACCGGTATTCCGGCGGCGGCCTCGCTGGCCAGGACGGGCAGGGCCAGGTCGGGCCTGACCTCAGCGGCGATGCCGTACTGCCGCCCGATCCACTGCGCGAACGGCCGGTAGATCAGGCCCTGGACCTGGTCGCCGTCGACAATGTAAGCGCCGTGGGCGACAGCACCGTCCACCAGCCGCATAGTCGGCGGGACGCTCAGGCCGCTGGCCGCGAGGATCATCTTCAGGCAGGCGAGCCCGCACACCCGGCGGCACCAGAAGGCGTACTCAGCTGGCGTTCGCGCGCCCGACCAGGCCCACCGAGGGTCCTGCTCGGCCGCCAGCGAACCGTCCAGGAATTCCGCGACCAGTTCTGGTGATTCCCACTGGGAGTAGTAAGGGAACGCGCCAGGCCGACTCACGCGATCGGGTCCGCCAGGTCCTCCGGGTCCGCCGGGGCGGCGCCGGCCAGCCACCGACGGGCCCGGCTGACATCTGCGGGCGTGTCGCAGTCCAGCCACGGCGCAGGCAGGCCGTCGCAATGGTCCCAGCTGGTCATGACCGGACGCAGCGGCATCAGGAGCCCGCGTAGTGACGAGCCGCTGTAGCCGCGCAGCGCCGAGCGCAGGCTGCCGGTCCGCCAGCAGCCGATCAGCCACTGCGGCCGGCCCTCGTCGTCCACCAGGACCGCGCCGGCTGGCCGGCCGCCACGGTTTCCCGCGATGACCGGGACCATCGCCCGCAGGTGGTCACCGCGCAGGAACGGCAGGTCGGCTGCGAGTACCGTCACGCAGGGCTGCTGCACGTGCCCCAGGCCGCAGCGCAGGGCCGGCACGGGCCCGGAGCCGGGCGGGTCCTCGCGGACGACGACCAGGCCGGCTGGCAGCCGGGCAGCCAGCGGCAGCAGCTCGGGACGGGGCGGCCCGACCGCGATGACGCGTTGCGCGCCCGCTGCGGCGGCAGCCGCGACGGCGATGGCCGCCAGCGTGGAGGCACCCACGGCAAGACCGGGCTTGTCGGCGCCGCCGAGCCGGGTCCCCTGTCCGCCGGCCAGGATGACAGCATCGAAACGCGGCGGGACGACCGGGTCCGCCGCAGTCAGCCGGGCAGCCATCCCCGCCGTGCGCCGCGGCTGGCGGTCAGGTATCTCGGGCATCTCGGGCAGCGGTCAGCGGTCAGCCGCCGATGGCCGACATCGGCCGGGCAGGCTGCAGGAAGCCGGGATCGTTGATGCCGTGCCCGGGCAGCTTGCTGGCGACGGCGCGGCGCCAGCTGGCGGCGATCTCGTCATCGCCGGCTCCCGCCCGCAGCAGCGCCCGAAGGTCGTTCTCCTCGCGCGCGAAAAGGCAGTTGCGGACCTGCCCGTCGGCGGTCAGCCGCACCCGGTCGCAGGCGCCGCAGAACGGCCTGGTCACCGAGCCGATCACGCCGACCCGGTGGGGGCCGCCATCGACCAGGAAAGTCTCGGCCGGAGCGGCACCGCGCTCGGCGGGATCGGCCGTCAGGGAGAACTCGGCCGACAGCGCGGCGAGGATCTCGTCGGCTGTGATCATGTTCTCGCGCCGCCAGCCGTGCTGCGCGTCCAGCGGCATCTGCTCGATGAACCGGAGCTGATAACCGCGGTCCAGGCAGAATCTGAGCAGCGGCACGGCCTCGTGCTCATTTATCCCGCGCATCAGCACCGTGTTGACCTTGACCGGCGCGAGGCCGGTCGCTGCGGCCGCGGCCATTCCTGCCAGTACGTCCGTCAGCCGGTCCCGCCGGGCCAGCTGCACGAAGGTCTCGGCCGACAGGGTGTCGAGCGACACGTTGATCCGGTCCAGGCCGGCCTCGTGCAGCGGGCCGGCCAGCCGGGCCAGGCCGATGCCGTTGGTGGTGAGCGAGATCTCCGGGCGGGGGCGCAGCGCGGCGGTGCGGGCCACGATGCCGGTCAGCCCGCGCCGCAGCAGCGGCTCGCCGCCGGTGAAACGGATCTCGGTCACGCCCAGCCGCAGCACCGCGATCGCTATCAGCCGGATGGTCTCCTCGTCGGTGAGCAGCGCCGGACTGGGCAGCCAGTCCAGGCCCTCGGCTGGCATGCAGTAGCTGCAGCGCAGGTTGCACCGGTCAGTGAGGGAGACCCGGAGGTCGGTCGCGATGCGGCCGAACGAGTCGGCGAGCAGCGAATCGGCGAGCACAGCGTCACCCCCTCCGGCACGGGCATTTCCGTCGTAACCTGTCTGAGCTTACGGCCAGATCATGCTCAGTGGCGCCGCGCCGCCCGCCGGGTCCGTCGGGTCCCGGCGGTCCGGCTGTCGCTCGCGTCGCTATCTGGGCCCGGCGTCCCCTAACATTCAGCATCGCCGTACGGCCACCGCGGCAACTGACGGCGCCGACCGGATCAGCGAGGATGGGGTCATGACTGTGGGAAGCGCCATCTGGCGCGATCAGCTCACTGCGGGCGAGCGCGCCGCTCTCGGGCGCGGCGACGGCAGCATTCCCGACGCGCGCCCGGATATCCTGGTCGTCGGCGGCGGGATACTCGGGGTAGCCACGGCGGCGGCGTGCCTGGAGGCGGGCCTGGGCTCGGTGCTCCTGGTCGAGACCGGACGGCTCGGCACGGGCGCGACTGGCGGTGCTACCGGCCTGCTGATTCCCGAGCCGCATCAGTGGAGCGACCCCGAGCCGTTCGTCGACCTGGAGCGGGCCAGCCTGGAGCGGTGGCACGATCTGGAGCGGTCCGTGCCGGGCGGGGTGGGCCTGGTCGACATCGACTGGATCGGCCTGGCGCACCGTGGCGGGGGCTTCGCCGCCCATCAGCCGCCCGCCGTCGAGTGGCTGGACCCGGCCGAGGTGGCGCGGCTGGTTCCCGGGCTGGCGCGGCCCATGGAGGGCGCGCGGATCCATCAGCAGGCGCGGCTGAACCCGCTGCGGGCGGTGGCCAGGCTGGCGGCTGGCCTGCCTGCTGTGGCCACCGGTGTCGCCGCCACCGGAGTGACGATCCGCGGCGGCCGGATCGCCGCCGTCGCGACGTCGGCTGGTGAGGTGAGCCCTGGCGCAGTGGTGTTCGCCACCGGCCAGCCGCCGGTACTCGACGGCCTGCCGATTGACATCCCCTCTGACCGGGTCAAGGGCCACCTGCTGGTGACCGAGCCGGCCCCGCTGCGGCTGCCCGGGATCCTGGCGCCGATCGCTACCCAGATCGAGGACGGGCGGCTGCTGGCGGGCGGGACCTTCGATGTCGGGGACGAGAGCCCCGCCGTGCAGCCGGACGTGATCGAGTCGATCATGGCGGGCCTCGCGGCTGCCCTCCCGGCGCTGCGCGGCCTGGGAATCGCCTATCAGTGGTGCTGCTTCCGTCCCCGGCACCCCGACCGGCGGCCGGTGATCGACCGGGTGCCCGGCGTCGAGAATGCCTGGCTTACCTCCGGGCACTTCCGCACCGGGATACTCAACGCCCCCGCGACCGCGGCCGTGCTCGCCCGCTGGATCGGTTCCGGCCAGCCGCCAGCCGAGCCCGCCACCTGGTCAGCCTCACGGTTCGCGGTGCGGCACGCGAGCTGAGCCGGCCGGCGGTAGCGCGCTGCCGCCGTTGTGGTGGGGCTGCCGGACCTGACGGCGGTCGTCGGGTAGCCGGTCGGTGACTCCTGCCCGGTCCAGGTACTCCAGCAGCGGTATCACGATCCGCCGGGTGGTCTGCAGGGCCTGCCGTGCATCCGCGGCGGTAAATGGCTGCGGCAGGCCCGCGAGAACGCCTGCCGCCCTGGCGTCGGCGCCGGGGGCAAGGACGATCTGGTCGCTGATCCGCAGCAGCAGCCCGGCCCGCTCGGCTGCCGCGATGCTGCGCAGGTCAAGCCCGAGTCGGCGGAGCCGGTCGGCATCGGGCGCGAGGAACGGCGCTGCGGCAAGGTCGGCGCGCAAAACCCGGACCGCGGCCTCAGTGGCCTCCGGCAGGGCATTCGCCGTGGCACTGTCGCCGGGTGCCGCTACCTGGATCGCCCCGTCCTTGATTCTGAAGGGCGGTCTGACCAGGGCTTCGACCAGTCGGCGGTCCGGTAGCTGCAGCACCGCGCGAGCCGCCTCCACACTCATCCCCGGCGACAGCGGCTCCCGGCCGGCGTGCGCGGCGACGGCCTCGCCGAGCTTGCTGGTCAGGCCGGCCCAGTGACCGGGATCGGCGAGCCACTCCCCTGTCACCGCTGCCGGGTGCTCGCTGATGCCCATCGCGAGCAGCGCGCTCGCGCGCAGCAGGCCGTGCCGCCGCAGCAGCTCGGCAGCGCCCGGCTGGTCCGGCCACGAGGCCAGTTCCCGTGCCGAGGCGGCGGCGGCGCCGCGGCGGGCCAGCGGCGGCGGGGCTACATCCAGGACGATGCCGCCCAGGACGGCGGGCAGGCTGTCGGCCAGCGGGCCGGTGCCCGCGGCGCTGCTGCGTGCGGCGCTGCTGCGGGCGGCGCCGGGGTCGCGCAGCAGGACGCGATCGCCGGCATGCAGCGGCAGCGGCTCGCGCAGGGTCAGGCGGACATGCGGGCCGCTGAGCGGGCGGACCCTGGCGACTGTCCGCGCCGAGCCCAGGTGCAGCGTCATCGTCCGCGGCAGCCGGGCTGCCAGCTCGCCGGACCCCGCTGGCGACCGATCCGCGACAGCCGCGGTGACCCGGACATCGAGCACGTCGGTCATGGTCCAGCGCCCGGCGTGCACCAGCGCCATCCCTCGGGCCAGGCCGTCCCGGCTGACCCCCCGCAGGTTCAGCGCCGCCCTGGTCACGCCGGTCGCCGCCGCCACAGACTCGCCGAGCGACTGGATGCCGCGCACCCGCACCGGCCGCATGGACGGGGTCACGACGAGCTCGTCGCCGCGATGCACCGTGCCGGCCGGCAGCGTCCCGGTCACCACCGTGCCGCTTCCGGCGATGCTGAATGCGCGATCCACCCAGAGCCGTACCGGCGCGCCGGGATCGGGCTGCGGCAGGCTCGCAGCCAGCCGATCGAGGGCGGCGATTAGCTCCGGCAGTCCGGCTCCGGTGGTGGCGCTGACGGCCAGCGCGGCCGCGCTGCCCAGGCTGCTCTGCGCGATCGCGGTGGTTGCCTGAGCGAGCGCGGGAGCCGGGTCGGCCAGGTCGGCCCGGGTGACCACGAGCAGTCCGTGCCGGATTCCCAGCGCGTCCACGACGGCCAGGTGCTCCGCCGACTGCGGCATCCAGCCCTCGTCAGCGGCGACGACGAAGAGCACAGCCGGGACCGGACCGACTCCGGCCAGCATGTTCGGCACGAACCGCTCGTGGCCGGGGACGTCGACAAACGCGATCTGCTCGCCCGACGGCAGCGTCAGCCAGGCATACCCCAGATCGATCGTCAGGCCGCGGCGCCGTTCTTCTTCCCAGCGATCGGGATCCATCCCGGTCAGCGCGCGCAGCAGGGTGGACTTGCCGTGATCGACGTGCCCCGCGGTAGCGATCACCTGCATCACGGTTGCTCCACTGCCCGGGGCGAAGCAGCCGCCAGGACGGCGGCGGTGAGCAGCGGGTCGTCGGCCGGGGCGACGGCGCGCAGGTCGAGCAGCAGCCGCCCGTCGTCGATCCGGCCCACCACGGCGGGCATGACCCCGCGGCGCACCGGCTCCCCGGCCCGCAGCGCCCCGGCCAGGTCCGGCGGCAGGCTCACCGCGGCGCTGGACAGCCGCACGCCGGGACCGCCGCCCCCGCCGACGGCTGCATCACTGGCCACGGGCCGTGCGTCGATGCCAGCGCTGGCCAGTTGCGCGGCGATCTGTTTCGCCCGGTGGTCAACCGAAGCGGGATCGGCGGAGAGCGCCACGGCAACCGGTACCGGCGGTCCGCAGAGCGTTGCCTCCAGCGCGGCGATTGTCAGCTTGTCAACGCGCAGCGCGCGGGCGAGCGGATGGCGGGCTACTGCGCCGATCAGATCGGGCCGGCCGAGCATCAGCCCGGCCTGCGGGCCGCCGAGCAGCTTGTCGCCGCTGGCGGTCACCAGCGCTGCGCCGGCCCGCAGCCAGGATGACGCGTCCGGCTCCTGCGGCAGCAGCGGATGCGGCGTCAGCAGGCCGGATCCGATGTCGCCGACTACCGGGACTCCCAGCACAGCCAGGTCGGCGATAGTGGCGCTGGCGGTGAAGCCCTCGATCCGGTAGTTCGACGGATGCACCTTGAGCAGGAACGCGGTGTCCGGGCCGATCGCGGTCGCGTAGTCGGCCGCCGTCGTCCGGTTCGTGGTGCCGACCTCGCGGATTCGGGCCCCGGTCGACTCCAGCAGGTCAGGCAGCCGGAATCCGTCGCCGATCTCGATCAGCTCACCGCGGCTGACCACGATCTCCCGCCCCGCCGCCAGGGCGGTTGCGGCCAGTACCAGCGCAGCGGCGTTATTGTTGACCACGTGCACCGCCCCGGCTTCGGGCACGACCCTGGACAGTGCCTCGAGCATGCCCAGGCCGCGGCGCCGGCGGGTCCCGGCGGCCAGGTCGAACTCCAGGTCCGTGCAGCCCGAGGCTGCCTGGATAGCTTCAACCGCCGCCGCGGACAAGGGCGCGCGGCCCAGGTTGGTGTGCAGCAGCACGCCGGTGGCGTTGATGACCGGGGTCAGGCTGTCCGGCCGGGGGGGCAGCGCGGCCACCGCAGCGTCCGCCACCTCAGCCGCCGGCAGGCCGCCGGTCCGCGCCTGCTGCTGGGCCCGGTGCACCGCGGCCATCACGATCGGCCTGCCCAGCCGCAGCTGCGCCGCGGCGAGCCGGGGGTCAGCCAGGACAGCGTCCGTTCGGGGTATCAGCCTGCGGGCATCCACGACCGCGACCATACCTGCAGGATCGGGTCAGGCAGGGTCCCCCGGACGGGTCTTCTGCGCCCATTTACCAGCACTTTGCATAAGGGGCCGCCCGGCGGGTAGCCGCCTTGTGCAAGTCTTAATCCTCCGATTACTCAGAGAGTGAGACCTATATGGCCGGTGTGGCACGTATTCCGCGCAGTCGGGTTCCGCGCAGTCGCGGCGGCCTGTGCGGGACGCTTCTGCTTCTGCTGGGCGCGTGGGGCGCCCTGATCCCCTTCGTCGGCCCGTATTTCCACTACGCGTACTCGCCGGACCGGACCTGGGCCTACACCTCGGGCAGGCTGTATCTGTCCATCATTCCCGGCGCCGCCGCGCTGCTGGGGGGTCTGGCGGTGCTGCTCACGCGCAGTCGCGCGGTGGGCATGCTCGGCGGTCTGCTGGCGGCCCTGGGCGGTGCCTGGTTCATCGTCGGTGCGCAGATCGTGCAGGTGGTCCTGAAGAAGACCTCGATCAGCGCCGGGGCGCCGATCGGCCCCCCGGCCGCGGGCGCAAGTCCCCTTACCACCCGGATGTTCCTTGAGCAGCTCGGCTTTTTCGCCGGGCTCGGAATCGTGGTGATCTTCATCGCCGCCATCGTGATCGGCAGGTTCTCGATGCTCGCGGCGAAGGACGCCGCTGTCGGCACGGATTCCGATTACGGCAGCGGGATTTCCGGTTACGGCGGCGGGGCTTCCGATTACGGCTCGCTCGCGGCCGGGGATCCGGCCAGCCAGCAGTTCCCGTCGTCGCAGCAGGATGCTCTCGCCGGGCAGCAGGACGTCACGGTGACCGCGAGCACGTTCCCGCCGTCGCCGTCAGATTCCGACACCCCGGGGCCGCTGCAAGGGAGCAGGAGTCCGTTCCCGCCGTCGCAGTTCCCGCCGTCGTCGTAGGCCGGACGCAGGTGTGTCCGGGCACGCGAGCGGAGGCGGACGGGAATCGAACCCGCCGACGACGCCGAGCGCCGTCCACCGGTTTTGAAGACCGGGGGGGCCACCAGGCACCCTGACGCCTCCGGGACCTGACCCTATCGGCCATTTGCGGTCGAGTCCCATCCGTGGCAGGCCCAGCCGGAGCTGGCGTCAGGCGATCTTGCGGGCCCCCGGGCCCGGAACGGGCGTGATCTCCCGGGCAGAACCGAGCACATGCCCGGCGGCGCAGCCCAGATGCAGGCCGACCGGCGCCCCGCAGTCCCGGTGCGTCAACTCGACCAGCGGGCCGCCGGCCACCTCAGCGTGCTTGTTGCCCCACTCCAGCAGGGCTGCGATGACCGGGAACAGATCCAGCCCTTTCGCCGTGAGCCGGTACTCGCCGCGGGTGCGCTGACCGGCCTCCCGGTACGGAACCTTGGCCAGAATTCCGGCCGCCACCAGCTGCCCGAGACGGTCGCTGAGCACCTGCCGGGGAGCCTGCGTCCGGCGCTGCATGTCGTCGAAGCGGCGGATTCCGTTAAACGCCTCCCGCAGGACCAGGAACGTCCACTTCTCGCCGATGACGGCGAGCGCGGCAGCGATCGTGCAGTTCTGCGTGTCGTAGTCAAGTGCCCAGGGCCTGCTCATAACAATCAGGCTAGGTCTAGTTGACAGACTTAGCAATGGACGCGCAAGCTGAGTTCATGAACCGAACGCAGGCATTGCTGAGCCCGTCCGTGCTGAGCCCGTCTTTGCTAGACCCGTCTTTCGCGATCCGGGCGTCGGGCCCGGCGGACTGCGGTCCGATCAGGGATTTCATCAGCGGCCTGTCGGTACGCACCCAGTTCCTGCGGTTCTTCGCGAGCGTCGCACCGCCGAGCGCCGGGCTGCTGCGCGGCCTGTGCGGCGCCGACGGCCGGGCGCTGGTGATCCTGGCTACCGACAGCCGCGGCGCCGTCATCGGCCATGCCATGACTGTGGACCGGACCGCGGCGGACGGGCTGCGGATCAGCGACGTCGGCCTGGTGGTAGCGGACGGCTGGCAGGGACGCGGGGTCGGCTCGGCGCTGCTGGGTGCCGTGGTGGCTGGCGCGTCGGCACGCGGGGTGAGCACGCTGGTCATGGACGTGCTGCCAGGTAACGACAAGATGCTGGCGATGATCGAGCGCCGCTGGCCGGGGGCGCGCCGGCAGTTCTCGGCGGACTCGGTCACGATCCGGGCATGCCTGCGCGGGAGAGGACAGCAGGATGCAGCAGGACGCTGTGCGGCCTGATCCGGCCGCGGCCGGCGGGCGAGGCGGTCGGCGGGACCGGACCTACGGCTGGGCCGATCCGACCAGCACCGCCGCCGCGGCGCGTGAGCTCGCGGGCGCGGCCTTCTTCGAGGCCCTCGTCCGCGGCGCCCTGCCCGCGCCGCCGATCGCCTCGACCCTTGATTTCGATCTGGTGTCGGTCGAGCCGGGCCGGGTGGTCTTCGCGATCACCCCGGCGGAGTTCCACTACAACCCGATCGGCTCGGTGCACGGCGGGGTGGCCGCGACGCTGTGCGATTCCGCCTGCGGCTGCGCGGTGCACAGCATGCTGCCGGCCGGCGCCTGGTACGTCTCGCAGGACCTCAGCGTGAAGTTCCTGCGCGGCATCACCGCCTCGACCGGCCGGCTGGAGTGCGAGGGCACTGTCCTGCACCTCGGCGGGCGCACCGCGCTGGCCCAGGCGAGGCTCACCGGCCAGGACGGCCGGCTGTATGCGTACGCGACCAGCAGCTGCCTGATCTTCCGGCCCGAGCCGGCCGGGCAGCAGGCCCGTTAGCCGGCCGGGCAGCAGGCCCTTTACCCCGGCCGCTAGCCGGCGTAAAGGGCGTCGATGATGTCGGCGTACTTGGCGTGCACGATCCGCCGCTTGAGCTTCAGCGTCGGGGTCAGCTCCTCGCTCTCGGCAGTCCACTCCACCGGCAGCAGCCGCCAGGTCTTGACCTGCTGGACCCGGGCCAGCTTCTGGTTCGCCGCCGCGACCGCCGCGCCGACGGCGTCGAGCACCGCCGGGTGATCCGCCAGCGCCGCCAGCGAGGACGCCTCGATGCCCCGGGCCCTGGCCCAGGCAGGCGCGACCTCGCCGTCCAGGGTCAGCAGCGCGACCACGTACGGCCGCTGGTCGCCGAACGCCAGTGCCTGCCCGATCAGCGGATCCGCGACCAGCAGGTTCTCGATGGCGGCGGGCGAGATGTTCTCGCCGCCGGAGGTGATGATCAGCTCCTTCTTGCGGTCCACCACCGACAGGAATCCGTCAGCGTCCAGCGTCCCGATGTCGCCGGTGTGCAGCCAGCCATCGGCGTCGATCAGAGCGGCGGTCTGCTCGGGCAGGCTGAGGTAACCGGGAGTGTTCAGCGGGCCGCGGGTCAGGATCTCGCCGTCCTCGGCGATCTTCACCTCGATGCCGGCGACCGGCTGGCCCACCGTGCCCAGGCGGAACGCCGTAAGCGTGTTGGTGGTGAACGCGCCAGTGGTCTCGGTCATCCCGTACACGTCCAGCATCTTCATGCCCAGCCCGGCGAAGAAGGCGCCGACATCGGGCGGCAGCGGCGCCGCCGCGCTGACCACGATCTCCGCCTGGCCCAGTCCCAGCAGCGACCGGATCGGCCGCAGCACGCTCTGCTCGGCCGAGGCGAACGCCGCGGCCAGCTCGTCAGGCGTGCTCTGGCCGTACTGGCAGCTCTGCACATAACGCAGGCCGGTCTCCATAGCCGCCGCCACGGCCGCGCGCCTGGCGTCGTCCTGCTCGGCCGCCAGCAGCGCCTGGATGCCGGCCTGGATCTTCTCCCACACTCTGGGCACGCCGAAAAACGCCGTCGGCTGCACCTCGCCGATGGTGGCGACCAGGTCGGTGACCGCGTTGTGGCAGAAGTAGGTGTGCCCGCCGTTGCAGATCGCCAGGTAGAGGGTGAACATCCGCTCGGCGATATGCGCGAGCGGCAGGTAGGACACCCACCGCACATGCAGCTGGGCGTTGCCCGATTCGGTGGCGGTGACGACCTCGTACAGGATGCTGGCGTGCGTGATGATCACGCCCTTGGGATTGCCGGTGGTGCCTGAGGTGTAGAGCAGCGTCGCCGGATCCTCCGGGCGGATACCCGCCACCCGGCTGGCCGTCTCGGCGGGCGCCGCCGCCAGCCGCTTGGCCCCCAGAGCGGCGAAATCCTGCCAGCTCAGGTAGAGATCCCCGGCCGGGACGGCAGCCGGATCGCGCACGATGACCTTCGTCAGGCCGGTCAGCCCGGACAGCACCGGCTGCCATCGGGCCAGCTCGGCGGCACCGTCCAGGACGGCGATCCGCGCGTCGCAGTTGGCGGCCATGTAGGCGACCTGATCGGGTGCCAGCGTGGCGTAGAAGGTCACCGGCACACCGCCGGCGTGCAGGGCACCGAGGTCGGCGAGCACGTGCTCGACCCGGTTGGGCAGCATGAGCGCGACCCGCTCGCCGGGCTGCAGGCCGAGCGCGGCGAAACCGGCCGCCAGCTCCAGCGCATGCTGGCGGGTCTGCTGCCAGGTGATGGTCTGCCACGGGCCGCCGTCCTTGTCGGTGTAGGCGGGCAGGTCGCCCCAGCGCTGCGCCGTGGTCAGCAGCTGGTCGCAGACGGTGCGGCCCGCGCACTGCCGCATCATCGCCGCCCGCTGGGCAAGGATCTGGTCGGTCACCGTGCACCTCCGCTGGCTGCCATGTTCTGCCTGGACTGCATGTCACCATGCCGGCGTCCGGCGCCGCAAGCCCCGATGCCCTCACTAAGGTGCTGATATGCCCAGCAGAACAGCTATCCGGCTCACTCAGTACGCCCGCGGCGGCGGCTGCGCCTGCAAGATCCCGCCCGGCGAGCTCGAGGAGGCGGTAGCCCGGCTGATCCCCGACCGCCAGGCGGCGGACCTGCTGATCGGGGTCGAGCACGGCGATGACGCGGCGGTGGTGCAGATCAGCCCGCAGCGGGCCGTGGTGGCGACCGCTGACTTCTTCACGCCAGTGGTGGACGACGCCTATACCTTCGGCCAGATTGCCGCGGCCAACGCCCTGTCCGATGTGTACGCCGTGGGCGGCGAGCCGCTCATCGCGCTCAACCTGCTCGGCTGGCCGCGGGACAAGCTGCCCGTCGAGCTGGCCGCCGAGGTGCTGCGGGGCGGCCTGGCGGTAGCGCGCTGCGCCGGCTGTCACGTGGCGGGCGGGCACAGCATCGACGACCCCGAGCCGAAATACGGCATGGCGGTCACCGGCCTCGCGGACCCGGCGGCGCTGCTGCGGATCGACGCGGGTGCGGCCGGGCTGCCGCTGTCGCTCACCAAGCCGCTGGGCACCGGCGTGCTGAACGCGCGGCATAAGGCGACTGGAGAGGTGTTCGAGCAGGCGGTCGCGGTGATGACCGGGTTGAACGCGCAGGCGAGCCGGCAGGCACTGGCGCTGGGGATACGGTGCGCGACCGACGTCACCGGCTTCGGGCTGCTCGGTCACCTGTACAAGCTGGCCAGGGCCAGCGGGGTCACCGCCGTTGTCGACTGCGCGGCCGTGCCGCTGATCGACGGCGCGCGGGAGGCCCTGCGCGCCGGGTACGTGCCGGGCGGCAGCAGGCGGAATCTGGACTGGGTCAGCCCGCATGCCGATTTCTCCGGCGTGCCGCAGGAGGACCTGCTGCTGCTGGCCGATGCGCAGACCTCGGGCGGCCTGCTGCTGGCCGGCGAGATACCCGGCGCGCCGGTGATCGGCGAGCTCGTCCCCCGCGCCGGTGCGGTGCTGATCGTGCGCTGACTGAGCACCGCGCGGTAGTGGCCGGCCCGCTGCCTGCGCCTCGGATATTGTGGGGTATTGCTGGCGCTACGGGTCCAGCCCTGCCCGGCTGGGCCAGCGCCGCACGCTGACAGCCACTATGGCTGTGTCGCGCGAGCGAGCTGCCCGCCGGGAGCGGGTCCGCAGATCCACCCAGATCGACCAGGTTTGCAGATCCGTTGGAGGGATGCCCGATCGTGGCACAGGCTGAGCTGATCCGCGCGAAGACCGCGCGGATAGCCGCCAGCCGCCGCCGCCGCCGTCGGTGGCTGGTTCTCGTCTTCGCGCTGGCTGTCTTCGCCGCCGCGAACCTCGCTTACCTGGCCGATATTCGCGGTCATCAGCCGCTCCTGCTGCTGAGCTGGTTCGACCTCAGCGTCTACAACCACGGCGGGCTGCTCGCCCTGCACTCACCGGCGACGCTGTACAGCTGGCAGCTCATGCCGGGGATCAAGTTCACCTACACGCCCTTCGCCGCGCTGCTGTTCGCCGGGACGTCCACGCTGCCCTGGACGGTGCTGACGACGCTGGTGACCATCACCAGCGTCATCGCGGTGCCACTGACCGGATGGCTGACCTTCGGCGCGCTGGGCTGGCGCGGCATGCGCCGGCTGTCGGCGGCGCTGGCCCTCGCCGCTGTGGCCTTGTGGACCGAGCCGGTGCAGCGCGCCCTTCATCTGGGCCAAGTCGAGCTGCTGCTGATGCTGCTGATCGTCTGGGATCTTTGCCAGGGCGACAATCGGCGGTGGAAGGGAGCGGGCATCGGCCTGGCGGCCGGGATCAAGCTGGTGCCGCTGATCTTCATTCCCTATCTCCTGTTGGCCGGCAAGCTGCGCCAGGCCGCTGTCGCGACCGCGTCGTTCGTCGTCACGACGGTGATCGGGTTCATCTTCCTGCCGAAAGACTCCGCCAGCTACTGGTTCACCGGGTACTTCCTGCATCCGCGCAATACCGGCTCGGTCGGGGCGCTGGTGAACCAGTCCATGCTCGGCTTCCTGACCCGGCTTGTCGGCACCGAGTCTGCGGCTAGGCCGGTCTGGGAGATCAGCTGCGTGATCATCGCCGTGCTCGGCCTGGCCGCTGCCGCGGTGCTGCACCGCTCGGGCCGGCCGGTCGAGGGGTGGGTGGCGTGCGCGCTGACCGGGCTGCTGGTGTCGCCGATCAGCTGGGATCACCACTGGGTATGGATCCTGCCGATCCTTGCCGTCCTGGTCGACCTGGGCGTGCGCGCCCGAGGCGCGCTGCGGTGGGGAGCCTGGGCGCTGATGGCGGGGCTCGCCGGGCTCTTCGGGGCCTGGCCGGTCCGCTGGAGCGGTACCTGGGCGTTTGTACCCGTGGGTCTGCTCGGCTTCTTCGTCGACCCGTTCAGCCAGTACCGGCTCAGCGCCCCCAGTGCGCCTGTGGTCTACCACAAGCCGGGCGTCTTCCATCAGCTGATCGACGGGTACCTGCGGGCCATCAAGATCCAGCGCGTCTATAACCTGCAGGGCAGTCAAGTGCTCGGCAAGAACCTCTACGTGCTGGCCGGACTGGCCCTGTTCGTGCTCGTGCTGGTCGCGGCACTGCGCGCGGGCCCATGGCGGGCGCGGCGCGCAGCCAGCTCAGCCGGGCCGCGCGACAGCCTCGCCCGGCCCGTGCTGGACGACGTGGTGCTGGACGATGTGGTGCTGGATGACGTGGCCCTGACCGGAGGCGAGCCTTGACCGGACGGACGGTGCGGCGCCGGGTGCTGCGGATCTCGCTACCCGGCCAGGCCGGCCCGCAGGCGGCGTCGCGCGGCGACCTGCTGGCAGCGGAGGAGCCGCTGGGGATCCGGGTCGGCGGGCAGGCCGTCACGCTGACCATGCGCACGCCGGGTGACGACATCGACCTGACGGCCGGTTTCCTGGTCAGCGAGGGCGTGATCCGCTCCGCCGCCGACATCCGGCAGATCAAGATCTGCTCAGGCGCGCGATGTGATCACGATGCGCACGAGGGCGCGGGCAACATCGCGGACGTCCAGCTGCGGCCCGGCCTGGAGACGGCACCGGCGCTGCGCAGGAATTTCCTCACCACCAGCGCCTGTGGGGTGTGCGGGAAAACGAGTATCGACGACTTGTCCGTTTTGCCAAATTTTGATCTTTCCGCCGATCACACGCGGGTTGCGCCGGCAGTGCTGGCCGGGCTGCCAGATGTGCTGCGTGCCGCCCAGCGGGTTTTCGACCGTACCGGCGGGCTGCACGCCGCCGGGCTGTTCACCGCCGGCGGCGAGCTGCTGGCGGCGCGCGAGGACGTGGGCAGGCACAACGCGGTGGACAAGGTCGTCGGCTGGGCCCTGCGGGCGGGGCGGCTGCCGCTGTCGGGATGTGTTCTGCTGGTCAGCGGACGGGCCTCATTCGAGCTGGTGCAGAAAGCGGTGCTGGCCGGCATCCCGGTGCTCGCGGCTGTCTCGGCGCCGTCATCGCTGGCCGCCGAGCTCGCGCAGGAGGCCGGGCTGACCCTGATCGGCTTCCTGCGCGGCAGCTCGATGAACGTCTACACCGGCGCGCAGCGGCTAGAGCGCGTTGTCGAGCAGCCCCCGGCGGCGCCGGATAGTGAGGTCGGCCTTGGTGAACAGCGTGTCGACGACGATCCCGATCACCAGGATCACGATGATGACCGAGGAAGCGCCGGCGAAGTCGAGGTTCTGCTGGTCGACGGCGAGCTGCTGCCCGATCGAGAACTGGCCGATGATCTGCACGACTAGCTCGCCGGCCATCAGGCTGCGCCAGGCGAACGCCCAGCCCTGCTTCATCCCGGCCACATAAGCCGGCAGGGACGCGGGCAGGATCAGGTACCGGTACAGCGCGAAGCCGCGCAGCCCCATCGTCTTGCCGGCCCGCAGCAGCAGCGGCGGCGTGTAGTCCACGCCCGTGATCAGCCCGTTGGCAATCGACGGCGCGGCGCCCAGGATAACCACGAACAGGATGGCGGACTCGGTCTCGCCGAAGATGATGATCGCGAACGGGACCCAGGCGATCGAGGGCATCGTCTGCAGGCCGGTGATGATCGAGCCGACAGCCGCCCGCAGCGGCGGGATCCGCGCCACCAGTACGCCCACCACTGAGCCGATGACCAGCGCGAGCACGTAGCCCAGAGCCGCGGTGCGCAGCGTAACCTCGATGATCTGCCAGAGCTGCAGGTGCTGCATCTGGCCCCAGAGGTCAGCGAAGACCGTCCTCGGGCCCTTCAGGACGTAGTGCTTCCACCCGGTCAGGGTCACCAGCTGCCAGATGACCAGGACCAGGGCGATGGCCAGGAGCTTCGGCCAGAGCGCTGCCCAGGCCGTGCGCGCGATCCGCCCGGGCTCCGCCGCGGGCGGCGGGGGGCCAAGCTCGAGGTTGTCCAGGCCGGTGATCGCCGCGGACTGCAGGTCAGTTGACATGACGGCTCATCTCCTGGCGCAGCCGGTCGGTGATGGTGCTCGCCAGCTCGGCGACGTCGAAGGAATCGATCCTGCGCGGCTCGTTCCTCGGCACGTCATACTCCTCGATGACCCGGCCGGGCCTGCTGCTCAGGACGATCACGCGGTCGCCGAGCCGGGCGGCCTCGCGCACGTTGTGCGTCACGAACAGCACGCTCAGGGTCCGCTCGGCGCAGATCCGCTCCAGCTCGTCATGCAGCAGGTCGCGGGTCATCGCGTCCAGCGCGCCGAACGGCTCGTCCATCAGCAGCACGTCGGCGTCCTGCGCCAGCGAGCGGGCCATCGCGACCCGCTGGCGCATTCCGCCGGACAGCTCGTGCGGTCGCTTGGTGCCGAAGCCGCCCAGATGCACGGCCTCCAGCAGATCCAGGGCCCGGGCGCGCCGCTCTGCCTTGGAGATCCCGCGCGCCTGCAGGGCAAGCTCGACGTTCCGCGCCGCGGTGAGCCACGGGAACAGGGCCGGCTCCTGGAACATCAGCGTGACCTTCAGGCCAGAGGTGTCGATCTGGCCGGAAGTCGGCTGGTCCAGCCCCGCCACCAGCGAGAGCAGGGTGCTCTTGCCGCAGCCGGACGCGCCGATCAGGCAGACGAACTCGCCGGGCGCGACCGACAGCGACACCTTATCCAGTGCCAGCAGCGCGCCGCGGCCCTGGCCGTAGACCTTGGAGACCTCGGTCAGGCGGACCGCAGCGCTCTCCTGCTGCCAGGTGCTCTCCAACTGCGCGGTGCTCTCCTGCTGCGCGGTGCGGTCGGCGACGGCGGTCAGATCCGGGTAACCGGACGGGCCAGGAACTGGCTCGCCGGGCGACATTCGGCCATTCAGTATGCTCACGAGCTCACCGCCGGTTCTCCTGCCGCCTGAAGCAGCTTGTTAAGCGGGCCTAGATCGTAGATGTTCTGCAGGTTGCTGACTGGCTTGAGCAGGCCGACCGCGACGGCGTGCTGCGCGTCGGTTATCAGCGACGACGCGATCGGGTCATCGGTGAACTTGATCTGCGCGAATGACGCGGAAAGGACACTCTGCTTCAGGCCCTTGGTGGTCAGGTAAATCAGCTCGTTGTTGGCCGCGGTCTCCGCAGCCGACTTGTGCTGGTTGATGAAGTCGTTCGCCTGAATCTGGCCCTTGAGCAGCCCGTTGACGGCCGCCGGGTGCGCGGCGAGGAACGCCTGGGTCACGACCAGGTTGGTGGTGACGAACTGGCCCATCGGCCACAGCGTGGCCTCGTTCACCAGGACGTGCCCGCCCAGCTGCACCATCTCGGCGTCGTAGGGAGCAGGCTCCCAGCCGCCGTCGATCTGGCCCGACTGGAAGGCGAGCACTGCATCGGAGTTCGGCGTGATCGGCGTGATCGGCACGTCCCCGCCGCCAGTCTGCGTCGTGGTCAGGTTGTGCTGCTTGAGCCAGTAGCGCAGCGCCACGTCCTGGGTATTGCCGAGCGACGGCGTGGCGAGCTTCTTGCCCTTGAGCTGGGCGGCGCTGGTGATACCGGACTTGACGACCAGCTCGGCGCCGCCGGAGGCAGCCCCGGAGATGATCTTGATGAGCTTCCCGCCGGAGGTCTGCCATGCCTTGATGGCCGGGTTCGGGCCCACGTAGGCCGCGTCGAGCTGGCCGGCCAGCAGCGCCGTCGCCTCCTCGGTGCCGGTGCTGAACGGCACGACCTTGAGGGTCACGTTGCTGCCGAGGTCCTTGACGAAGAAGTTCTGCCGGATCCCGACCAGGGCGCTGGCGTGGGTGATGTTCTCCAGGAAGCCCAGCCGCAGCGTCACCTTGCTGCCTGAGCTGCCCGAGCCGCCTGAGCTGGATGCCGCTGATGAGCCGCAGCCCGCCGCTAGGAGGGTTACTGCAGCGGCTCCGGCCGCGACAAGCGCTCGCCTCATAGTCCATCCTTTTCCGATTGAGTTAATAGACATTAACAGTACGGGTTAACATTACCCGACCTGCTGAGCTGATCTACCTTGCAGGCCAGGAACCGTTAAGCCAATTGACCAGCTCGGGGCCGATCTGGCTGATCCGCGGCCGTGCTCCGCCGGCGGATTTCCAGCAGCCCGATCCGTTACCGGATCAGACTTTGGTGGCCCTGCGGGCCGCTTCCGGGCTTCATTTTCGGGTCAGGCACGCGAGCACGTCGACAGCCCGCAGTCGACGGCCCGCGATTGCCGGGAATGTACATGTCGAGCGTGAAGCCGGCCCCGCCGGGCACGCTGGCTCAAGCCACGGCCGGTCAAGCCGCCGCCGCGGTACTCGCTGGCGCCCAGCCGATGGCGGGCGCGATGTGCCGGGCGATCGTCTGAAGGATGCGCGCGTTGTAGGCGACGCCGAGCTGGTTCGGCACGGTGAACAGGACCGTGTCGGCGGCGCGCACGGCCTCGTCAGCCGCGAGCTCGGCGGCGATGCGGTCCGGCTCTCCGGTGAACGTCCGGCCGAAGCGGGACCGCACGCCATCGAGGAGCCCGATCTGGTCGTCATGTCCCTGCCCGCCGAAGTACATGCGGTCGATGTCCTCGGTGATCGGAAGGACGCTGCGCGACACCGATACGCGCGGCTCGCGCTCGCGGCCCTGCCCGGCCCAAGCCTCGCGGTACAGGCGGATCTGCTCCGCCTGGAGCTGGTCGAACGGGACGCCGGTGTCCTCCGACAGCAGCGTGGAACTCTGCAGGTTCATCCCGGTCGCGGCGGCCCACTGCCCGGTCGCGCGGGTGCCGGAACCCCACCAGATCCGGTCTGCCAGGCCGGGTGACTGCGGCTGGACGGCCAGGCCGCCGCTGACGCCGGTCCGGTCCGGGTCGGTCCTGGCGACGACCGCGCCGCTGATCGCGGCCAGAAACGCCTCGGCCTTGCGCCGCGCACTGTCTGCGTCGGTCTCCCCGCCGGCCGGCCGGTAACCGAACGACTCGGCTCCCCGGAGCACGGTCTCCGGCGATCCCCGGCTGATCCCGAGCTGCAGCCGCCCGCCGCTGATCAGGTCCGCCGCCGCGGCCTCCTCCGCCATGTACAGCGGGTTCTCGTACCGCATGTCGATGACGGCGGTCCCGATCTCGATCCGGCTCGTGCTGGCAGCGATCGCCGAGAGCAGCGGGAACGGCGAGGACAGCTGCCGTTCGAAGTGGTGGACGCGGACGAACGCCCCGTCGATGCCGATCTCCTCGGCGGCGCGGGCCAGCTCGATCGTCTGCAGCAGGGCGTCCGACGCCGTGCGGGTCTGCGACCCGGCAGTCGGCCGCCAGTGCCCGAACGACAGGAAACCGATTCTCTTCACTCCCGTGCCAGCGCTCACGGCGCCGCTCCGATTCCCGGGGAGGCGGGATGATGCTGTCAGCGGTGATGCTGTCAGCGGTGATGCTGTCAGCGGGCAATATGGCCGGCATCGGAGCCGGCGAACGCCGAGATGGCCGCCAGCAGCTGCTGGGGAGTCTCGATCTGCGGCAGGTGACCGGTCTGGGTGAGCAGCTGGAACACCGCGCCCGGGATCGCGTCGGCGTAGGCCCGGCCGTAATCGGCGTCGGCGATCTGGTCACTGTCTCCCCACAGCACAAGGACGGGAACGCTGACGTCCTTCAGACGCTCCTGCAGGGTGGGGTCGGTCATGGACATTCCGCTGTAGACGGCTAGCGCGGCCCGGTTGCCGGCCATGGCCTCCCGCTGGGCGGCGGGCATCGCGGCGGGGTCGATGCGTAAGGAGACAGGGTCGTGGTAGCTGAGCTGGCTGACCTGGTCCAGGGTGAGGCTGAAGAAATCCGCCACGGGGTGGCCGGGCACGTCGATGCCGACCGCGTCGATGATGATGACGCTACTGATGCGCTCGCCGCCGAGCAGGGCCATCTCGGCGGCAATCCAGCCGCCGATGGAGTTCCCGGCCACGGTGACGCCGGCCAGGCCGAGCTGGTCGAGCAGCGCGACGTAGAGCGCTGCCAGGCCCCGGACGGTGTCCAGGGCATCGGGGCGGGGGGTGCCGCCGAAGCCCGGGTGGATGGGCGTGATGACCCGGGCCGGGCCGGCCTCGGCGAGCAGGTCGGCGAAGCCGCTGACTGTCTGCGGGCCGCCGCCGCCGTGCAGCAGCAGGAACGGGCGCCCCTGGCCGCGTTCGGTGACAGTGACCTCTGCCCGGCCGATGTCGGGGACGGTCACGCCGTACGTCGTGGTGCTGCTCATGCTGGTCTCCTCAGGAAGGTTGGCTGGTCGGCGGTCCGGCGAAGTCGGCGGACGGCACCGTGGCGTAGTGGCCCATGACGTCCACGATCGCGTCGCTGGTCATCGGGCGGCCGGACGCGATCATGTCCCGGAGGTCCCGGAAGTACTGCACGTAGAGATCGGGGGTGAAGGTGTTAAGCAGCACGGTCACCTCGTCGCCCGGATTGGCGAACGTGTGCGGCACCCCGGGCGGGATCATCACGAACGTTCCTGCGACCGCCTCGTGGACCTTCGCCCCGACGGTGAACCTGGCCGTGCCCGATACGACGTAGAAGCCCTCGTCGTGCCGGGCGTGCCGGTGCTGCGGCGGGCCGTCGGTGTGCGGCGCGATCGTGATCTCGCCCACGCCCAGCCGGTGCGCGGTATTGCTTCCGTCCTCCAGGATGCGCATCTGAGTCGGCCCGCTCAGGACCGCCTCCCCGCCGCCCGGGCCGACTACTGAGACCTCAGCCATCAGCGCCCCGCCTCTTTCTAGAGATAATTCTTACGATGAGAATAGGCCCTCAGGAGAATTTACGCAAGTTCTCTCTCATGATGAGTCATAGGTTGACTGATGAATGGGCGGATGCAAGAGTTGCCTCATGAGCACTCAGCTCCAGACCGGCCGGGCGAACCAGAAGAAGCGCACCCACGACGCCATCGTTGACGCCGCCCGCGACCTCATCGGCACCGGCGCCGAGATCACGATGGCCGCCGTGGCGAACGCCGCGCTGGTCTCCGAGGCCACCGCCTACCGGTACTTTCCCGACCTGGCCTCGCTGCTGCGTGAAGCCCTCACCGGCGTGTGGGCCAGCCCGGCCGACGCCCTCGAGCCGGTCGCGCGATCCAGCGATCCCGCCGAGCGAGTCGCCTACGCCGCCGAGCACCTGCTGCGCGGCGTGCTCAGGTACCAGGGCGCGGTCCGCGCCATGATCTCGGCCACGATCACGCGGCCTGACGCGGCCGCTGCCCGCCCGGGCATCAGGATCGGACTGATCGAGTACGCGCTGACCTTGCCGGACGGCACGCCCGCACCCATAAGCTCTCCGGCACTGGCCCAGCTCAAGCGGGACCTCGCCGTGGTCATGAGCCCCGAGGCACTGTTCACCCTCACCGACCTGTGCGGCCTGACTCCCGCTGACGCGATCGCGAGCGCCGTCCGGACGGCGCGCACCCTCACCGAGGCAGCGGCCCGCGACAGCCCATGACCCAGGAACGCCAAGGCCGCCAGCCCGGCTCCCGGCCCGGCTGGCTATGCCGCCCGCGGCGGGATGCCCAGCTGGGCGGCCAGCGTGGCGTGATCCCAGAGGATCCGCTGGGAGCGAATCCGCCCGCGCTCGAAGCCGACGATCCAGACGGCGAGCACCTCAGCCCGCCGGTAGGTCGGGCTGAGGCCCGGCAGCAGCCAGGGCAGCTCCCGGTCGTGCGTGAACGACACCGTCGTCTCGTCAACCAGCCGGAACCGGTCCACGGTCCGGGACAGCCTGGTGAGCACCAGGTCACCGGGCAGGTGCGGAAGGAGATCCTCGGCGTAGAACCGCTCGCAGGCATCGCGCCCGGCAGCGCCGGTCATGGCCGGGATGTGCAGGACCGACGGATCGGTCGCCAGATGCGCCAGCGCCGCGGTCACGTCGTGCCGCTGCAGCAGCGCCTTCCTGTGCTCGTCCCACAACCGCTCCAGCTCCCGCATGAACTGCGCGATCGCCGTGGTCATATGCCCAAAGTAACCGCTAATCGGCGGGCCGGCCCGCGCGCGTCCGCACAGCCGGGCGGCGCGGGCAGAGCGCGCGGCAACGGGCCGGCGGGCGCGGCGGGCGGCCGCGGCGGGCGGCAAGGGCGGGGCCGGCGGTAACGCCAGCGGCGATGCGGTGTGGAACGCGGGGATGCCGAACGGTCAGCCGTCGTCGCTGGCGTCTGTCTCGTCGATTCCCTGTACCGACGGGAATTTCTGCAGGCACTCCTGCAGCTCGGCAAGGTTGGCGGGGCTGGCGTTGCTGGCGTTGTAGCGCAGCGCGTCGACCATCTCGATCGCGGCCTTTGTCTGCTTGATCGGGGGCGCGCTGATGTTCTGCACGTGTGAGCAGGCCTGCCGGACGTGCAGCAGGGTCGCAACGGAGGTGTTGGCCTTGAAGCTGACAGTGACCCACTGCTGGGACAGGGCAGCGTCCATCTTCGCGCAGCCGGCCAGCGTCGCGATGGTGAGGCCGGCGGCCAGGGCGCTGCGCGTTAGCCCGTCCAGCGCGCGATACCGCGGAACTCGGCGGGCGGAAGGGGGCTGGAGCACGCGTCTCAGCTTACGTCCGGCGCCGTCTGGCCTGATTTGCAGGGCCCGGTCGGCTGGACCCGGAGGGCCGGGCCTGGCCGGGTGGGCCTGGCGGGCTGGGCCTGACCGGCTGGGCCCGGCGCGCAGCAGGCCCGCACCGTGCGAGGCTGGACCCGAAGAGATGCGCCGTCGCGCCGGCCGCCTAACGCGGGCCAGCGCAAGACGGGCGCTCCGCCGCGCTGACCGGGAGGCATCGTGCCAGGGCCTAGTGGGGATTACCCGCTCATCGAGGACTACGCGCTGGTCGGGGACATGCAGTCCGCGGCACTGATCAGCCGGGACGGGTCGGTCGACTGGCTGTGCCTCCCCCGCTTTGATTCCGACGCATGCTTCGCCGCGCTGCTCGGCGATCAGCACAACGGCCATTGGCGGATCAGCCCGACGGCCGCCGAGGGACCGCTCTCGCGCCGGGGCGAGGTCGAGCGCAGCTATGCGGGTGACTCGCTGATCCTGGTGACCGAGTGGACGACGGTCGGCGGCCGGGTGCGGGTGACCGACTTCATGCCGCCGCGGGCCGGCGAAGCGCCCGTCCTGATCCGGATTGTCGAGGGCATGGCAGGCGCGGTCGAGATGGAGTGCGTCCTCCGGCTTCGCTTCGGCTACGGGAACGTCGTGCCCTGGGTGCGGCGCATCGATCACTGCATCGTCGGCGTCGCGGGGCCGGACTCGGCCTGGCTGCGGACCCCGGTCCGGCTGGTCGGCCACAACATGGCCCACGAAGCCAGCTTCATGGTCCGGGCCGGCGAGCGGGTCCCGTTCGTCCTGGCCTGGACGCCCTCGCAGGCCGGCTCGCCCCCGCCGATCGACGCCGACCAGGCGCTCGCCGCGACCAGCGCGTTCTGGGCCGACTGGGTGGCGCGCTGTACCTACAAAGGTGAGTACCGTCACGCGGTGGTCCGGTCGCTGATCACCCTGAAGGCGCTCACCTACGCCCCGACCGGGGGAATAGTCGCGGCCCCGACTACCTCACTGCCCGAGGACCTCGGCGGAGTGCGGAACTGGGATTACCGCTACTGCTGGCTGCGGGACGCGACGATCACCCTGGAGGCGCTGCTGCGGACCGGCTACACCGGCGAGGCCTCCGACTGGCGGGAGTGGCTGGGGCGGGCGATCGCCGGGAGCCCCGGCGACCTCCAGATCATGTACGGCGTGGCGGGCGAGCGGAGGCTGCCGGAATGGGAGGCAGGCTGGCTGACCGGCTACGAGAATTCGGCTCCGGTGCGGATCGGCAACGCCGCCGTCAACCAGCGCCAGCTCGACGTGTACGGCGAGGTGATCGACGCGCTGACGCTCGGCGCGCAGGCGGGCCTGCGCTTCGACCAGCACACCTGGACCCTGGTCCGGGCGCTGCTCGGCTTCCTGGAGAAGAACTGGAGCCAGCCGGACGAGGGGATCTGGGAAGTTCGCGGCCCGCGGCGGCACTTCGTCCACTCCAAGGTGATGGCCTGGGTCGCTTTCGATCGCGCTGTCCGCGTGGCCGAGCTGGGGAAGCCCGGCGCCCAGGAACGATGGCGCGCCGCCCGGGACAAGATCCACGCTGAGGTGTGCGAGCAGGGCTATGACGCCGAGCGCGGCACCTTCACGCAGTATTACGGCAGCACTGAACTGGATGCGGCGGTGCTGATGATCCCCGAGGTCGGCTTCCTCCCACCCGACGATCCCAGAGTCGTATCGACGGTGCGGACGATCCAGCGCGAGCTGGTCCGCGAGGGCCTGGTGCTCCGCTACACCCAGCCTGCGGTGCCGGCTAAGGCGGTTCCTTCTGCTCCTTCTTCGGCTGTGGCTGCGGCTGCGGCGACGCTGAATGTGGACGGGCTGCCGGGGGGTGAGGGGGCCTTCCTGGCCTGCAGCTTCTGGCTCGTCAACGCGCTGCACCTGATCGGCGAGTACGACGAGGCCGTCGAACTGTTCGAGCGTCTGCTCGCGCTGCGCAACGACGTGGGCCTGCTGAGTGAGGAGTACGACCCCCGGTACAACCGGCTGGTAGGTAACTTCCCGCAGGCATTCAGTCACATGCCGCTGATCCAGTCGGCGCTCAATCTCGAGGAACATGCTGGCCATCACTGTCGGCGGAGCGCCCGCACAGGCGGCAAAGACCGCTAGCCTCTGCTACCAGAAGGAGTTCCGCCAGGTCGTTTTGCCTGCTTAATAATGCTCTGGCGTGATCATCGGCCGCTCAGCTGGCCGCCGTGCGATGTCACACTTGTTGGTAGTCATGTCAGCCCGCCCGCACATCCTGGTCGTCAACGGCCGAAAGGTCCGCCAGCCGGTCTTCGTCATCGGCGCCCCGCACTCGGGAGCGGACCTGCTCGCCCGTGCCCTGAAGCAGTCCGCTGGCTTCCACGTCACCATCGGGCAGCGCAGCGTTCTGTCCGTCGTCTATGCCTTCGCCCGGAGCCCGTCCATCCAGCGGGGCCGGGGCGATGCCGCGGCGACCGTGCTGCGCGATGCGTACGCGCAGGCCTGGCAGGTAACGGCGCGCGGGTGCATGGCCTGCTCGCCGCAGTGCCGCGAGGCCGGCGGGGTGAACGGAAGTGGCAGCTGCGTGCGCGAGCGCGACATCGTCCGCTATGGGGATGCCTGCCCGGATCTTGTCTACTGCGCCGAGGCGCTGGTGGACGCCTTCGCCGATGCCCGCATCGTGCAGATCATCAGGGACGGCCGCGACGTCGTCGCCAACATGCTCGCGGACGCCGAGGCGCTCGCCTGGTTCAAGCCCGGGGTGGCCAACGTTGACAGCGAGTTCCCGAACCCGTTCTTCGGGATCGATACCGAGACCGACCAGGAAGCCTGGCCCGGCCTGTCCCTGGCCGGCAAGTGCGCGATGCGCTGGCGCGGGTCAGTACGGATCATGGCCCGGCTGCGCCGTAGCTTGTCGGCCGAGCAGCTCACCACGCTGCGTTATGAGCAGGTGATCCGCCATCCGGACGCGACGGCGAAGGCGATCTCCGCGTTCGTCGGCAGCGCGGTCCAGCCGGTCCAGGTGCGCGGCCGCTTCCGCTGGCTGCCCGGCAGCCAGCCGCCGGCGGTCGAAGCCGGCGGCTGGCGCCGCCTGCTCACGCGCAGCCAGCTCACCGACATCGAGCAGGTGGCAGGGACCGAGCTGCGGCGCGTCGGCTACGACAAGTAACCGGCACCTGGTCGATGCCTGTAGTTAATGCCGAACTCGTTGCCCTCAGGATCGGCCAGGACCACCGCATAGTTATCGACGATCTTTCCCTCGCCCGGCTTAACGACAACAGCAGCTTCCTCGACAAGCAAGACCAGCAGTGCCAGCGCTGGGCCGAGGCCTACGGCCACGAGATCATCGGCGCCGCGGCCGACTCCAACTGCGCGAGCCGAACTGTACCTGTCCTGGGACTATTTCCTCTGCCATGCCAGGCCCCCGGGCATGACTGCGATCTTCATCCGTGCAATCACGGCTTCTTACTCGGTTCTTGACTGGCGTCACCTACGACACCGGCGCCCTGGTCGCCGCTGACTGCGGCGAAGCGCCGCCAATGGGTCCAACACCGCGCCCCTGCTGAAGCGCCGCGAAGTCCCCATCTGCCGTATGCCATGCAGGTTCAGGCGGCGGACGTGGACCAGTTCCGGTGAGCCGACCAGGCGTGCCCGTGCGGCGGGGATGAGGCTATCCAGCACCAAGGCGGTCTTGCCCGCCCCGGACGGGCCGCGGTCCCCGCGGCAAGCAGAGGTCACGGATAGCATCGGATGCTACCGAATCGTACGGTCGAATAAGGCTCGAAGGGGAGAGCCCTCCTCCCGGTCTTCGTGAGGCGGGCTCTCCCCTTCTACTACCAGTAACCGCCTTGGTAGTAGATCCATGGCCACCAGTAGACCGCGATCCAGACTCCGTGGCTAGCGGCCCAGGCGTGACCAGCGGCCCAGTCCGAGAGTACGGCTCCCATCCAGCCGCACATCCAGTTCAGCGAGCTGAGGCCATACCTGCCCATGAGCGCCACGCATCCGCTGGTCATCGCGGCGACGGCGCCATCGTAAACATCATTGAAGGACGCGGTCACCCAGACATGCTCGCCAGTTACTCCATAAGCGAGGTCGAGTGATGGACGGCCCGGCACTTCCACGCTGGTAGTTCCGGTCCTAAGGCCTGCCTGCTTGAAGCTTCGCTCCATCAACGAGCTGATCTCGGCCCGGTGTCCAGGGACGGTCATGTAGTGGTGTAGCTGCTCCCGTTCTGCGCTAGTGACTTGGACCGACTCAACGTGCGGCAGGGCGCGGGGATGAGTGGTTGTGGCGGTACGCACTGCCTGCCCCGCAGAATTCGTCAGGATCAGCGTGATCGCTACAACCGCGGCGCAGATGCCCGCGAGTGTTCCCGTAATGACTCGAATGCCAGGTCTCTGACTCCTGCCCGGCAATGAATGCCTTCCTTTTCTTAGCGCCATTCTTGGCTCCTTCCCGCGAGTTAGGCGGTGGGTCTGGTGGTGTTGAGCTTCTGTTCGAGATCGGCTTGGCCAGGCGTCATGTGCTCGAGCTGGCGGATGTCTGCCCGCGAGAACCCGCCCTTCTCCCGGTTTCTGCATCGTCGGCCCTCGCCGGTGCTGCTTACCGGGCCGTGACGCCATGACAATTCCGGCTGTCCCGCGCGTGCGGTGCCGTCGGCCAGGCCTTGCGCAGCCCCGGTGGGCGCAAGGCCGTCTGCTGCTGTGTGTGATGGTGACTGACGGCAGTGCCGCCTGTCATGACCTCCGAGCGGGCGTCATCCCGGTGCTGAGGGGCTTGGCCGGCTGGCGCGGGAGGCGTACATGGCGACCTCGCCGGGCGTGATGATCCCGTCTTCGATGGCGCGGGCGAGCAGGGCGTCCTTGCTGGGGGCGGGGCGGCCGGATGCCACGTACTTCGCCCGGGCGCGGCTGATGTACTGGCGGACCGTGCTCTCGGTGATGGACATGCGCTGCCCGACGGACGCCTTGGACATTCCCTGGAACCACAGCAGCAGTGCCTGGCGCTCCTGGGCGGACAGCCCGGGGCGCGCGGTCCGGGAGTCGGCGAGGATCGCCTTGGCCTGGGAGCGCGTCACGTAGGGGCGGTCGGCCGCGGCGGCTAGCACCGCCTCGACGAGGTGGTCGCGGCCCTCGTCCTTGGCCACGAAGGCGTGCGCGCCGCCGTCCAGGATGGCCAGGACGATGGCGGGGTCGGAGTGACCGGAGAACACCACGACCCGCAGGCCCGCCGCGACGAGCCCGGGCACCTCGCGCGTGACGAGCCGCCCGCCGAGCTCCAGGTCCAGGATGATCACGTCCGGCACCGGGCCACGCGCCGGTTCCAGGCCGGCCAGGTCACCGGTGACCTGCACGATCTCGATGCGGCGCAGCGGGTCCGAGCGGATCCAGGAGCTGACGCCCTCGATCACGACCGGATGATCTTCCACGATCGCCGCGGTTACCGCCCGTTCCACCTGGCCTCCACCCACAAGTCGTCCCGGTCGCGCTGCTGCTCGATGACCACCCCGCCGCGGCCGGCGGCCAGCAGCGGCGGCTGCTGCGTGTCCGCGACGAGACTGACGGCTATCCCGTCATCGACCGCGGCCACGGTGATCCGGGCGTGGCTGCGGGCCGCCGTCAGGACCGCGATCGCCGTGTCGGTCAGCACCCGGCGGACATCGGGGGGCACGCCCGGCAGCGCCCCGGCCGTCTCGATGTCCACCGCCACGCCGCGGCGCTCCGCGACGTCAGCGGTGGCGTGCAGCTCATGGACCAGCGGGCCCGGCGACTCATCGCTCTCAGCCAGCAGCCGCCGCAGCCGGGCTGCCTCCACCGCGCAGATCCCGCGTACCGCAGCGTCACCAGGATCGGCTGATCCGGCGGCCAGCCCGCTCAGCAGCGGCTCTGCCGTCTCCTGCAAGGCCAGCCAGCGAGCGTACCGGGAGGCGCGCAGCCGTCCGGCGACCACCGCGTGCTCGCGGGCCGCGGCCTCGCCGTGCGCGGCGTCCGCGGCCTGGCGCGCGGTCGAATTCAGGGCGCGGGCGGCGACGGCGACCGCGAGCTGTATGCCCGCTGACCCGGCCAGCACAGTGATGAACCCGGCCAGGCCCTGGCGGTTCAGCCCGTCTCGGGCCAGCACGCCGAAAGTGGCCAGCGCCTCCAGCGACAGGAACCCGGCAAGCTCCGCCATCGGCCGCCGGAGCAGGACCAGCACCCCGGCCCAGCCGGCCGCGCCCCAGGCCCAGTCCGTCTTGACCAGCTCCGCGGCCGGGCAGGCCGCGGCGGCAGCCGTGGCCGTCACCAGCGCGACGCCCGCCAGCGCCCACCCCTCCGGCCGGCCGGGCAGGCCCGTCAGCAGGCGGACTGACCCGGCCGCGATCACCAGGGCCAGCAGCATCCACGCGGCGACCTGGAACGCGTCCGAGCCATAGGACGCGCGGTCACTCAGCAGCAGCCCCCCGGCCCCGGCGACATGCCAGCCGACGACCACGATCACCACCGCGATGTCGAACGCGCGCCCGTACCGGGTCGACAGCACCACTGACGGCTGCGCGGCTGACGGCTGCGCGGCTGACGGCCGCACGGCTGTCACCCGGGCCATCGCAGGACGACCGCCGTGCCATGGCCGGGCCGGCTGGCCACCACGGCGGTCCCGCCGGAGGCCAGCATCCGGCCCGCGATCGACTCCCTGATGCCCCGCCGTGATGGCGGCACCAGCCCGGGGTCGAACCCGCGCCCCTGATCAGCGATCTCGACGATTGCCCAGCCATGGCCGCCGCGGACGGTGACGTCTGCCTGGCCCGTCCCCGCGTGCCGGATGACATTAGCCAGCGCCTCCGCGACGCTCCTGGCGATGCTCTCGCATGCGGCCGCCGGCACGAATGCGGCCGCCGGCGTCAGCCGGGCACGCAACGGCGTCACCTCCGCGATGACCTGCCCGAGGCGGGCGCACAGGTCAGCCGCGCCGGCCGGCGGGGCCTGCCGGACGGCCGGCAGCTCCCGCAGGACATCAAGATCACGCGCAGCCTGTGCGGATAACGTGGCCGACGGCCCGGCGAACGCCCCGGCGGCGACCATCGTCAGCGTCGACAGGATCGTGTCATGCAGCTGACGGTCCTGCTCCCGCTCATCCGCGCGGCGGGCCGCCTCAGCCCGCAGCTCCTGCTCCGCCCGCAAGCCCGCCGCGATCACTGTGTCCGCGCGGCGCCCGCTCGTGCGGACCAGGGCCATCAGAACAGCGGTGACCACCGCCTGCACGACCAGGATCCAGGTACCCGGCGGATGCCGGACGCTGACCGCGTAGGCGATGGTGACCACGCCCGCCGCGGGCAGGCTGAACACCGGCCGCAAAGCCAGCTGAAGGATGAACACCGACGTGCTCGCGAGCGAAAGCATCCAGGTAGCGCCACTGACGATCAGGCCAGCCGGGACCACATGCCGCTGCGTGCTCACTAGCGCCCCGATCACCGCGACATCCGCGAGCACGACCGGCCAGGCCAGCCCGTCACGCCGGACCAGCCACGCGAACACCGCCGACCACCCGCACAGCACAAAGATCACGGCCGCCAGCCACCAGCCCGACACCCCCGATGTCGCGGCCAGCGGGCCCACGACCGCGTAGATGACGGCACTGCCCAGGCGCAGCCCGATCGCGTACCAGCCGGCCAGCCGGTCTAGCGCCCGGTCAGAAGGGCCCCTGCCAGCAGCCTGAAGTGCGTCCCCGCTGCGGGATTCGCCCGCGATCGCTCCAGGCCGCCTCATGCCGCCCGCAGCCGATGCAGATCTCACCGGATCAGTATGTGACCAGCAGGACAAAACCACCGAGAAATAAGTAATGAAGCACCACGGCACAGGCAATACGCCCAGTCACGCTAATTCACGGCGCCTTCCTCCTGAGCCGATGATCTATGCGTGAACTCGCGGCGGTTCCCACGCAGCCCTGCCCGACGCCGGCCAGGACGACCCTGCCCTTGCCATCCGCAGCGGCAGCCTCCAGGTAAGGGCGCGCGATCTCCTCCCGGTTATCGCCCCTGGCGAAGCGGATCACCGGGACAGCGTTCTCCGCGGCCAACTTCCTTATCGCTGCTTCGTGCGCCTGGCCTACTTCGCCGAACACCCTCGATGAGGGGTGCCGAACCCGCGCTGCTCGCTCAGGAACCTCGCGCGCCAGTCCGCCGTCTGCAATTGCGGCACATACCCCTGCAGGAAGATCCTGGCTACCAAACGGACCGCCAGCGTCACCTGGTCCCCGCAGGAAATTCGAATAGTCGGCCATAGGCAGCTCCCTGGTCTTGTCAATCTGGAGGCTAGAACCGGCACAGCGAGTAGGCCAGAGGCCAGCCTCACTCGGGCACCTCCTCGCTGCATGCCAGCTACCACCCGCCTATCCGCGGCGGCGGATACGCTGTCGGCCGTCGGACGCTGCGACAGGACAGAGGCAGAGGTCTCCCACTTCCACTCGAACTACAGCGCCCGCTTCACCGTGTTCTTCGAGATCCCCAGCTTGCGGGCGATCCGGGCGTCGGCGACAGAGGCTAAATCCCAGATGATGCACGGGTTCCGCTCAGTGTCTTGTCGTTTACAGTTTGCTTATGGCTCCGCTAGATGGCCAAGGCTCTGAGGTCACAGACGAAGCTGCGCTGACATGGCGGGACCGTGCGCGATCCCGCACGAAGGCCGCCTGGCTTCTCGCTGGCGCTGCGGTTATCGCTCTAGGTTTTCTTCTCAATGCGCTGACAGTCGGTCCATTTCATATCGTTAGTGCGTGCAGACCATCCCCCTGCCCGCCAGCTCAGCTGGACTCGCTCTGGGTAGCCGTAACGGCGCTTGGCACGTTGGGTTCAGGCGTGGGTGCGCTGGTGAGTGCGGTCTCTGCGGTCAGGGCGAACCGTGCAGCTCGGGATGCGATTGCTGCCCCGGTCAAGAAACCGCGCGCGAAATCGTCTGTGAAACGCACGTCGAAGCGGTAGAGCACCCCCGAGCAGGATCAGCGTGTTGCCAGGGACGACGGAGATCGTTATGTGGACTGGCTTGTCGTCGTGGGCCGGCTCCGCAGCCTGATGGTCAGGAAGCGGGGACACAACCTGCACGCGGGCCAGGCGGATGCGTGGACGGAGGACTGGTTCAACGGGCACGGCCTGTACCGGCTGCGCGGCACCATCCGCTACTCGAAGGCAGCGTAACCATGGATCTGGGACTGAACGATCGCGTGTACATCGTCACCGGCGGCAGCAGCGGCCTGGGCGCTGCCACGGCCAGGGTACTTGCCGACGACGGCGCGAAGGTCGTGATCAGCGCCAGGGACGCAGCTGGGGTCGGGCGCGCGGCACTCGACCTCGGGACCGGCCGTGCGGTTGGTGTCGCGGCCGACAACGCCGATCCGAAGACAGCGGGACGGCTGGTCGCCGCCGCCCGGCACGCCTTCGGCAGGCTGGACGGCGCGCTGATCAGTGTGGGCGGACCGCCCGGCGGAGGGGTTGCCGACATCTCCGACGAGGCCTGGCGGGCGGCGTTCGAGAGCATCTTCCTCGGCACGATCCATCTCGCGCTGGCGGTCGCGGACGGGCTTGCCGATGGCGGCTCGATCGCGATGGTGCTGTCGAGCTCGGTGCGCTCGCCGATTCCCGCGCTGGCGATCTCCAACGGCCTGCGGCCAGGCCTGGCCGGTATCGCCAAGACGCTCGCTGACGAGCTGGGGCCGCGCGGAATCAGGGTCAACGGCCTGCTCCCCGGCCGGATCGAGACCCCGAGGATGCGCGAGCTCGCGGTCGCCGCTGGCGGTTCAGCGCAGGCCAGTGCCGATCAGCTGGAACGGATTCCGCTGCGCAGATCGGGTACTGCCGAGGAGTTCGGGCGGGTAGCTGCCTTTGTCCTGTCCCCGGCTGCCAGCTACCTGACCGGGACGATGATCCCGGTCGACGGCGGAATGCTGCGCGCCATCTGAGCGCGGCGCGGGCCGCCCGTCCGCGCCGGCGGTCAGACCCGGGTGACAGGTTCCTGGCGCGCGAACTGCGTTCGGTAGAGCTCGGCGTACAGCCCGCCAGCGGCGAGCAGTTCCTCGTGCTTGCCGCGCTCGCGGATCTGGCCGCCGTCGATGACCAGGATCTGGTCGGCGTCGCGGATGGTGGACAGCCGGTGCGCGATCACCAGCGAAGTGCGCCCGGCGAGCGCGCTCTTGAGCGCGCGCTGCACGGCCGCCTCGGATTCGGAGTCCAAGTGGGCCGTGGCCTCGTCGAGTACCACGACGGTGGGTGCCTTCAGCAGCAGCCTGGCGAGGGCGATCCGCTGCTTCTCGCCGCCCGACAGCCGGTAACCGCGATCGCCCACGACCGTGTCCAGACCATCGGGAAGGGCCGCGATCATGTCCCATATCTGCGCTGCCCGGCACGCCTGCGCCAGGTCCCGCTCGGACGCATCCGGCTTGGCGTACACCAGGTTGGCCCGGATCGTGTCATGGAACATGTGCGCGTCCTGGGTGACCACGCCCACCACCTCGTGCAGCGACTCCTGCGTGACGTCCCTGAGGTCATGCCCGCCGATGCGCACTGCTCCCGAGCGCGGGTCATAGAGCCTGGCCACCAGCTGCGTGATGGTGGTCTTGCCGGCGCCAGACGGCCCGACCAGCGCGGTGAGCTGCCCGGACGGCGCGCGGAGGCTGACGTCGCTGAGCACATCCCGCCCCGGCTCTGAGTGCTCGGGCGCGGGCAGCGCGATCGACTCCAGCGAGGCAAGCGACACCTCGCTGGCCGCCGGGTAACGGAACCAGACATGGTCGAACTGGATCTCCGGCGCCGCCTCGCCTATCTCCGCGCCGTCGCCGGCCGGCGCATACCGGGGCAGCGATACCGCCCCCGGCCGGTCCTCGATCAGGGGCTTCAGGTCGAGCACCTCGAACACCCGGTCGAAACTCACCAGCGCTGTCATCACGTCGACCTGGACGTTAGACAGCGCCGTGATCGGCCCGTACAGGCGGCCGAGCAGGGCCGCGAGGGCCACCAGCGCGCCCAGCTTGATGTTGCCGTGAATGACCAGGCCGCCGCCCAGCCCGTAGACGATCGAGGTGGCGATGGAGGCAAGCAAAGTCAGGGCCACGAAAAGGGTCCCGCCGTAAATCGAGGTGACCACGCCGATGTCGCGCACCCTGGCGGCCCGGCCGGCGAACACATCGGCCTCTTCCTCGGAGCGGCCGAACAGCTTCACGAGCATCGCGCCCGCGACGTTGAAGCGCTCGGTCATCGTCGAGCCCATCGCGGCGTCGAGCTGCATCGACTCCCTGGACAGCCGCTGCAGCCTGCGCCCGACCAGCCTGGCCGGGACGATAAAGAGCGGCAGCAGCACCAGCGCCACGAGGGTTACCAGCCACGACGAGTACAGCATCGCGGCCAGCACCAGGATCAGGGTCAGCACGTTGGAGACCACCGATGACAGCGTCGAGGTCAGTGCCTGCTGCGCGCCGATGACGTCGCTGTTGAGGCGGCTGACCAGCGATCCGGTCTGGGCCCTGGTGAAGAACGCGATCGGCTGGCGCTGCACGTGCCGGAACACCTGCGTGCGCAGGTCATAGATCAGTCCCTCGCCGATGCGCGAGGAGTACCAGCGCTGCGCGATCCCGAGCAGGGCGTCCAGCAGCGCCAGGCCGGCCACGCCGCCCGCGATCCACAGCACGAGCCCGGTGTCATGCCGAAGGATCGCATCGACGATGCTGCCGAGCAGCAGCGGCACCGCGACGGTGACGAGTGAGTCCAGCGCGGTGAGGAACAGGAAGACGGCGAGCACGCCCCGGTACGGCCGGGCGTAGGAGGCGATCCTGCGGACGGTGCCCGGCTTCAGCTGCTGCTGCGTCACCGACCGGTCACGCGTGAAGGAGTGCAGCGCGCGCCAGTTGTTCGCCATGGACGCAAGAACCTCCGCATTGCGGGGGATCTTCCCCCGTCAGCTATCGGCGAACTGGCCAGCTAGCGGGCTAGCCGCTCCCCCAGCAGCGCTGCCTGCGCCTTGCGTTCCGCGGCCGCCTGCTGCTCCAGCGTATTAACCGAGGCCTGCGCCAGCAGCGCCTTGGTCGCCCGGGCAGCGGCCGCGTCGGTGGACAGCAGCGCGGCGGTCAGGTCAGCGACTGCCGCGTCGAGCTCGGCCAGCGGCACGACCATCTCGGCGAGCCGGAGCTCCCTGGCCTCGCTGGCCTCGACGGTGCGTGCCGTCAGGCAAAGCTCGATCGCCCTGGGCAGACCGACAATGTCGACAAGTGGCTTTGTGCCCGTGAGGTCCGGAACCATGCCGAGCGCGGGCTCCTTGATGCACAGCTTGGCGTCGTCCGCCAGGATGCGCAGGTCGCAGGACAGCGCGAGCTGGCAGCCAGCCCCGATCGCGTGTCCCTGGACGGCGGCGACCGACACGATGGCGGGATCGCGAAGCCAGAGATAGCCTGCCTGCAGGCCGGCGATCCACTCCTCGAAACCGGGATCGGCCGGGCTCGGGCCTGCCTGCTCGCCTGGTACCCCCTCAGCGGAGAACATGCGCAGGTCGATGCCGGCCGAAAAGGACGGCCCGGCGCCCCGCAGGACTACGACGCGAACCCTGGGCGGCAGGCTGGCGCCGACTGCCGCCAGGCCGTGCCACATGCCCGGCGTCATGGCATTGCGCCGCTCGGGGCGGCTGAGCGTGACGGTCGCCACGGCGTCGTCGATCTCGAGCTGCAGTCCCCAGGACTGGAGGTCAGCGGGGCTGATCGTCACTCAACCTCCCAGAGCGGAGACAAAACCGGAGACAAACCGGAGACACCGGTAGGCGGCGGCTCAGCGCTTGGCCTTGCCTTTCCCCCTGGTGGCACCGCCGCGGCCGCGCAGCGCGACGCCCGTCTCGGTCAGGATCCGGTGAATGAACCCGTAGGACCTGCCCGTCGACGCGGCCAGCGACCGGATGCTCTCTCCGGCGTTGTACCTCTTCTTCAGATCCGAGGCCAGCTTCGTGCGGTCGGCACCGGTGACTCGGGTGCCTTTCTTGAGGGTCTCGGTCACGCGTACCTCCCGGTGAGCTGAAGCGACCGCTGCGTTACGTGTCTCGCCCATGATCACGCATCCACCAGTGATCGGCTACCTACACGAGCGCAAAAGATCTCCTCTTTTTCCGGACAGCCTTTTCGGGCACCGCCGACCCGGCTTTCGGACAGCACCGCGCCGGATTCCGGGCCGAGCCGCGCCGGTTTCCGGCCGCGCCGGGCCGCCTCCGAGGGTCAGGCGAGCGCCACCAGATCGGCGAGCTCCTCGCTCCAGGCGTCCTCGACCCCGTCCGGAAGCAGGACCACCCGCTCTGGCTGCAGCGCGGCGACAGCGCCCTCGTCGTGGGTGACCAGGACGATCGCGCCCTGGTACCGCCGCAGTCCGGAGAGGATCTCGGCCCTGCTGCCGGGGTCCAGGTTGTTGGTCGGCTCGTCGAGCAGCAGCACGTTGGCTCCCGAGACCACCAGCAGCGCGAGCGCCAGCCTCGTCTTCTCCCCGCCCGACAGGACCCCGGCCGGCTTGGCCACGTCATCGCCGGAGAACAGGAACGAGCC
>Ga0302325_10002533_pt1 | contig 44281 bp, 37 predicted proteins | sample Palsa_T0_2_FD_201948 | JGI IMG/M metagenome (GOLD analysis project Ga0302325, IMG submission 201948) | Peat permafrost microbial communities from Stordalen Mire near Abisko, Sweden - Palsa_T0_2 | ecosystem: Environmental > Terrestrial > Soil > Palsa > Peat permafrost | place: Sweden: Abisko... | reverse complement strand
CCCGAAAGATACAGGCGGTCACGCTGGAAGCCGAGCACGCCAGACTGCGCATAAAGCCAGGCGACCGCTCGCCGGCATTGATCGACGATCATCTCCACGCCGGTGTGCGGCGCCAAAGTGTAATTGACGGCCGCAAACGCGATGCCATTCGCCACACAATCAGGCGCGGCAAACAGCGATTCATTCTTCGACAACTCCTGCCAGTAGCCACCATGAATAAAAACCAGCAGCGGGGCGTCGCGCGAAGCAGCTGGAAAATAATCCAAGGTTTCTTCAGGCTTGTCGCCCCACCGCAAATCTTTTTGGCAAACGAGCGATTGCTCCGCCTTCCGGCTTCGAATCGCGTACTCCGCCAAAAAAGGCTCGATGGAGGGCACACAACTGCTTGGAGAATATTCCTTCTCGATCCGTACGAGCGGCCAATCGCGCCAGGCTTGGTCCTTTGGACTCATACTCGCGTCACCATGGTGGCTCTGATTCTGCACTCACTAAGGTTTCAGAATCGACAGAAAAATCTAGGTCCCAATTGCCGGTGGACTTTCGCGGCTTTGCAGATAGAATGTGCCTTCTGAACGGCGCTCTAGAGTACGTACTTTTTTTGCTGCCTGGCGCTCCTCGTCAGAATATTTTTGCGTTCAAATTTGGTCCGAAGTCTAAGCGAATGGATTCTTCCGCGTCATACATCAAGAGATTTTTGCCCGGGCCTCGCTTCGCCGCGAATCTTGAGACGCTCTCGTCGGAGACTCGTTAATGATTGTCGGCGTTCCCCGTGAGAGCTTTCCTGGTGAGCTGCGCGTGGCCCTAACGCCGGCAGTAGTTCCGGGTCTCGCAAAAGCGGGCCTCGAAGTTGTGTTAGAAGCCGGCGCAGGCGTGGGCGCCGGCTATCCCGATGCGGATTATGTCTCGAAGGGCGCCAAGATTCTCGCCCAGCGCGCCGAAGTGTTCCGCACCGCGGACATCGTCGTTCAGGTGCTGTGCTATGGCTCGAATGATAAATCCGGCAAAGGCGATCTTCCGCTTTTCCGCCGCGATCAAATACTGATCGGATTTCTGCGGCCGCTCGGCAGCCTTGAAACGGTACAGGAAATTGCCGCGGCGGGCGTCGCTTCCTTCTCCTTAGAGTTGATGCCGCGAACGACGCGCGCGCAAAGCATGGACGCGCTTTCCTCCATGGGGACCATCTGCGGCTACAAAGCGGTGTTGATCGCCGCCGACACTCTGCCCAGAATCTTCCCGATGTTGACGACTGCGGCCGGCACGATTACGCCAGGGCGTGTTTTCATAATCGGCGCCGGAGTCACTGGACTTCAAGCCATCGCCACCGCGCGCAGGCTTGGAGCGGTTACGTCTGCTTACGATATGAGGCCAGCTGCCAAAGAGCAGGTTCATAGCCTGGGCGCGAGATTCGTCGAGCTTCCGATCGAAGCAACGGACGCGCAGGATGCCGGCGGATATGCCCGGGCGCAGGGAGAAGACTTTTACCGCCGCCAGCGCGAACTCCTCGCTCGCGTGGTAGCGGAAAGTGATGTCGTGATCACCGCTGCCGTGATTCCCGGCCAGAAGTCGCCCGTGCTCGTCACCGGGGAAATGGTGGCGCGCATGGCGCCGGGCTCCGTGATAGTTGATTTGGCTTCCGAGCGCGGCGGAAACTGCGAACTCACTAAGACCGGTGAAGTGGTGATCGAGCACGGCGTCAGCATCATCGGCTGGATCAACATCGCCGGGCGCGTGCCTTACCATGCCAGCCAGCTCTACGGACGCAACCTCAGCGCGTTTCTATTGCATTTGGTGCAGGACGGCAAGCTGCGGCTGAACCTTGAGGACGAAATCATTCGCAGCACGCTGGTCACCCGGCAAGGTGAAATCGTCAACCCGCGTGTTCGCGAGTTTTACGCGTTGCCGGCCCTCGCGGCGCTACCAGGAGGACACTAGAAGATGAAATTAGATTTAATGACGGATCTGTATGTTTTTATGCTCGCAGCTTTCATCGGATTTGAAGTGATCCGGCGCGTATCACCTCTACTCCACACTCCGCTGATGTCGTTGACGAACGCGTTGGACGCCATCGCCGTTGTCGGCGCCATTCTTCTCGTCGGGGCGCATAAGAGCACTCTATCGACGGTGCTCGGCACGATCGCAATCGTTGCAGCCACCAGCAACGTTGTCGGCGGTTTCCTGATTACCGACCGCATGCTCAAGATGTTCAAATCCAGCCGCGCTAAGAAACCGTGATCTAGATGCAGGCCTCCCAAAACATTATTGAAATCACTTATCTGGTGGCCACAGCGCTTTTCATTCTGTCGCTGAAATGGATGAGCTCGCCCAGCACCGCGCGGCACGGCGTGTGGGCCGGCGAGTTGGGGATGGTTCTCGCAATTGCGGGGACACTGCTGAATCACGGGATTGTGGACTACAAGTGGATTGCGATCGCTCTCGTGTTGGGCACGATCATTGGAGTTCCGCTCGGGATGGTGCAAATGACCGCGGTGCCGCAGCGAACCGCGCTCAGCCACGCGTTTGGAGCGCTTTGCGTCACGCTCGTCGGTACTTCCGAATTTTATCTTCGCGGCACGGACGTTTCGCGATTCACCATGTCCGTTCTGTGCATGGAAGTGATTCTTGGGTCGCTCACGTTTACCGGCAGCCTGATGGCGGCGGGAAAACTTCAGGAAGTTTTGCCGCAGCGGCCAATTACCTATAAGGGACAGAACGTGGTTAACCTTGGCGTTCTGGCGATCGCTGTCGGACTCGCAGCCTACGTTGTAATTCATCCCGGACACCCGCACGTGTTCCCTTTCATCGTGGGGATTCCTCTTCTGTTCGGCGTGCTGATGATTATTCCGATTGGCGGCGCGGACATGCCTACGGTGATTTCTCTCCTGAATTCCTACGCCGGACTTTCCGCGGCAGCGATGGGATTCGTTCTCGATAGCAAACTGCTGATCGTGGCTGGCGCGCTCGATGGCGCTTCCGGCTTCATTCTGTCTTTGAATATGTCAAAGGCCATGAACCGTTCATTCTCGAACGTGCTGTTTGGAGCGTTCGGGCAGGAACAGCCGGCAGGCGCCGCCGCGCAGGAGACGAGAAATGTGCGAAGCGCCAGCGCCGAAGAGGCTGCCGCGATTCTTTCCGCGGCTAACAAAGTCGTAATCGTTCCCGGGTACGGTCTTGCGGTGGCGCAGGCGCAGCACAAAGTGCGCGAGTTGTATGACGCGCTGACGAAGCGCGGCGTTGACGTGAAGTTCGGCATCCATCCGGTTGCGGGGCGCATGCCGGGGCACATGAATGTTTTGCTGGCGGAAGCGGACATTCCGTACGACAAGCTGCTCGACCTGGACGAAATTAACGGTGACTTTCCGCAGACAGATGTCGCGCTGGTGATCGGGGCGAATGACGTTACCAACCCGGCGGCTCGCACCGATCCGGGGAGCCCGATTTACGGGATGCCGATTCTCGACGTCGATAAGGCCCGAACGGTGATGGTGATCAAACGCGGGATGAGCCCGGGCTTTGCGGGAATCGACAATCCCCTTTACTATCTGGACCAAACGCTGATGCTTTTCGGAGACGCGAAATCTTTCGTGGGAGACATCGTTCGCGAACTCGGCAGCGCCGGGCATAACTAGCCCGTCAGCTTCATCAGCCGGCGCGCTAGCGCTGGTAGGGCGGGCGCTTTGGGGAACTGCTTTCTATCCTCGCGACGGCTTCTTCCAGTTTACGCATGCGTTCGACGAGCTGCGTAATCTGGCCTTCGAGGTGGCCGAGGCGGTCAAAGACTTCAAATTGCTTGTTACGCAAGGTGTTGAATTCTTTTTGAAATTCCTCTGGTAGAGGCGAGGCCATTTGATCTCCCAGGAAGATATTAGAACAAAAACAAATCAAATTGAGAAGGAGCAGGCGAGAAGTTGGCTGAGATCTGACCGGCGGCGGCAGAAATCTGACGCCTGGCGCGGCTATCTTCCCCGCGGAACCAATCTTGCCTGAATTCCACGGCGGTCTCGCGGCTGTGCTTGGGGCTGTTCAATTCACTTTCCATGCGCGCGAGAATGATCTGGTAAGCGAACTGCGGGTCTGAATCCGGGGCGAAGATATTGCTGGCGCTCAAACCCACGCGCACGGGAACTTCTTGATCCGGCATAGCCATCCACAGCGCTCCGCGTTCATCGGCGGAAATCGAGGTTCCTTCACCCAAGATCATGAAGACGCGCTTCAAATAATTGCGGTTGGGAATAATTTCGTCGTGGATCGCCTGGTCCACCGCGGCATCGAGATTGACGCGATACTGCTTCCACTCATCCTGGGTGCCGAGAATTTCTTCACGCTGGAGCTTTTCTTCGGCGGCAAGCTGTTGGACGCTGACGGTGAACTCGCCCGCAGAAGGAGCGCTTAGAAAGTCGTCCGCTCCGAGGGCCTGTGTGGACGGGTGCGCTTCGAACTGGTGTTCGGGATTGAAGCGGCCGGTGAGAGCGTAGGAAGCGGCAACAGCCGGAATTCCCTGCCAGGCAAAAACGGCGAGCGGAATCACCAGCTTTTTCGAGTGGTACAACTGCTCAGTTCCGCTGCGGCATTCGCTGCTGCGTTTGATGGTTCCGGGGACTTGCGCAAAATGCAGAACGCGGAAATTGAGCTCCGGATTTTCTTCCGCGTATTTCGTCAGTGAATGCGCAACGGCTTTGGGCGTGGTTATGAAAAAATCATTCATGTAGTCGGGTCTTACGGATTTGGGGAAATAGAAATTCATGACCCGGCGCGCGAAATCGGCGCAGTTTCGGGTGAGACCGTGGAAGTGGTTCACATTGGGCTGAGAATTAAATTCGGCAATGAGCGCGCGGTCCTGCTCGACGGAAGTGTTCACGACGAATACGTACATGCTGCGTTCGAGAGTGGCGCCAACCATTTCGCGCCATTCGGCGCCATTGCCATAGCGGCAGCGTGCGCCGGTGCAGATCGTTGCGAGATATTTTTCGCGGTAGCGCTCTTCGAGCACGGACTTGATGTCTTTCGAGCTGAGCAGCGGGCGGTCTTGGGGGTCTTCGACGCCGTAGAGATAGACGCTGAGCGGAACGATGTTCCATTCGTAAGGCTGGTCTTCGCCCAGAGTAGTGTAGTTGCTGATGACCGAGCCTTGCTCACCGGGGCGGCACAAACGCATTTTCACCGGGGAGTCGTCAGGGCAGATATTCGAAAGATAGACGGCGCTATGGCCGGAGCCGGTGATGCGGGCGACGCTGGTGTCGAGGGACTCGTTCAGGATCACTCCCGCATCGGCGAAGGCGGAGGACGCGAGCGCGCACACCAGTACGGCACCGAAAGCGAAGATGGCTAACGCGCGTTTATTAAACGACAAATGAAGCCTCCGAATGTGTGGTACCGGGACTGCCAATGCGGGCAGGTGTCTCCCGCAGGCGCCTGTTATTAGAAACACCGGCGGAGCGAAAAAGTTGCAACCCATTCAATCTACAGTTAGTTAGATGCAGTAAGAGGGCCAAAAGCCACCCTGTATGCAGAGCTAAAAACGCAGTTCTGGCCCCGGTTAGAATTTTCCCCGTGCTTTGTTTTGAGTGAGTTACGGTGATTTCTATATGTGCCGCACCTACGGCGCTAGGGGTACTTGTTTCCGGGTACCCAGCGCTGACGCACTGGGCTAACTTGTGCCGCGCCTACGGCGCTATGAAGGCATACATCTCTTCACGAGTGAGTCGCAGGCTGGGGCCAGACTGAAACGGGGCGCTACAAAGGCAGTGACATTCGACGAGGAATTCCTTTACTTCTTTTTGTGGGCCTTCAATCGGAATATGACGATGCGCTTCACTAAGTCCAAGGGAATCGCTTTATCGAGCGGGAACTTGAGATTACCTTTGGGGCCGGCGTACGGAGACACTTCTTTTTTGAAGGCGGCGGGCGCGGGTGGAAAAAGTGCGATGTGATTTTTGAATGCGGCGAAATGGATCAAGGATTTGCCGTTCAGCTCGAAAGTAGGGATTTGATAGCTGATTGCTTCCACGGCTTCCGGCGCTGCTTTGCGGATCGTCCGCCTGATTTTCTCAAGGATGGGCTGGACATCCTTGGGGCAGGCGGCGATGTATTCGTCGATGGACTTGAATTGTTTTTTCATGATTACGCGATGGCCTCACTTCTTTCGTTTTGGCGGAGGACGCGCGCCTACCCTTCGTTCCTCAGGAGAAAAAGGCGGCCGCTACAAAGGCGAACGGCACGACGGATAGTAGCACGGCGAGAATTCACGATTCAGTTCCCTCCCGTGCGGACCGGGCCGGACCTTTATGGCCCTGACAGGCAGGCGGGGATCAGGCGGTCGGACTCGAATCGGGTGGGACCGCGCGGTCCCAGCAGCCGCGAACGCCCTGGTGGAATTTTTCGCGTTGCTCCGGCGTCATCTGCTCCCAGCGTTCCCGCATGCCACGAGGGCGGTAACCGCCGCGGCCACCCGATCTGTGGAATCCGCCGAAGAGAATCTTGCTGAGGACGAGCAGGCCCATGGCCTGCCAATAGCCGATCGATTTCCAGCCGAAGATCGGCGGCACCAGCCAGTTCCACAGGTCCTTGACCACGAAACCGAGCAAGAAAAGAATGGCGACAAACAGCACGGCGAACAGCACAAACTTCAGTACGCGAAAAATGGAACGGCTTCTCATTTCTGTCCCTCCCCGGTATTCAGAAATTCGTCGTAGATGACCTGGAGCCGTCGGCGCAAATGAATCACGGCGTAATGCTTGCGCGAGAGCAGCGTGTTGACGCTGACGCCGGTGCGAACGGCGATCTCCTTGAAGCTGTAGCCTTCGATCTCATGCGCGATGAAAACGTCGCGTTGGTCCTCGGGCAATTCGTCGAGGGCGTCCTCGAGCTCGTCGAGCAGAACGGACCGCGCATAGAGTTCCGCGGGGCCGGCATCCGGCGAGGGCAGCACGTCTTCCAAGCGGAGAGTTTCTCCCTCACCGGAGACAGCAACCTGATCGTTTCCGAATGGCCCCAGCCGCTTCTTACGAAAGAGGTCAATGATGCGATTGCGGGCGACTCGAAACATCCAGGCGCTCCACTGCTGCACCGGTTCCATGAGGCGATAAGCCTCGATGACTTCGAAGAAGACTTCCTGCAGAAGATCTTCCGCGTCGGCTTCATTTGGAACGCGTTTGCGGATGAAATTGCGCAGGCGGGACCGTTCTTCCGAGATGATTTCGGAGATTTGGCGGTCCTGCTCGGTCATCGAGATGATGTTCGACGGCTCATGCATCCAGTACTGTAGACGAACGGCGGCGGAAAATATTGTAGAGAAGGCATGGGCGGATGGCAGCACGGCGGCTTCGGGATTCAGATGCGCCAGGCGCGATACGGTGGGGCGATATGCGTACGGCGCCCACTTCTATGCGGGCGCCATTCTTGGGAACGCGGCGCCGCTCTTCGTGAACGGAGTGACGGCCCGGAATAGGAAAGTTTCTTGCAAATGCCTGTGGGCGGAGCGAAGTGAGCTAGGGCGCCAGCAAGCCAAAGACGACGATGGTTGTGTGCGTACCAAAATAAACTTTCCCGTTGCTTACCATTGGGGTGACGAAATGGCTGCCGAGCGGAGCAAAGCTATCGCGGCTGCCCGCAGCCTGGGTCGAGTCGTAAAACTCATTCGCGAGATTCGTGGCATCGTAAGCGAATAGAATTCCGTTGTTGACATCAAGCGCCCAGACGATCCCGTTCGTGGTGCCATTCGAGGAAATGCTGGCCACGGGTCCGAAGAATGAGAACACATGCGCGCTTACTGTAGACGGCGTCATGGCCAGCTTTGCGTTCGTGATCGAATACGACGCGAAAGCCGATTCGGCGGGACCGACGTACACAGTATTGTTGAAGTAGACAGGCGTCGAGAAATTTTCGTGCGCGAGCGGAAACTGCTGATAGACGGTATTGTTCATGCTGTTGTACTGGCCCATGTTGTCGCGGTTCAGAACATACATGACTCCATCCTTGCCAGCGCCCACCGCGAGGTGGTGAGTGACCGGGGGGACGGCTGTGTCCACCAAATCAGGCAGCAGCAAAGGACCGGCCGAACCGAAATCCAGGTCGTCGGCGTCGTCCGTAATTGTATTGTCCGGGGCGAAGAAGTCCGCAACGCTAAAAACTCCGGAGGCCGGCAGGCGGACAAAAGAATTTGGGTAGTCCGCGCCGCTGGGGCCCGTGCTGCCAAAACCGTTGCCAGTGACGGCGTAGATACTTCCCGACGAATCTGCCGCGGGACCACCGCCGCCCATCCAGCTTCCACCGCCGGTTACATCGGGAGTGAGGTTCACAACGCGGGTTTGAGCAAGGGTATCAGCGCTGAAACCGATGACCCAGGCGTAGTACGTTCCGCAATCGCCATCCAGCCCGGACCACACAGAGTAAATTGTGTTGCCGCTCTCCAGGAGCGCGGCCCTGTCATGCTGAGTGGAAGGATCGAACGTGACCGTGCCGGTTTGGCTGGGGGAAGTAGGAGCGATGGTGGTCGGGCCGCCGAAAAGCTCGTCGCCCGTGGTCAGATCAAGCGCATGGATACGGTGGAAGAAGGTGTGAGCAGAGTTCTCGGAATTGGCGATCACGTAGATGGCGTTGCGCGAACGATCGATGACCGGCGTGGCCAGGATTCCACTCGGAACGATATTTCCACACGGCAGGCCGGTGGCCGTGGTTTCACCCGAGAGGAGCATCGACTTTTTCCAGAGGACCGTAGCTGAGGTACCGGTGATGCTGTCCGCGTCTATGGCATAGACAGAGTCGTTCTCCGTGGCGGCATACACGACGTTCTTGGTCCCGACACCGGGAATAGCTAACTGGCTAAGATAAAGAATCTGGCCGTCAATCGAACCGTCGACGGTGAACTGGCCGACCTTTCCGAAGGTCGTGGACTTCACATTGGTTGGCGTGAGCGTCGTTTCATTGGGATTCAGGCCGCTTCGCGAAATGTCGTAGTGCCAGGTGGCCACGTCGGCCGTCTGGCTGTTCGATCCCACGGTGAAATTTACGCCGTTGCTGGCTAGGCCGCCGACGGTAACGACGACGTTGCCTGTGGTCGCTCCGGCGGGAACCGGCGCCGCGATGCTCGTTGCACTCCAACTCGTCGGAGTGGCTGAGGTGCCGTTGAAGGTGACAGTGCTGGTCCCTTGCGTTGCACCAAAATTCGTGCCGGCGATTGTTACCGGCGTGGCCACTGGCCCTGAGTTGGGATTGAGACTCGCGATTTGCGGAGATGAACTCACCACATGGTGATTTTGGCTTGGGCACGCCGTCAGGCCAATCGCCAGAATTATCGAACACAACAGCACAAACAGCCCGCTTCGCATGCTGATTCCGGAGTTGCGTTCGCCGCGCGGTGCCGCGCTAGAGCCTGGGTTCGTGAATTTGTCGCGCATTCGATGTACTCCTCGTTTTAGTGGTGAGCGTCGCAGCACACATACTTATGATGATATGAGCGCCATTTAAGTCACTGGCGAGTTCAGTTTGGTAAAGCTTGGGCAGTTTGGAGGGCGCAAACGCCTGGGGGATATCCCCCATATGCTGGGAGGTTCTTGATATTTTTCAACCGCATCCCGGCTTATTCTTTCGAATAAATCCGAAGACGCCAACTTATCGCAAAAAACTGGTGAGCCGGGCAGGACTCGAACCTGCAACCCGCTGATTAAGAGTCAGCTGCTCTACCATTGAGCTACCGGCCCAACAAAAGAGAAGTATTGTAACACGATAAAATCGCGTCCCCAACGAAGCCGCCGAGGCCTCAGGGGTTAAAACCCCTTCGGGTCCGATGACAGTGCGGCACGGCTAAAGCCGTGCCCTGACGACTCGCGAAATTAAGACCACGCCGAAAAGCCGGCAGATTGCAGTCCAGCCGCGCCAAAAGAGATGACGCATGGCAAGAAATCACGAGGGGCGGCGAAGGGTTGCCGCGATCTCCTGGGCGACCTGGCGGGCGCGAACTAACTCACCGGGGCCAAGAGAAATGGCTGCGACGCGGGCGTGGCCTCCGCCGCCATACTTCTCACACAGAGACGCGAGATTCACGTCGGCGGGTATGTCCTTCCAGGGACTGGTTCCCACCGAGATCTTTGTGCGTATGGAGGACGCGCTCACGCCGACGGAGTAGATTGCGTTGGGATGCAAGAAATATGGAATAAATTTGTTGTAACCCTCGAGGTCGAGGTCGCTGACGTCGAAATAGATGACGCCGCCGCGAGAATCGGTGCGCTCGCGCAAAATATCGAGCGAGCGCCGGTGCCGTTCGAGCAGGCTGCCCAAGTATTTTTGAACGAGAGGCAGCTTCACCATTTCGGCCAGGGAAAGCACGGCCATGGAAGGAATGAGTTTCGGTACCAGGTTGGGTTCGGGCGCCGCTTCGATTACCAGCGCGAGCTGCATGGCCGGCTCCGCCAATCCAACAGCAATTGCGGGGGTTTCAAATTGCGCGCCGTCAATAATATTTCCCCAATGGATCAGTTCCGCGAGCGGGCTGGCATCGAATCCAAATTTTTCCGCGGCGATGGTGGCCAAAAATTTCGTGCAGGACTTGAAAGTGGGATCGTAAAATTTCTTGCCGGAATGGTCGCGGCGGAAATGCTCGGCATCCTGGGGGGTGAGAAACGCGCTCTGATGATGATCGAACCACCAGGTGAGCAGAGGCGAACTGGAATATTTGAAATCCACAATGGCGTTTTCGTCACCGTCGAAAATGCCGTCTTCGAACGGTTGCGAAGCTTTATGTGTCATCCCGGTGTACATAAACTGGGCGTCGGGATGGATGCGTTCGCGGTAAAAGCGGGTGAACACAGCGGCCGAGGCCGCTCCGTCGAAGCACTTATCGTGAAAACAAAGGCGAAGCTTCACTTACGTCTCCGCAGTGCCTATAGGCAATCCAATATCTTTAATAAGGAAAGCCAATAAAGATGGACGCTGGACTGACGGATGTCAAGGGTTAACCAAGACAGAGAGCAGGCCGCGCCGGACGGCGATTCCGGGCGGGACAACGGCGGCGAACGTCAGCGCCACGACTTCGAAAAGGAACAAATCAAAAACGACGGGTAGTTCGCGAGTTAGGATTTCCCGAATATCTTGTCTGCCAAGTCGGCAGCGATGGGCACGCGGTACCTCTCGCCCTGGTAGGCCTTGACCATCAGGAGGACCCAGAGAATAAGACCCACGAGAGAAATGAGCCAGAAGAGCATGATTCCCAGCGAGAGCCCTGTGGTAATTCCGGCGAGACCTCCGGTAACAAATAACATACCGACGATAATTCGGATGATGGTGAGCGCGCCGAAGACTACGATAGATTGTGCCGCGTGGAAACGAACGAATGGCCTCTTGTCCGTGAGGTAAAAGATTAGCCCGGTGATCCAACCGAGAACATAGCAGAGCAATCCAGCGACGTTTTCAGCCAAACCGGATTGCGTGGAGGCGGCGGAAGGTGACGAGGCGGCCGCTCCCTGGGTGGCACCACAACTTGGACAGAAACCAGCGCTATCTGCTATGGCGGCTCCGCATTTCGTACAGTGTGGCATGGAGTTCCTCCCGGGATTGGTTAAGGCTTGTTGGGCCGGAAGACTAGCAAAACAGGGTGAGTGCCGCAAGGGCATTCGCCCGGGCGAGTAAATGTGCCGCGACGATGCGGGCGACAATGTTGTAACTGTTTAGGAAAACGAATTGGCGGGGACGAGCTTTCCGCAGGCGTTTGACTGTTCTAGGAATCCAAGTCGCCTGTATAATCGAAGGAGCCAGCCGACGCGGAAGTGGCGGAATTGGCAGACGCGCCAGCCTTAGGAGCTGGTGGCCGAAAGGCCGTAGGGGTTCGAGTCCCTTCTTCCGCAGAAAAATTCGAAGAAGCAACGAGGCGCGGCTGGTTGACGCGAGACAACGTCTTCCCTATACTGGAAATTCACCTGCGGTGAATGCCAGCCGCACTTCCCTGCCAAGGTTCTCGGATAGGAACAAGTGAAAGGCGGATTGGGCCAGGGATTACTGTAAGAACGCCCTGAAAAACTTCCATGACAGAAGCGACATGCAAGCGCGAACTCGAGTTGGAAATTCCAGCCGAGAACGTAACCAAAGCGACTGAAAAAGTGGCGCGGGATCTTGCGCGCGTGGCGCGCGTTCCGGGATTTCGTCCGGGCAAAGCTCCGGTGACGCTGATACGGCGGCGTTTCGCTGAAGATATACAGGGCGAAGTGCTGCAATCGCTGGTGCCTGAATATATCGAGAAAGCTCTGGAAGAGAAAAAGCTGATCCCGATTACGCGTCCATCTGTAGATAAAGTTGATTTCAAGGAAGGCGAGCCGCTGCGATTCCGCGCGGTGTTTGAGGTGCTGCCGGAGTTCGAGCTGGGCGACTACAAAAATCTTGCGATCCATGTTGATGCTATCGAAACCGGCGACGCGCAGGTGGACAAAGTGATTGAAGATATGCGCGAGCGCGCCGCTACCTTCGTCCCGGTGGAAGGGCGAGCGGCCAAGGACGGCGATTACGTCTTAATTAAGCTTTCGGGGATACCGGTGGGCGGCGGCGAGCCGGTGCAGGCAGACAACATCATGTGCCACATCGGCGCGGAAGAAACTCTGGAGAGTTTTACGGAGAATTTGCGCGGCGCCAGCAGCGGCGAAACAAAACAATTCCGGTCACAATACCCCGATGATTATCCGGACCAGAAACTGGCAGGCAAAGCCTACGATTACACGGTGGAAGTTCAGGGCATCAAGGAAAAAAAGCTGCCTGAATTGAATGACGAGTTCGCGAAGGACGCCGCGGGCGAAAAGGGCGGTTTCTCGACTTTGGAAGAAATGCGCAAGCTCATATCGAAAGATTTGGAAGCGGCGAAGGAAGATCAGCAGAAGACACAGGCTCGCGAGAAGCTTCTGGAAGCTCTGGTGAAGCAGCACGATTTTCCGGTTCCCGAAGCGCTGGTGGAGCATCAGATGAATGTGAGGCTGGAGCGCAGCGTTCGGGCACTGACGGCTCAAGGAGTGGACCCGCGAGCCGTGAACATCGATTGGGTGGCGCTTCGAAACCACCAACGCGAGCGCGCGGTGGACGACGTGAAGGCCGAGCTCCTGATCGACCGCGTCGCAGAAGCGGAAAAGATCGACGCGACCGATGAAGAAGTGGAAAAAGAGATTCAAGCGCTGGCGGAACACAGTGGCGAATCGGCAACGGCTCTGCGGGCTCGCTTGACAAAGCAAGGAGTGCTCGATAGGATGAAATCGAAGTTGCGAAGTGACAAAACAATCGAGTGGCTCTACCGCAACGCCCGAATCGAGACGGCCAAGAGTGAGAAGTAGGTTCGGGTTCCTCAGCGCACAAAAGTTCTCCCTATGACACACAAAGACGACGGTAATCCGCGCGCAACAACACTCGTTCCGATGGTCGTCGAACAGACGAACCGCGGCGAGCGGGCGTACGATATTTATTCCCGGCTGCTGAAAGACCACATCATTTTCATCGGCACGCCGATTGACGATCACGTGGCCAACCTGGTGACCGCACAATTGCTGTTTCTGGCGTCCGAAGACCCGGAGAAAGACATTTCGGTGTACATCAACTCACCGGGCGGCTCGATTTCGGCTGGAATGGCGATTTATGACACCATGCAGTTTGTACGGCCTGACGTAGTGACTTATTGCATCGGGCAGTCCGCTTCCATTGCGGCTGTGCTGCTGGCTTCCGGCACGCCCAAGAAGCGCTACGCCTTGCCCAACTCCCGCGTGCTGATTCACCAGCCCTGGATGTCCGGCTTGTCCGGGCAGGCTACCGACATTGATATTCACGCTAAGGAAATCCTGCGCACACGCGAAGCGCTTAACAAGCTGCTTGCGGGCCATACCGGGCAGAGTATTGAAAAGATCGAGCGAGACGTGGAACGCGATTTCATCATGACGGCAGAGCAGGCCAAGGCGTACGGAATCGTTGACGAGATCATTTCAAAGTACCGCTAGTGAGTTCCAAAGGGTTAGTATCTAAAGCGATGATTCCCTGCTTCCGGCCCGCCCTTCGTCTTACAATAAGGAATAGATTTGTTGTTGTTGGCGTAGCTTCCAGTAGACGAGGATTCACTTTGTGAAGCGTTTCACTCCAGAAGAGCCGTTGCGTTGTTCCTTCTGCCATAAGACGCAGGAGCAGGTGGAGAAGCTCATCAGCTCGCCGAATGAGTATCCGCGCTCCTACATTTGCAATGAGTGCGTGGGCGTCTGCCAGCAGATTCTGGAAGACGAGAAGCGCGAACAGGCCAGCCCGGTTAACCGGCGTCTGCCACGGCCTCCGGAGATTAAGGCGTTCCTCGATGGATATGTAATCGGGCAGGACAAAACGAAGAAGAAGCTTGCGGTAGCGGTGTACAACCATTACAAGCGCATCTTCCTGAACAAGCAGCCGGGCGATGTGGAACTGGCGAAGTCCAACATTCTGCTGATCGGTCCTACGGGAACCGGCAAGACGCTTTTGGCGCAGACGCTTTCGCGCATGCTGGATGTGCCGTTTGCCATCGTGGATGCCACGACGCTTACCGAAGCGGGCTACGTGGGCGAAGACGTCGAGAACATTATTTTGAAGCTGCTGCAGGCCGCGGATGGCGACGTGACGCGCGCGCAGCAAGGCATCATCTATATTGATGAGATTGACAAGATTTCGAAGAAGGACGAAAACCCGTCGATTACCCGCGATGTTTCGGGCGAGGGCGTGCAGCAAGCCCTGCTGAAAATTCTGGAAGGCACGGTCGCGAACGTTCCGCCGCAAGGTGGACGCAAGCACCCGCACCAGGAATTCACGCCGGTGGACACCACGAATATCCTGTTCATCTGCGGCGGAGCTTTCGTGGGCATGGAAAAGATTATCGAGCGCCGGGTGGGACAGAAGTCGCTGGGCTTTCATGCGGACGTGCAACCGACGACCGCGTCGCGCCGCAATATCGAGGTACTGGAGCAGGCGCAGCCGACCGATCTGATCCGTTACGGCCTGATCCCGGAATTTGTGGGCCGACTGCCGGTGATGGGCGTTTTGAGCGATTTGGACAAATCAGCGCTGGTGCGCATCCTTACCGAACCGAAGAACGCGCTGGTGCGCCAGTATCAGCGGCTGTTTGAATTCGAGAATGTGCGGCTGCGATTTACGGACGACGCGCTGGATACCGTGGCGGAATTGGCGCTGCAGCGCAAAGTGGGAGCGCGCGGATTGCGGATGATTCTGGAAGATTTGATGCTGGAAATGATGTACCACTTGCCGGCGCAGCGAAAGCTTCGCGATTTCGTGGTGACCGGCGACATGGTGAAAGGCCGCGAGATCAACTGGAGCTTGCTGGAGAAGGCTGGCTAGAATTTTGGGACAAAAGGAACCGATGTTCAACCGCGAAAAGACCGAAGTCAAACGCGTGCCTATGATGCCGGTGCGGGAAATGGTTATTTTCCCGGAGATGATGCACCCGTTTATCGTCGGGCGCGAAGCTTCCGTGCGGGCGCTGGAAGACGCGCTGGCCGGCGACAAGAAGATTTTTCTGGTTACGCAGCACGACGCGTCGGTTGACGACCCCAAGCCCGAGGAAATTTATCAGGTTGGAACGCTGGCCAACATCGTGCAGAGCGTAAAACTGCCGGACGGAAATATCAAAGTTCTGGTGGAAGGCACCACGCGCGCGAAAATCATTCAGGTAACCAGCGACGAAGGCTTTTTCCGCGCCTCCATTCGCGTGGTTACGGCAGCGGTGGAGTCCACTCCGCAGCTTCAGGAAGCTTCCAGCCGGGTGACGGCGCTTTTCGAGCAGTATGTGAAGCTTTCGCAGAGCTTGAACTACGACACGATGATTGCCGCAGTGCGTGTGGAGGACGCCGGCAAACTTTCAGACGCCATCGCCGCAAATTTGCAGATTCCTGTGGAGGAAAAACAGGAACTGCTCGAACTTTTCGATCCGCTCGAGCGCCTGAACCGCATCGCGGACATCCTGGAAGTGGAAACTGAAAAGCTGAACGTCGATCGCTCGATCAATACGCGCGTGAAACGGCAGATGGAGCGGGCGCAGAAAGAGTATTACCTCAACGAAAAGCTGAAGGCTATCCAGAAAGAGCTGGGCCGCGGGGAAGCGAACGAAATCGAGCAGCTCAAGAAGAAAATTGAGACGTCCGGGATGCCCGAAGGGCCGCAAGAAAAGGCCATGCAGGAACTGAAGCGGCTGGAAATGATGCCGCCGATGTCGGCGGAATCCACCGTTTCGCGCAACTATCTCGACTGGCTGCTGGCGGTACCGTGGAAGAAGCGTTCCAAGGAAATTCGCGACATCAAGCGCGCGGAAGTGATTCTCTCCGAAGATCACTACGGCCTGGACAAAATCAAAGAGCGCATCCTGGAATACCTGGCGGTTCGGCAGTTGGTGAAGAACCCGAAAGGCTCGATTCTCTGCTTCGTGGGGCCTCCGGGAGTGGGAAAAACTTCACTGGCGATGTCCATCGGCCGCGCCACAGGCAGAAAATTCGTGCGCGTGTCGCTGGGCGGCGTGCGCGATGAAGCTGAAATCCGCGGCCACCGGCGGACGTACATCGGCGCTTTGCCGGGACAGATTATTCAGATGATGCGCAAGGCCGGAACGGTGAATCCGGTATTCGTCCTGGACGAAGTGGACAAAATGTCCATGGATTTTCGAGGCGATCCTTCCGCGGCGCTGATGGAAGTGCTCGACCCGGAGCTGAATCACGCGTTCACCGATCATTATCTCGACGTGGAATACGACCTTTCGAAGGTGATGTTCATCTGCACGGCGAACGTGCTGCACACGATTCCGCAGCCGCTGCAGGATCGCATGGAAGTTTTGCGCATCCCGGGGTACACGGAACAGGAAAAGCATCAGATCGCGCAACGCTTCCTGGTTCCGAAAGAGATTTCGGCTACCGGGCTTACGAAGACGAATCTGAAATTTACGGACGACGCGGTCACGCACATCATTCGGCACTATACTCATGAAGCCGGAGTGCGGAACCTGAGCCGCGAAGTGGCGAATGTTTGCCGCAAGATCGCGCGTAAAGTGGTGGCCGAGGGAAAGAACATAGAAGTCGAAGTGACGAACACCAACGTCAACGATTACCTGGGCGTTTTGAAGTACCGCGATTTCCTGGCGGAGAAGAAAAACGAAATCGGGCTGACCACTGGCTTGGCCTGGACAGAAGTGGGCGGCCAAGTGCTTTCCACCGAAGCGATGCTGATGCAGGGCAAGGGCCGGCTGACGCTGACGGGAAAGCTCGGCGACGTGATGCAAGAATCGGCGCAGGCGGGCATGAGCTACGTGCGCTCGCGCGCGCATCTTTTCAATTTGCCCAAGGATTTCTACCGGCACCTGGACATTCACGTGCACGTTCCCGAAGGCGCGATCCCCAAGGACGGGCCATCGGCGGGAATCACGCTGTGCACCTCGATCGTGAGCGCGCTGACGCGCATTCCGGTTCGCTGCGACATCTGCATGACCGGAGAAATCACGCTGCGCGGCAAAGTGCTGCCCATCGGCGGGGTGAAGGAAAAGCTTCTGGCGGCGCACAGGCTGGGTTTCCGGACCGTGATTCTGCCGAAGGATAACGAAAAGGATCTGGCGGAGATTCCGCCGGAAATTCAGGCTCAGATGTCCATCCACTTTGTGGAGAATATGGACGAAGTGCTGCAAATCGCGCTCGAACATCCGCTTCCGATTCCCGGTCATCCGCCGGTCGCCGATGTCGAGCCCAAGTTTGTTACAGATGTGGCCCAAGACAGCGAATTAACCAATTGAAACCCTCCGGCTCTCTCCCATCCTGCTAAGCAGGTTCGGCCCGCAACCGGGGGATTCAGATTGTCTGTAGTTCAGCCCATTCGTGATGAAGTAGGTTAGAAAAAGCGGCAGGTTCGAATTTGTGCCCGCCCGAAGTCCATTCAGAAAATCAATCATGCCTGAAAACCAGGCTAGAGAAGGAACGAACTCGATGAGCATTAGCCTTGCAGAACTGAAAGATAAGAACATTACCGACTTGGCGAAGATCGCCAAGGAACTGAACATCCCCGGAGCTTCGGGCATGCGCAAGCAGGAGTTGATCTTTCAAATCCTCCGCGCGCAGACCGAAAAGAACGGGTTGATCTTCTCCGAGGGGGTATTGGAATGCCTGCCTGACGGCTTCGGCTTCCTGCGCGCCCCGGAATACAACTATTTGCCCGGACCGGACGACATCTACGTCTCCCCTTCGCAAATCCGAAAATTCGATTTGCGCACAGGCGACACGGTGTCCGGCCAGGTGCGTCCGCCCAAGGACGGCGAGCGCTACTTCGCGCTGATTAAGGTCGAGGCGGTCAACTTCGAAGATCCGGAAGTCGCACGCAACAAGATTTTCTTCGACAACCTGACGCCACTCTATCCGCAGGAGCGCATACGCCTGGAGACCACCAAGGAAAACCTTACCGGGCGCGTGCTGGATATGCTTTGCCCGGTGGGAAAAGGCCAGCGCGGATTGATTGTGGCGCCTCCGCGAACGGGCAAGACCATGATGCTGCAATCCATCGCGAATTCCGTGACCACGAATCATCCGGAGGTCGCGCTGATCGTTCTGCTGATTGACGAGCGCCCGGAAGAAGTGACGGACATGCAGCGCACGGTGAAAGGCGAAGTCATCAGCTCCACCTTTGACGAGCCGCCCCAGCGCCACATTCAAGTGGCGGAAATGGTTCTGGAAAAGGCCAAGCGGCTGGTGGAACACAAGCGCGACGTGGTGATTTTGCTCGACTCGCTGACGCGTCTGGGCCGCGCTTACAACGCCGTGACGCCTCCGTCTGGCAAGGTTCTTTCCGGCGGTATTGACGCCAACGCTTTGCAGCGCCCGCGGCGTTTTTTCGCCGCTGCGCGAAATATTGAAGAGGGCGGCTCGCTCACCATCATCGCCACCGCGCTGATTGATACCGGCAGCCGCATGGACGACGTCATCTTCGAAGAGTTCAAGGGCACCGGCAACATGGAAATCAATCTGGACCGCCGACTGGTTGATAAGCGCGTGTTCCCCACCATCGATATCAATCGCTCCGGTACGCGCAAGGACGAATTGCTTTTGCCGGCAGACGAGTTGAACCGCATCTGGGTGCTGCGCAAAGTGCTGAGTCCCCTTTCGACCGTGGAAGCCATGGAGCTTCTGTTGGGCCGCCTCTCCAAGACGAAGACGAACGGGGAATTCCTGTCCTCGATGTCCAGCCCAGCCTAACTTTCGCTCGCATACAATCCGGCTTCGTCCCTGTGCAATCCTGGTGTCGCCTCGTTGACTGCTGAGACTTGCCTGCGCGGAGCTTGCTCACCTTGACATTCTACTGGAAGGGGTATACCTTCACCTAGTATGTCTACCAAAGAACAACGAGAACGCATTGAATTGCTGCAAGGCACGCTGGACCTGCTGATTTTGCGCACGCTCGTGCGCGGGCCGGTTCACGGGCACGCCATCGCCAAAGCCATCGAATTCAACTCCGACGATGTGTTGCAAGTGGAACAGGGATCGCTGTACCCGGCATTGCACCGGCTGATCAAACGGAAGTGGATTTCGGTGGAAGAAGGCACTTCAGAAAATAATCGGCGGGCGAAGTTTTACAAGCTGACGGCCGAGGGCCGGCGGCAACTGACCGTTGAGACCAGCAAGTGGGACAAGATGGCGGGAGCGATTGCGCGAATTCTGCGTCCGGCGGAGCAGGAGGGCGAGTGATGACGAAACGCGAGCGCATGATGAAGGATCTGGAACAGGATATCCGCGAGCACATAGAGACGGAAACGCAAGACAATATCGCGCGCGGCATGTCGCAGGAAGATGCGCGCTACGCGGCTCTGCGAAAGTTCGGCAACGTGACGCGGGTGAAGGAAGAAACGCGCGAAGTGTGGACTTTTGTCTGGCTCGAGCAGCTCCTTCAGGATTTCCGTTACGCGCTGCGCGTGCTACGCAAGAAGCCCGGCTTTGCGCTGACTGCGGTCCTTATCCTGGCCCTCGGAATCGCCGCCAACATCATCGTCTTCGGCGTGCTTCAAGCAATGGTCTTGCGGCCGCTGGATGTGCCTCGCGCAGACCGGCTGATGACGCTGGCGCGCACCGATCAAACCTATCCCATCTTTGCCTATCCGGAAGTGCGCGAAGTGCGCGATCAGAATACGGTGTTTTCGGCCGTCGCCGCTTTTACCATGGGAGACTTTGGCATGGAAGCCAACGGCGCCACACGGCCTGTCTGGGGGTACGAGGTGGGCGGGCAATACTTCGAAGTCGTCGGCATCAAGCCCTTCCTCGGGCGCCTGCTGAACCGCTCGGATGACGCTCATCCCGGCGCGTCAGACGCCGCCGTGCTCTCCTGGGTCGCATGGAAGAACGATTTTGGCGCGGACCCCAATGTGGTGGGAACGAAGATCCGCATCGACAAGCAGCCCTATACCGTGGTCGGAGTCACGCCCGAAGGTTTCAACGGCACAGAAAAAATCATGGAGGCCGAGATCTTCGTTCCCATCGCCAACGAACAATCGTTGGAAGGCGTCAATTGGCTTGATTCGTGGAACGAGAAGGGTCGCGTGTGGTCCATCGTCCGCATCAAGGATGGCGTCACCCCGCCCCAAGTACAAGCTGATTTGAACGCGATTGCCTCCCGCATCACCCGGCAGTACCCGAAGGAGGAGGAGAATTTGGGATTCAAGCTGACTCGTCCGGGTTTGGTCGGCGACTTTATCGGCGGACCGGTTCGCGGCTTTCTGGTTGGCGTGATGGTACTGGCCGGAATTGTGCTGCTCGCCGCCTGCGCCAACCTGGGCAGCCTGTTCGCAGCGCGTACCGCCGACCGCGCACGCGAGATCGCCATCCGCATCGCCATCGGATCGAGCCGCTGGCGCATCCTCCGTCAGGTTCTGGTCGAGGCCATCGTGATTTCGATCTTCGGCGGCGCGTGTGCTTGCGTGCTGGCCTGGATAGCTCTCACGGGCCTCGCGAACTGGCATCTACCCACCAAATTCCCAATGAGGTTTTTCGTGCTGCCGCAGCCATCGTTGATCCTGATGGCATTCCTTATTTCGGTGCTCGCCGGAATCGCCTTCGGCTTGATGCCACTACGGCAGATATTCAAAGCCGATCCCAACGATGTGATCAAGGGTGGCGGCAGCCAGTCTGCTGCGGGACGCCGCTGGGCGCTTCGCGACGTGCTGCTGGCGACTCAGATCGCGCTCTGTTGCGTCACTGTCACGGCTGCATTTGTGTCACTGCGCGGCCTCAGTAAATCGCTGACCATGGACCTGGGTTTCAATCCGAAAAATGTGGTGCGTACGGAATTCGATCTGAACCAAGCCAGCTATACGCCCGATGCCGCCGATCATTTGCAGCGCCAGATGCTGGAAAAGGTCTCGGCGCTGCCGGGAGTGGAAGCAGCGGGCTACGCGGACATCACGCCGCTATCCATGGAACAAACCACGCTCGCCGTTTTCCCTCAAGAGAGCAGCGATTTCAGACACTCACAGGCCGCATTCCATGCTTACCACTACAAAGTCTCGCCCGGGTATTTGGCCGCCTCCGGAACGGCGCTTCTGGCTGGTCGCGATGTGAGCTTTACGGACGGTCCGAAGACGCCGCTGGTTGCCATCGTGAATCAGCAGTTCGTCCGGGAGCTCTTCCACTCCGAGCACGCCGTCGGCCGCTATTTTAAAAATGATCAAGGCGTGTCGGTCCAGGTCGTCGGGATCATGGGCGACGGAAAGCACTTTACCTTAAGTGAGGATCAGGAACCCGCGGCGTTCTTCCCCATCTCGCAGGACGGCAGCAACAACACGACGCTGGTGGTGCGGACACATCGCGACACCGGCGATGTCGTAACCGCCATTCGCGACATAATCCGTGATCTTGACCGCGGCATTCCTATTCTGGAATCGGGAACCTGGAGCAGCCAACTCGGACTGAGTGTCTTTCCATCTCAGGTGGCCACCGTTGCTCTCGGCGTGTTTGGCGCGTTTGGATTGCTGCTGTCGATCGCCGGCACGTTCGGGTTGGCGTCTTATACTGTGAGCAAGCGGCTGCGCGAGTTGAGCATTCGAGTCGCGCTAGGCGCCCAGGCCAAGCAGATTCTCGAAACAGCGCTCGGCCGCATGCTCGTCCTGCTCGCCAGCGGCGCTGTGGTTGGCCTTGTGTTGGGAGTCGCGGCGAGTCGGCTACTTTCAGCCATCGTGTTCCAAGCCTCCGCGCGCGATCCGTTCGTGCTCGCCGCTGTGGTATTTACGATGCTGCTCACCGGATTAGTTTCTGTCGCTGGTCCGGTGAGACGCGTGCTGCACGTAGACCCGGCAACTCTGCTCCGCGAACAATAGTTTCAAGCCAGAGCCACTAACGTTTGTGGGAGTGGCATTGCTGTTTGTGACGGTCGCAGGGCTAGCGCAGCTGATCAGCAACTCTTGCTTCAGTGCGCGGAGTTCGCGTACTTCACCGAACAGCCGTAGGGACGCGTGGTGGGCGTCTCCACCTGCTTGCCGGCGATGGCCTGCTCGAGCGCGAGGTTGACGTAATTCGTCGCGGTGGGCACGTCCTCCAGGTCGGTGGTCGGTTTGTCGTCAATGGCTCCATCGTAAATCACGACGCCCTGGGGATTGATGACGACCATCTGCGGGGATGTCTTCGCGTCGTAGAGATGGCCGATCTGGCCGGTGGAGTCGAGCAAGGCGGCGGTCGGTGCAGCCTGAACCTTCGTGATGTAGTCGTTCTCTTCATTCGCAGTCATGTATCCCTGCTCACCCGGCGCGGAAGAGAGAATCGTGAACCAGACAACGCCGCGGCCGGTCCATTCCTTTTGAAGCTTCTGCATGTTGCCGCTTTTGTAGTGCTTCCCGACGTAGGGACAGCCGTTGTTGTGCCACTCGAGGACCACGTATTTCCCGCGGTAGTCCGCGAGGTGAACGATCTTGCCGTTGCTCGCTGTGGCTGTGAATTGCGGAGCCGGCTCGCCGGTTTTCCCAGACAAAATCAGAGGCAGAGCTGCGCAGAGAAACAGAGCTATAAGTATCGGGTATAGAGTGGAGCGCTTCATCTTAGTGGTACCTCCTCCAAGAATTGTGCTGCATAAATTTCAGCGCCGGTGTTTTCCGCTAAACCAGGCGAGCCCAGAGGCACATCGATTATATATGCTTGAGCGGCGGAGAGTACGAGCACGCCTTTCAGCCGCCCGATTGGTTTACGAAGCTGATCGGACTTCCGCAGCGTCAGGCGGAAGCCGGCGGACGCGGGCACGAGGCTCTGCGGGGCTGCGTCGTCAATCTGTGACTCGGCGAGCGGGAAGAAAACCGCCTGCGAGACTTGATGGCCGAGGTTCGCGCTGAGCACGAGGGAGTTGTTCGCATCGGCCACACTGAATTTCCAGCTCCGCGGTGCGGGCCGCGGCAACGACTTGCGCGCGGCAGCGAACAAACCGCTAGTCCCGGCGTCGGGTGCAGACTGTTGCGATTTGACCGGGAGAGTCAGCGAGAGTTGGGCCTTGCCGGGAATGCATATTTCGCGGCAGACCAGGACTTTTACCTCGGCGCCGATCTGCGCCGACTGCTGCGACGCCAGGCTGGCCTGCGCATGGATCGGCACGATCAGCGTCACTTCGTCCTCGTAACCAAAATCCACGATGCTAGGCGTGCCGAGACGCCGCGGCGTTGGCCACTCGATCTCCCCGACGGTGATATCCGGCGGCAACTGCCATTTGATGCGGGGCGGCTCGCCCGAATCACCTGGATTGACCCAGTAGATGTGCCAGCCCTTCTCGAGTTGAAAATGCAGCCCGAGATAAAGTTCATGTCCCGCTGCGATGGACTGATTCTCGGCGATGAGTTCCAGCGTGCCGTGCGGAATGGGTGTACCGGCCGCCTGTACGCCTGCCGCGCACAGCAACAGAGCGACACCAAGCCCCAGAGTCCGGGGAAACTTTGTACTTGAGCGACGGCGCCGCATTTCTCTTTTGATGCAGTGGACGTCTCGCCCGTTTCTATTAGTCTGAGGAAAGAGCGTGCGCAACGGTGCGGAACGCGGCGCGGCAAGACGATCGAAGGGGCGAGAGCACCCCTTTGGCGCGGTGAAGGATGCGCTATCGATTAGCCGAGGAATCCGAGATTGTTGGTGCTGAAGTTGCCGATGTACGGCAGCACGTACGGCAGGTCCGCGGTGGACAGGCCGAACCATTGAGCCAACGTCGCTGCGTACTGCGCTGACGCCGTACTGGGGATCCAGCGGCCGTTGGAGCCGACATCGTCGGGGCCGCCGAGCGCTTGAGTGGGAAAAGTTCCGTAAATCTGGCCACCCTTTACCGCGCCGCCAAGAATGATGTGGTGGCTTCCCCAAGCGTGGTCTGTTCCATTGGATGAATTTGGCTGGAAGGTACGCGCAAAGTCGGAGCAAGTGAAAGCCGTAACCTGATTGGCCAAATTCATTTCCTGCAATGCCTGGTAGAACGCCAGTAACGCCGGGCTAACTTCGGCCAGAAGTGTCGCCTGCGTAGCCAACTGGGCCGAATGCGTATCGAAGTTGCCCGCGCCTACGAAGAAAATCTGCCGCTTGACTCCCAAAGCCGCACGCACGTTGATAAGTTTTGCAACCTCCGCCAACTGAGCGCCGAATGGAGTGGTCGTAGGAAAGACAGTTGTTAGCGGCGTTGCAGAATTTAGCGCGCTGGACAACACCGTGTTGTAGGTGAAGGCATTGTTGGTGATTTCGTTGTCTTCCTGAATCAGCGAGACGCCGCTGCTCATGTTCGCGAACTGTTGCGATGTCGCCTGGCGGGAAGAGCAATAGGATTGATCGCTGCAGCTCGCGGCCCCGGGCCCTCCGGACCCCACGGCGACGGGTGAAGTGCCCGTTCCATTGCAGAACAGAGTATCGCCGCTGATGGAAGCGATCATGGGCACGAGCGCGCCCGGATTGAATTGCGTATTCATCTTGTCTGCCATGCGGCCTGCCCAACCGGTACTGCCCGCGGAGCTATCCATCTGGTTCTGCCACTCCAGTTGTTGGTCCGGATGAGAGAAGAGGTTGCTGGGCGGCACGATCGAATTGGCCTGATATTGCGCGCGGGTAGTGGGTTGCAGGAGCGTGCCGACATTCGCCAGGAACGCCAGATTACCGCTGTTAAACAAGGACTGCACTTCGGGCAGGCTGGGATGCAGCGCAAAGTTGGGCTGCGGCGTAAGCGGCAGCAGCGTGTTCTGCGCCAGCGCTAACGGTCCGCGAATAGTTGCGTAGTTGCTATATCCATTCGTGTCGAACGGGATGAGCATATTATTTGCGTCGTTTCCGCCGAACATAAAGATGCAGACCAGCGCCTTGTAATCCGAAGTTGTTTGGGCCAGGGCGTTGAGCATTCCAAAAGGGCGGAAGCCCAGAAGATTGCCGGCTGCGAGCAAGGAAGCATTGGTTAGAAAACTTCGTCGACTGTGTGACATAAAACTCCTTTTCAGGCCGTCTTGCTACGATTAGTGCATGATCTTGTATTGCGAAGAAGTGACGACCAGGAACACGGCTACTTCCGCGCGGCTCTGGAGGTCGGTCGCGGGAATGGCAGTGATGGTCTCGATTAAAGCGGTACGCATATCGCTGGGCATTTGGCTGTGCATGAAAAGCATGCCTAGATAATCCACGAGTTGCGTGGGATCAGATGCTTGCTGGCCGATGACGCTGGTTGCGCTCAGGTCTATGACGGGCGCTGAATCTTCGTTGTGAATAACTTTGTCGGCAATACTCATCCGAGGGACAACCGAGCCGGTGTTCTCCAGAGAAAACTCAGGAGCGTTCAAGGTCGTTTGCGGAATGATGTAACTGGGCGGGAAGTAGTTAAAAACACTGGACTGGTTGAAGGGCGCTTCTCCGACAGAAGCCATCGTCGAAGACATGAAGTTCACGTAGGAATAGGAATTCGCCGGAGTCTGAGCCGCATTTAACCCGCGTAACAGATTCATGGCCCACAGAAGAGGTTCGCGCAGGTGTCCGCCATCGACGGCAGGGTTCGTATCAGCCTGATCCCCCGTCTGCACGTCACCCGCACGCGCTTCGGAATCCATGATGATCGCAGTCAACACGGCCTTCATGTCGCCTCGCACGCCGCTGCCGTTGTCAGCAAAGACCGCAGCAACGCGAGACACATAGGCGGGGCTTGGATCGCCAGTCACGAGGTGCTGGATGAGCTGTCGGCAGACAAAAGGGCCAATGTTTGGGTGCGCAAAAATGTTATCGAGGGCGCCTTTCAGGTCCTGCTCGGCCGTCTGGCCGGCAGGAAGCGTCGTTCCATTCAACAGGGTCTTTGAGGTAGTGTCATGCTTGTTCTCTACCGGGACCATAAAGTGGAGCCAGTTACTTGTGTAATTGAAACTGGAAGGGGTACTGCCGTCCGGATTGGCAAAGGTCCAACCCGTGTAAGCACGAGCAAAGGCCTCTACCTGAAGCTCGGTGTAGGTGGGAATCGGATTACCGCTGCCGTCCGTCTGGAGGCTGCCGTCCGAATTCAAGAGATTTACTCCCAGGGAGAAGAGCTGCATATTCTCGCGGCCAAAATTCTCATTCGCGATTTGACCGGTGGGAGGCTTTCCACTGTTCACCATATTCAGGTAGTCGCCCATGGCGGGTGAAAGCGTCGCATCCTGCATGATGGTGCGGTAATTGGTAAAAGCGTCGCCGGCCAGAGTATTGAGGTAGAAAGGCATGGCGTTGTCCTGCACGATGGGTGCGACGAATATCTCGCTCAGAGCCATGGCTACCCGTTGGCGGAACTGATCAGGGCCCCAGACCGCAACGTTCAGGAATTCCGACTGAGTGCAACGCCAGTTCGTAAACCCGCACACGGCCGTGTCTGGCGATGGGGGCTCGCTGAATTGCGTGGTGCCCTGATTAAACTGCTCGGTGAGCGCAGCCTGCAAGCCGATGAGCTCGACATGCGAGATGGTGGTCGCGGTAGGACCAAAGCTGGTCTGATCTAGAAAGCGCGCCGCTGCGGTAGCGGAGACCGCAGCCGCTCCGACGACTTGCGCACTTACACTGTTCGAAGAACTCGATCCGGGGTTCGGATTCGTCACCTGGAGCGGCACGGAAAAACCCGCTTGGGCAGCCGTAGCCGTTCCGGTAGCGATTATTTGCGTGCCGGTGACGGACGTGGTTGTCAGGGTGCTGCCGCCAAAAGCGACTGTGGCGCCGCTGACAAAGTTGGTACCGGATATCGTCAGGGTAAACGCACCAACATTTACTTGCGGAGGCGAAACGCTGGAAATCTGCGGGATGGGATTCCAGAGCGTTACGGCGCTCGATCCCGTCGCTGATTTCTTGGTGGTCTCGGTGGCCTCAATCGTCACCGTATTGGGGGAAGGAAGGGTTGAAGGAGCGGTGTAGTTGCCGGTCGCGTCAATTGTGCCGGTGGCGGGGCTTCCTCCGATCACACCATTTACCGACCAAGTGAACGTCGCGGTAGTCAAAGACGGGGTAAATTGCTGCGTCGAGCCAGCGCGTACGTCCACGGTGCTAGGGGATATGGTGAAAGCGCCGGGACCGGGGCCAGTGCTACCGGGCGGAGTGAGCGCACAGCTCGAAATCACTAAAGCCAGAACGACGATTACGGGTGCAAGGATTATTGAGCGACGCACGGTCCCCTCTCAGGTCTATCTGGATTCCGAATGGACTCAAACCCAGTCAATTTGAAAAAGTTCCATTATTTTTCAGAATTCGCAATTTAGCGAGACGGTACGTAAGAACGCCTAAGAAGAGGAGACTAACTGGCTGTGTTGTGTGGGTGCAACTGGCGCGAAGGCCAGATTATTCACCTGTCCGCGGGTACCATTGCGACCTGGGTTTACGCGAGCAAAACCATGGCGCAATCTTCGCATTTGCTTCGCTATCAGAGAGGCAGTCAATTCGGAGAGGTTACCTTTTGCGGTACTGCTGCACTAGCTGGCGGTAGCGCGGGTCGTCGCGCAGAGACTTAAAATACGGGCTGGCATCGAGCGCGCCGAAGTCGCCAAAGCCCAACTTGAAGGAGTTTTGCAACGCAGCCAGAGCTTTTTCCTTATCGCCCTTACCAGCGTAGGCCGAACTTATCCAGTATTGGTCCATCGCAGTGTGCGAAGCGGCACCCGAATTCATCAAGTAAGAAATGGCCTGATCGTAGTTTCCTTGGGCCAACTCGAGCTGGCTCATTCCCAGGGATTCGTACGTGTTACTCCCGATCTCTTTGGCGCGGCGGAAGGCTGCCCCTGCTTCGTCGTAACGTCCCTGAAAAATTAACGCGCGGCCCAAGTGGTACTGCGAGGCCGCCGAATTCGGCTCGAGACGTAGAGCCTCTCGCGCTGCTTTCTCGGACTCCAACGCCTCGGGAGGCTGCTCGTATGCCAGCGCCCAGGACAGCAAGTCCCAAGCAAGCGAGTTGTCCGGTTCCAACCGTATGGCCTCGCGGAGTTCGGCCACCGCCGCGGAATAGTCATATTTCAAGCCGTAAGTCTGACCGAGCGCCACATGGGCCTCGGGAAGATTGGGGTCGACGGCGATTGCCCGCCGCGCGTACTCCTCAGCCTTCTGCAGGCGAGATGGATCGGTTGCGAGATCGCGATAGTAAAGGCTTTCGACATGAGACAGGCCGGCCAAAGCAGGCGCGTAGTTAGGATCGAATTTCAGCGCTTGTTCAAAGTTCGTACGCGCGGCCTCAAATCTTTCGGGCGTTTCCACCTCGAGCAAGCCTTTGCCTGCCAAATACGCCTCGTACGCCCGCGGATTTTGCGTGTACCGCTGCTGAATAGCCTTTGTCTCTTGCGGGCTTAGATTCAAATTCAGCGCCTGCGCAATTTTCAGCGCGGTTTGCTCCTGCAGCGAAAACACATCTTTCATCTGGCCGGTGAAGTCGTCGGCCCAAACCTGAAATCCCGTGGTCGAATCGATCAAATGCACGTTGATGCGCACCTGGTCCCCGGATTTTCGCACCGTGCCTTCGAGCAAATAGCGCACGCCCAATTGGCGTCCCAATTCAGCCGCGTTCTGGTCCGCGCCTTTCACCGCGGCGGCGGTGGAACGCGGCGCCACGTTAATTCCCTGAATCTTCGACAGCTTGGTGGTGATTTCGTCCGTCATTCCGTCGCTGAAATAGACGCTGTCCGCATCCGTGCTCAGATTCTGCAGCGGAAGCACGGCCACCGACGGCTTCACCGCGACCGCCGACGCGCCAGGCGTTGCATGCTTCTGATACCAAAACGCGGCAGCCGTTAGCAACAATGCCACCAGCGCCCCGCCCGCATACATTCCCCAGCGATTGGATTTCGACGACGATTGCGCAGAGAACTGCGAGGAGGACTGCAAGACTTCCGCCGGAACCACCGTTCGATTTGACTCCGTTTCCCGTTTCAGACGCCGCAAGTCCGCACCCATGTCCGCGGCCGACTGGTAGCGCAACTTGCGGTCTTTTTCGAGCGCTTTGTTGACTACCTGCTCGAACGCAGCGGGCAACGCGGGATTCAAACGCAGCGGCGGGACCGGCGGGCGGTTCAGGATGGCTTCGAAAATCACGCCGCTAGTCGCTCCGGTGAACGCCATTGCTCCGGTGCCCATCTCGTACAGCACGGAACCCAGCGAGAAGAGGTCCGTGCGCTTGTCGAGATCGCCGCCGCGCACTTGCTCCGGCGACATATAAGTAACGGTGCCAATCGACGTGCCGGGACTGGTAAGCAACTGCTCGGCGGCGGTAGTTCGGCCGGAGACGGTTGCGCCTTCCGCCACTTTCTGCCCGACGGGCGCTAGTTTGGCCAGTCCAAAATCCAGAATTTTTGCGTGGCCGCGAGCGGTGATGAAAAGATTAGCCGGCTTGATGTCGCGATGAATGATTCCGGCGGAGTGAGCGGCGTCGAGCCCCTCGGCGATTTGCGTGCTCCAATCGAGCAAAGACTCAATTTCCAGAGGACGCCCCGCAATATGGTGCTTCAGCGTCTGCCCATCCAGAAATTCCATGGCGATGAAGCTGCGCCCTTCGTATTCATCAATCTCATAAATGGTGCAAATGTTGGGATGGTTCAGAGCCGAAGCAGCTTGCGCTTCGCGCTGGAATCGTTCGAGGGCCAGTCGGTCTTTGGCGAGATCTTCAGGTAGAAATTTCAGCGCGACAAAGCGGCGGAGCTTGATGTCCTCGGCCTTGTAAACGACGCCCATCCCGCCACCGCCGAGCTTGTCCACGATGCGGTAATGCGAGATGGTTTGGCCGATAAAGGAAGAAGGCTCCGTCATGTGGCGCACAGTTTAAGTTGCATGAGGATGCAAGTCAACGCGAGGGAGGACGCTGCACAACCATCTCACCTGTTTGAGCGGATGGTTGCGCGAACATTTTGTTCGAGGTATTCAGAGAGGTGCTGCTTGATGGCACGGAGGGGTTCGTCGCTATTTTGCAGACGGCTGATCAACAAGGCGCCTTCGAGCGAGCCGATGATTAATTGGGATAATTTTAGCGGGTCGATGTGGTGATCGATCTGGCGTTTCTCGATTCCTTCCGTCGTGATCTTGGACAGTCGCACGGTCCAGTTCTGCAATGCCTTTTTGGCTCGAGCTCGCAGCGCCGGGTTTCCGTCGTCTGCTTCGATTGCAGTGTTCATGAGCGGGCAGCCACCGCGCACCAGTCCCGCACGCAACTCAACGAAATTGTCGATCATCTTCTTCAAACGGTTCACGCAGTCGGGAATTTCCGCGACGCCGTCCAGTCTTCCGCTGACGGCTTTTCCCCAGGAATAGTCGAAGGCCTCGGTGGCTAGTTCTTCTTTGCTCGAGAAATGACGGTAGATTCCGCCTTTCTGCAGGCCCGTGGCTTCCATCAGGTCCGAAAGCGAAGTGCCCTCATAGCCCTTTTGATTAAAAAACGGGGCGGATTTCCGGACGATTTCGCGCCTGGTTTGCTCTCCCTTGGTCACTTCTATCTCCCGGCGACCAGCCGTGAGACCGGCTGGCCTTTTACGAGAAACCATTATACCCTATTTGAGACCGAACGGTCTCTTTTTGCATCTAAAACGCCCAGAGCATTCATGAGCGAGACGCTGACACCGACCGCCTCCCTGAATCTTTCCCTCCCCAAAGTGGGCATCAATCCGTGGTTTATCGCCATCACCGTGACACTGGCGACGTTCATGGAACTTCTGGACACGGCGATTGCTAACGTCGCTCTTCCTCATATCGCGGGCGGGCTCGCCGTCAGTTCGGATGAAAGCACCTGGGTTCTCACCAGCTACCTGGTCTCGAATGCCGTTGTTTTACCGCTCTCCGCGTGGCTGAGCCGCCTCTTCGGGCGCAAGCGGTACTACATGATTTGCGTGGCGCTGTTCACTGTCAGTTCCCTGCTGTGCGGCTTCGCCCCCAGCCTGGGCGCGTTGATTTTTTTTCGGGTGTTGCAGGGAGTCGGCGGAGGAGGACTGGCTCCGGTGGAGCAAGCCATCCTCGTAGATACTTTCCCGGCGGCTAAGCGGGCGGCAGCCTTCGCTCTCTACAGCATGGCGATTGTGACTGCGCCGGCGGTCGGCCCACCGTTGGGCGGTTGGATCACGGACCATTGGAGCTGGCGATGGGTTTTCTTCATCAACATTCCAATAGGCATCATTTCGTTGATCCTGACCAGCCGCGTGGTGTCTGATCCGCCGGCATTCAAGCGCGAGGTGGAGGAAGCGCGCAAGGACGGAAAGTTGAAGATCGATGGATGGGGAATTTTCTCAGTGGCCATGGCCTTCGCCTGCCTGGAGGTCGTTCTGGATCGCGGCCAGACTGAGGATTGGTTCGAAAGCCACTTCATCGTAATTTTCTTCGCCATCGCGATGGTGGCTCTTCTGTTTGCCATTGTGTGGGAGTGGCGCCATCCGGATCCGGTGGTGGAGATTCGTCTGTTGGCCGACAGAAATTTCGCGCTAGCCAATATTTTCTACTTCATGTTCGGATTCACGCTTTACGGATCCACCGTGCTGATTCCCCAGATGATGCAGCGGCTTTACGGCTATTCGGCGACGGATGCCGGGCTGGTCCTTGGACCCGGGGCATTTGTAATCGTGATTCTCGCACCCGTGGTGGTAAGAATTCTTCCCAAACTTGGCGTGAAACGGCTCATCGGTTTTGGATTTTTTGTTTTCGGCATGGCCATGTGGCTTTTCGCCAGCTATACGCTGACCACCGATTACCGTCACGAAGCTCTGGCGCGAGCGCTGCAAGGGCTGGGAATCGCCACGCTGTTCGTGCCTGTGAGCCAGCTTGCATATTCCAATTTGCCCATCAACAAGAACAACAAGGCTTCCAGCCTCACCAATCTCTTCCGCAATCAAGGCGGAAGTTTTGGGATAGCTTTCGTCACTACGGTACTGGCGCGCCGAACGCAGTTTCATCAGAGCGTGTTGGTGGCGCACGCAAGTCTCTTTGACCAGCACTACCGGCAGTTTCTCACTAAGCTCACCCATTATTTCTCCACGCACGGTTTCTCCCATGCGGATGCGGCTGTGCACGCTCAGGCGAAGGCCTTTGACCTGCTTCAAAGGCAAGCTTCGTTTTTGGCGTTCAACGATTGCTTTACCGCGCTGGGGTGGTTTGTGCTGATGGGAGTTCCGCTGGTCTTCTTCATTCGGAAATTCAAGCCGGGTGGGGGCCCGGGCGGGCATTAAGCTCCGGATTAATTTGATGGAGAGCTGCGCTTACTGTAGAAAAAATCTTATCGCTCGGATCACCGTCGCGGGTTGTTCAGCTACGACCCAGTGGCTTCCCTCCGGTACGCGCTCAATCTTCAACGTCTTCACGTACTGGTCCAGGCCATCCAGATTCCCTCGCAGAAGCGCGGTGTCCTTCAGACCCCAGATCACTAGGGTGGGCACGGTAATGACAGGATTCTTCGGTATTGTGAAAGGGGGCGCATCGGCTTTTTCTCCGCCCACAGGTGAGCTTAATTTCGCGGCGCGATAGTAATTTAATCCGCCGGTCAGTCCTCTTCTCCAGGTTTCCAAGTATTTCTGGCGATCTTCATCGCTCGCCCATGTTGCCAGGACGCCGTGTTGAAGCAGGGCAAAATCGTTCTGACTGAGCGTTGCCTCCGCCACCGGGGACGTGAAAAGGTTGAAGTACGCCGAAGCTTTCTGCTGGTTGGGATTGTTCGCCAGCTCCCGCGCGAAAACCACCGGGTGCGGCGCATTGACGATCACCACCTTCTCCAGCATTTCCGGATACTCCGCAGCGAACGCCCAGGCAATCACGCCGCCCCAATCGTGGCCAACGAGCACGAATTTTTTTGCGCCCAACTTCTCCGCCAGAGCTCGGATATCTTCGACGAGAATCGGAACGTGGTAGGCGTCCACTGACTCAGGGATAGACGAAAGGTTATAGCCGCGCATGTCCACTGCGACCGCATGGTGGTCCTTGGCAAATTCAGGCAGCAGATCTTTCCAGGCGTACCAAAATTCGGGAAACCCATGCAGAAACAGAATCAGCGGCCCTTTGCCCTGTTCCACGTAGTGCAGGCGGACGCCGTTGACCTCGGCATACGCGTCCTGCGCAGCCGCTGCTGCGGTACCGTGTCCTGGTTGCATTTGTCCTCCGTGTGGGCGGCGTTTAGCGCCAAGACCAGCATCAAAACGTGCAAATAGTAAGCAGACCGTCGCGGCGCGCTCGAGTTGAAGTCTGCCTAAATCGGGCTGAACGCCCAGAATACTAACACAGGAAAATTCCAGAGTGACTGCTGACAACGAAGAGCTTGAGGAGCAGCCTCTCTCCTACTGCAGAAAGTTTTGGAACCTCCTACCCCTCTCAGACTGAATTACAATTAGTCCGCCAGGGCACCTCCGGAGAGCTTGCGATTAGCGCTCACTGAGGGATTTCGGGAACAAGGTTGACACAAAGGAGAATTTGACATGCAGAAGTTTAGACTGGGGTTTGCAGGGTTGTACGTCTTCGCGTTGCTGCTGCTGTCGGTGACAGTCCTACGGGCTGCGCAAAAGGATGCCGGTTTTGCCGGCTCGTGGGAAATGACGACGACAGGCGGTGGGCAAGGCGGCGGTCAAGATGGCGAACAAGCCGGAGGAGGCGGAAACCGCGGTGGGCGAGGTGGCGCGCAGTCGCTGACAATCACGCAAGACGGCGACAAATTCAAAGTGAGCCACAAAACGCGGCATGGCGAGAATGCCTATGATGCCATCGTCACGGGCAACACGATTTCCTGGACAGAGGAGCGCCAAGGTCCCGACGGCAACACGCGAAAGATCGCGTACAAAGCAACGTTGACCGCCGACACGATGACCGGCACGATGGGTGGCGGGAAGTTCAGCCGTGAGTTCACGGCCAAGCGATCGGCACAAAACTAGTCCATTCCTCACGCGGCGCGATTTGGCGTTGTAAGGCGTGTTGGGGCCTTTCCACAAAGGTGGGCGTGTGTTATTTTCCCCACTCGTTCGTTGAGGCTCAAATGATCCGTACTTACCTCGGCCACGCGCCACAAATCGCTGCAACTGCTTACATCGATCCGCAAGCGGTGGTCATCGGTGACGTCGTCATCGGCGAGCATTCCAGCGTGTGGCCCTGCGCCGTCCTGCGCGGGGACGTGAATTTCATGCGCATCGGGGCGCGCACGAATATTCAAGACGGCTCCGTGCTGCACGTGATGCGCGACACGAATCCTCTGATTCTGGGCGACAACGTCACGGTGGGCCACGCGGTCGTCCTGCATGGGTGCACGATCGAATCGCGGTGCTTGATCGGCATGGGCAGCATCATCCTCAACGGCGCAAGAATCGGCACTGGAAGCATTATCGCCGCTGGGACGCTTGTGCCGGAACGCACGATCGTGCCGCCGGGTAGCCTCTTCATGGGACAGCCGGGGAAACTGCGGCGCACGCTCATCCCCGAGGACCTCGAATCGATTGACCGCTACGCGCAGCGCTACGTCGAATACAAAGAAACCTACAAGTCGGAAAGTGGCTAGTGGCAAGTGGCTAGCAAATCGAGAAGCGAGTCGGCTGACTAGCGTCCGATGATTCGGTTCGTACTATTTGCGACTCGCGGTAGAATAGTCGGATGCACGAAGGACGAAAATCTAGTCCGTTGAACCGAGCGGACTCCGGGTTTTCTAGTCACTCGCCACTGGTTACTAGCCACTTTCTGCCATGACGGAAAAACGCCAATTTAAGGCAATCAAGGGCACCCGCGATATCTTGCCGCCGGACTCCACTTTGTGGAATTGGTTCGAGCATACTGCCCGCGATGTCTTCGAATCCTACAATTTCCGCGATATTCGTTTGCCAGTCATTGAAGAGGCACAACTGTTCGCACGATCTGTTGGAATAGATACAGATATCGTTTCCAAGGAAATGTTTACGTTTCAAGACAGGCCGTTTGGGTTAGAAGGGCCTAAGAATTTCAATGACCTCGATCGTTACATCAAGGAGATCGAGGAACTGTTGAGCAGTGGACAAATTCCAAACGACGAAGACAATCGCACTACCTTGGGTCTGCTAAAAGAGACAACAGCAGATCTGGATCTCGTGCTTAAAGACAAGAAAATCAGCTCTCTTTCTGGTGAATTTTTTCAGCTGTTCTACCACATCGACAGTCTGAGGCTTGGCGACGAGCTAGTCCTTCGGCCGGAGGCGACGGCGAGTGTGGCGCGGGCGTACATCGAGAATGGGATGCAAACGCTGCCGGGGAACACAAAGCTGTATTACATGGGGCCAATGTTTCGGCGCGAGCGGCCGCAGAAGGGACGCTACCGGCAGTTCTATCAAATCGGCGCGGAAGTTCTGGGGCAATCCGACGCGCCTGCTATTGACGCTGAAGTGCTCGAGATGCTCGTGGTGTTTTTCAAACGCGTGGGGCTGACGCGGACGACGCTGTACATCAATTCGATCGGCTGCAAAGAATGCCGGCCGCAATACGTCGAGCTGCTGCGAGAAAAGCTGCGCGAAGTGAAAGACCAGCTTGGCCCGGACAGCCAGCGGCGCATCGAGACCAATCCGCTGCGCGTTCTTGATTCGAAATTGCCGCAGGAGCAACCCATCATCGCGAAGCTGCCGCGCATTTCCGACCACCTTTGCGCCGAATGCCGCGAGCATTTCACGAAGCTGAAAGAAGAATTAGGCTTGCGCGGCATCGTTTACGAGGAGAACTGGCGGCTCGTTCGCGGCCTGGATTACTACACGCGCACGACTTTCGAAGTCACGGCGGAAGGGCTCGGCTCGCAGAACGCGGTGTGCGGCGGCGGGCGCTACGACGGCCTGGTCGAACTGCTCGGCGGGCCGCCAACGAAAGGCATCGGCTTTGCCATCGGCAGCGACCGCGCAATTTTGTCGATACAAGAGGGCGGGAAATTGCCGCATCTGCCCGGGCTTGCGGTCTTCGTCGCATGGATGGGACAGGCTGCGTACCCTACGGCAGTAAACATCACGCGAAAACTTCGCACTGCCGGGCTGGCCGTCGAGGTGCCGCCGGAAGAAATGAAATTCAAGAAATCGCTGGGCCTGGCGGATAAACTCGGCGCGAGCTACGCGCTGATTATCGGCGAAGACGAAGTCGCATCGAACACTTTCACCCTGAAGCGGCTGGCTGATTCGGAGCAGAAAAAACTTTCCGAATTGGAGTTGCTCGAATATCTTGAATCGGAGAGAAGAGGCAGCCGCTAGCTAGTGAGCGGTTCGTGGAGAGAAAACTTCGTGCTTGAATCGCTCGGAAACTTGAAACGCACAATCTATTGTGGCGATCTGCGCGCGGCTGACGCCGACAAAGACGTCGTGCTGATGGGCTGGGTCCACCGGCGCCGCGATCTGGGCCAACTGATTTTCATCGACCTGCGCGACCGCGCCGGAATCGCGCAGATTGTTTTCAACAAAGAGCTGGATCCCGAAGCGCATGCGAAGGCGGAGCAACTGCGCTCGGAATTTGTGGTCGCGGTGGAAGGGCGCGTGCTGCGGCGGCAAAAGGCGAACCCGGAAATTGCGACGGGCGAAGTGGAAGTGATGTCCACGCGGCTGCATATCCTGAACAACTCGAAGACGCCGCCGTTTCAGATCGAAGAAGAAGTAACGGCGAGCGAAGAAACGCGCTTGCGCTACCGCTATCTGGATTTAAGGCGGCCGAAACCGCATAGCAATCTTGAGCTGCGGCATCGCGTGATACTGGAGATTCGCAAGGCGCTGGACGAACTGGGCTTTTTCGAAATTGAGACGCCGATGCTGACACGTTCGACTCCGGAAGGCGCGCGCGACTGCCTGGTGCCGAGCCGCATCCATCACGGAAAGTTTTACGCGCTGCCGCAATCGCCGCAAATCTTCAAGCAAATATTGATGATTTCCGGGATGGACCGTTATTTTCAAATCGTGCGCTGCTTTCGAGACGAAGATTTTCGCGCCGACCGCCAGCTTGAATTCACGCAGCTCGACCTTGAAATGTCGTTCCCGCGCCAGCAGGATATTTTTGAAGTGATCGAACGCGCGATGGAACGCAGCTGCGCGGTCGTGGATGTGCAAGTGAAAGGGCCATTCCGGCATCTGGATTACAAGGATGCGCTGCGGCGCTACGGGTCGGACAAGCCGGACTTGCGTTTTGGAATGGAATTGCAAAATGTGACGCAATTCTTCGAGACGGGGCGAGAAAAACTGCAAATTGAAGGCAACGTGCAGGCAGTGGTCGCGCCGGGCGCGGCTTCCTGGTCGCGCAAACAGCTTGATGAACTGGGCGAGTTCGCGAAGGCGTCCGGAGCGCGCGGTGTTTACACTGTAAAAGTCGCAGCCGAAGGAATCACTTCGCCGCTTGAAAAGACTCTGGGGCTGGAAACGTTGAAGAAGCTCGCCGAGGCTTTAGGCACAAAGTCGGGCGATTTGATCGTGGCCGCGGCAGCTAAGGAACAAATCGAGCACAACGACACTTCGCTGAACGTCGCAGGTCAAATTCGTCTGTACCTCGGAGACAAACTCAATCTGATCGACCGCAGCAAATGGGAATTCGTGTGGATCACCGGCTTCGCGCTCTTCGAATGGAGCGCGACGGATAAGCGCTGGGTGAGCGCGCAGCATCCGTTTACCGGAATCTTTGAGGAAGACCTCGACAAGCTCGAAACTGCGCCGTGGGAGTGCCGGTCGAAGGGATACGATCTTGTTTTGAACGGCAACGAACTCGGTTCCGGAAGTATTCGAATTCATCGCCAGGATGTACAGGCGCGTATGTTCAAAGCGCTCGGACTGACCGACGAGCAAGCGCGACAACGCTTCGGGTTCTTTCTCGACGCGCTCACGTATGGCACTCCGCCACACGGCGGCATCGCGCTGGGGATCGATCGCGTGGTCATGCTTCTCGCCGGCGAGAAATCAATTCGCGAGGTCATTGCTTTCCCCAAGACCACCGCCGCCGTCGATTTGATGGCGGATTCACCTTCGGAAGTGGGCACCGACCAGCTCGACGAATTGGGAATCGCAATCAAGCGAGCGGAAAAATGAATTTTGATCCGAGCCAGAGCGTGATTTCCTACCGCGCGCTCGTGCTGATACCGATTGCCGCGGCAATGGGCGTGACTCTCTTGATCCGAAGCATGCGCAGGCTGAGGCTGAGAGCGCAGTTCATGGTGCTGGTGATCCTGGGCGTCGCGATCGGGTTCATTTTTTTGATTACAGTACAGATGCCTGGATTTCCGGAGTGGCTCGGCGTTTCGCTTTTTTCTGTTCTGTTCATCGCCAGTTTCTTCGGCACGCGCATTTTTCTGCGGAGCGTTGCCCAAGAGGCGAAGGAAGAAGATGAACAGGTGCGCAGAGAGGGTCTGGGCAATCCGGCAGATTCGGGATTTCCGAACATAAAGCCCACGAAACACACCCTATGAGCCGGATACGCATACTCGCGGAAAATGTGGCGAACAAGATCGCGGCGGGCGAGGTGGTGGAGCGGCCCGCATCGGTGGTGAAGGAGCTGCTCGAAAACGCGCTGGACGCGGGAGCGCGGTCGATTCGAATCGAAACGGAATCGGGCGGTAAGCGCATGATTCGAGTGATTGACGACGGCACGGGAATGAACCACGACGACGCCCTGCTGGCGTTCGAGCGGCACGCTACTTCGAAATTGCGCACCGCGGATGATTTGCTTTCTATTTCGACGCTGGGATTTCGCGGCGAAGCTCTGCCATCGATTGCCTCCATTTCACGTCTGCTGCTTGAAACGCGCTCGGCTGAAGACGAACAAGGGACGCGCGTGGAGTTTGCAGGCGGAAAACTGATCAGCGTGAAGCCGGCAGGGCTTCCCGCGGGCACTTCCATCAGCGTGGCGGACATTTTTTATTGCGTGCCGGCGCGGCGGAAATTTTTGAAGTCCGAGACCACCGAGTTGGGACATATTGCTTCGCTGGTTACGCACTACGCGCTGGCGCATCCCGATTGCCAATTCCTGCTGAAAACGCCGACGCAGGAAATTCTGAATTGCACGCCGGTGGAAAAACTATCCGAGCGCGTCTATCAGATCTTTGGACGGCAGGCGCTCGACGAGTTGACGGAGATTACGCCGACCGAAGGGCCCGTGCGCAGCGCCATTACCGAGCCGCCGCTCGAAGCGGAGGAGCGGGCCGCTACGCTTCGCGTGACCGGGTTCACTTCGCGGCCGGAAGTGCAGCGCACGAACCGCAACGGGATCTATATTTTTGTGAACCGACGGCTGGTCCGCGACCGGTTGCTGCTGCATGCGATCGGCGAGGCATACCGCAACATTATGCCGCCCGGAGTTTTTCCTTGCGTGCTGTTATTTCTGGAACTGCCATACGAGGAAGTGGACGTGAACGTCCATCCGGCGAAAATTGAGGTGCGCTTTCGGCATCCGCAATTCGTACACGATTTCACTCGCGACGCGTTGCGACTGGCGCTCTCGCATGCGCGGCCGATTGCGGGATTTCCGGCAGCACGCGCAGCGGCGGCGGCAGGTAAACAGAGCGGCGGCGGTTTATCGTCCTCGTCGTCCTCGGGAAGCATGCAAGGTTACGCGCCTATGCCGGACGCGAAGACATTTCCCGGGCCGCCGCGCGCGGAGATTCCGACTGCGCTCGGCATTGCGAGCGGAGTGGGCGAGGCATTTGAGCTTTCCGGAGCGCCTGACAGACCGGTAGCTCAGCGCTTGCAGTTTGGAACCGGCAACGGCAGTGATTTTTCAGATCCGGCGCGGGAGACGCTGGGCGAGTCGGGGGCCTCTGTGGCTCCGGCAAGCGCTCCGGGCACGCTGCCGACTCCCGACCAGATTGTTGACCTGAAACCGTTGGGACAAGTGAACAGCAGTTTCATCGTGGCGGTAAACAGCGAAGGCTTGTGGATCATCGACCAGCACGTGGCGCACGAGCGCGTTCTTTTCGAGCAACACTTGCGCGCGCGACGCGAAGGAGAACTGGGCGGCCAGCGGATGCTAGTGCCATTGATTGTGGAGCTGAATCCGCGCCAGCTGGTTATTTTTGAGCAGATCGGAGACGAGCTACGGGCGAACGGATTCGAAGCTGAGTTGATGGGAGCGAGAAGTGTCGCAATTCAGGCCGCGCCGGCAGGCATCACGAGCGGCGACGCAGAAAAATTGCTGTATGAAATTCTAGACGGGATCGCTCGAGAGAATCAGGCGATCTCGATCGACTCGCTGCAAGCGAAGATCGCCGCCTCCACTTCGTGCCATGCCGCGATCAAAGTGAACACTCCGCTGGACCACACGAAGATGGAATGGCTCCTCGGCGAGTTGGCGAAAACCGAGTACCCCATGAGCTGCCCGCATGGGCGTCCGATCGTGCTGCGCTATTCCGTGCGCGAGATTGAAAGAGCATTTAAACGAATTTGAGTTCGCCCCATTTGACATGAGCGCACCGCTGAAAAAATTGATTATCGCGATAGACGGGCCCGTGGGTTCGGGCAAGAGCACCCTGGCGCGACGCGTGGCGGAAATGCTGGGATATGTGTATGTGGATACGGGAGCGATGTATCGAGCGCTTGCGCTGAAAGCGGTGCGGCAGAAGATTGCGCCAGACGCGGCGGACGCACTTGTGGCGCTGGCGCATGACACTCGCATTGATCTGCGCGCGGAGGAAGGCGGCCAGCGAGTGTTTCTGGATGGCGAAGATGTGACCATGGAGATTCGCACGCCGGAAGTTTCGCAGGCGGCGTCAAAGATTGCGGTGAATCCGGGAGTACGGCAGGTGCTGGTGGCCGAGCAGCGGCGCGCGGGACAGCAAGGCGGAGTGGTGATGGAAGGCCGCGACATCGGGAGCGTGGTTTTTCCCGACGCGGGGCTGAAGATTTTCCTAACCGCTTCGCCGGAAGTGCGCGCGGAACGCCGATGGCGCGAGCACGAACAGAAAGGCGACGCCATCGACCTGAAAACAACGCTGGAGGAAATCCGGGAACGCGACCGGCGCGACCTCGAGCGAGCTACTTCCCCGCTGGTGCGCGCTCGGGACGCCGTGGTGGTGGATAGCACGGCAATGGAGCCGGAGGAAGTCGCCCGGCTGGTGGTGATGTTGGCAAACGGCAACGCGACTGCGAGCAAAGCGACCTAGCAGGCTTTTCCGCTACAGGATCTGAACTACCGGGGCGCCGGCGGATTCGTTGACGACTTCGAGGCGCGCGACGACGTTGCGAGCCATGGCGTAAATGCTCTTGCTGCCGGGGGCGTCTTCGCCTAGCGATGCGACGGGCTTGCCGGTGTCTCCCCCGATACGAATCTGCGGATCGATTTCAATCTCACCGAGGAACGGCACACCGAAAGATTTCGCCATGTGCTGGCCTTCACCGTGGCCGAAAACATCAATGCGCCCGTTGCAATGCGGGCAGTTGAAGTAGCTCATGTTCTCGACCACGCCGAGAATTTCCACGTTTACCTGGCGGAACATTTCGATGGCTTTGCGAACGTCGGCCAGCGCAACGATGGATGGCGTGGTGACCACGACGGCGCCGCTGACCGAGACGCTCTGAATCAGAGTAAGCTGAACGTCACCCGTGCCCGGAGGCAGATCCACGATGAGGTAGTCGAGTTCGCCCCATTGCGTGCTGCGCAGAAATTGCTGGATCACGCTGTGGAGCATGGGGCCGCGCCAGACGAGCGGTTTGTCGCCGGGATTGAGCAAGCCCATGGAAATCATTTTCAAGCCGTAGGCTTCGACGGGGATGATGGTGCGCTCGTCAACGGCGCGCGGCTGTTCGTTGGTGCCGAGCATTACCGGGACGTTGGGGCCGTAAACGTCCGCGTCGAGAAGGCCGACCGCATGGCCCATATTTTTTAGCGCGATGGCGAGATTGACGGCGACTGTGGTCTTCCCTACTCCGCCCTTGCCACTGGCAACTGCGACGAGATTTTTCACGCCGGTGATCGGTGCTTTGTCTTGCAAACGCTTTCCTGCGGCTGGTCCTGCTGGTCCGCTTGCCATGGTTTTCCTTTCAGATGGAGTGCCGGTTAGATGCCCCTACAAATCATTTTGTTTGAGCTTCAATAATAGACCTGTGAGGCGACGGCGGCAAGGAAGCGAGCGTGGGTTACCGGGCAACTTCCGCCAGAAAAGTATAGCTGCTGGTTGAACGGTGGAACGGTTCAGAAAAGGAGGACGGCGACGCGGAAGCGGGAGAAGCCTGGGGCAGAATTGGCGGTGCATGCGGCTACGGTTGCGGCGCGAAACTTGCGGGTTTGGAGCTGTTGATCGAGGACGTCCGGGAGCTTGTCCAGGTTAGGGGTTTCGTAACGCACTAGAGTGGCTGCGCTGGTGGGGGCAAATTTGTGGTTTACGTCGCACGACGCTCCGGCGTCGTTCGCCGCGGTGGCTTGCAAGCCGCGCGCGACGAGGAGCGAAACCACTTGCTGCACCTGCTGATCGGGATTCGAGGTTACAACTTTTTGCGAAAAATCTTGCGCGGCGAAGAGACCTGAGTTGCCTTGAACTACGGCGATGCCCACGGCGCTGAGCTGGGGGCTCAGGATGTTCGCGCGGTGGCCGGGTGAGTGCATCCACATCGTGTGAATGACGGCGGGGTCAGGGCCGATGGCGACGTTTTCGGCGATGACGCTGAACCGCGCGCCGGCTTCACTCGCACGCGCAAGCAGGTTCGGCTCACCGGGAAGTTGGTGAGACATTTGATCGAGTTGAGCCATACGGACGGCATGCTGACGGGCGGCAGAGGCGAGGGCATCGTCCCACTGAAGGGCGGGTAAGCCCTGGGAAGCGCGTTCACGGTTTAGGGAGCTAAAAAGCAGGCCTTCCGGGGTGGTGATGTGCGGCGGTCCGGCAAACAAGGCGCCAGGAGCCATCAGAAGGATGGCAGCGAGTAGCGCGAAGCTGCGTGTGAACTGCGACATATTAGAACTCCCTTGGAAATGTGCTTAAACCGCTTGTTTGCCTATTGAAAGGCTAGCGGAAGGACGCGCGGAAAGATGCTGGTCAAGAGTTCTAGGGCGGCGGTACCTTCGGACATGTACGGAAAGACAGGGAAAATGAGACAAAAAACGGCGGTACAGGTGCGGTTGAAACAGTAGGCGTCCGGACCGATTTGGGGCTTGAAAAAACGTGGAAAGAAGGACGCAACGCACGGATTCCGGGGCGTCGGTATGACAAAACACGACCCCTGGTAGCTCAGGCGGGCGCTTTGCACGAAAGCGCGCGAGCGGCTACAATAGATAGTGGGGTTTTGCGAGATTCGGGTAAGGGCAAGCCTGCCGCACTTCAAAACGCAACACCTAAAGGGACAAAACCGAAGTTATGGACGTCGAGAAAGTCATAAATAGCGTAGTCGCGCGGTTTATCGGCACAAAGCACGAGCGCGACGTGAAGGCCATCCAGCCGATGGTGGCTGCGATCAACGAGCTCGAGCCGGAGATGAAGAAACTCTCAGACGCGGAGATTACAGAGCGGACTGAGGCGCTGAAGGTCGAGGTGCAAGGCCGTCTGGAAGGGCTCGAACGCGATGATCCGGACTACAAACGGAGGCTGCAAGAGGCGGTTGAGCCGGCGATAATTCCGGCGTTCGCGCTGGTGCGCGAGGTCGGGCGACGGACGCTGGGAATGCGGCATTTCGACGTTCAGCTTATCGGCGGAATCGTATTGCATCAGGGAAAAATCGCGGAGATGAAGACGGGTGAAGGAAAGACGCTGGTGGCGACGCTGCCCGCGTACCTGAACGCGCTGACGGGAAAGGGCGTTCACATTGTGACGGTGAACGATTATCTGGCGCGGCGGGACGCGGAGTGGATGGGGCCGATTTACAAGATGCTGGGGTTGACCGTGGGCGTGATCGTTCACGATCTGGATGACGTGCAGCGGCGGGCGGCGTATGGCGCGGACATCACTTTTGGCACCAACAACGAGTTCGGCT
>Ga0302325_10002532_pt1 | contig 44296 bp, 36 predicted proteins | sample Palsa_T0_2_FD_201948 | JGI IMG/M metagenome (GOLD analysis project Ga0302325, IMG submission 201948) | Peat permafrost microbial communities from Stordalen Mire near Abisko, Sweden - Palsa_T0_2 | ecosystem: Environmental > Terrestrial > Soil > Palsa > Peat permafrost | place: Sweden: Abisko... | reverse complement strand
GCTTCAGGGTCGCGTTGAAGCTCTCGAGCACGCCCGGCTCGATCCCCTCGCCGGACAGCTCCTCAGGAACGCCGAGGCGGATCCCGGCGAGAGTCTCGGTTCGGGGCAGCTCGATCTCGCCGGGAAAATCGATCGAGGTCGAGTCGCGCCGGTCGTGGCCGACCATGTGACGGAAGAGCAGAGCCGCGTCGGTCACGTCGCGCGTCAGCGGACCCGCCTGGTCCAGGGACGAGGCGAACGCGATCATCCCGTAACGCGAGCAGGCCCCGTACGTGGGCTTCAGGCCGACGATTCCGCACAGCGCGGCGGGTTGGCGGATCGATCCGCCGGTGTCCGTTCCGATCGCCCATGGTGCAAGCCCGGCGGCTACCGCGGCCGCGCTGCCCCCGGAAGAGCCGCCGGGGACACGCGAGCGGTCCCAGGGATTGAGTACCGGCCCGAACGCCGAGTTCTCGTTCGAGGATCCCATCGCGAACTCATCCTGGTTCGTCTTCCCCAGCAGCGGCGCGCCGGCGCCCGTCAGCTTGGCAACCACCGTCGCCGTATACGGCGGACGGTAGTTCTCGAGGATCCGCGACCCGGCCTGGCTCGGGATCCCCTCGGTGCAGAACAGATCCTTGACGGCCAGCGGCACGCCCCCGAGCGGAGCATCGCGAGCCGGTGCCGGCGCCGGGCCTCCGTCCGCGACCCACGTGAAAGCGTTCAGCTGATCGGCCGCCGCGCGCGACCGGTAGACGTCGAACAGCTCCGCCGGGTCGATCTCGCCCGCCAGCACGCGCTCCGCCGCCGCGGCGGCGGTCAGCTCGATCAGGGTGGTCATAGGTCAACGCCTCGAGTTCGCCGCCAGGCCGGATGTTCGGCGCCAGCCCGGACGTTCGGCGCCAGCCGAACTCGCAAGGGCGCGCAGCGCCCCGAACTCCCCAGGGCGCGCAGCGCCCCGAACTCGCAAGCAAGGACGCAGTCCTTGCCGGTCACTGGGCGACGGGACTCGGGACGCCGAAGCCACCCGAGACCCCAGCCAGCGATCCGGGGGACAGTGGGCGCCCACTTGGGATCTCGACCGGCTCCGGGGCCGCGGCGAGCACGACCTCGACCGGCAGCGAGGGCTCGGGCTCGTCGGCGCGCAACGCGTTCACGACATCGATCACGTGTGTGGTCGCCTGGACCCCGTCGAGGTCGAGCTCGCGGATCTTCTCGATGTGGTCGAGCACATTCGACAGCTCGCTCGCCATCCGGTCGATCTCGTTCTCAGTCAGTTCCAGGCGGGCAAGGCTCGCGACATGGAGGACCTGCTCGCGGTCGATCATAGGGCGATTCTAGACGGGGGCCAACGGGATCCGCGCGGCGCGCAGGATCCGAAATCCACGCCTGGCCCTGCTCCTGGCATCACCGGGATCTAGATGATTTGGAATCAATCATCTCGGTGGCTGATCCACTGATGACGTCGCCGGTTCCGTCACGTGCGGGGACGGCGCGACTTCCGGCCCTCCCCTCTCCAGGATCACGATCTCGATCCCTTCGGGATCTTCGAACCCGCTGCCCTCGGCGCGCAAGGACCGGTAGCCGCCGTAGGCGATCGCCAGGCACGCGAGCAGCCCAAGGTAGATCCCGGCCTTGGCGTGCACGGACGCGCCGCTCGAGCCTGCTCCCGGATTGTCGATCACCCGGTAGAGGACCAGCAGCGACGAGAGGACTCCGAGCAGGGTCATGACCATGCCGAGGGTGACGGGGACCGCCGGCGAGTCCCGCATCGCCGTGACGGCGACGAGAGCCACCGAAGCGACGATCGCGATCAGCAGGACCCAGCGGATGTCCGTCAGCGCGTGCCAACCGTCGAGCGAGGTCGAGGCGCGGGTGGAGGCGAGCGTGCCGGCCGCGTGGTTGATCCCGAACCACGGCAGCAAGAAGACCGCGACCAGCAGGAGGATCCCTCCACCCCCTGCGATCAGCTCTCCCCTGCGCAATCTGCCGGCGTCAAATCCCACGGCTGCTCCGACTGCGTCAGGCGTGGACCCGAGCAAGTTCGCCCGGAGAGCCCCCGGTGCGGCGGGGTCGGGTCCGAAGCTGCCGAGCCCGGGCACGCGCGGCCTGCGCTCGCATCGACTCCAAGCCGCCGAGCGTGATCATCAGCGCGCCCACCAGACCGAGGATCGCACCGACCTGCTGGTCGACCACCCGGCTCGGGTCCGGCAGGTCGATCAGTACGCGGTAGGCCAGCAGCAGCGCCGTCAGGCCACCGAGGGCAGCCACGGTCGCGTTCGTCCTCCTTGGCAGGCCGAGCCAGCGCTGGGCCGGGCGCACAAGCAAGGGCAGGAGCGCAACCACGATCGCGAACAGCAGCGGCCAGCGCAGCAAGATGAGCGAATGCCATCCTCCCTCGGTCCCGGTGGTGGCAGCTCTGGGCGGGAACCTGCTCCCTCCCCGATCGACGCCGAACCAGGGCAGGAGCAGCAGCGATACGAGCAACAGTCCTGCGCCGGCGCCCGCGATCAGCTCCGCGTGAAAAAGGTTGAGCGAGCCCGGATGATCCACCGGGTCGGGCTGGCCGCTCCCTGCCGCGACGCCGAGCGGGCGCGGACGATCAACAGGCTCGCCGCTCCGTGCCGCGGCGCCGAGCGGACGCGGACGATCAAGAGCCTCGCCGGCCGTCGCGAGATGCAATGGCCGCGGCTCGACGACGCCGTGGCCGAGTTCGGCGAGGTCCGTCACGAGACCGAAGGTACCGGACTAGACCGTGTCACGCACGCAGAGCACGACAAGCGCGATCGCCGCCACCAGGCCGAGCCAGCAGCCGAAGCCGAGATTGCTCGTGTGAACAAGGAACTTGATCACCATCAGGGCGAGCGTGCCACTCGCGAGCGCACTCCGCGTCCTCGCCCTGCTCCCGCCGATCGAGGGCAGCTGAGCGGCGCCGAACCGGTCGAACAACAGGTCGCCGAGGAAAGCGATATCGACGAGCAGGGCGAGGACGCCCCAGATCGAGTACGGAGCGCTGGTGGCGCTGGCCGTTATCGATACGCCGAATGCGCTGACGCTGTACCACGGCAAGAACAGGAGATCGATCACCAGGAACAGCCCGAGGCCGCCGACGATCATGTCGTCCCGAGAGAGTTTGGCTAGGTCCATAGAGTCCTCCAATAGTCCCAATGGCGGACTTGCGGTCGGTCCACCGGCCGCGCCGCCGCGTTTAGTTGCTCAAGATCCGGCGAGCCCATTCGTTCCGCGTGGGGAATCAGCATCGGAGCGCTACCAAAATCCATCGGTCCCTGTTGACCTCCCCCTCGACACACCACAGCGGCTAGGGATTCGCCGTCACGACGCCCATGCCTGCAACGCTACCGCCTGGCGGGCTATAGCGATAGGTCCCGGAGGCGAAACGCCCGCAACGTGTTCCCCAGCAGCATCGCGATCGTCATCGGCCCGACGCCTCCCGGGACCGGGGTGATCAACCGGGCGCGCTCCGATGCCGCCTGGAAGTCCACATCACCGCGCAGCCCCTGGTCCGTCCTGCTGATGCCGACGTCGATCACCACCGCGCCCTCCTTGACGTGCTCAGACCCGATCAGCCCCGGCACTCCAACCGCGGCGACGAGCACGTCGCCGCGCGCGCACACGCCCGCGAGGTCCCGGGTGCGCGAGTGGCAGGAGGTGACCGTGGCATTGCGTTCGAGCAACATCGCCGCGACGGGCCGTCCGACCAGGTTCGAGCGTCCCACCACGACCGCCTCCGCTCCCTCGAGCTCGACCTCGTAGGCGTCCAGCAGCTCGATCACCCCGAGCGGCGTGCAGGGGCGGAACCCGCTCACCCCCTGCGCCAGGCGACCGGCGCTGATCGGTGTCAGACCGTCGACGTCCTTCTCGGGCGAGATCCTCGCGGTCAGCGAGGCGCCGTCCATGTAGTCGGGCACCGGGAGCTGGAGCAGGATGCCGCTGACCTCCGGATCGGCGTTCAACTCGTCGAGCAGAGCGGCGACATGGGCCTCGGGGACGCCGCTGGCCAGGTGGCGATGAAGGTCGGCGATGCCGACCTCGGCGCAGGCCTTGCGCTTGCCGGCGACGTAGACCGCCGACGCGGGATCGTCGCCGACGAGCACCGTCGCCAGGCCGGGGGTGCGCCCGGTCTGCTCGACGAGCTCGGATACCTCGCGCGCCAGCTCGGCCCGCACGCGCGCAGCCACTGCCTTGCCGTCGATGATCGCTGCCGACATCGGGTCGGGACGGTAGAGCATCGACCGGCTGGTGGCGGGGTTCGAGGCGGAGGCGCGGCGGCCCCGTGGCGGCCTGGCGCGGGGGGGTCGTGATGAGAAAGCATTGACCTTCATGCGTAACTCATCAAGCGCCCGGAAGCCGGGCCGCCCCGGCGCTCTACTCCGGAGGAATTCCCAACCGCACTCGCCCGCGGCGCCCGAGCATGCGATCGACGAGCGCGGGACCGGCGAACCAGGTCCCGACGACGAAGTTCAGCAGCGGGCCGAAGCTATGCGCCGCCGGGGCGCCGAGGAAGTGGAGGCCAGGAACGCTCGACTCGAGCCCGCGGCCGAGCACGGGTGCGCCGGCGCGCAATTCCAGGGCCGCGAGCAGGTCAGGCGAGAGGAAGGCGTAGCGGCGGACGTCGACGGCATAGCCGGTGCCGAGCACGACCGTGTCGACCTCGCGAACCGAGCCGTCGTCGAACTCGACGCGGACGCCGCCGGCTGTCGCCTCGAGGCGGGTCACCGCGCGCCCGAGGGTGACCTCCACGCCGCCCAGGCGGGGCGGGATCCAGGCCGACCCGGCGGGGCGCATGCACCGGGCGCGGACAACCCTTCCTAGCGCCGACGGCGTGCGGTGGATGACGTCGGGGGCGGCGGCCAGCCAGCCGCTGGCGCGGCCGCCGACGCCGGTGGGCGGGGGCTGGAAGGCGCGCCACAGTCGCGCCGTGGCCGGGTGGCCGGCGCGCCACAGTCGGGCCGTGGCCGGGTGGCCGGTGCCGGCGGTTGCCTCCCCGACCGTGCCATCGTCGCCCGGAAGCCAGGTGATCGCCTCCTCGCGGGCCACGAGCGAGGCGCGCGCGCCCGCTTCGTGCAGCAGCGCCGCCGACTCGAGCGCGCTCTGGCCGGCACCCACGATCAGCACCCGCCGGCCGTTGAAGCCGGCCAGATCCTGGAGCTCGGAGGTGTGCAGGACCCGCCCCGGCTCGAGGCCGCCGAACTGAGGCGGTCGGCGCGCGAACGGCGCCGGACCGGCGGCCACGACCACGCGACGCGCGTGGAGGCGCTCACCGTCGTCGAGCGCGACGGAGAACCCGACGCCGTTCACGGCGACGGCGAGAGCGCGTCGCCGATCGATCTCGGGCACCTCGTGCTCCTGAAACCAGGCGGCATAGCGGAGGAAGGTCGAAAGGGGGATCGCGTCGGGAATCGTCACCCCGTGCTCGCGCGACCAGCGCGAGAGCGTGCGGCGGCCCCCGGCGGCGTCGGCGATCGACGATGCGCGCGGCGCCGAGCGCAGCAGCATGCCGTTCGGCATCTGCCGGTGCCAGAGCTCCATCGGCTCGCCGATGACCCGCGTGTCGATGCCGGCGGATCTCAGATGGGAGGCGGCCGACAGGCCGTACGGTCCCGCCCCGATCACCACGACTTCGATCATCGCTCAGCCGTTATCGCTTCGAGATCGGCGCGAGGCCGGCGACGAGCTTGCGCTCGGAGCGATCCTTGCTGAAGCGGATCACCACGATCCCACCGGGTTCGACGCCGGTGACCACGCCCTCCCCGAAGGCGGCGTGGACGACGTCGTCACCCAAGCCGTAGGCGATCGCCGCCGGCTCATCGGCAACCTGAGACGACCAGGAGGTGGCCCGAGCGCGGAAGCCGTTCTGGGCCCGCAGCGGCTGCTCCTCGTGGTCGGTGAGCCCGACCGGGATCTCGGTGATGAAGCGGCTGCGCAGGCCATAGTTGCGCGCTCCGAACACGTTCCGGGTCCGCGCATAGGTCAGGTACAGGTCGCGCTCGGCCCGGGTGATGCCGACGTAGCAGAGCCGGCGCTCCTCCTCGAGCCCGCCCTCGTCGAGCGCCCGCGAGTGCGGGAACACCCCCTCCTCGCAGCCGATGATGAAGACGATCGGGTACTCGAGGCCCTTCGCGTTGTGCAGCGTCATCAGCGTGGCCAGGCCCTCGTCGTCCTCGCGGCCGTCGGCGTCGGAGACGAGCGCCACCTGCTGGAGGAACTCGGCGAGCGACGGTGGCTCTTCGGATGGGGTGGCGTCGTACTCGGCGGCGACGTTGACGAGCTCTTCGAGGTTCTCGATCCGGCCCTGGGCCTCGATCGTCCGCTCGGCCTCGAGCGCCGCCAGGTAGCCGGTCTCGCGGAGCACCTCCTGGAGCAGGACGGCGATCGGCGCGCCGCTCTCGCCTCGCTCACGCAGCAGGTGCATCGTCCCCATGAAGCGGCGCAGCGCCTTGATCGCCGGAGCGCCGAGGCCGGTGACCTGCTCGGGCTCGGACGCGGCCTCCCAGATCGTCATCCCCATCGTGTTGGCGAACGAGAGCACGCGGCTCATCGAGGTAGAGCCGATCCCCCGTCGCGGCGAGTTGACGATCCGGGTAAACGCGCCGGCGTCCGCCGGGTTGACGAGGACGGTCAGGTAGGCGATCGCGTCCTTGATCTCGGCGCGCTCGTAGAACTTGGTCCCTCCGATCACCTGGTAGGGGATCTCGGCGCGCACCAACGTGTCCTCGAGCACGCGCGACTGGGCGTTGGTGCGGTAGAAGACGGCGATCTCGCTGCGCGCGACGCCCTCGTCGGCGAGTCGCTGGATCTCGCCGGTGACGAACCGCGCCTCGGCGTGCTCGTCCTCGAGCTCACGCACCTTGATCGGGTCCCCGTGGCCGAGCTCGCTCCACAGCGATTTCGGCTTCTGAGCCCGGTTGTTGCTGATGACGGCATTGGCCGCGTCGAGGATCGTCTGCGTCGAGCGGTAGTTCTGCTCGAGCTTGACCACATGGGCGTCCGGGAAGTCGTCGGTGAAATTGAGGATGTTCGTTATATCGGCGCCGCGGAAGCCGTAGATCGATTGTGCGTCGTCCCCGACTACGGCCAGGTTTCGGTGCTCGCCGGCGAGCAGCTGAAGCCAGCGGTACTGGGCGTGGTTGGTGTCCTGGTACTCGTCGACGAGGACGTCGCGGAAGTTGGTCGCGTAGCGCTCACGGACCTCGGGGAACAGCTCGAGCACGTTCACGGCCCGCACCAGCAGGTCGTCGAAGTCCATCGCGTTCATGCGATGGAGCTCGCGCTCGTAGAGCCGGAACACGTCGGCGACCGTCTGCTCGAAGTAGGAGCCGACCATCTTCCCGTAGGCGTCGGCGTCGCGCAGGCGGTTCTTGGCGTCGGAGATCTGGGAGTGGATGGCGCCGGGGGTGAACCGCTTGGGGTCGATCCCGAGCTCGTCGAGGCAACGCTTGACGAGCCGGCGGGCGTCCGCCTGGTCGTAGATCGTGAACTGGCGCGTGTAGCCGAGGCGGTGCGCGTCGGCACGGAGCATCCGCGCGCAGGCGGCGTGGAAGGTCATCACCCACATCGCCCGGGTGCGGCGGCCGACGAGCAGCTCGACCCGGTCGCGCATCTCACCCGCCGCCTTGTTCGTGAAGGTGATCGCGAGGATCTCGTTCGGGCGTGCGAAATCCGAGGCAACCAGGTAGGCGATCCGGTGGGTGAGCACGCGGGTCTTCCCCGACCCGGCTCCGGCGAGAATGAGCAGCGGGCCCTCGCCATGGGTGACCGCCTCGCGCTGGGGCTTGTTCAGTCCTGCGAGGAGGTTGTCGATGTCGCTGCTCGGCGTGGCCATTCGTGAACTTCAGACGTTAGCGAGACCGGCGGCGGCCGCAACGAGGAACGGGCACAGAAACAGGGTCTCGTCCTGCGACCGTCATCCTTCCGGTCGTGACCGCCGTCACGAGCCTTGTCCGGAGCGCCTGCGCGCGGGTGGCCGCCGAGGCGGGGCAGGTAGCGATCGAGCGCGAGACGATCCCGGCATACGCGGCCGGGCTGCCGCTCGCGGCGCCGCCGGCCGCACCGGATTCCGAGGCCCACCTCGTGGCCGGCTCGCACGAGGCAAGAGCCGCCTTCTGGCTCACCCTGGACGCGATCAACTTCGGATCCGGGTGGTTCCCGACGCTCCGCAAGCGTGGCGGTCGATCCGGGTACTACACGGTCGCGACCGGGGTGCGGGAGCGGTTCACCGGCGCCGGACCGTGGGACGCCGAAGAGCTCGAGAGGATCACGGCGAGCGAGATCGCCGGCGTGCTCGGGCAGGACCCCGCTCACGAGCTGATGGCCCTGTTCGCGCGCTCGCTCAACGACCTCGGGCGCCACGTCGCGTGCGACTACGGCGGCGAGTTCCACGCCGTGGTGGACGGGGCCGGCGGCTCGGCGGTGGCGCTGGCCTCGGAGCTCGCCGGCTGGGAGTGCTTCGCCGACGTCTCGAGCTATGACGGCTTCGCCGTGCCGTTCCTCAAGCGCGCCCAGATCGCGGCCGCGGACCTCGCCGACGCCGGTGTGGCCGACTGGCGCGACCGCGACCGGCTGACCATGTTCGCGGACAATCTCGTCCCCCACGTCCTTCGTCTCGACGGCGTCCTGCATTTCGCGCCCGGCCTCGTCGCCAGGATCGACCGCGGCGAGCTGATCGCGCACGGCTCACCCGAGGAGGTCGAGATCAGAGCGTGCGCGCTCCACGCCGTCGAGCTGATCGTCGCCGCGCACCCGGGCGGGACGACGTGCGCCGCGGATGTGGATCGGCTGCTGTGGAACCGCGGCGGCGGGCCCATCTACAAGTCCGCGCCCCGTCACCGCACCCGCTGCACCGCCTACTGAGCAAACGTCAGTCCTGCTCGGCCGCCTCGATGCGGGCCCGCGCGATCGCTTCGGCCGCCGCTTCCCCGACGAGCCGCTCGGGCCGGATCGTCCCACTGGTCAGGAGGTCGATCGCCGGGAAGCGGCCCATGCTGGTGAGCCCGGCGTCGAGCGCGATTACCGTCGTCTCGCCTCCAACCGGCTCGGACGAGGTCGCGATCACGGTCAGCGAGCCGCCACCGACGATGTTGCGTGCGGCGGCGAGGGCCTTGCGTGCGGCGAGGGGCGGCAGACCGTCGAGGGTGTCGATCAGCACCACCACGTCGCCGCCCCGGGCGGCGACCCGGCGGGCGGTGTCGACGACCGGCTCGACGACGTGGGCCTGGACGTCTGGCGAGACCGCGAAGCTGACCGCCGCCGCGGGCTGGAGCGGTCCCTCCTGCCACTCGGCGAGCTCCTCGGGCCGGACGCCCGCGAGGACGACCGAGACCTGCAGCTCGGAGTGCTCGGCGAGCGAGCTCGCGAGCCGGCGAAGCGCCTCGGTCTTACCGGCGCGCGTCGCGCCCACGATCGTGACCCGCGATCCCTTGCCGAACGGCGTCAACCACTCGATCGCCTTGATCGTCGGATCCTCGGATCCGAGCCGGATCCGCTCGTCGGGAAAGGCAGCCGGCAGATCGTCGAAGCGGTTTCCCTCGGCGGCCTCGCCCGCGGGCCGGCCGTTGATGGTGTCGACCCGCACCAGCGACGGGAACCGCTCGGAGCGTCGCGGCGCCCGCGGCGGCCCCGAGATCCGGTCGCCGGACAGCAGCTCGCAGCGCTTCACCTGGGCCGCCGAGATGTACACGTCGTCGTCGGAGGGGTCAGGCGGCGTGACGCGCAGGAAGCCGGACCCGTTCGGCAGCAACTCGACAACGCCCTCGACCGTGGTCGCGGCGGCGGGGGCAGGCTCCTCGGCGGCTTGCTCCTTGCCGGCGGTGGCCCGATCCTTGCCGGCGGCGGCCCGATCCTTGCCGGCGGCGGCCCGATCCTTGCCGGCGGCGGCCCGCGTCTCCTCGGCATCGCCCCCATCCGGTGCGTCCTCGGCGGCGCCGTCCGGTGCGTCCTCGGCGGCGCCGTCCGCGTCCTCGCGGGAATCCGCGCGGCCGCGTCCGCCGCGACGACCGCGGCGTCGGCGTGCGGGCGCCGATTCGGTTGACGCCGACTCCGCCCCGAGCTCGTCAGGCGACGAGCTGTCGGGTCCCGCCGGCGCCGGCTCCCCGCCCTGCTGGGCGACGATGGCGTCGATCAGGTCGGCGCGACGCAGGCGGCGGTAGCCGTCGATCGAGAGCTCTGATGCGATCGCGTGCAGGTCGGCGAGCGGGCTGTCATCGAGCGCGGATCGGTCGAGTACGGACATATGGGACCTCCTGGTTGATCGGTGGGCTCCGACCGCGTTGAGCCAGCGGCCGGCGATTCCCTAATCACACACCCTAGCGGGGCACGCCGATGGATACCGACGGCTACAGCGAGCTGATCCGTCCGCCGCGAGGCTCGTAGAGGAAGCGCCAGTCCGCGGAGAACGTGCCGGCGGCCGGAGCGATGGCTACGGTGACCCCTGAGCGCGCGTCGTAGCGCTCGATCACGAAGGTGGCGCCTCGGATGATTCGGCTCAGGCGCAGCCCGTGGGGAAGGCCTGAAAGGGTCGGCACCGGCGGACGGTCGGCATCGCTGCCCGAGGGAAAACCGCGTAAGGGCATCGCGATGACATCCATCTCCGTGATGCGAACCCGACGTTGGCGATACACCCGAGCCGAGGGCAGGTACTCTTGCAGCGGCTGGAGATCCCAGCGCTGATCGATCGCGATCAGGCGGCCTGTGCCGGCCACCCCCAGCGCGCGAGCCGCGCCGCGAGTGTCTTCTCGGCTGCCGAACCTCGACTCGCTGGCGGAGCTGATCCCCACCAGCAGCCAGACCCCGCACAGCAAAGCGGTCGCCGCCAAGCCAAGCTTGCCGGACCGGGCAGATCCGAGCCCGCAACCGATCACGATCGCGGCAGGAACGGCCACGGGCAATAGGTACCGGCCGTCCAATCCGATGTGCAAGGCGAGAAAGCCGAGCGCCATCACCACCCCCGGGAGGGTCAGCAGCACGGCAAGCTCGGCAGCCCGCAGTCTCGGAAGGCGCAATCTGAGCAGCAGCCCGATGCCCAGCAGGAAGATCAACGAGACCAGGAGCGTCAGGTGGTACTTGGCGGGGCCCCCGGGGCCGATGAGCACCTGCTGCTCGATCTGAGCCGCAACGTTTCCCGAGGCCGCCGTGCGAGCCGTGAAGGGCTGGAGCACGAAGGGCGACGTGAGGACCCCCTGCACGTACGAATAGCCACGCCCGTACTGATGGACGAGCAGCGCGGCGAGCGGCACGAGCGAGACCGCCGTGGCGCCCACCGCGACCACGGTCCGCCGACGATGGACGTGCCGGCGCCCGGCATCGAGCAGGAGCAGTGCGGCCTGGGGAAACACCGCCAGCGCCGCGAAGTAGTGCGTCGCCAACGCCAGCACCGAGACGGTGGCCCACAGGCTGAGGTTGCGCTTGCTCGGAGTCTCCAGGGCCACCACGCAGGCGAGCAGGCCGAGCCCACACAGCAGCACGAGCAGCGAGTACATCCGCAGCTCCTGCGAGTAGTACAGGAGCACCGGATTCACGGCCACGAGGAGCGTCGTCACCACCGCAGCGCGCCGCCCGACCAGCCTGTCGGCGACGGCGAACACCACCGGGATGGTCAGCGTGCCTGCCAGCGCGGAGAGTGTCCGCATGTCGACGGCGCTCGTACCGAAGATGTGCCTCCAGCACCACAGGCACACGAAATACAGGGGCGGCGCCACCTCCTTGTACGAGACCGTCGAGAACACGTGCCCGAGGCTCCCGCTCACGTTGATGATCGTTCCGGCCTCGTCGAACCACACGCTCTGGGAGAGCGTGGCAAAGCGCAGGATGGCGCCGGCAGCGGTGATGGCGAGGACCGCTGCGATCAGCGCACGGCTGTGCTCGCCGGTTTCGGAGCGGGCCTCGGAGATCGTGACGTGCAACCGAGCGGCGGCAGCCTCCAGCGTGTGGCGCGCGCCGCGTTTCCGGGACATCCCTACTGGGATCGGCTGTGGCGCCCCCCGGCACGAGTGGACATACGTCCAGGTCCCACGGCACGGCTCACCGCTCAGCCCTGCTCGCGCCTCAGCTCCTCGGCCAGCCGCAGCTCGGAATCAAGTTCCAGCCTTCCCTCGAGCACGGTGCGGACGGCGAGGAAGTCGGCCACCTGTGCGACGTCGTGCACGCGCAGGATGTGAGCGCCCGCGTCGACGCCGTGGGCGAGCGCGGCGAGCGTGCCCGCGAGCCTCTGCCGGGGCGCCCGCAGCGTGATCGCGCCGACGAAATCCTTGCGCGAGACCGCGAGCAGAACCGGCCGCCCGAGCTCGTGGAGCCGCCCGAGCGAGCGCAGCGCCTCGACGGTCTGGGCGGGGGTCTTGGCGAAGTCTGGGCCCGGGTCGACGACGATCTGCTCGAATCGCACTCCCCGAGCTTGCGCCAGCTCGATCCGCTCGCGCAGGAAGCCGAGAACGTCCTCGACGACGCGGCCGTCGAAGGACGGATCCAGCAGCTTCTGCTTCGGTGCCACGCGGGTGTGCATGACCACGAGCGCGGCGCCGGTGTCCGCGCACACGTCGGCCAGTCCCGGGTCGAGCAGTCCGCTGACGTCGTTGACCATGCAGGCCCCGGCGGCGATCGCCGCGCGAGCCACGCTCGGCTTGTACGTGTCCACCGAGACGAGCACGCCGAGCTCGGCGGTGACCCGCTCGATCAGCGGCACGACGCGCTCGATCTCCTCGCCGGCGTCGACGGGCGGCCGGTTCGTGACCCCGGACTCGCCACCGATGTCGATCATGTCCGCCCCGTTCGCGAGCATCTCGCGAGCGAGCTCGACACGCTGCTCGAGCGTCCGAATGCCCCCTCCGTCGGAGAACGAGTCGGGCGTCGCGTTGACGATGCCCATCACCAGCGGGCGATCGCCCAGCTCGAGCCGGCGACCCGCCGCCGCGAGCGTCCGCGCCGGCGCGCTCACTTGGCGATTGTGACCCGCCGCGCGAGGACGGTTCGGTTGCCTGCGCGGTCGGTGACCGTGATCGTGAGCAGGTGCCGGCCGGCGCGCAGATAGCGATGGGTCGCCCGCTGGCCCCTGATCTGGGTTCTGCTCCCGTCACCCCAGTTCACGGCCACCGTCTTGACGCCGGAGGTGTCGGCGCGCGGGATCCCCCTGGTCGAGTCGGTGGAGCGCACCCGCAGCGTCAGCAGGGCGTTCACGCGCGAGGCGCCGGTGAGCCTGAACTGTGCCGTCGGGCGGATGCTGTCCACGAAGAAGTGCACCGGCAAGGTCGCGGAGGTCAGGCCATGTTCGTTGAGGGCCGTGACCTGGAACGTGTGTGGTCCCTGCGAGAGCACCGCCGGAAGCGTGAGCGAGGTTGCGTCCGTCGACCCCACCGAGACCCCGTCCACCGTCACCTCGTATGACAGCGGTCCCCACAGCTCACGCGCGGCGGTCCAGCTCAGGAGCGGCCTGGTCGTCGTCCGGTAGTGGGCCTTGCTCGCGGCGCCAAAGGAGCCGGGCGGGTAGACGAGCTCTGATACCTCGATCATCGAGGTCGAGCCGCTTCCCTGCACGTAGGCGATCGCGACATCGCCGCCGTGATCGCCACCGGCGAAGAGCCCTTCGGCGGCATTGGTCGCGCCGAGGCTGGGGTTCGAGGCGACCATCTCCGGGCCGAAGCTCGCGCTGGTGTAGAAGCGCGCGCGGATGTCGCTGCCCCCGGGGGCTCCTGGGTCGTGCTGCCATGCGATCAGCCCTGTGTAGTCACCGGCGACCGTCGATGTGGCGTAGGGCGGGCTCGCGCCCCCGAGGCTGTCGATCCGCTGGGCCGCCCCCGCGGTTCCGTTCTGGCCCGTGAGCGTGGCCCACACCTGGTTCGAGCCCGCGAGCTCGGAGGTCACGAAGCCATTGCCGTACTGCATCATCGTGATCCCCGGCCCGGTCGCCCCGGGGCCGGTGGCAAAGGACTGGCCGTCCGCCTCGTCGATCCCCTCGAAGGTCGAGCCGACCAGCCTGTTCATCAGCACCCGCGAGATCGTCTGCGATCCGTTCGTGAACTCCTCGCGGAAGGCCACGTCGGCATAAGACGAGTTGTCCTCGGTGGCGACGGCGGGTGAGTCCGCGGTCACCTCGGTGAATCCGTCCATCGAGGCCACGTCGGCCTGTTCCACCTCGTAGCTCGTCATGTCGTACCAGACGCGTCGCGCGTAGATGTGACCGTTCTCGCCCCATACCACGATCGCCTCGCCGTCACCGGCGGCCGCAACCTTGGGGGCGCCCGCACCGGTCCCGGCATCGTCGGCCGGTGTGACATTCAGGGAGCCGGCCTCGAGCTGCCACTGGCCGCCGGAGTAGTAGAGGTCGCGAACGTCGTAGCCGCTCCCATCGGTGGCGGTGAACGCGAGGTATCCCTCGGAGTGGATCGACAGCTCGATCGCCGGGTTGCTCGCTCCGCTGTACAGGGCCGCGGGCGCCGAAAAGGCGGACGAGGAAGTCGCGCGCGAGACGACGAAGAGCTCCCCGGCGTTGATGAACGCGATCAGCAGCAGGCCCCCATCCCCGGCGGCGATCACCGGCTGCGAGGACGGCCGCGTGAGCCCGGCGTCGACCTCGACCGGGGTGGCGAACGAGCCGCCCGTGAGCGCGCTGACGAACACATGGTCGATGCCGTCCACGGACTTGAGGTAGACCAGTCCGCCGGTCCCGTCCCTCGATACCGAGAGCCCGGTCAGCCCCTGGATCTCCAGGCCGGGCCCGTCGATCGTGACCGAAGGCTCCATCACCGGCGAGGCGCCCCAGGCCGGAACGGCGAGGATCAGGAACAGCAGGCCGACGATCGGCACCAGGCGCCAGGGCAGAGCCACGATCACGCCTCCGCGAGCATGCCCTCGATCTCCCCTTCGACGCGGAAGCGCTCGAGCTCCAGCGCGACCCGCCGCTCGTCCCAGCCGAGCTCATCGCCAAGCGCCCGCGCCACCCGGGCGACCGCCTCGCTGTCGGAGGCGCGCAACTGCTTGGCCGCCAGCAGTCCGAGCCGGGTGCGGCGCAGGAGCACGTCCCCGACGCTTCGCGCCTGCTCGTGGCGCGCCGCGAACGGCACCTCGGCGAGCAGATCCGGCAGCCCCGCGACAATCGGCTGGGCCAGCTCGCCGCGCTCGGACGCGGTCCGCAGGACCTCGTGCGCTGCGTGGCCGTAGCGCCCTGCCAGCGCGGCGTAGGACCCCTCCGGGACCCCCTCGACCTCGGGTAGGCTCGCCGGATCGACGGCGAGTCCGAGCGGGATCTCCTCGGTCCGGCACGGAGCCACCCGGCCGTCGCGTTCGACCAGCCGGTCGACGGCGAGCTTGGCCATCCGGCGCCAGGTCGTGAGCTTCCCGCCGGTGATGGTGATCATCCCGCTCGAGGTCTCGTACAGCTCGGCCTTGCGGGAGATGTCGACGGATTTCTTCGAGTCCCCGGTCGAGATCAGCGGCCGGACCCCGGCATAGGCGCCGGTCAGGTCGCCGGCGCCGAGGCTCGTACCGAAGAACGAGTTGGTCGCCTCCAGGAGGTAGTCGACGTCCTCGACGGAAGGCGTGACGTGATCGATATCGCCCTCATAGTCGTTGTCGGTGGTTCCGATCAGGCTTCGCCCCAGCCAGGGCAGGGCGAAGATCGTCCGTCCGCCGGCCGCGGGAACGACCGCCCCGGCGACCAGCGGCAGGTCCTCGTGCGCGATCGTGATGTGGGTCCCTCGGCTCGGCCGAATCCTCGGTACATCAGCCTCGGAGTGCAGCTCCTCGGGACGGATGCGATCGGCCCACACGCCGGTCGCGTTCACGACGTTGTCCGCATGAACGGTGAAATATGAGTCGGTCTCGGCATTGTGCACTCTCACCCCCGACTGCCGGCCCTCCTCGCGCACGAGCTCCACGACCTCGAGCCGGTTCGCGCAGATCGCGCCGAAGCGCTCGGCCTCGCCGAGCACGGTGAGCACGAGCCGCGCGTCGTCGGTCTGACAGTCGTAGAACAGATAGCCGCCCGTAGGGTTGCGCCCCGACAGCGCCGGCAGCAGCTCGATCACCTCCTCGCCGGAGATCAGCCGATGGCGCTCCGGGCTCCAATCCCCGTCCGGGTCCGCCCCCGCCTCGGCCGCGGCGCGACGGGCGCTACGCCGCCCCCGCAGCCGCGGCGTCGCCATCACGTCGTACATGTTCAGGCCGATACCGGTCAACCGATCCGGCCGATCGCCCTCGAACGCGGGCACCACCAGCTTCAGCGGGCGAACCAGGTGCGGAGCGAGCTTGACCAGCAGCCGGCGCTCGAGCAGGGCCTCGCGAACGAGTCCGAGGTCGAAGTTCTGGAGGTAGCGAAGGCCCCCGTGGACCAGCTTGCTCGAGCGGCTGCTGGTGCCGGCCGCGTAATCGGTCCGCTCGACCAGGGCGACGCTGTACCCGCGGGTGGCGGCGTCGAGCGCAACCCCCGCGCCCGTGATCCCTCCACCGATCACCACGACGTCGAATCGCTCACCGGCCAGAGACTCGATCGCGCGCTCGCGCGCGATCATCGGCACCGCCTCCGGTGCGAACGGGGGCGGGGATCTGCCCGAGGGACCACCACTGGAGCGTAGTCAACGGCGCGGCACGGGGCGCCCGATCGGCCGGGGACGGGATCAGCTCTGCGGCCGGGATCAGCTCGGGGGCGCCGCGGGGTCCGCGACGCCGGCCTCCTGGCGCTGGGCGATGATCTCCTTGATCCGGTCGACGGTGTCGTCGGACATGCGAGCGACGTCCCAGTGCGTGAGCTTGATGATCCGCATCGGCGAGGTCGCGATCACCGATGCGGTCCGCAGGCTCCGCGACAGCAGGCCCATCTCCCCGATCAGATCACCAGGGCCCACCGACGCGAGCTTGTGACCGTCTCGCAGGACGTCCGCCGTCCCCTCCTCGATCGCGATCAGGTCGCTGGCGTAGTCGCCCTGCTTGATCAGGACCTGGTCCTTGGGGACGCTCGTCTCGGTCGCGAAGGTGGCGAGCTTGCGGGCCTCCGCGTCAGAGAGCGAAGAGAACAACGGGATGGCACGCAGCCGGCTTTGATCCATGGAGGCTCCTGTGGTTTCTCGATGCGCGGCGACTCTATTTGAATTCGCCTCGACGAACTTAACCTAAGGGCCCGTAGGAAAATTATCTGCGGTTTTGGCGGCGTCTGGACGCGTCTGGCGGGCGGCGGCGAACCCGCCGGACCACCAGTACGACTTGGTTCGCCGCCACCCGCCAGCCCCGCCCAGCCGCTCGTCAATTCCCACAACTAATTTCCCTACGGACCCTAAAGCGCCTGGACCTCGGCAGTGATCTCGCTCACAGAAGCCTTCGCGTCGCCGAACAGGAGCGAGGTCTTGGGATCGTAGAACAGGGGGTTGTCGATCCCGGCGAACCCCGAGGCCATCGAGCGCTTGAGGACCACCACGGCGGCCGATTTATCGACCTCGAGGATCGGCATGCCGTAGATCGGCGACCCGGGCTCGTTCTTCGCCGCCGGGTTGGTGACGTCGTTGGCGCCGATCACCAAGGTCACGTCGGTCCGGGAGAACTCCGGGTTGATGTCGTCCATCTCCCTGAGCAGGTCGTACGGGACGTCGGCCTCGGCGAGCAGCACGTTCATATGGCCCGGCATCCGGCCGGCGACCGGATGGATCGCGTACTTGACCTCGACGCCCTTGGCTTCGAGCGCTCGCTCGAGCTCCCGCACCGCGTGCTGGGCCTGGGCGACCGCCATCCCGTAACCGGGCGCGATCACGACCAGGCGCGCGTAGGAGAGCTGGATCGCCACATCCTGGGCCGAGGTCGAACGGACCGTCCCGCCTTCCGCGCCCGCACCCACCGGCGCGGCGACCGCGCCGCCGAACCCGCCCGCGACGATCGCCGGGACCGAGCGGTTCATCGCCTTCGCCATCAGGTTGGTCAGGATCGACCCCGATGCCCCCACGATCATGCCCGCGACGATCAGCGCGTAGTTGTCCAAGGCGATCCCGGTCGCGGCCGCCGAGAGGCCGGTGAACGCGTTCAGCAGTGAGATCACGACCGGCATGTCCGCGCCGCCGATCGGGAGCACGACCATGTTCCCGAGCACGGCGGCGGCCACGAGGATGCCGAGGATGAACAGTGCCTGCGAATGCGTCCCGGCCGCAAGCACGACCGCCGAACCGGCCGCCACCAGGAGTAGCACGAGGTTGATCGCGCTCTGGCCGGGCAGCTTGATCGGCCGGCCGGGGAGGATCTCCTGCAGCTTGGCGAAAGCGATGTTCGATCCCCAGAACGAGACCGATCCGACGATCGCCGCGAACAGCGAGGGGATCTCCACCTTCAGGGCAAACGAGCCGCCGAAATGATGGCGGTACTCGACCCACGCGATCAGCGCCACCGCGCCGCCGCCGACCCCGTTGAACAGGGCGACCATCTGTGGCATCTGGGTCATCTTCACCCGGTGGGCAGCGGGCACTCCGATGGCGGTTCCGAGGACCACGCCGAGCAGGATCAGCCACGGCGTGCTCGATCCGTGCAACACCCCCTTGGTCAACAGGGTCGCGATCACCGCGAGCGCCATCCCCCCCGCGGCGATCTTGTTGCCGCGCACTGCCGTCGCCGGCCCGGTCAGCCCGCTCATGCCGTAGATGAACAGCGAGAACGCGACGATGTACATCGCGTCTACGAAGCTCGGACTCTGGAGAAAGATGGTCCCGAGCACGCTCACTCCCCGTCCTTCTTGTCCGCCGCCCCGGCGCCGGCGGAGTCCACCGGGTCGTCCTTGGGCGCCGGGGCCGGGTCCGGCTTGCGCTTGAACATCTCGAGCATCCGGTCGGTGACCAAGAACCCGCCGATCACGTTGATCGTCCCGAACATCACCGCGATCACCAGCAGCACGTGCTCGAGCACGCCGCTCGCCTCGTGCATCAGCAACAGACCGCCGAGAACGACGATTCCGTGGATCGCATTGGTGCCCGACATCAACGGCGTGTGCAGCGTGTTCGGAACCTTCGAGATCACCTCGAAGCCGACGAAGGCCGCCAGCACCAGGATCGCCAGCTCGGTCACGATGCCCATCGTTTCTCCCCTCGTTCGCCTAGGCCGCCGAGCCGGCTGTATCGGCGGGCGCCGACTCGACCGCGGCCTTGGCGCCGGCGTGCACGATCTCACCGTCGCGCGTGACGCATGCGCCGGCGATGATCTCGTCCTCGAAATCGAGCTTCAGCTGGCCCTCGTCGATCATCAGCTCCAGCAGCGCCTGCACGTTGCGCGCGTACAGCTGCGATGCGTGCTCGGCCATGGTGCTGGGAACGTTGAGCGGGGCCGCGATCTTGACGTCGTGCCGGATCACCGTCTTCCCGGGCTCGGACAGCTCACAGTTGCCTCCCGCCTCACCCGCCAGGTCGACGATCACCGACCCGGGCTTCATCATCTTCACCGCAGCCTCGGTGACGAGGATCGGAGCGCGCCGGCCGGGCACGAGCGCGGTCGTGATCACCACGTCGACCTTCCCGATCGCCTCGGCCATCAGCTCCTGCTGGCGCGCCTGCTGCTCCGCGGTCAGCTCCTTCGCGTAACCGCCGGCGCCCTCGAGATCACCGCCGAGGTCGAACTCGAGAAAGTGCGCCCCGAGGGACTCGACCTGCTCCTTCACGGCCGCGCGCACGTCGAACCCCTGGAGGACGGCTCCCAACCGCCTCGCGGTCGCGATCGCCTGGAGCCCGGCGACGCCTGCCCCGAGCACCAGCACGGTGGCCGGGCGGATCGTGCCCGCCGCCGTCATCAGCATCGGATAGAAGCGACCCAGCTCCTGCGCGCCGATCAGCGCCGCTCGGTAGCCGGAGATGTTCGCCTGAGAGGACAGCGCGTCCATCGACTGGGCGCGGCTGATCCGCGGCACCGCCTCCATGGCGAAGGACGTCACGCCCGCCGCCGCAAGCGCACGGACCCCTGCGGCGTTGGTCAGCGGCGCCAAGAACCCGATAACGACGCCACCCTTCCTGAGCCGCGCGATCTCCTCGGGGCTCGGGGGCGCGACCTTGACCACGACATCAGTCCCGTACACCGCCCCTGGTTCTTCCGCGAGCGTGGCGCCCGCCTCCTCGAATCCCGCGTCGGGGATCATCGCCGCGGCGCCCGCTCCGCGCTCCACCACCACCTCGTGGCCCTGCGCGGTCAGCTTACGCACGACCTCGGGGACCAACGCGACGCGCCGCTCCCCGGCGGCGGACTCCTTCGGGACTCCGATCTCCATGCGGCGCGGGAGGCTATCGGGTTTGGATTCAGGGCTGCGGTACCGGCAGGTCCTGCGTTCCCTGCACCGCGACCGCGAGGTGATCGCGCAGATGTCCGACGGTCAGCGCGGAGGCGGCGGCGGAAACGCCCGCGACATCGGTTCCGGTGACGAACCAGGTCGGCACGTTCTTGCTGTTACCGGTCGCCGCGACCAGACCTGCGCCGGCGCCGAGGCGGCGCACAACCTGTCCACTCGGGTCGAGCAGCTCGAGCGTCTGGTCGTCGGGCCCGGCGAAATGGGCATAGACGCCGCCGGTCGCCGGGCCATGCTCGATCAGCAGCGCCGCGATCTCCCCCTGCACCTCGCTCCACGTGGCGACGACGATCCCCAGCGTGCTCGTCCCCGAGCCGGTGCCGAGGAGCTGGCGCGCGGCGGGCACTCCGACGGCGCTGAGCGCGGTCGATACCCGGTCGCACGCCGTCGTCACGTCCGATGCGCATTCGATCGTCACCGGCAGCCGCCTACCGCCGACGCCATGGATGAACGGCTCAGGGAAAGAGCCGACGACGGTGGGGACGCCGCGCGTCGCGGCGTCGTTGTGAAGGTCCCACCAGATCCTGTCCCCGTCGTGCACCACCGTGCGCAGTGTGGGCGGCCCGATCCCACTCGCGCTGCCGTTCACGAACAGAGACCAGGCGGTTCCCGGCGTCGCGCTGACGCCGTCGATCGCTTCGACGGTGTTCCCGTCCATCCGGACCGGGAAGCTCCGCTGCAGGAGGCCGAGCAGCGTCTCCGAGCCGGGGACGTGGGCCTGCTCGGCCTCGCCGACCCGGCGCGCGCCGAAGTCGCGCGTGACCGTCAGATTGACGGCATTGCTCCCGCGGTTGTGCACGAGGCCGCACCCGGCAAGTGAGAGCGCGGGCGCGAGGACGCCGAGCGACAGCACGACCGCCGCTCGAAAGAACCTCACCGCCCGGGGCGCCGCATCGTGGTGGCGAGCATGAGCCCGGTGGCGAGCGCGAGACCGAGGGCGCCGATCGCTGCGGCGCCGACGACGAACGCGGTGTGCGCGCGCGCGTAGGCGAGCACCGGGCGGGGTCGCGCCAGCGCCACCAGGCCGACCATCGCCACCGCGCCCAGCGCGGCCACGGCGGGAGGCGCGAGCGCTTCCCGCACCGTGAGACGCGGCGTCGAGGTCCCCGGCGCGGACCGTGGCAGGTAACGGTCGGCCGTCCAGACAACGGCGACGCCGACGAGCGTCCACGTGGCGGCGACCAGGAAGCCGCCGAGCACGTCGCTCGGGTAGTGCCAGATCAGGGTCAGGAACGAGAAGCTGACCGCGACCGCGAACACAGCCCCGGCGACCGCTACGAATGGCCGCCAGCGCGCCTTGGCCACGAGCACCGAGCACAGGGCGAGCGACATTGCGGCCGTGGCGTGCCCGCTCGGCCACGATCCTTCCTTGATCTGCGGCACGCCGTTCAGGTAGACCAAGACCGGGTGAACCTGGACCAACAGCTGCTTCAGGATCTGCGTGGTGAAGTTGGCCGCGAGCATGATGCCGGCGGCGGCGACCGCGACCCGGACGCGTCGCCTCAGCAGCCCGGCGACCACCACGAGCGTGGCCAGGCACACGTATGGCTTGGGGTCGCACAGGTTCGCGATCACCGTCGCGATCCGGTCGATGACCGGCCGGCGCAGGCCCTCGAACCCGCGCAGCACGCTCGCGTCGCCGCGCTCGATGACCCCGACATGGAATGCGGCGTACCAAGTGACGACGAGCAGTACCACGCCGGTAGCGGCGCCTAGCATCGCCAGTACTGCACGTCTGGGCATGCTCAGAATGTAGCCCGGCGCGAAGCGCGGGCCATTCAGAAGCCCTGCTCAGCCGGCGCTCTGGGGCACTACGGGCCCGCGGGTGACGCGGATCTCGGGTTCCCCGCCGATCAGCGGCAGGTGCGAGTGGCGCTCGAGGTCCTCCGGCGAGCCGACCTCGACGCTCAGGCCCGGCTCGATCTCGAACCGGCCCGCCTCGTACAGGAGCTCCGAATAGCGCGCTGCCGGGGCCATCTCGATGTCGAGGTCGTGGAGGTCTTCGCAGCGGACGGTCCAGCGATCGCCGGCGGCGAGCTTGGCGGCGTTGAAGCGCACCGGCGTCGTCTCGGGGGCGCCGTCGGTCCGGAGTCGCGCGTGGACGCCCAGTAGCGAGGCGGCGAGGCGATCGAGGTTGCGGCGGTAGGGAGCGGGCACGATCGCGATCGGGCCGGAGGCGGTGGCGCTACCACGGATCGCCTCGGCGGCGGCACCGACGAGGACGTGCTCGACCCGGCCTTCGGCCAGCCAGCGGAGGACGGCGACCCACTCGTCGTTCACGTGGTCGAGGCCCTTGGTGATCTGGGCGGGTCGCGGATCGATGCCTGGGGAGCGGTGTCTTTGCAGCATGGGGTGCGATTCGCCCCTCGCGCCCGGACTCCTTCCCCGGCAGGTGTTCTTATTCCGTGTCACGCGCGCGTACGCTCTAGTTCGTGTTCTCGCATCTCGGTCCCGACGTCCTGCGCGGCGCTCGACCACGGCCGCTACTCGGCCTCGCCGCGGCGGTGGTAGCGGTCGCAGCGGCGACTCTCGCGATCTACCCGCTGGGGTCGGTGGCTCCGACTGTCTCATTGAGTGTCGTCTACCTGCCGGCGGTGCTCGTGATCTCCGCTTACTGGGGGCTGCTGTTGGGCCTCGTCACGTCGCTTCTCAGCGCCGCCGCATTCAATTTCTTTCACCTCCCACCGATCGGCCGGATCGCGCTGGCGGATAGCCGCAACTGGGTCGCGCTGGCCGCGTTTGTCACCGTCTCAGCGGTCGTCAGCGCGATGGCCGAGCTCGCGCGCAACCGCGCGCTCGAGGCCGGGGGACGACGGCGGGAGGCCGATCTGGCGGCGGCCCTGGCCCGCGAGCTGCTCGCCGGCTCAGACACGCGCACCGCGCTCGGGGCGACGGCGCGTCGCCTGGCCGAGGCGCTCGCCATTCCCTCGGCCGCGATCGAGCTCGGCACATCGGACGGCGACGAGCGCCGCGCCGCGCTGGCACTGCGCGGCGCCGACGGTGCTCAGATCGCAACCCTGTTGATCCCGCGCAGCCTCGCTCCCGAGCTTGCCGAGCGACTGCGGTCTCAGGTCGTCCCGGGGCTCGGGGCGCTGGTCGCGATCGCCCTACGACGGGATGCGTTGCAGGCCGAAGCGGTCGAGACGGCGGCGCTGCGGCGCTCGGACGACGTCAAGACGGCGCTGCTGCGAGCGGTCTCGCACGATCTGCGCACGCCGCTGACGGCGATCGTGGCCGGCGGCCACGCCCTCGGCGGAAGCTCGCTGACCGACGAGGAGCGCCGCGAGCTGAGCGCCGCCGTGGTCGGTGAGGGCACCAGGCTTTCGACGCTCGTGGACAAGCTGCTCGAAATCGCGAAGCTCCAGGCCGGGAAGGCGGAGCCACGCCGCGACTGGATCTCGCTCGAGGACATCCTGGTCACCGCGCGCGAGGGCCTGACCGATCGCTCGGCTGATATCCGGCTGGCGATCGATCCCGACGTGCCCGCGCTCCGCGCCGACGGCGCCCAGCTCGAGCGCGCGTTCGCAAATGTGCTGGAGAACGCGAGGCGGTACTCGGATGGTCTGCCCGTCTCGGTGACCGGACGGCGCATGGGAGAGCGGGTGGTGGTGCGGATCGTCGATCAGGGACCGGGGATCCCGGCGGCCGAGCGCGAGCGGATCTTCGAGCCCTTCTACCGCGGTCGCGGACCCGGCCAGCGGCCGTGGACCGGCTCCGGGCTCGGGCTGGCGATCGCGCGTGGATTCGTCGAGGCGAACGGCGGCACGATCTCGGTCGAATCGCTGCCCGGCCAGGGCACGAGCTTCGTGATCGCGCTCCCGGTGGAGGAGGTCGCCGGAGAGGTCGGCGAGCAGGTCACGGCGTGAGCTCCGCCGGCAAGCCGAGAGTGCTGGTGTGCGACGACGAGCCGCAGATCCTGCGCGCGCTGAGGGTCATCCTGCGCGACGCGGGCTTCGAGGCGGTCCCGACGGAGACGGCGGAGGAGGCGCTCGACGAGGCGGCCGTGCGGCGCCCGGACGCCGCCATCATCGATCTGGTGCTCCCCGACCTCGACGGCGTCGAGCTGTGCGCGCGCCTGCGCGAGTGGAGCGAGATGCCGATCATCGTCCTCTCCGCGGTGGGCGAGGAGGACTCCAAAGTGCGGGCGCTGGCCGCCGGCGCGGACGACTACATAACCAAGCCGTTCGGCCCCCGGGAGCTCGTGGCCCGCTTGGAGGCGAACCTGCGGCGGGTCGGTCCCGGACCCGAGGAAGCGGTGATCAGCGCCGACGGTCTCGAGGTCGACCTCTCACGCCGGGTCGTCCTGCGCGACGGGATCGAGGTTCACCTGACCCCGACCGAGTTCGACCTGCTGCGGCTGCTCGCCCGCAACCGCGGGCGCCTGATGACGCACCGCGAGCTGCTCCTCTCGGTGTGGGGCGCCGGCTACAGCGACGACACCCAGGTCCTGCGCGCTCACATCGCCAACCTTCGCCGCAAGATCGAGCCGACCTCGGGACCGCGCTACATCAGGACCGATCCCGGCGTGGGCTACCGGTTCGCGGCGTAGGCCGGGAGCTTCGCCGGCGCCGGCGAACCAGCCCGCGAGAATGGCCCCCCAGGCGATTCTCCCCAAGGCTGGGAGCCGCTAGGCGAACCAGCCCGCCTTCACACGATCTGCACGCGCGCGGCCCGTTTCTGCACGCGAGGTTGACATCTCACCCGCCACGATACGGACCATGGATGCTGTCTCCGTACTTCTGGGCGTTGTCATGTTCGGGCTGCTGTACCTCTTGATCCTCGGGATCGCCAAGATATGACCCCGGCGCTCGCGGTAATCGTCTTCTCCCACATGAGCGCCGCCGATTTCTTCGGCCTGATCGTCTCGGTGCTCATCTGCGCCTACCTGCTCTATGCGCTGCTGCGCGGAGAGAAGTTCTAAGGGCCTCCCGGCGTGACTTTCCTCGGCTGGTTGACGCTGTTCCTATTCGCCGGGCTCCTGACGGTGCTCGCGCTGCCGTTCGGGAGCTACATGGCGGCGGTTTACACGGGCCAGCGCACGATCCTAGACCCCGTGTTCGGAGTTCCCGAGCGCCTGTTGTACAAGGTCATGCGGGTCGATCCGACCCATGGTCAGGATTGGAAGCAGTACGCGAAGAGCCTGATCATCTTCTCGCTGTTCGGCTGGCTGGTGCTGTATTTCATCCTGCGTACCCAGATCCTGTGGGACTTCACCGGGCTGAACCCGATGCACTTCCACTCGGCGCCGTGGAATGTGACCTTCAACACCGCCTCGTCGTTCATGACGAACACGAACTGGCAGTACTACGGCGGGGAGACGACGCTGAGCTACTTCAGCCAGATGGCCGGGCTGACCGTTCAGAACTGGCTGTCGGCCGGAGTCGGGATCGTGGTGGCGGTCGCGCTGGTCCGGGGGATCGTCTCGCGCAGCGGCAGCAGCATCGGCAACTTCTGGCAGGACATGGTTCGCACGATCCTCTATGTGTTGGCGCCCCTGGCGATCGTGTACGCGTTCCTGCTCGTGTTCCAGGGCACGATTGCCAACTTCTCCTCGTACCTCACCGTGCACGGCATCACCGGGATCCAGCAGACGATCGCGATGGGCCCGGTCGCCTCCCAGGAGGCGATCAAGCTGCTCGGCACGAACGGCGGGGGCTTCTTCAACACCAACTCGGCGCATCCGTTCGAAAATCCGACCGGGTTCACCAACTTCCTCGAGATGCTCTCGGTCCTGATCATTCCCGGCGGCTTGGTGTTCATGTACGGCAAGATGGCCGGCCGGCCCCGCCAGGGCTACGCGATCTACACGACGATGATGATCATGTTCCTCGGCGCGTGCATCGTCGCCTACATCGCCGAGGCGCACGGCTCTCCGGCCCAGCACGCGGCCGGCCTCCACACCGGCGCGATCCACGGCTCCTCTGGCGGGAACATGGAGGGCAAGGAGCAGCGCTTTGGGATCGCCGGCTCGGCCATCTTCGACGTGGTCACCACCGTCACCTCGTGCGGCGCGGTCAACAGCGCGCTCGAGTCCTTCACCGGAATCGGCGGCGCGGTTCCGTTCGCGAACCTGTCCGCCAGCGAGGTCATCTTCGGCGGCGTCGGCACCGGGCTGTACTCGATCCTCATGTACGTGCTGCTGGCCGTGTTCCTCGGCGGCCTGATGGTCGGGCGCACGCCCGAGTACCTGGGTAAGAAGATCGAGGGGCGCGAGATCAAGCTCGTCTCGCTGGCCATCCTCATCACCCCGCTGACCGCGTTGCTGTGCACCGCCATCGCGACCGCGAGCCGGAGTGCGCGTGCCCTCTCGATCTCCGCCAACGCCAAGGGTGGGCCGCAGGGGTTCTCGGAGACCTTCTACGCGTATCTGTCGCAGGCCAACAACAACGGCTCGGCGTTCGCCGGGTACACCGGGTTCATCCAACCCAACGCGGGGAACGTCGGCTCGAAGGGGATCACCCTCGCGGACCTGCTCGGCGGCTTCGACATGCTCTTTGCCCGCTATGCGCCGATCCTGTTCGCGCTCGCGGTGGCAGGTGCCCTGGCCGGCAAGCGGATCAGCCCGGCAGGCCTCGGCACGATGCGCACCGACAACCCGACCTTCGTCGTGCTCCTGATCGGCGTGATCATCCTCGTCGGCGCCCTCACCTTCTTCCCCGCCCTGCTGCTCGGACCGATCGTTCAGGGTCTCACCCCCCATCTCTACAACTGACCTCTCACCATGAAGCGTGACCTCATTACCTCCGCCCTCGGCGTCATCGTCCTGACGCTGCTGCTGGGGATCGTCTATCCGCTGTTCATCACCGGCGTCAGCCAGGTCGCTTTCCCGGGGAATGCGAATGGTCAGAAGATCTACGTCGATGGCAAGCTCGTCGGCTCGAAGATCATCGGTCAGAACTTCGCCGACCTGGTGTACAAGAACGGGAAGGTGGTGATGGTCGACGGCGAGCCGGAAACCACCCCCGACCCCCACTACTTCCAGACCCGACCGTCAGGGACCGTCCCGGCCGACAACGACGCGGCGACGGAGTTCGAGAACTACGGTCCCAACAGCACCATCACCAAGGCCGCGCTGGTGGCCAACATCCAGGCTTACATCGCGCTCGACAAGGCGCCCGACGGCACTCCCTACTATCCCGGCGGGCTGACCGCCGGCAAGGTACCCGTCGACGCCGCGGACACCTCGGCATCGGGTGTCGATCCGGAGATCTCGATCGCCAACGCCGACATCCAGGCCTACCGGATCGCCGCGATCAGGCACCTGCCACTGGCGACGGTTCACCAGCTGATCTCCAAGTACACCCTCGGCCGTGGGCTCGGTTTCTCGGGTGAGCCCGGCGTCGACGTGCTCGAGATCAATCTCGCCCTCAACCGGCTGTCCCCATCGACCCGCTGACTCCTTCTCCGACCGACTGATCAGGCACTCATGGCTACCACCATCAACGCACCTTCCCCCAGTCCTTCGGCGACACCGCGCGAGCGACAAGCGGTGTCGTTGTTCCGCCGCGACATCGTCATCCGAGCGCTGCTGGACAGCTTCAAGAAGCTCGATCCGCGCGTGCAGATCCGCAACCCGGTGATGTTCGTGGTCGAGGTCGGCGCCGTGATCACCACCGCCACCTGGTTCATCCAGGTCTTCGGCGGCAAGCCGCTCGGCGGCGGCGACGAGCCGGCCTGGTACACGTTCACGATCTCGGTCTGGCTTTGGCTCACCGTCGTGTTCGCGAACATGGCCGAGGCGTTCGCCGAAGGCCGGGGCCGAGCCCAAGCTGACACCCTGCGCTCGATGCGCCAGGAGACGATGGCACTCCTCAAGGACGGCAGCACCAAGCGCGCCGCCGAGCTCGTCAAGGGAGACATCGTCGTGGTCGACGCGGGCGAGCTGATCCCCGGCGACGGGACGGTGATCGAGGGGATCGCGTCGGTCGACGAATCCGCGATCACCGGCGAGTCCGCGCCGGTGATCCGCGAATCGGGCGGTGACCGCAGCGCGGTCACCGGTGGCACGCGCGTGACCTCCGACCAGCTGGTGATCGAGATCACCCAGGAGCCCGGGCAGTCATTCGTCGACCGCATGATCGCCCTGGTCGAGGGGGCCGAGCGGCGCAAGACCCCGAACGAGATCGCGCTCAACATTTTGCTCGCCGGCCTGACCCTGATCTTCATGATTGTGGTCGCGACGCTGCGGCCGTTCGGCCTGTTCGCGCACACCTCGATCTCTGACACGACGCTGATCTCGCTCCTGGTTGCGCTGATCCCGACGACGATCGGGGCGCTGTTGTCCGCGATCGGGATCGCCGGCATGGACCGTCTCGTGCGCCGCAACGTGCTCGCGCTCTCCGGCCGGGCGGTCGAGGCGTCAGGCGACGTCGACGTGCTCCTGCTCGACAAGACGGGCACGATCACGATCGGGAATCGGCTCGCGTCCGAATTCATCCCGATGCCCGGAGTGCCCGAGGCCGAGCTCGCCGAAGTCGCGCAGCTCGCCTCGCTGGCCGACGAGACGCCCGAGGGCCGCTCGATCGTCGTGCTCGCGAAGCAGTATGGGCTGCGCGAGCACGACATGGCGAGGCTCGAGTCCACCTTCGTCCCGTTCACCGCGCAGACTCGGATGAGCGGCGTCGACCTCGGCGGCCAGCGGCTGCGCAAGGGCGCCGGCGACGCGGTGATCGACTGGGTCAAGGCGGAGGGCGGCCGCCCCCCCGCGGAGCTGCAACCCGTGCTCGACCGGATCGGGCGCGAGGGAGGAACCCCGCTCGCGGTCGCCCGCGACTCGCAGATGATGGGAGTGATCTACCTCAAGGACACGATCAAAGAAGGAATGCGCCAGCGCTTTGACCAGCTCCGGGCGATGGGCATCCGCACGATCATGATCACCGGCGACAACCGCCTGACCGCCGCCAAGATCGCCGAGGAGTCGGGGGTCGATGACTTCCTGGCCGAGGCCACGCCCGAGGCCAAGCTCGCGCTGATCAAAGAACAGCAGGCGAGCGGGCGGATGGTCGCGATGACCGGGGACGGCACCAACGACGCCCCCGCGCTGGCCCAGGCCGACGTCGGGGTGGCGATGAATACCGGGACCCAGGCCGCACGCGAAGCGGGAAACATGGTCGACCTCGACTCGAACCCGACGAAGCTGATCGAGATCGTCGAGGTCGGCAAGCAGCTGCTGATCACCCGCGGCGCCCTGACCACGTTCTCGATCGCCAACGACGTCGCCAAGTATTTCGCGATCCTGCCGGCGATCTTCGTCTCGACCTGGGCGACGACGAAGGGCGGGAACGGCCCACTCCACGTCCTCAACATCATTCACCTGGGAGATCCCCGCTCCGCTGTCATCTCGGCGATCATCTTCAACGCGATCGTGATCCCGCTGCTCATCCCCATCTCCCTGAAGGGGGTCAGCTACCGGCCGATCGGCGCCAGCGGGCTACTGCGTCGGAACCTGTGTATCTACGGTCTCGGCGGAATCATCGCGCCGTTCATCGGCATCAAGCTGATCGACCTGGTGGTGCACAACGTCCTCGGCGCGTAGGAGAGAGGTCGCGCGGCTCACTCGCCGAGCGCGATGATGTCCGGTCCATGGAACCGCGCCCTTCCACCGAGGCCGAGTCGCTGGTCAGCCACAGGAGCCGTGGCCGCTACAAGGTCTTCCTCGGCATGGCCGCCGGCGTCGGCAAGACCTACCGCATGCTCCAGGAAGGCCAAGCCGAGGCCGAGGCGGGGCGCGACGTGGTGATCGGCTATTTCGAGTCCCACGACCGGGCCGAGACGATCGCGCAGGCCGACGGGCTGGAGATCATCCCTCGCCGCCGCGTCCGCTATCGCGACACCGAGCTCGAGGAGATGGACCTGCCGGCGATCCTGCGCTGCGCGCCCGAGCTCTGCCTGATCGACGAGCTCGCCCACACCAACGCTCCGGGCCTCGAGCACGCCAAGCGCTACCAGGACATCGAGGACGTGCTCGCGGCCGGCATCGACGTCTTCTCGACCGTCAACGTCCAGCACCTCGAGACCCTCAACGACCAGATCGCGGAGGTGACGGGCACTCGCGTGCGCGAGACGGTTCCAGACGCCGTGCTCGGTGACGCCGACGACGTCGTCCTGATCGACTTGACGCCGCAGTCGCTGATCGAGCGCCTGCTCGCGGGCAAGATCTACCCGAACGATCGCGTGCAGGCCGCGCTGAACAACTTCTTCACCGTCGAGAACCTCGCCGCCCTGCGCGAGGTGTCCCTGCGCCAGGTCGCCGAGGAGGTCGAGCACAAGCGGGTGATCCCCGAGCCGGCCCTCGGCAGCCGCGAGGAACGGCTGCTCGACACCGCCGCGCCCCAGGCGATCCACGACCGCCTGCTGGCGCTGATCACCCCCAACCCGAGGTCGCAACGGGTCGTTCGCCGCGCCTGGCGCTCGGCGCAGCGACTGGGCGGTGAGCTCGATCTGCTGTGGGTGGCCGATCACGAGCCCGGCGACGGCGAGCGCGAGCAGATCGACGCCCTCCGGCGCCTGGCCAGCGTCCTCGGCGCGCATCTGCTGATCGAGCATGGCGACGACATCGCGGAGACCGCCGCGAGGGTCGCCCAGGACCGCGGGACCACTTACATACTGATGGGCCGACCCAAGCCACGATCGGCGATTCGACGGCTGCTGCAGCCGGCGCTGCCGTTCCGCCTGCTCAGCTTGCTGCCCGGGGTCGACCTTCGGATCGTCGCCGATCGCACACAGCGCACCGGCGGCGCCAACGCGACGACCATGGCAATGGAGGCGAACACCGCGCCGCTGAACGCCAATGCCGCGGCCGCCGTAGCAAAGGAGGAACCATGACCGCTCTGCTGGCCGCCCTGGTCGTGTTGCTCGCGATCGCCCTGGTCGCGCTCGCGGCCACCCATCTTCAGTACCGGCGCCGGCGCCCGGCACGGCTTTCCTCCGCGAGCGCCGGGCGGATCCTGTTCCCGTTCATCGGCGGGGCGCTGTCGCAACGCGCGCTCGACGCCGCGCTTCGCCTCGCCCGGGCCGAGGACGCAACGCTCGTCCCGGTGTTCCTCGCGCGCGTCTCGATGCACCTCCCGATCGACACCCCGCTCCCCCGTCAGGGCGCCGTCGCGCTCTCATTGCAGGAGGCGATCGAGCAGCGCGCGACGGCGTGGGGAATTCCCGTCGACGCGCGGATCGAGCGCGGCCGGACCTACCGGCACGCGCTGCGACAGACCTTCGAGCACGAGCGCTACGACCGCATCGTGCTGGCCGCGGCCGCGCGCGGGAGCACCGGCTTCGATGCGGGCGACGTGGCCTGGCTGCTCGACAATGCTTCCGGAGAGATCGTCGTCCTGCGTCCCGATCGCGATACGACGATCGGTCCTCCGCAGCCACGCTCGCGGCGGGGGTCGCGCCCGGTCCGCACGCGGAGCAAGGCGCGCGTGGGCCTTTAGGGATTTGGCGCTTAGTCGCGGTCAGGTCGAGATCGCGCCGAATCCTTTCCAGGTACCCGGGTTGCCAGATGCCGTGCAGACCCAGCCGACGAAGCCGCCCGGCTGCGGCGTCGTGTTCCAGACCACCGCCCCCAGTCGGTAGTAGCCGGAGTTCGGCGCGCCGGTCTGCGCGTAGTGATCGAGCGGCCCGAAGCCGCGGTACTCGCCGGCCTGCCCGGCGTTGACCCAGGTCACCGAGCCATCGGTCACGGTGGCCAGGTACGTGGTCGGCCAATCCGGTTCGGAGCTCCCGGTTGTCCCGCCGTCGAGCGAGTAGTACTGGCATTTATTGTCGACGGACGGCATGTAGAGCTGCGTTGCGGTCACGGCCTTCCCCGCGCCGGGCCACGGCTGACAGCGTCCGCCGCTGCGCGTGCACACGTCGGCGGCGATGCCGGTGAGTTCCGGGTGGCAGCTGCCGGGCTGGAAGGTGGTCTGACCGGCCGGGGAGCCGGTGATGTTGATCAGTCCGGACGACGTGGCATCGACGAAGTCGTAGGGATCGAAGTGCATCGTGTCGAGGTTGACCAGTACCGCCTCGGAGGACGCGGACTCCTGGAGCAACATCGGCGGCGTGCTTCCCGCAGGGAGGTGGACGAAGCGGTCCATGAAGCCGACGTACTTGGCGCTGTTGGTGCTCAGCGCGATCGGGCCCTGGATCGTGTTGCCGATCCCGGCGACGCGGTTGCTGCCGGTGATCGAGATCGTCGGGAGCGTCGTGGAGCTGCCCGCCGGGTTGATGTAGTTGCCCTGCAGGACGACGTTCACCGCATCGGAGTTGCCCGTGACCTGGAGGAAGGCGCAGCCCTCCTGCTCGCTGTTGCGGATCTGGATCGGACCGGCGCTGCTCTGGTCGATGTTGAACATGAAGTCAGTCGACGTCACCCGGCCGCCGCAGTTGATCCCGTCGAACTGCACGTAGCCGCAACCGTTGGGGCCGATCTGCACCGCAGTCGAGCCCGCGTAGCCGGAGAAGTACCACTCGCCGAACAGCGAGGTGTCGACGGCGTTGTCGGAGTTGATCATGATCCCGACTCCGGTGAACTCCCACGCTTGGCACTGCTCGAAGCGCACGAAGTCCGCTTGGCCGCCGTCCTGGCCCGAACCCAGCGTGAAGTCCTGTCCGATCCAGAGGGCGTTCTGCGTCAGGGCGAACTGCAGGCCGCGGCCGCGGACGTTGCTCGTGTAGCCGGCCAGAGCCGGGGCGCCGGGTCCTGGAGCGGAGGTGATCAGGAGCGCAGTGACGGTCGTCTTGGTCGCGGTCCCGTTCGCCCCGCCGCTGATGCCGAAGTCCTCCAGGACCACCTCCTGGGTCGGCGTCGTCGCCTTTTCCGAGCCGATTTGGACGACCGTGCCGGAGGTCGGCTCCGGCGGCGTCCCGGTAGGGCCGGCGATCCACTTCCACCATGAGCCGGCGAGCACGCCGCTCCCGGCGTACATCGCGCCTGTGCCGACGATGTGACTGAAGGAGGGGATGGTGATCGTCGCCGATACGTTGCTGATCCCGCTCGGCAGCCGGAGAACGGACTGGCCGGCGGTCGTGTCGATCGCCTGCTGGAGCGCGGCCGTGTCGTCGTTGCCGCTGTCGGTGGCGGCGTCCGCCTTCACGCCCCACCACCTGGCGTCCGCCTCGGTGTACTGGCCCGGAAGCCGGACCCAGCGTCCGGTCGTGCTACCTGCGGGCACGATGATCGTGCCGCCGTTGTCGCCCGTGTGGCTCGACGTGTCCCAGTAGAACTCGCCGCCGCCACCGTCGCCGAGCGCCCAGAATCCGCCCACGTCGACCCGTTGACCCGCGGTCTTGGCGATGTACTGCCGCAGCTGACCTGGCTGTGCGACGGTCCCGATGGTCGAGACATAGGTCGTCGACACGGCGGCAGCCGCCGCCGGCGTGGCCGCCATCGCCAGCTCCGCCAGGGTTGCGCCACCGCCGGCCGCCATGCCCACGAAGGCGCGCCGACCGACCCGCCGTACTGACCCCCTCTGCTCGCCTGCACTGTCGCGAGCACGACCCCTTCGCCTGATAGATCTGATGCTCATCGAATGCCTCCCGGTCTTCGGATGTGGCTTGGGGGATTACTGCGTGGCGCCGGTCCCCGGCCGGTGCCCGTCGGGACGGACGACCAACCTAGCCGAAGGACGACGCCCGCGCCCCCGTGCTAGCACGGGGGCGCGCCGGCTATCCCGCGGAACTGTTCGCACGGTCACCGGGCTGACCGCGTTTGCCGTCCCGGGATTGGTCGTTTACCAGACGGTGGTCTCCAACGACGCGCTGGCCTTCCCGCTGGCCATCGCCGTGCTCGCGGCGTGTGCGCGCGCGACGCGGCTCCCCGACCGGCGCGCGCCGATGGTGCTGGCCTCGGTGCTCCTCGGCGCCGTTCTGCTCACCAAGCTCACCTCGGCGTATCTGATCCTCCTCGTGGGCGCGGCGATGCTCTATCGGATCTGGCGTCACCGGGCGCGAGCGACGTTCGTCGAGGGGCTGGTGGTGGCGCTCATCCCGGCGCTGATGCTCGCGCCGTGGATCGCCCTGAACGAAAAGCGCTACCACTCGCTGACGGCAGACCACCTCGCCCATGTGCAGCAGCTGCCGACCCTGAATCCTCGCGGCGTGCGCCTCACCTGGAGTCAGGGTTGGCTACCTGGCGGCGGTCCTCTTCGCGGGAGCGCTTCTGTTCTGGATCACCGCGGCCCTGCCGAACGGACTGGTGTGCACGCAGCGCATCGTCGCCGGGTGACGGAATCGCATTCCTGCCCCGCTCGAGGTGACGCGGGCGCGCCAGGGAGCCCGATCTCACACCTGGTATACGCGCTGAGGGGCCCAGCAGTGACTCATTGCCGCCAGCAGCCACCTCGCCGACTGGGCGCCAGAGACCGCGTACCGCTGGTCGAACAGGAAGAACGGCACGCCTCCAACCCCGAGCCGCGCCGCCCGATCACGATCCTCCAGAACCGCGTCCGCGTAGTCATCACCGAGCGCGACCGAGCGGGCCTGATCGAGGTCGACTCCGACGCCGGCGACGAGCGAGGCGAGCGTTTCGCCGTCGCCGATCGGCAGGCCCTCGGCGAAGTGGGCATGCTGAATGCGCTTCACCGCCGCATCACCCACGCCGTGCGCCGCCGCCAGCTGGAGCATGCGGTGAGCGTCGAAGGTGTTGACCGGCGCGGCGTGGTCAGGGCGGTAGATCAGTCCCTCGCGGGCGGCCGCGTCGGTGAGCGTCGCATGCACCTGCAGCGCCACGTCCAACGCCTCCGCGCGAGACATACGATGATTGCGCATCACGCTCTGCACGAGCGTAGGCGTGTGACGCACGCTCTTCTCGGTCGAGCGCCGCGGCGTCGGCCGCGGCCGCGCATGATGTTTCCCCCCGGGGCGCGCGTGACCAGCGGTGGTACGCCGCTCGCAACTCGCCGCACTCCTCCCGCAAACGGCCGGTCCACTGACAGATCGTCTGAAGCAGCTCGCGATTCTGCGACATCCGCGGTCTTGCGCCGGGCCTCGGCGGCGAGGAAGATTGTGGTCGAGGACCTGGCCACGGTGTGCGGCGGGGAACCCGGTCGGCGGACATGTCATAACCGAGAAAGGACGATCAGTGCCGAGAACCAGGAAGCTCGCCCATCTCACGTGGCCCGAAGTGGCCGAGGCGGCAAATGCCCGCGGCGGGGTGATCGTCCCCGTCGGCGCGGTCGAGCAGCACGGACTGCATCTCCCGTTGATCACCGATGCGCTGCTGGCGACCGACCTCGCATACGCCGTGGCGGATGCGACCGACATGCTCGTCGCCCCCACCCTCTCCTACGGCTACCGCTCGCGTCCGCTCAGCGGCGGCGGGCAGGGCTTCCCCGGAACCACGTCATTGAGCGCCACGACCCTGATGGCCGTTCTCGAGGACGTACTGCGGGAATACGTGCGCCACGGCTTCGAGCGCCTGGTGGTGCTCAACTGGCACTACGAGAATCGCCATTTCCTCTACGAAGCGGCCTATCGCGCGCTGCTTCCGCACGAAACCGCGACAGCCCGGATCATGGTGCTCGAGCGCTCGTTCGAGGAACTGTCGCCGACCACGATGGCGCTCCTGTTCCCCGACGGGTTCCCGGGGTGGGCCACCGAGCACGCGGCGATCTTCGAGACCTCACTGATGCAACACCTCCACCCCGAGCTGGTGCTGGAAGACCGCATCGTCGATGACGCCGCCGAGCGAAGTCCGTGGTGGGACGTCGTCCCCACTCCGGAGGATTTCGTTCCCGAGACCGGTGGGCTGTGGAAGGCGACGCAGGCCAGCCCCGAGAAGGGCGCCGCCGCGTGGCAGGAGATCGTGGCCCAGACGAGCAGTGCGATCGCCCAGGAGCTGGGCGTGCCGGCATTCCGGCGTCCTTAGGTGAGTCGATGAGCCGGATGCGAGGACGGACGGCGGTGGTCACCGGTGGCAGTAGCGGGATCGGCCGCGCGACCGCGGTTCAGCTCGCTCGCGAGGGAGCAGCAGTGGCGCTGCTCGCCCTCCCGGGCCCCGAGCTCGAGACGGCGGCGCAGGAGTGCCGGGAGGCGGGCGCCGAGACGCTCACCGTGGCACTCGACATCAGGGATTCTAAAGCGGTGATCGAAGCGTTCGACCAGGCAGGGCAGCTCGGGGAGATCGACGCGGTGTTCAACAACGCGGGCATCTATACCGTGGGCCCGCTGGCCGAGACGACCGATGAGCAGTGGCAGCAGGTGCTCGGCGTGAACCTGACGGGGAGCTTTCACGTCGCCCGTCAGGCCGCCCGGGTCATGATCCCGCGCCGACGCGGCGCAATCGTCAACACGGCGTCCGAGCTCGCGCTCACCGGCGATGCCCTGACCGCCGCCTACGCCGCCACCAAGGGCGGCGTCCTGGCCCTGTCGCGCGCCCTGGCCGCGGAGCTCGCGCCCCACCAGATCCGCGTCAACGCCGTGTGTCCCGGTCCGATCGACACGCCGCTGCTGCGGGCCGAGATGGGATCGCTCGGGGACCGGGCGCAGGACCGCTGGGAGGAGATGCTGGGGACCATTCCCCACCGGCGTGTCGGCAGGGCGGAGGAAGTCGCCGCGATGGTGTCGTTCCTGCTCTCCGAGGAGGCGTCCTATGTCACCGGCGCGGAGTTCGTGATCGACGGGGGCCGGACCAGTTGCTTCACGGCGTCGCCGACGTCCGGATCGGCCGCGACCACGGACGGGGCTCGGCCAATAGCCTGACGAGATGACGGTCGCCGTTCACGTAGGGCCCGAGCCGGATCCGGAGATTCTCGCCGCCGTGCGCGAGGGCGGCGGCGTCCCGGCGGACGCCGACGACGCCGAAGCGATCGTATGGCTCGGCGACGAGCCGGCGGTTCTCGCCCCGCGGCTCAACCCGCGGGTGCAATGGGTGCAGCTCGCCCACGCCGGCGTCGAGCGCTGGCTGGCCAGCGGGTTGATCGACGGCGAGCGCATCTGGACCTCCGCGGCCGCCGTGTTCTCCGCCCAGGTGGCCGAGCACGCGCTGGCCCTGATCCTGGCGGCGATGCGCCGCCTGGGCGAGAGCGCTCGCGCCGAGCACTGGGAGGAGCGGTACGGGCAGCTGCTGGCGGGCTCGAACGTGCTCATCGTCGGTGCCGGTGGCATCGGACGCGCGCTGATCGACTTGCTCGGACCGTTCGGCGTCGAGATCGTCGCGGTCACCCGGCGCGGGCTTCCGGTACCCGGGGCGCAGCGCACGGTCGCGTGCGGTGATGGCGTGGAGGACCTCTGGCCCCACGCCGACGTGGTGGTCCTCGCCGCGCCGTCCACCGCCGCGACGCGACACCTGATCGACGAGCGAGTCCTGCGGGCGATGCCGTCATCCTCGGTCCTCGTCAACGTCGCGCGTGGCTCGCTGATCGACACGGACGCGCTCGTGCGGGCGTTGGACGACGGGTGGATCGGCGCCGCCGCGCTCGATGTCTGCGACCCGGAGCCACTCCCCGACAGGCACCCGCTGTGGCATCATCCGCGGGCGATCATCACCCCCCACGCCGCCACCATTCCGGACCTGATCAGCTCGGCGATGGCGCCCCGGGTGCGCGAGAACGTCCATCGCTTTCGGACCGGCGAGCGCCTTCTCGGCGTGATCGACCCCGAGCGCGGGTACTAGTTTTCGTTGCCGAGGCGCTGGATGGCCTGGTTGACGTGCCGCGGCCGGGCGCGCAGGACACCAGGAGGGCGCGTGATGAGTTATCCCTGAGGGTGAATGCTTTCTCATCACGAGACCCCGCAGCCCGCGCGCGCTTCGCCTCCCCGGGGCGGGGTTGCTAGCGGCGTCTTCAGCTGGGATCGATGAGCTCGAAGTACTCGAACACCATCGGTAGCGCCGACCTTGTGCGGGGCGCTGTGCTCGACCTCATGCAGCAACACCGGATGGGCGGTGGAGCGCTTGCTCCCATGAAGAATCAAGTTCAGCATCAGGTCGGAGAACATCGGCACCGGCTGCCATGATCGGCCCGATGTCACTCTCCCCGAACGGCCACACCTCCGGGGTCGGAGCGCTGCGCCGCGGTCGGCTCTCCCCTGCGCCGCTCGCGTAATCTCCGCCGCCGATCTCCATGAGCGCCGACCCTGAGCCGATCCACACTCTCGATGCGCTGGGCGTGGTCGCCGAAGCGGTGGCGCGGAGCGACGAAACCTTCGCATTGGCCTCGCTCCATCTCGATTCCTCGCTCGTCGACGTATTGCGGATCCTCGGCTTCGACCAGAATTACACCTCGGCGCAGGGGTCCTACCTGCACGATTCCGCGGGTCGCGCATATCTCGACTTCCATACCGGCGAGGGCTTCGCCAGTCTCGGCCACAATCATCCCGACGTTCGCGACGTCCTTCAGGCGACGCTCGCGGCGAAGCTTGTGGATGGAGTGCAGATCCACTATTCGGCGTTGGCCGGGATGCTCGCCGAGGCGCTGGCGCAGCGTCTGCCGGATGGGCTCGAGGCCGTGTTCTTCACCAGCACCGGCGCCGAGGCGGTGGACTCGGCGATCAAGTTCGCCCGCGCGGCGACGCGGCGGCCGCGGTTGATCTCCTGCGAGAGCAGCTTTCACGGGGTCACGCTCGGGCCGCTCTCGCTCGTCGGCGACGAGTTCTTCAAGGAGGGCTTCGGACCGCTGCTGCCGGGTTGTGGGCGCGTTCCGTTCGGCGACCTCGCGCGCCTGGAGTCGGAGCTCCGCGGGAGAGACGTCGCCGCCTTCATCGTCGAGCCGATCCAGGGCCGCATGGTCACGCTTCCGCCCGCGGGTTACCTGCAAGCGGCGCAGGCGTTGTGCCGCCGCTACGGCACCCTGTTCGTGGTCGACGAGATCCAAACCGGCCTCGGACGCACCGGCAGGTGGTTCGCGCTCGAGCATTGGGGGCTCGAGCCGGACTTCGTGCTCGTGGGAAAGGCGCTCAGCGGTGGCTACATGCCGGTCGCCGCCATGGTTACGAGCCGTGCCATCTATCAGAAGGCGGTGGGAACGCTCGAGCGCAGCTATGTGCATCAGTCGACCTTCGGGCGCAATCGCCTGTCGATGGCGGCGGGCTTGGCCACGCTGCGCATCATCGAGCGCGATCGCCTGGTCGAGCACACCGCGCGTATGAGCACGGTGCTCCTGGACGGGCTGGCCGAGCTTCAGCAGCGCTACGAGATGATCAAGGAGGTGCGCGGCAGCGGGCTGATGATCGGGATCGAGCTGCAGGCGCCGAGCTCCAGAGTCGCCCGGCTCAGCTGGCAGTTGATACATGTGGCGAGCGAGGGACTGTTCCCGCAGCTGGTCGTGATCCCGCTGCACCGCGACCACCGCGTGATCACCATGGCAGCGGGCAAGAACGACGTGATCAAGCTGCTGCCGCCGCTGACTCTGTCCGAGACCGAGGCGCGCAGCTTCCTCGATGCGCTCGATGCGGTGCTCGCCGACTGTCAGGGCTCGAGCAAGAACTGGGCCGTGGTACGCGACATCGCCACGGCCACGCTTCGGCGCCGAGCGGCGCACGCAGATCCGGTGATCGACAAGGAGGAGCCGTTGCGCGGCAAGCCCGTCGATCGGACGCGGGACGACGTTTGCCTGCTCACCGGCGCGACCGGTTTCATCGGCGGGCATCTGGCCCAACGGCTGGTCAGGGAGGGATATCAGGTGCGCTGCCTCGCGCGCGCGACCAGCGACACGTCGCTGCTCGACGAGCTCGATGTCGAGATCGCCGTCGGAGACCTCACGAGCGCGCGCTCGCTCGCTCGCGCCGCCGAGGGCTGCCGTTACGTGCTGCACTGCGGGGCGCTGGTCTCGGACTGGGCAACGGCCAAGGAGATTGCGCGCATCAACCTTGCGGGCACGCGTAACCTGGTCGCAGCCTCGGTCGGGGCGTCCGTTCACCGCTTCGTTCATTTCAGCACCACGGACGTCTACGGCTACCCCGGTGGCGCGGCGATCGACGAAACTCACGCTGCCACGCGGTTTCGCAACTGGTATGCGCAGACGAAGCTGGCCGCCGAGCATGAGGTCCGCCGCGCGGAGCGCGTAGACGCGCTCGACAGCGTCATCCTCCGGCCGGCGACGGTCTACGGGCCTCGTTCGACCGACGTCATCGGCGAGATGGCGAGGGCGATCCGACGCGGCAACATGCTCCTGGTCGACGGCGGTCGCGCGGTCGCCGGTCTGTGCTACGTCGAGAACCTGATCGATGCCGCCGTCCTCGCCCTCCGCCACGAGGCCGCCCCCCGTCATGCCTTCAACATCACCGACGGCATCGATATCACTTGGAAGCAGTTCACCGATGGACTGGCCGAGGGTCTCGGTTGCTCGCAAGTCAGATGGAGCGTGCCCTATTGGTTGGCGAACGGCATCGGTTTCTCGCTCGAGCACGGTTACCGCGTCTTGCGCAGGACCACGCGTCTGCGGACACCGCCTTTGCTCTCGCGACAGGCCGTGCACGTCCTCGGTAGGAACCAGGACTTCAGCAATCAGAAGGCCCGCGAGCTGCTGGGCTGGGAACCGCGCGTCGACTACGCGGCCGGCCTCGAGGCTACCGTCGCCTGGCTGCAGGCCGAGCATCTCAAGCTCTAGGGGCGATAGCGTGCGGCCGGCGGGGTGCAGTAGCGTGCGGCGGGCGGCGCCGTAGCACCGAGCTGGGTTGGCACGCCCTCGGGCGTGCTTCCCTCTCCGGGGTAACCCCGGGGACGACCATTACCTGGGCCAGTGCATCGCGAGCCCTACGGTGCATCCACTCTGAGGCACTTCCGGGCACGCACGACGAGGAGCAGTCGGGGCGCGGCGCCGCGATCATTCACACCGTGTACAACGAGCTCGAACGCACCACCCTGGCCGGCGAGCTCGCGGCCGCATTCCTGACGGGGCCGTGGAAGGCCGAGGACGTTGCCGAGAGCGGCGCCGCATGTCTGGATCGCTGGCCGAGCTGGATGACCGCGCTGGCGCTCTCCGTCGTCGCCGTCTTCCGCACTCCGCCAAGCGATCGCCCGGGCGAGCTGGCCAGGCTGATCGAGACCTTCCTCGCCGAGCACGCGGCCAAAGCCGAGGAGCCAGAGCCGCCGCGGATTCTCCGGCTGCTCGCCGGCGGAGGATCCGGACAGCGCCACTCGACGGGGCGACTCTCGCGCCGTGGGGTAGCCCGCACGCGACCACCGCTCGAGCATGACTGGCCGATCGCCAAGATCGACTCGGCCGACGACCTGGCCGAGCGGCTCGAGCTGAGCGGCGGGCAGCTCGCGTGGCTCGCCGACGTTCGCGGCTTGGAACGCACGGTGACCGCGGAAAAACTGCGCAATTACCGCTACCTCACGGTGGCGCGCGGCGACGGGTTGCCCCGGGTGATCGAGTCCCCGAAGGCCCGCCTCAAGGAGATCCAGCGGTGGCTGCTGCACGAGATCCTCGATCACGTACCGCCCCATGACGCCGCGCACGGGTTCACGCGCGGGCGCTCGGTCATCAGTCACGCGCGCCTTCATACCCACCAGGAGACGGTCCTGCGCCTCGACCTCAAGGACTTCTTCGCCTCGATCGCCGCCGCTCGCGTCTACGGCATCTTCGTGACCATGGGCTATGCCCCCTCGGTCGCCCACGTCCTCACCGGGCTGAGCACCAACACCGTCGCCCAGGCCGTCTGGTCGAGGATCCCACGTACCGCCGAACGGCGGCTGGTCCAGCCGCGCTTCTGGCTGGGCCGGCAGCTGGCCACCCCCCACCTCCCTCAGGGCGCGCCGACCTCTCCGGCGCTGGCCAACCTTGCCGCATTTCGTCTTGACCGGAGGCTCACCGGACTGGCCCGCGCTTCGGGACTGCGCTACTCCCGCTACGCCGACGACCTGACGTTTTCCGGTGCCGGCGCCCTGCGGCGCCGCGCCGAGCACTTCCAGGAGGTAGCGGCGAAGATCGCCCGGGAGGAGGGCTTCGTCATCAACCGGGAGAAGTCTGCGCTGCGCACGGCTGGGAGCCGTCAATCGGTCTGCGGCGTCGTTGTCAATGTCCGTCCGAACGTGATCCGCGCCGAGTACGACCGGCTGAAAGCCACGCTCCACAACGCCGCCCGTCACGGACCGCAGAGCCAGAACCGCAGCGGGGTTGCCGATTTCGAGTCGCATCTACGCGGCCGGATCGCCTGGGTCGCGAGCCTGAACCCGCAGCGCGGCGAGCAGCTACGGCGCCGCTTCGCGGAGATCGACTGGGGTCACCCGCCCGGCGTGAGGTGAGTCGCGGCCGAGGCGAGGCCGGAGCGGTCGTTCACCCGACCGCTCGATCGGGGTCATCGAGGCTCGCGGCGATCATGATCGCCGCGCGTTCGTGTGCGGCGTAGGTGGCGCGCAGGGCCGGAACCACATCCTGTCCGTCAGCGCCGACCGGAGGGGGGTGAGCGACGAGCACGCTCCGGACGTCCCGGCCGAGAGGCTCGCCGCCCACGGCATCGGCCAGGCCCGCCAGCGCATCCGCACGCACGCGAGCGCCCTCGACGAACGAGGCGATGATGGTCTCGCGGGCCAGCGGCGCATACCCGAACACGCGGGCGTGCAATACCGCGGGATTGACGGCGTGCGGGCGAATCAGCGCGCGGCGCTCGCTGTCCGACAGGCCGGCCGCCGCCGCCAGGTGGTCGATGGCCCGCGTCAGGCCCTGAGCGTCCACGGGAAGGGACGCCTGCAGCTCGGGCCCCAGCCGGGAGATCAGGCTGGCGTGCTCGGCCGCCGCATCAGCCAGCAGCGCCTCGACGCGACCGCGGTGAGTTCCGTCCATTAACGGCACGGTAGAACCCGGCGACCCGCGGCGGCGTTTCGGGCGACTCAGCATATGCTTCCCACCATGGCCGATCTGAGTAGCTCAGGCGCGAACGATGCCGAACCTCGAGGTCGCTGCGTTTGCGGCGAGAAGGTCATCGTCGCGGACGCTGAGGCGATCACCCTTCCGAACGGCCGGCCGGGCTGGTCAGGCTACTGCCCCGAATGCGGCGCGCCGCTTTTCGTGATCCGGCGCGGATCGCCCGCGGGCAGCTAGCAGCGGCTGCATGGGTGGTCCTCTGCCCTCGCCCATAAAGATAGCCGTGACCTAGACCCGCTCCTCGCTGAGCCACACACAGGCGCGCCTGTGTGTGGCTCAGGCCGGGTGCTCCGAGCGCTACCCGGTCGCGGCGACGGTCGAAGCCGGCGCGGCGTGGCCCTCGCGCACGGGAGCGGGGGCGGTATAGGGGACGAGCGAGTAGAGCGCTACCGACAGCAGGATGAACAGCGGTCCGGCGTTCGGATCGGTGGCGCCGCCGGCGAAGATGCCTCCGAAGCCCTGGCCGATCACCCAGTAGACAAGGTTCAGGGCGATGGCGATCCACAGGAACGTCCTCGGCTTCCAGTTGAACCCGACCGCCAGCCCGATCACGATCGAGAGCGCTGCGAGCACGATGGAGATTATGAGCCCGTGGCCCTTGCTGGCATCCGCGAAGCCGTTCTGCAGGCTCGCCAACCATCCCATCCCGGCAGGCACCGCCTTGATCAGGCTGTAGGTCGCGTTCGCGCTCGAGTTGACCGCGAGCAGCCACAGCACGCCCATCAGGAACCACAGCTGCGCCCACACGATTCGCGCGCATGTCACACCGAGCAACCCACCGGGACGCTGGTTCGGCCACACGACCGCACCGATCAATGCGTAGATGATGACCGCGCCGGGCGCGCCCGTGAGCGGGTTGGCCATGTTCATGAACAGCATCCCGAACGCCTCGCCGAACCACCACACGATCAGCGACCACACGAACGAGACGACGAGCGCTTGCTTGACCGTCGGGCGGTAGAGGATCCCGAGGCCGATGCCGATCTGGATCAGCGCGGACAGCGAGTTGTAGAGCACTTGATGGTGCTGCATGGTGTGCGCGCCCCAGAGCAGGGTGCTCGCGAGCCAGTGCGGCTGCGCAGGCGCCATCCCGGTGAGCATCTGGATGAAGCCGTTGCCGTACATGAACGACTGGAACTGCAGTCCGCCGTCGAGCAGCCAGATCAACCCCAGCACCGTCTGCACCGTCCGGCGGACGTCGGAGAAGAAGTACGCCCGCAGGCGCTCGAGCGGG
>Ga0302325_10002531_pt1 | contig 44311 bp, 34 predicted proteins | sample Palsa_T0_2_FD_201948 | JGI IMG/M metagenome (GOLD analysis project Ga0302325, IMG submission 201948) | Peat permafrost microbial communities from Stordalen Mire near Abisko, Sweden - Palsa_T0_2 | ecosystem: Environmental > Terrestrial > Soil > Palsa > Peat permafrost | place: Sweden: Abisko... | reverse complement strand
AGCAAAATATCCCGCTGCCGCAAATCCTCAAACAGATCCGAAACCTTCCTGCTCAAGTTCAATTGACGGGGCACGAACGGTGGAAACTTCAGATCGGGCCGCTGAATATCGCTGTAAAAGAACATCAACCGGGCCAGGTTCGCCGGACCGTCGACCGGGTAGACCTGGTCTCCGTCCAGCTCAAAGTTCACCCGCAGCTTGTCCACAATCTCCGGATGCGCATCGGAGGCAATTTCCAACCGCACGGCGTCGCCTTTGCGCCGGTTGTGCAATTCGCTGCGAATCGACTCCAGCAGCGACCGCGTTTCTTCCTCCTCGAAATAGAGGTTCGAGTTGCGCGTCACCCTGAAGGCCGCATTGGCCAGCACTTCGTACCCGCGGTACATGCCGCTCAGATTTTGCGCGACCAGATCCTGGAGCAAGATGTAGTCGTAGCTTCCATTCGCCGCGGTGGAATCGATCAGCCGCACAAATCGGGGCAGCGCCCGCGGCACCGTTAAAACCCCCAGCACCGCCGGTCCGGAGCTGCGCCGCTTGGGCCGCAGCAGGATCGCCAGACAGAGAGCCCGGTTCAGAACTCTGGGAAAGGGATGCGCCGGATCGATGGTGATCGGGGTCAGCAGCGGATCGATCTCGCGCTGGAAGTACACCAGCGCCAGCTTCCGCTGTTCTTCGCTCAGCTCGTCCCATTGCAGCAGCCGGATACCATGCTGGCGTAGTTCGGGCAGCAGGTGCTCGTTCCAGCAGCGATACTGCGCTCCCACAAAATCATGCATCTCGCGGGTGAGCGCTTCAAGCGACTCATGTGGCGGCAGTCCATCGTATCCCGGCTCGGTATGCCCGTCTTCTGTCCGTTGCAATAGCCCGGCCAGCCGGATTTCCACATATTCGTCCAGATTGCTGCCCGTAATGGCAAGAAACTTCACCCGTTCCAGAATGGGATTGGAGCTGTCCTCCGCCTCTTCCAGCACCCGCCGGTTAAAGTTCATCCACGACTTGTCGCGCCCCGCGAACTGCTTTTTCCGCTGTGTGTTCTTCGCCATGCGATTCCTTTTCCGCTCCCGCACCGGTCTCTTGCTGAACCCGCGCCTCCGATACTTCAGAGTCCTCAAAGTCTAGTGCTTCCGCAATCTCCCGGCAATGCCGAAAAGCTCTCATTCCATGGGCGCTTCTCATCTCTTACCGCATCCCGCGCCTGCCGCGTGTTAACTCATGAATAAATCCCTGAGCGCGCGCTTCGCCAAAACGCTCCGCCAATTTGACGCCGTTCGGCACCGGGCTTGAGGATATAGGAAGGGAACCAGCAGCCCTGCGGCCGTTCCTCCCTTACCTGCCGCTTCGGCGCTCTCCCTTCAAGGAGTGAAACCATGCCCTCAAATCCCATCTCTCTCGATCGCAGCTTCATTCCCGAGGAGCCGCTTCACCCTCAGGGCGCGGCATTTTTCGAGCAGGTGACGGGGATGCTGGACGGTCGGCCCCATGACCCGGCGGCCGTCGAAGCCGCGCTCTCCGATTGGGATGGGCTGCTCGAGAAGATGGCGGCCGAGCTCTACCGCATCAGCTCCATGCTCCTCGGAGAAGGCGAAGAGTCCATCCGCCTGATCGAGCAGGTCGTCGCCACGGTAGACCTGCCCGCCTGTCACGACCACATGGAAGCCCGCCACAACGCCCGCCTGGCTCTGGGCGCGCAGGCCATAGCCCTTGTGGCAGGCCGCGACGCCTCGGCGCTGGCAGCCCCGGCCGAAGAAGAGTCCGGCCCCGTGAGCTGCATCGAGGACGACGATCTCTCCGCCGCCGGCGTCACACCGGACGAACTCGAACGGATGATCGGCGGTCCTGAGGGGCGCCGCCTGCGCGACTGGCTGGAAGGTCTCTCCGTCCCGCTGCGCGCGGTCTTTGTCCTGCGCGCCGTCGCGGGCCTTTCTTCGCCGGAGGTCGCCGGTCTGCTCGCGGAGCATGGCGGCGCAAGCGCCCAGAATTGGACTCCGGACGCGGTCCGCAGCACCTTCCGCCAGGCGCTCTGCTCGTTGGCCTCGCAGCTGATTCACACAGCCGCAATCCGGTAAGAAAGAAATAGTCAGGTTTTTAGTTTCAACGTCCCTTTTGTCGGCTGTAACGCCATTCTTTGATTTGTTTTGGAACCCTTCACGGCCGGTGTAGCATCCATTAGCAGCAGACTATCGAACGAGTAGAGTGAGAGTGACACCCGCAACCATGCCAAAATTGCATCATTCTTCAGGCATCTCGAAGAGGAAACCCCTGTTCCGGATGAATCTGGCCTTTGCTGTTTTGGCCAGCCTTGCGATTCCCGCCGCCGCTCAGCTCAATCTCGGCAGTCAGCTATCCGCGCCCGCTCCCTTGCCCAATTCCACCTACCAGGGCAGCGTGACCACCGTCGCGCCGAACGGCGAGACGCTATCGCTTACCCTCGACGACGTCGTCCAGCGCGGCCTTCAGAACAACCTCGGCATCCTGCTTTCGAACACCCAGTCCGCCAATGAGCGCGGCCAGCGTCTCCAGTATCTTCAGTCCCTGTTGCCCTCGATCGATGCCAACCTGAAGGAAGGTTACCTGCAAAGCGACCTGGCCGCCCAGGGGCTCAAAATCCCCGGTTTTCCGACGATCATCGGGCCGTTCGGCTATACCGACATTCGCGCCAATCTCAGTTGGACCGTCCTGAGCCTGAACTCGCTTAAGACTTACATGGCCGCCAAGCACTACTTCCAGGCCTCGCAGCTTTCCGCCGAAGACGCCCGCCAGATGGTCATCCTTACCGTGGGCAACGCCTATCTCCGCATCCTCGCAGACCAGGCGCAGATTGAAGCTACCCAGGCCCAGGTCGAAACCTCCAAGGTCTCGCTCGACCAGGCGGTCAGCAATCACTCCGCCGGCACCGCGCCCAGGCTCGATGAGCTGCGCGCCCGGGTCGACAACCAGACCCTCCAGCAGCAGTTGATCGTAGCCCGCAACACCCTGGAGAAGGACAAACTGGCGCTGGCCGGCATGGCCGGCATTCCCCTGGCGCAAAAGTTCCAAGTGACCGACGTCGCGCCTTACGCCGCCTTCGACCAGCCGGACGTACAGGCCGCCATCAAACAGGCCCTGGCCAACCGCAAAGACCGCCAGGCCTCCGCCGAGCTGACCAAGGCCAACACCGACCAGCGCAAGGCCGCCACGGACGACCGGCTCCCGACCCTCAAGGCCGATGCGGACTACGGGGACATCGGCACCACCCTGGGTCACTCGCATGGCACCGTCGACGCCACCGGCACTTTGACCATCCCCATCTTCAAGGAAGCCCAGTTTCGCGGCGAGGCCCAGGTCGCGCAGTCGCAGCTAGATCAGCAGCGCGACCAGCAAAACGATCTGGACGAGCAGATCGAGGCCGACGTCCGCGACGCTCTTCTGGATATCGCTTCCTCGCAGCAGCAGGTCGAGGTCGCGCGCTCCAACGTCGAGCTCTCCAACGAAGTTCTCTCCGAAGCCCAGCAGCGGTACAAGGCCGGCGTCAGCGACAACCTGGCCGTCTCGCAGGCCCAGCAAACCGTGGCCCAGGCCAACAGCCAGTACATCAACAGCCTCTACCAGCACAACGTCGCCAAGCTGAACCTGGCCCGTGCCATGGGCGTGGCGCAGAACTACAAAGAATATTTGGGAGGTAAGTGAACGTGGCGGACGCAACTCCAGCCCCCGGCGGGCAGCCGGAACAGAAAGCGCCCGAGGCTCCTAAGAAAAGCCGTCGTGGTCTCGTCATCATCGTGCTCCTGATCCTGGTCGTCGCGGGCGGCGCCTTCTACTGGCACTCGACCTTCAGCGAAGACACCGACGACGCCCAGATCAACGGCCATCTCATCCAGATCAGCTCGCGCATCAACGGCACGGTGGTCAAGATCAACGTCGATGAGGGCCAGTACGTCGCCAAAGGCACAGTCATCGCCGAGCTCGATCCGGCAGACTACCAGGTCGCCGTTGAAAACGCCGAAGCCTCCGTGGCCAGCGCCAAGGCCAACGCCGTTGCCGCCAAGGTCAACGTGCCCATTACCAGTGTCAACACCGGCAGCAATCTCCGCTCCGCGGGGGCCGACGTTACCGGAGCTCACGACTCCGTCCTTCAGGCCGAAAGTCAGTTGAAAGCCGCCCAGGCCAAAGTCGCCGAAGCCCAGGCGAACAACGTCAAGGCCAATCAGGATCTGGAGCGCTACAAGCCCCTGGTAGCCAAGGACGTCATCAGCAAACAGCAGTATGACGCCGCAATTGCCTCAGCCGACGCAACCAAGGCTTCGCTCGCCGACGCTGAAGCAGGCGTGCAGGCCGCGCAGGACGCTATTCGCGTCGCCAACCAGCGCGAGGTCCAGTCGCAGTCTTCCTACAAGTACGCAGAAACCGGTCCTCAGCAGGTTGCCGCGCAGAGCGCTCGCGCCCAGCAAGCCGAGGCGCAAGTCGAAGGAGCCCAGGCCCAGCTCGACCAGGCCAAGCTCAACCTCGGCTACACCAAAATCGTGGCTCCATCCAACGGCATCATCACCCGCAAGAACCTTGAGCTCAACCAGAACATCTCGCCGGGGCAGAACCTGCTTACGCTGGTCTCGCTTGACGATATCTGGGTCACCGCCAACTTCAAGGAGACCCAGCTCAAGCACGTCGCGGCCGGCCAGCCGGTCGAAATCGACGTGGACGCCACCGGCAAGACCTACAAGGGCAAGGTCACGCAGATCGGCGGCGCCACCGGTTCTGTTCTCTCGCTCTTCCCGCCCGAGAACGCCACCGGCAACTACGTCAAAGTGGTGCAGCGCGTCCCGGTCCGCATCGACTTCACCGATCTGGCCAGCGAGGACAGCGGCCACTCGCTGCGCCCAGGTCTTTCCGTCGAGCCCAAAGTGCGCGTCAAGTAAGCAGCCAGCCGGTTCAACAAAAAATGGACGGAATCCTCCACGGATTCCGTCCATTTTTCGATGTCTGAACCAACCTCAATTCATTGCTTTCCGATCACCAGGATCTGGAAAGAATTCGGAATCATCGGCGCTCTAGGTCCGCGCATCCATGCGGGAGCACCCGGCGGCGGGCCACCGGCAGCAGGTGCCGCTCCCGCGGGCGGAGCAGCAGGCACCGGGCCATATTCCGCCGTGATGGTCAGAATCTGGTTAGTCTTGCTGTCCAGCGTCAGCACCTTGGCCCGCGCCGGCGTGGCAACTGTCTGTTCCACGCTGAAGCTCGCAGGCGAATCCTCTTTGATCACCGTAAGCGTTCCATCCCCCTGCGAGCTGAAGGCCTCCATCGTCGCCGGATTGAATGTCGCGCCGTCCGACCCGTTGCCAATCGGCAGATCGGCGAGGATATGCCCATCCACAGCCGACAGAACGATCATGTTCTTGTTGTCCCGGCAAGCAGCAAAGAGGATATTGTTCTTCGCGTCCAGCGCTAGGCCAGCGCAACCGCCGCCCTTGCTTGAAACATCGTACTTGCCGGTCATCTTCATCGTGTTGGCATCGATCACCGCGATGGCCGATTTGTCTTCGATGTCCACATAGATCTTGCCGTGGCCATCGGTCACTGCCTGCTCCGGCGCGCCTCCAATGTCAATGGTGCCCAGAATCGCCCCATCCTTGTCGTCGAGCACCGTGATGTTCGGCGCCGCGTGGCTCAGGACGTAGAAGCGGTGATTGTAAGTGTCGTTGAGATAGCCGTCCGGATTGCCCTGCACATCGATCTTCTTCAAAATAGCAAAGTTCTTAGCATCGAACATCGTCACCGGCTTGGAGGTCGCGAATCCGTGCCCGGTGGCTGTATCGACTGCCCCGCCATGCGCGCTCGTGCCGGGGATGTCTCCCACCTGCGCCAGCGTGTCGAGATTAAAGACGCCGATGTGTCCGTTGGGTCCGGACCGGGCGACATACAGATTGCGTCCATCCGGATCGGCAGTGACGTAATCGAAGCCGCCATCGCCTCCGACCAGTTGAATCTTGAGCACCTTGTACGGGCCGCTGTCCTGAGCGTGGGCCGTGCTCACAAACGAGGGCATAAGCGCGAGCGTTGCAACGATGAGCAGCTTGTATGACATTTGGAATCTCCATTGGGTGGCATCCGGGCAATTCTTCCGCCAAGTTTGCTGGATGCGGAAGATTTGTTCCAGTTTCTTCTGCAAAATCGAGCATACATGCCTCAGTGCCGAGGGCACGCCGAAGGCCGATGCGATGGGGTCAAAAGATAGGTCGAGGAATCGACTATGCAAACGGAAATTCACATGGCTGCAATATTCTGTTCAGCCCCCGTTTACCTGTGCCAACTACAACTTGCGTGTCATTGCTTTTAGCATTGGCCAGGAGGCACCATGCGCAGATTTCTCGCAGCTTCTCTATCGACGCTGCTTGTCGTTGGAACACTTCCCACTCCATCCTTTGCCGCCGACCATGGCAATGAGTCCCAGAGCGAACCCCAGACCGCGACCCCGATCAAGCACGTCGTAGTCATCTTCGGTGAAAATATCTCCTTTGATCACTACTTCGGCACTTACCCAAAGGCGCAAAACAACCCTGGCGAGACTCCCTTCCACTACAAGCAGTCAAATCACGCAGGGAACGATGTCGCGAACACCCTGATCACTCCGCTCGACCCGACCAAGAACTTCAAACCAGTCAAGGGCGTGAACCTGCTGACCGACAACCCCAATGGGCCTACGGGCTCGGGCGCGACCTTCAACGGCACCTCGGCTGCCAATCCCTTCCGTCTCGCCCCTTCGCAGGCCGCGACTGCCGACCAAAACCACTCTCCCAAGCCGGAACAAGTCGCGTATGACAACGGCAAGGTCGATCAGTTCCCCGGCTCGACCGGCACCGCCGGCCCGCCGCCGTCTGCTACCGCGGAGTCCAATGCCGCGCTGACCAAAGGCCTGACCATGGGCTACTTCGACGGCAACACCGTCACCGCCATGTGGAACTACGCCAATCACTTCGCGCTCAACGACAACACGTACACCTCGCAGTTCGGCCCCTCCACACCGGGCGCCATCAACCTCATCTCCGGCCAGACCAACGGCTTTGCCGACTTCACCAACGTGGTCAGCGGAACAGCTCCCAATCAGGTACTGCTGCATAACAGCCACGAAGTCTTCGACGGCCAGGGTGGATTTACCCTCATCGGCGACGCCGAGCCGCTGGGCGATGTCTGCTCCGCCACCTCGTCCGACAACGTCGCCTTCGCCGGCAAGAACATCGGCGACCTGCTCAACAACAAGAACATCACCTGGGGATGGTTCCAGGGTGGCTTCAACCTTGAACTGACGAATGCCAATGGCACCACCGGCTGCATGCGCTCCACCCCGAACGCCATTCCAGGCTACGGTGGCGTTGCCCAGGCCGATTACGTCGAGCACCACGAGCCCTTCCAGTACTACGCCTCGACGGCTAACCTCACCCATGCGCGTCCCAGCTCCATAGCCGCTATCGGCAGCAGCTATCAGGCTGGTCGCGGCAAGATCGCTGACCCTGCCAACCACCAGTACGACACTGAAGACTTCTTCACCGCGTTGGACAATGGCATCCTGCCTTCGGTCACCTTCCTCAAGGCTCCTTCGTTCCAGGATGCCCATCCCGGCAACTCCGACCCGACCGACGAACAGACCTTTGTCGTCAATGTCATCAATGCGCTGCAGGAGAGCACCTTCTGGGAATCCACCGCCGTCGTCATCACCTATGACGACTCCGACGGCTGGTACGACCACCAGATGCCTTCCATCGTGAACCCCTCCACCAGCATCACTGTCGATGCTCTCAACGCTCCCGGAGTCTGCACCACCGGCGCACAGCAGCCCAATGCAGACGGCAAGCTCCCCAAGGACAAGACTCCGCTCAACGGTGTCGGCGGCCTGCCTGTCCTTGGCCGCTGCGGATACGGTACTCGCCTGCCGCTGCTGGTCATCTCGCCCTGGGCTCGCGACAACTACGTCGACCACACCCTGCTCGATCAGACCTCGGTCATTCGCTTTATCGAAGACAACTTCCTCGATGGCAAGCGCATTCAGCCGGGAGGCTCCTTCGACAGCGTGGCCAACTCCATCGAGTCGATGTTCAACTTCAACCGCCCCCTGAAGGAAGTTCGCGAGCGCAAGCTCTTCCTCGATCCAAACTCAGGCGCCATCATCGAGTAGTTCAACTTACGATCACTCAAACCCGCTGCGCGCACTTCCTCCATGTGCGCAGCGGATTTTTCTGTTTGTAACAAAAAAGCGGCATCCTCATTCCATGAACTCTTCCCGGCGCAAGCTCCTGCTCCGCGGCGCGAGGTTGATGGCGGCTGCGGCGGCAGGGCAAAGCGGCCTTCTCGGCAATCTCCTGGCGCAGCAGCAACATCCCGCACCACCCCCCAAGCCTGGCTCCATGCCCGGCATGGTCTACGACGACCCCGGCCCAGCTCCCGCCCAGCCATCAGGGCCGACGCGCCCCTGGCTCCATCCCGAGCGTCTGGAGCGATTCGTCGATCCGCTGCCCATCCCGCAGCCGCTGCGCAGCACCGAGACACGCCCCCATCCTCACCAGCCCGGCGTTCAGATTCCCTATCGCCGTATAGCGATGCGCAAGGTAGAGACCAAAGTCCATCGCGACCTGCCCGCCACCAGCATCTGGAGCTACGGCGGCACCACTCCAGGCCCAACCATCGAAGCGCGCAAGGGTGAGCCACTGCTGATCGAATGGGTCAACAACCTGCCGGCCCAGCACTTCCTGCCCGTCGATCACGGCCTCTGCGGAGCCGGCAAAGACCTGCCCGAGGTCCGCACTGCCGTCCACGTTCACGGAGCCTGCGTCCCGCCCGAGAGCGATGGCTATCCCGAAGACTGGCAGAAGCCGGGCGAGAGCCTGACCGCGCTCTATCCCATGAATCAGGATGCGGCCACGCTCTGGTATCACGATCACGCCATGGGTCTCGAACGCCTGAACCAGTACGCCGGATTGTTCGGGTTTTTCCTCATCCGCGATGAGGCCGAAGATGCGCTCAACCTCCCCCGAGGCAAATACGAAATTCCCCTCGCCATCTGCGATCGCTTCTTCTTCGCCGACGGAGGACTTCACTACCCAGACTCAGGCGACCCAGAAGCGCCATGGATTCCGGAGATCTACGGCGACGTCATCCTGGCCAACGGCGCGATCTTCCCTTACCTGGAAGTCGAGCCGCGCCTTTATCGCATCCGCGTGCTCAACTCCTCAAATTCCCGCGCCTATCTGTTCTCGCTCTCCAACGGACATCATTTCCATCAGATCGGCAGCGATCAAGGCCTGCTCCCCGCTCCGGTCGAACTGAAAGATCTGATGCTCTCGCCGGCCGAGCGTGCCGACCTGCTCATCGACTTCTCTTCGCTGGCCGGCAGCGAGTTCACTCTCCAGGATCAGAAACTCACCATCATGCAGTTCCGCGTCGGCGCCAGCCCAACGCAGGCGGCTTCCAAGTCACCCATCGAAATGCCGGCTGTCCTGCGCACCATTGATCGCATCCCCGAGTCGTCCGCCGTCCGCACCCGCACGTTTACGCTCAACGAGTACATGCACCCCAAATCTCGCATCATGCTCATGCTCCTCAACGGCCAGTATTGGCATGAGCCGGTTACCGAAAAGCCCGTGCTCGACACCGCCGAGATCTGGAGCTTCATCAACACTACCCAGGACATCCACCCTATCCACCTGCACCTGGTTCGCTTCCAGATCCTCGACCGCCGGCCCTTCGACGTGGACGATTATCTCAACTACAAAAACTTTCACTACGTCGGCGAAGCTGGTCCGCCAGAGCCCAACGAACGCGGCTGGAAAGACACCGTCAAAGCCCATCCCGAGACCGTCACCCGCATCATCGTGCCGTTCCACGGCTACGCAGGCCGCTACGTCTGGCACTGCCACCTGCTCGAGCACGCGGCCAACGAAATGATGCGGCCCTTCGAAGTCATCGCCCCACCTAAACCCGCATGATTCCAGCAACTGGTACCGGACAGCATTTGCGTACCATCCACCTTGCACTACGATGGTTGCCATGAAGATTCTCTCCGCCGCCGAGATGCAGACTTGCGACCGCGTCACCTCCGAGCAGTTCGGCATTCCTTCGACCGATCTCATGCGCAACGCGGCCAGCGCCCTGGCCGCTTTCTTCAGGCTGCAATTTCCCAGCGCGAAACGCGTCACAGTTCTCTGCGGACGAGGCAACAACGGCGGCGACGGCCTGATGACCGCCCGCCTGCTCGCCGAAGCCGGTCTTGAAGTCACGACCATCCTCCTCGGCGATCCCGAAGGCCTGAAAGGCGACGCGGCGATTGCCTGGGCAGAGTGGATTGCCGCGTCAGTAGGTTCAACCCGAGTGGTAAAGACCCCGAACGAGCTTTCCAGCCACGCCGATGCTCTGACTGCGAACCTGATCATCGATGCGGTGCTGGGCACCGGCTTCCAGCCGCCCATGCGCGGCCTGCCTCTCGCTGCCCTGAACTGGCTCCAAAGCAGCCTGCAATCCGACAAAAACAGTCCAAAAATCCTCGCAATCGACCTTCCCTCCGGCTGGGATGCCGATTCGACCGCGGCCACCCAGCCGGGTCCAGCCTTTCCCGCCGATGCAGTCGTCACCTTCACCGCTCCCAAGCCGGCCCACGTCTTCGGCCAGCTCACCCGCAGCCTGTCGCAGCCCATCGTCGTTGCCCCCATCGGCTCTCCTGAAGAAGCCATCGTCTCCAGCCTCAGTCTGAGCTGGACGGGCTCCTCCAAATCCATCGCCGATCCCGAGCGCCCGCCCGACTCCAACAAAGGCATGTACGGCCACGTTCTGGTCATTGGAGGCAGCCAGGGCAAGTCCGGAGCGCCGGCCATGGCCTCGCTCGCCGCTCTCCGCACCGGCGCTGGCCTGGTCACCGCCGCCGTCGCGCCCTCTGTCCTGCCGCTGGTGGCAGCCATCGCGCCAGAATTGATGACCCAGGCCCTCATGACCACCCCCAGCGGCGAAATCTCTTTCGAAAACCTCATCGCCGAGAATCTAAAATCCCTGCTCCATAGAATCACAGTCTTAGCCATCGGCCCCGGCCTCGGCACCAGTCCCGAAGCCATCGAATTCGCCCTCGGCCTGCTTCGCCAATCCAACCTTCCGGCAGTCATCGACGCCGACGCCCTCAACGCGCTGGCTACCAAGCCCGAGTTGCTCCCGGAGATTGCGCAAAACCGGACGCTAGTCCTGACCCCTCATCCCGGCGAAATGTCCCGCCTAGCCGGCCTCAGTACGGCTGAAATCCAGGCCAACCGCCTAGAAATCGCCCGCGACTTTGCCGCCAAAAATCACGTAATTCTCGTTCTCAAAGGCTGGCGCACGTTGATCGCCCATCCCGACGGCAGCATCGCCGTCAACACGACCGGCAATCCCGGCATGGCCAAGGGCGGCAGCGGAGACCTGCTCACCGGCATGGTCGCCGCCATGCTCGCCCAGCATCCCGGCGATCCAAAACGCGCCGTAGAAGCTGCCGTCTACCTCCACGGCCTGGCCGCCGACATCACTGTCCACCGTGCTGGGATAGGCGGCGATCAGCACACCCTGCTCGCCACCGACTCTCTAGCCAATTTGTACCGAGCTTTCCGCTTCCGTCCACAGGCTGCTTCCGGTTATGGTTGGCTGCAAGGGCTTCCTTTGGAGATTGCCTCGTGGACCGGTGTCAACGCCACCGCCCAGCCCCAGGAGTGTCATGAGCAAAGCTGAAGAGCCTCAAACTCGCGAATTCGAGACTAAGTCCGCAGCCGGCACTGTCGCCATCGGCCGCAAGCTGGCCGAGCTGCTCACTCCGCCGCGGCTGTTGATCCTGCGCGGCGACCTGGGCGCGGGCAAAACCACGCTGGTCAAGGGCATTGCCGCTGCTCTGGGCGCCGCCGAGCCCGATGAAGTCACCAGCCCCACCTTCACCTTGGTTCACGAATACGCAGGCTCGCTCAAGGGTAAGCCGGTCAAGCTATTGCACTTGGATCTCTATCGCCTGGACGCCGAGCGACAGCTCGACTCGCTCGGTTTGGAAGAGATGCGCACGCCCGACGCCATCGTCCTGGTCGAATGGGGCGAGAAGTTCAAGAGCATCCGCAAGCACGCCGACGGCGAAATCGTCGTCACCTCGACCGGAGGCGACGCCCGCAAGATCACCTTCACACTGAACTGAGACCGTTTCTGCGTGGCGAATTCCGCAGACGACTTTTTGCAAGATTCGTGCGACAAAATTCGATTTTCGCCTGACGAGTTACGTTACTCATTCGACGATTTACGTTAGTTGTCTGACTTTTTTCAGTTTTTGTGCGTCGTTTTTTGAAATGCGCGTCGTAATCCGGCTATGGCTGCCTTACACCGCATCCAGCGCCTGCGACAGATCCCCGATCAGATCGTCCTTGTCCTCGATCCCCACCGAGAGCCGCACCAGCCGCTGGGTAATCCCAATCGCCAGCCGCCGCTCTTCGGTAAGCGCGGCATGGGTCGAAGTCGCCGAGTGCGAAGCCAGCGATTCCACCCCGCCCAGCGACTCGGCATTCAGGAAAATCTTCAGCGCCTTAAGAAACCGCCCGACCGCCTCGCGCGAATCCAGCTCCAGCGTCATCATCGACCCAAAGCCCTTCTGCTGCCGCACCGCCAGCGCATGCTGCGGATGCGAAGGCAAGCCAGGATAGAAAGTCTTCAGCACCTTGGGGTGTTCTGCCAGGTATGCCGCTAAAGCACGTCCGTTTTCCTCGTGCTGCTTCATGCGCAGCGGCAGGGTCTTGATTCCCCGCAAGACCAGATAGGACTCGAACGGCGAAAGAATGCCGCCAAAAGCTTTCTGCATCAGGTTGAACTTCTCCGCGTGCTCAGGCTTGGTCCCCACCAGCACCCCGCCCAGCCCGTCCGAGTGGCCATTCAAAAACTTTGTGGTCGAGTGCATCACAATATCCGCGCCCAGTGCGATTGGGCTCTGCAATACGGGCGAAAGGAACGTGTTATCCACGCTGACCTCAGCTCCGACGCGATGCGCCATCTCCGCCACGGCGGCAATGTCCGTCAACTGCAACAGCGGATTGGTTGGCGTCTCTACATGCACCAGCCTGGTATTCTGCTTCAGCGCGGCAGACAGCGCGTCCAGATTTGCCAGATCCACATACTCGATCTCAATCCCATAATGACAAATCACCTGGTCCAGCAGCCGAGTCGTGCCGCCATACACATTGTGAGCGCAGATCAGGTGGTCTCCAGCATGCAGAGTACCCACCAGCGCCGAAATCGCCGCCATGCCGCTGCCAAACACGCGCGCATTCGCCCCACCTTCAAGCGCCGCGAGCGCCTCTTCCAGGCGATCGCGCGTGGGATTGCCGCCGCGCGAGTAATCCCAGCCCTTGTCCTCGCCAATGCCGTTCAGCTCAAAGGTGGAAGAAAGATAGATGGGAACATTGACCGCCCCAGTTCGCGGATCGGGATATTGTCCGGCATGGACAGCGAGAGTCGAGTATTTGTATTCAGGCATGGTGAGTGTTTAGCTGCTTGCTCCTGGCTTCTAGCTTATCCTGCCGAGCCAGTATCGTTTTGGCCTCTAAATGCCGCAATCTGTATTCCCCACAAATGCCGTCATCCTGAGCGAAGCGTAGCGGAGTCGAAGGACCTGCGGTTGCTCCTGCCTCCACCTTCGAAAGTGCTATTATCGCAACCATCGACTCCCAAAGATGAGAACGAACCATGCACGAAGAGTATTACTACACGTACATAGTTGTCAGCCGCAGCCACACCCTCTACATCGGAATGACCGGAAATCTTCCTGGACGAGTATTCCAGCACAAACGAAAATTGCATGAAGGATTTTCGGCCGATTACAACTGCAACCGGCTTGTCTTCTTCGAGCAGTTTGTTGATCCAGGAAATGCAATCGCGAGAGAAAAGCAACTCAAGGGCTGGCGTCGCGCCAAGAAGATTGCGCTTATTGAGAAAACCAATCCGGCTTGGGTCGACTTGAGCGAGGGTTGGTACACGAAAGAGCAACTGACCTGGATGCCGAGTTGACACGCAGGTCCTTCGACTCCGCTGCGCTCCGCTCAGGATGACAGCTCGGTGGTAGTTGAAGCGGAAAAGCTAAGCCCCACCCGCAAAGATATTCTTCGAAAGATATCGCTCCGCCGAATCGGGAATGATCAGCGCAATGCGCTTTCCGGGACCAAGCTCGACGGCAAGCGCAGCCGCAGCATGAACGATTGCTCCCGAGCTCGACCCGCCCAGCAAGCCTTCTTCGGCCGCCAGACGCTTGACCATGGCAAAGGCGTCTTCATCCGAGACAGCAACAATGCGGTCGCAGAACTCGCGATGAAAGGTCTCCGGAATAAAACTGACCCCGATGCCTTCAACCTTATGTTTGCCCGGCGCGCCGCCTTGCAGAATCGATCCCTCTGTCTCGACCGCGACATTCACGACCGCCGGATTCCGCTCCTTCAAGAACCGCGCTATGCCGGAGAACGTGCCGCCGGTTCCGACGCCGGCCACAAATCCGTCCACGCGTCCGTCAAGCTGCTCCCATATTTCGGCAGCCGTGGTGTCGTGATGAAACTCCGGATTGGCCTGGTTCTGAAACTGCAATGCCACAAACGAGTCAGCGATCCTAGCCGCAGCCTCGCGCGCCTGGCGGATCGCTCCAGCCATCCCCTCGTCTTCCGGAGTGCGCACTACCTCGGCGCCAAAGCCGCGCATCAGGATGCACTTCTCTTCGGCAAACCCCTCGGGAACAAAGAGCAGCACCTTGTAGCCGCGATTCACTCCGATCAGCGCCAGACCCACGCCGGTATTGCCCGCTGTGGCCTCAATAATGGTCGAGCCGCGATGCAGCAGCCCGCGCGCTTCGGCGTCGAGAATCATGCCCAGCGCGGCGCGGTCTTTGATGCTGCCGCCGGGATTGAGGAATTCGAGTTTCGCGAACAGCCCCGCAACCGAAGCAGGCGCGATGCGTCCCAGGCGCAGCATGGGCGTCGATCCCACCAACTGGGTGATATCGTCGGCGACGCGCAAAGCGGAGGTAATCGAACCGGCAACAGACATGCGGCTTTCAGTTTATCGCAACACCGGCAGGCCATGGCGAATGTGGCCTCGGCAAAAATGCCTGGAGTTCGAGGCGAATGGTCTTGAGAGTCGGGTTGTTGCGGGCCGGAATCCAGCTATCCTGACCGGGTTTCCGGCGGAAATCCAGCGATCCGGCTCAGCGGGCACCCATTTGTTGCGACGATGGATCGGGATTGCCACTCCTGTAAACGGACGTATCTGCCTCACCTTGCGGGTATACGGCAGGTTACACTTGGGAACCTGGCCACTCCGGTAACTCGCAAATTCCAAAGACAAACGGCCTAACCAAACATGGCAATGAACTTGCTAGACAAGACGGAAAGAAGCCTCGTCAGAGCTGCGTCTCCCCGGCTGCTCGGCCTGTGCTTGCGTTTGAGGAGAGTTCTATGTCGGGTCGTTTGTGTTTGAGAGCGTTGCTGCTGGTTAGCCTGGTTGTGCCATTTGTCGGTTGTGGCTCCTCCACGGATGTGGATTCGATCACGATCTCTCCCACGGGTATCTCGCTGGGGACGGGTGCGACGGCGCAGCTCACGGCGATTGGAACGGTAGGTCATGGCAGCCACCCGGCGACCAGCACCAACATCACCGCCACCGTCAACTGGAACTCGAGCAGCGCCAACGTGGCGACGGTTAGCGCAGCAGGCGTGGTGACAGGCGTAGGCGCCGGAACGGCCACGATTACCGCAACCATGCAGGGATTTGGCGGCCTCATTACCAGCAACACGGCTTCGGTCACGGTTACCGGGAGCGGTGGCACCACAGGAGGTGGCGATCTGGCCTCGCTGGCCATCATTCCTGGCACACAGTCAGTCGCTTCGCCAAGTCAAACTGCTCAATTCATTGCCATTGGAACGACCTCTTCGGGAGCTACGGAGAATCTGGCCGGCCAGGTCATGTGGAGCTCAAGCAGCACATCCATTGCGACCATCAACTCGGCCGGGCTTGCTACTGGCGTGAGCAAGGGTACCAGCACCATTACCGCGATCGCGACGAATCCGGACAAGACGGTCGTGACAGGAACAGCGACCTTTACCGTAACCGGCGGAACTGCGGAGCCGTTCACGTCCATCACTGTGAGTCCCAACGCCGAGGCACTCTCGGCGACAGGTCAAACCGGGCAGTTTACTGCGATTGGCACCAACAGCAGCGGTCTCCAGCAGGATGTGACGAACTCGCCTCAGGTTACGTGGAGTTCGAGCATCCCAACGATCGCGACGGTCACAACCTCTCCCGCTCCGTCCGCGGGGACGGTTGCGGGGGTTAGCCCAGGCTCAACCGTGGTCACGGCCAAGCTGACGAATCCTGATGGAACCGTGCTGACGTCCAACGCAACGATCACAGTTACAGCCTCTGCTGCTGCCGAACCGCTGCTGTCGATCGCTATCGTGCCAAGCTCGATTACGCTTGGCAATTTGCAAGGAACCGCGCAGTATCTGGCGTACGGAACCTTCTCAACTCCGCCGACGGTGATGGATATCACGAACGGCATTGATAGGAGTGATTTCAAGAGCGCGGTCACCTGGTTTTCTGGCTTGCAGACATATTTCCCGATTACATCTTCGGGCTATCCAAATAATCCGACAGGTGGAACAGAAACAGACGGCGGGCTGATCACAGCCTATGCAAACGGAACGGCTGACGTTTACGCGATTGCTACGAATCCCGACGGAACGGTGGTCTACAGCCCAGCGGCGACCTTCAACTGTCCGCTCGTTCTGCCCAGTACAAACCCAACAACGGGCGCTGTCACACCAGGTTCCTGCAATCCGGATACGATCGCAAATCCGCTGCTGGTGACGCTGACGGTCTTCAATGCCGGTCTGGATCAAACAGACTGGCTACTTGAAGCTGATTCGGCCACGGGAACTAAGAACGTGATTCACTGCGGCCCTGGGGCGGCGGCTGCTGGCTTCAGCACCTCTGTGTGCTCGGCTCCCTATCCGATCAATACCCCTGTCACCATAACGGCATCCTCTCCCAGCGCTCAATTTGGTGGCTGGTCCTACACCTGCGCGCCTGTGGGAACTGTCACAGCAGCCGGTCCGAACTCCTGCAAGATTACCGTGGGCGACATCAATAACGGGGGAGTTAACTCCAGCGCCACTGTGGGGGCGATCTTTAACCTAGCTCCGACCTATTAGTTCTTCCATAGAAGGGGGAACTCGTAGGCAACAAAGTCCGCCGGCTCGGGAGATTTCCCAAGCCGGCGGTTGCTTTTTGGGAGGCTGGTCGGAATGCAGATTGCGCCGATTAGGAAACGTTGAGCACCAAGACGGGGCACGGGGAGTCTGCGACGACCTGGGAGGTGGTCCCCCGCAGCAGCCGGGTGGCTGCGTGGGAACATGCGTGCGCGCCCATCACGATCAGGTCGGTGTGCTGCTCGTGCGCCAACTTGACGATGGCCGTCGCACAGGAAGCGTGGCCGCAGGGTACGGAACGCAGCGAATTGACGGGATTTTCCGCTTCAGGAAGGATCCTGGCCATCGCCTGAGCAAAGCGTAACCGATTGTCAGCCGAGGGCTTGGAGGCGCGCGGTTCGACGTGCAGCAGGGTGAAGACGGCTTCGTATTTCTGCGCCAAGCGCCAGGCAAAAGCTGAGGCTGAGGCCGATTCCGGGCGAAGATCGGTGGCGCAGACTACATTTTCCAGCCGCCAGGGACGGTCGGGGGCAGGGCGGGTTCCCGGGCCGATGACCAGCACCGGGCAGCCCGCATGACGGAAGAGGACTTCGGAATCGCAGCCGAAGAGCAGACGTTCGATGCCGGAGTTGATTTGGGCGCCAAGCACGATCAGGTCGCTGCATTCGTTCTTGGAGCAGCAGGGAATCTCATCCTGTAGCAGGCCATTGAGGGAGACGGTGCGCGCTCTCAGGCCTTCGGAGCGGAGTTTGGCGCCCATCCGGTCCAGTCGCGCAAGTTCTTTATTTTGCGCGGCTTCAAGGTGGTACCAGGCGGCTTCGGGAACGGCCATCGGGCTGACCGGCTGGCTGACGTGGGCGAGCAGGATTTCGGCGCTGTGGCGGCCGGCGATGCGGCGGGCGTAGTCTACGGCGCGGTCCGAGAGGGTGGAGAAATCGACCGGAACGAAGAGGCGGTCGAGTTTGACTTCCGGCATTGTTCCGGCGTGGACTGTGGTTGGAATTGATGTTGCCATGGTTCCCCCGTGCGCTGAAAACCCGATTGCAGCAACAATAGTACGAATTGTGCGCGATGGGAAGACCGAGTTGCATCCGCCTTGCGTGAGGTCGAAATGAAGAGGCGGCTGATCCCAAGGCGAGCCAGTCTCCTTGCCGAACCGGCCACCTCGCCCTACGGAGCGAAGTAGCTCAAGAGGTCGAGGATGAGTTGGGTGGAGTCGGTGGAGAAGGCATCGATGGTTCCGTTGGATACGGCGACGATAGCCATGTTGGAAGTGATGGCGCCGTCGTCGGCATTCAAAGTGGAGACGTCGGGCTGAGTAGCTCCGCCACTCCAAAGCGTCAGGTAGCTCAATCCGCCGGCCGGCACAACCGTGGCGTTCAGCACATAGGCCTGCGCCGTGGCTGGCGGAGCGCAGGCGCTCGCCTCCACGGCCACGGCGAGCAAGCCGTCGAAGGCTCCGGAATCGCCGCGCGTGTCAAGAACGCGGCAGGGAGTGACTGTGTAGAGCGACAGTCCTCCCGTCGCCGGAGCGGCGAAGTAGCCGTTCACGTCGAGGATCACGTCGGCGTCGTCGGAGACAAAGATGGAGACCGCTCCCCTGCTGCCCGCCGAGACGATGGCTGCGTTGGCGGTGACCGCTCCAGTGGATGCGTTGAGCGTGGATGCCAACGGCTGCGGCTGTCCCGTGGGCCAGGCGGTCAGATAACCGAGCGAGTTGTGCGGGATGGCGGTGACGTTGAGCGAATAAGCGGCGGCGGTTGCAGGAATGCCGCAGGCGCTGGACCGCACCGGGAAATCCCGGCTGGTGTTTGCGGCCAGGAACGGCCCTCCCAGGGCCCCGGTGGCGTTGCGGGTGTCCGCGATGCGGCAAGGCGTGAGCGGATAGAACTCCAGGCCTGAGACGCTGGCCCCGGCGGGCACGAAGTAGCCGTCGATATCGAGGATGAACTGGGTGGCGTCGCTCGCGTAGACGCTGACTCCGCCGTTGGCTCCGGCCGGCGTGATGGCGGCATTGGCCTTGACGCGGCCGTCGGAGTTGAGCGTGGAGACGCTGGGCTGCGGCTGCCCGGCAGGCCACAGAGTCAGGTATCCAAGGGACTGATCGGGCACCACGGTCACGTTGAGCGAATACGCGGTTGCCGTGGCCGGGATATTGCAGGCGCTCTGCGGAATGTCGAAGGTGCGGCTGGCCGCTGCCGCAAGCTCAGGGCCACCGAACGCTTCTGCCGGGTTGCGCGTATCCACGATGCGGCAAGGAGCGATGGCGATGAACTGCAGCTCGCCCGTCGTCGAAGGATGGATGGTGTATGTCGCCGCGGCGACCGCGCTGTTGGTGTATCCAGCAGCGATGGCGATCGCTTCGAGGGTCTCGGTAGCCGGCACGGTGATTGGACCCGTGTATACGGTGGATGAAGTAGTTGGCGCTGTTCCATTGGTGGTGTAGTAAATGGTTGCGCCGGGGATTGCGTCGACGATGGTGACCAGCTGGGCGTTCAGGTAGTTTCCTGTTGGCAACGAGAAGACGGGCGTGGCGGCTGGCGACTCGATCGTGTAGACCGCCTCGGTAACGGTGCTGCGGGTAAACCCGGTCTCCTGAGCCAGTGCGTCATACTTGCCGGAGGCGGTGATCGCGATCGGACCGGTGTAGACGGCGTACACCGAAGGGCTACTGCTGCTTGGAGTGTAGGCAATCTCGGCAGTCGGCGTGGCTGAAGTGATGGTCACGGTCAGCGGGCCGGGATACGCGCCGCTGGGGGGATTGAAGACCGGAGCGGCTGCGTTGAAGGTGTACGTTGCGGAGGCTACGCTGCTGGGTGGGATGCTGGGCGCATAAGCAATTGCCTGCAACGTCAGGGAACTCCTGAGCAGAATCGGCCCCGTATACCGGGCGGACGCGCTGGTGGGTGTGGTTCCGTTGGTGGTGTAGTAAATGGCTGCGCCGGACGTGCTATCGGTGATGTTTACCGTCTGCACCGATGTGTATGAGCCTGCGGCCAGCGAGAAGACAGGAGCGGCAGCCACGGCGGGTGCGATGCAGACCGGCGCCGAACTATTTCTAGGTTGTACGGATGACAATTCGGATGAACTGGCCCTGGTGTCGAGCGGCGGACTGAACTTAGGTCCGTATCCGTGCAGCTGTTGAGTGATCCGGCTGAGAGCAGAGCTGCCCATATGCTGGAGCGTCTGAGTCGAGCGGAGAGCCAATTCTGACTGGCCCGTGCGATCCGTCCTGGCTCGGACGGACGTCGATCCGCTGCAGCCGGGATCGGAGGCAGTGGTGTTTGCTGTGGATGGCAGGTAATTTAGATCCCCGGAATAAGTTTCGGATACGCCGATTACGATCGGCCCAGGTCCATACTGGAGATCCATGTTGCCAAAAAATTGCTGACCAGTGACTTGAGGGTAGGGGTTATAAGGAGGACTGGCGTCAAAGGTGCCAGAAATCGTTCCTGTAACCGGGGGTCCAGGGGCATCCTGAGAAAATCCAAATTCGAAGTATGCGTCGTAAAAGGTGATGTCAGGGTATTGGCTGCAATCCACATTGGATATCGTTGCGAAAGCAAACAGGTTGGTGCCAATTTGAGTGACGCTTGGTGCGGGGTAGGCGGTCTGGTTGGATTCGGCGGCCAGAGCAAATTTGCTGATGAAAGCGTTGCTTTCTCCGACACCACCCGCGTTCGTGGCGATGTGGCTAACGGGTTTATTGGCCGCGGTATTTCCTGCTTTGCCGATTGACACGGCCTGCCTGTTCCTGGGCAGGGATGCTTTGCCGCCCGCGCCAGACCGGACAAAGGGTTGGGAGTCACAGTCGATGGTGCTGCTCACCGATCCAGAGAGAATGGACGGCGCAAAAGCCGAATCGCCCGAGTACTCGGCAGTCCAGGCAGCTCCCTGCGCGACACCCCCGTCCACACCGGTTACCTGCACTGTCGCAGAGCCCGGACCATCCGCGACCACGCTCTGGTCGTCGTAGACGTTGAAGCTTCCCGTAAGCGATACCGATCCGGTGGGGGATGGGCCAAAGGTCGCTGCCGACGCGACCAACAAGCTTACGACTACCGTGTAGCCCGGATATTGCACAGAGCAGTTGAAGCTTTGAGAGAGGATCGACATGCTTGTCGGGATCAAGGAAGCTTCGTGAGTGGCAGAGTGGGTCTGAAAGGCTCCGGCCGTAACCGGAAAATCGGTGGAGCTGGCTGAACCGGTGAGGTAAACATTGGCGTCGCTGTCGAGGGCGACTGCATTGGCCTGGTCGTCGCCGATGACAGAGCTGCCGCCGAGCAGCGTCGCGTAGTTGAAGACGGTGGCGGCAGGGTCGAGCTTGACCAGAAAAGCGGCAGTTGTTTCCGAAGGTGTGGCGAGTGCGTCTGGTGTCGGCTGAAAACTCTTGAAAGTGCCAGCGGCGTAGGTCGATGCACTTCCCGAAATATAGGCGGCTCCGGCGCTGTCTACTGCGAGCCCGGAAACCGAAGTTCCCTGTCCTTCGAGATAGGTGGAGTATTGGAGCGCGGAGCCATCCGCTGTAATTTTGCTCACGAAAGCGCCGCCTCCGATTTCAAAGGGGCCTATCGGATTGCCGGTTCCCTCCACGGCGCCGGAAGTGAGCGGAAAGTCATTGGAATTCGTATTTCCAGCCACGTAGACGAATCCGCTCTTGTCCACGGCGATCGCTTGCGCGGTGTCGTTGCTGGCGCCGCCCAGGTAGGTCGAATAGATTTCCTCGGTTCCGGCCGGGTTGAGCTCTGTCACAAAAGCATTGGAAGTGCCCTTCAATGTCGTTTGAAAGGCTCCGGATGTGACTGGAAAGTTGGAAGATTGTGCTTCTCCGGCTATAAAGGCGTCTCCTGATTTGTCGACTGCAATCGCATTGCCGAAATCCCCCCCGAAGTAACCGCCAGATCCGCCGAGGAATGTCGAATAGACTAGGCCTGTTCCCGTAGGATTCAACTTGGTGACGAAGACATTTTGCGTGGTTCCACCGATCTCGGGCTGGAATGAGTTCGCGGTCACTGGGAAATCGGGAGAAGAGGTAAATCCGGCCACATAGGCGCTTCCGGAGGCATCCACGGCAATGGCCTCGGCTTCATCTCCGTTCTGGTAAATTGGCGCGGCGCCTTTTCCGCCCAGGTAGGTGGAATAGGTAAGGGCATTGCCCGACGCATTCAGCGCGGCGACAAACGGAGTGGTTGTACCGGTTTTCGTCGATGGATCGGTGGACTGATAGGCGCCGCAGGTTACAGGGAAGTCCGTGGACCGTGTGGCGCCGGCGATGTAGACATTGTTCGCCGGATCGAGGGCAATCGCGAAGCCATAGTCGCCGCCGGAGCCTCCCAGATACGTGGAAAAGATCAAGGCGGAACCGGCAGCATTGAGCTTGGTCACAAAGATCGTGCCCTGGCCCTGGGCGGCATTGCTCTGTGACTGCAGGGCTCCGGTGGTGACCGGGAAATCCACCGAGTACGTAGAACCGACGACATAAGCGTTTCCCGCCGAGTCGACCGCGATGCCGTTTCCCTCATCGCCCTGGTAGTTGCCGGAGTTCAACTGCCCGCTTCCGCCGAGGTAGGTGGAGTAGACGAGAACAGGATCGATGACCAGCGGCTGCGTGTGGTCGTAGCTGCCGATGGTGAAGGCGACCTTGTTGCCGGCGAGGAGCTTGTAGCTGGTGGGGATTTCGGTGCGGTGGCCGTTGGTTTCCTGGTAGGTGATGGGTTTGAGGAGGCGGAGGCTCGCCTTGTTTTCGCTCGTGGAGGCGAGGAGGATGAGGTCGCCGGTGGCGGGATCGATCTGCGGGGTCTGTGCGCCGCTCAGGGAAAGGATGATCTTGCCGGGGTTGGCGTTGGGGGCGACGATGAAGTCGTGTTCCAACTGGCGCTGGTTGCCGTAGTAGACCAGGTCGATGCCTTCATAGAGGGAACGATAGCGGACGCGGCTGTAGTTGGGGATGTCGGTGCGCCATTGCGCGGGGTTGTTGCCGAGAAAATAGTTGGTGCGGGTGATTTGAGGGTTTTCGGCGACCGCTGCGGCTTTGAGGTCTGTGCCGAGGAGCTTCATGCGGACGATGGGGGCTTCGGGTGTTGCTTTGGTTTTGGGGATGGCGGGTTGGAGCGTGAGGATGGCTTCGCCAGGGCGCAGGAACAGCGTGTATCCCTGGCCGTGAACGAGGAACTGGACGGAGGGGTCGGTCTGTCCCCGGTTAGCCTCGAAGCTTAACGGCAGGTTGCCGTAGGACGCGGATGGGATGGCGGACGGCGGATGCGGCGCTGGCGTCTGGGAGAAGGCCGCAGTTGAGATGGTTACGAGGGAGATAGCGAGGAAGGTTGAAATCTGGAGGGTTGCTGGGGGTTTCATGGAGACTCCCTGGTAGTTCGTAACCCATTTTCTGCTGGAGGGGGATAGAACACGCAACTACGAACACGCGTTCTTCGTGTATGGGATGGGAGGCTACTCCTACAGGAGAAGCATTGCAAGCTATTTTCTTATCGCTATTGGATAATTCAACCTAACTCTGTTGGATAAGTCGCATCCCTGCCTTGACCTGACTGCAATAGTTACTTTGCGGCCGGCGCGGCTGTCGCAGGTTTTGCGTTCTTGATGCTGGGGTAGTAGCCGGTGCGGGTGCGGACGTTGAGTTTGCCTTCGCCTTTGGATTGGGCGATTACTGTTACTTTGCGGAAGCCTGGGTCGCTCGAGGGTTTGGAGCTGTGGTAGGCGAGGGTGTATTGGCTTCGAATGTCACGAGCTACTTCGGCGGCGATCTGGTCTACCTGGTCGAGGGATTTGGGGAAGAAGGCTATGCCGCCGGTCTCTCCGGATAACATCTCCAGGGCGCGGCGGGCGTGGCGGACTTCGCCATGGGACATCTCATCGCCGAATAACAGGCCGATCGAATAGATCACCGGCCCGGAGAGCTGTTGGACGCGGCGGATGGCTTGCTCGAGGTTGAGCGTGGAGGCGTTGTCCTCGCCGTCGGTGATGATGACGATGACCTGCTTGGGACGGTGTGCGTCGGCGGCGAGCTTGTCGGCGGAGGCTACCACGGCGTCGTAGAGCGCGGTGCCGCCGCGGGACTCGATGTGGGCCAGGCCGTCTTTGAGCTTGTTGGCGTCCGAGGTCAGATCCTGGTCGATGTAAGCGTCGTCGGCGAAGTTGACGACGAAGGCCTCGTCTTTGGGGTTGGAAGCCAGAATCAGGTCGAGCGCGGACTTGTTGACCGAGGGGCGCTTCTTGTACATGGAGCCCGAGTTGTCGATAACCAGGCCGATGGAGACGGGAATGTCGGCGTGCTGGAAGCTGAGCAGGTTTTGCTGGACGCCATCTTCGAGCACCTTGAAGTCGTCGCGCTTGAGATCCTGGACGATGGAGCCTTTGTTGTCGAGGACGGTGACGTTGAGGGAGACTTCTTCGACATCGGCGTGGACTACGTAGCCGGAGCCCTGTTTGGTGATTTCGCCGGCTGGAGCCTTGGCCGTTTCGGGGTCGGGCGAGCGCACCGGGTCGCGGTCTACGGTGAGCGGTGGGGGCTTGGGGGGGGTGGTTTGCGCCGGGAGCTGGAGGGTCGCGCAGCCGAGCAGCAGTACAATCCCACATCTCAGAAGAGAGATGCGGGGCACCCCGGTTTGCGATGCGAACTGGCGGTTGGAATTCGGATTAGTGAAGCGGCGCATAGTAACCGGTACGGGCATGGACTGTTAGGGGAGGCAGGCCCTGCGGAGGCACCAGCTTCACCTTCACTTTACGCCACTTACCGTCACGCTGCATGGAAGATGGGTTGTAGCCGAGAACGTACTGGTTGCGGAGCTCGGTGGAGATCTTGACGGCGATGTCGCCCATGTCGGCCAGATCGTCGACGCGGAACATGCGGCCGCCGGTTTCTTCACTGAGATCGTTGAGCAGGACGGGGCCCATGCGCTCCTCGGTAGTGGGGGCGTAGGGGTCGAAGATGCCGATGGAGTAGATTTCTACGTCGGATTCGCGCACCTGAGCTTTGACTTCGCCTTCGGTGTATCGTGAGCGGTTGTCGCCGCCGTCGGAGACGACGAGCAGGGCTTTGCGCTCGTTGCGGGCGGTCTTCATCTTGTCCATGCCGTAGTAGATGGCGTCAAGCAGCGCTGTGCGGTGCCCGGCGCGGACGGTCTGGAGGCGGGCTTCAATATCCTCGATAGAACTGGTGAAGTCCTCGATCAACTCGGGGCGGTCGTTGAAGCCGATCACGAAAAATTCATCCTGGGGGTTGGCGGTCTTCATGAACTGGAGGACGGAGTCGCGGGAGCGGATGAGCTTCGAAGTCATGGAGCCGGAGAGATCCATGATGATGCCGATGGAGACCGGGGCGTCTTCGCAGGAGAAGGTCTTGAGTTTTTGCTGGCTGTTGTTTTCGTAGATGAAGAAGTCGTTCTGCTCGAGGCCGGTGACCAGGCGGTTCATGGGATCGGTGATGGTGACCGGAACCAGGACGAGATCGACGTTCATGGCGATGCGCGCGCCGGGAACGGCTTTGAGGCCGGCGGTTCCCACAACGGCCGGTGCTTCAGCGCCGGCGGGCGCTCCTGTAGCCGGCTGGCCTGCGGCTGGAGGCACGGGGACGTGGACTTTATTCAGCGGGTCGTCCTGGGAGAAAGCGAGTCGAGAAGCGGCCAGGAGCAGGAGCGCAAGCCAAAGACCGGAGCGGATGACGATCGAGTTTGCGGTGGCCAGTGTTGCGGAAGGCGCTGCGGCGAATGCTGCGGGGGATTTTGCCCGCAGGGGAAGGTTTCCCTGCGGAGATGGGATGTTGTTTCGGAAGGCTTCGCAAGTAGGAAGGGTGATCATTGTCTGCCCTTGATTGTGTTGTGGATACTAGCACGATTGAAGATCTCTGGTTGTCACCAATTGGTCATCGTCTTTGGCGATATGGAATTTTTTTCGATACCTATGCTTGTGCCTCCGTAAATGGAACGCGCCAGCGGCGTTTTGGATTTACCTTTCCGCGTTTTCAAGCAGGCTGGAGCCTTCCGGCGCTGGGATACAATCGAGCGAAGGTTGACGGCCCTCTTATGAAACCTACGGCAGCAGAGACGGCGTGGACATATCCACTTTGCGACTGGAGCTGCTATCCGGTTGAGCCTGTTTCTGTTAGCCGGAGGACTTTGGTAGGAGCTGCCGCACTTTGACTCCTCATTCCAAACCCCTTCTCGGGCGTATTTCGGGCTGGATCGCGGCCGGCGCGCTGACGGCGGCTTCGATGGCCGCGTCAGGACAGGCATTTGCGCAGGGGCCAGCTCAGGTACCCGCTGCGCCCGCTCAGCCGAATGCGCCTGCCGTGCCGCAGAGGGTGGCTCCGGCGTTGCGGTTTGTGGTGGTGCTGGACGCGGCGCATGGCGGAGACGACGGCGGCGGCCAGGTCGGCGGGTCGGTGGCCGAGAAGACGGTGACGCTGGAGTTGAGTGTGCGGCTGCGCTCGCTGCTGGCGGCGCGTGGCTTTTGGGTGGTGACGACCCGCGAAGGGAATGTGAACCTGGACAGCGATGCGCGGGCGCAGATTGCCAATCACGCCACGTTCGGAGCGGGCGACGCGGCATGTCTGAGCCTGCATGCTTCGGAGGCCGGGACAGGGGTGCATATCTTCGTTTCTTCGCTGGAGCCGGCGGCTGCGCCGCGCTTTCTGGCCTGGAAGACGGCACAATCGGCCTATGTGAGCCGCAGCCTGAAGCTGGCGGGGACGGTGAACAGCGCGCTGGAACAAAGTTCATCGGCTGACGGCGGGGATGCGAATGCTGCGCCGATTCCAGCAACGCTGGCGCGGGCTTCGCTGCCGGGGCTGGACAGCATGACGTGCCCGGCATTGGCCATCGAGATGGCGCCGCTGCGCGATGCGGATCGCAAGATCGTGACCGACGTGACGGACTCCGATTATCAGGCCAAGGTGGCGCAGGCGCTGGCGGCGGCGTTGCTGGAGTGGAGGAGCGACGCGGCGCCAGATTCGCGGCCGGATTCGCGCGTGGGAGCCCAACCATGATTCCCCGCTACCAGAAGATCGTGTTTGTGGTGCTGCTGGTGGTTTCAATCGCCATGGGAGCGGTGCTGGTGCGGCTGCGGGAGCGGGCGCATGAACGGCTGCTGAAGGGCGAGGACCTGGCGCCGACAGTTGCTCCCGAGGTCGCTCCCGAAGTGCAGGCGACGCTGATGGTGGCCAACGACGTGGACGGGACGCTGGTGGCGGAGGCGCGTTCGCTGCCGCTGCCTGTGGATGCGGAGGCGCGGGCGCGGGCGCTGCTGGGGCAACTGCTGGAGGTCTATGCCGGGCCGGGGGCGACGCATCCGGTGCCGGGAGTTCCGCGGGCGGTCTTGCAGGTATTTTTGCTGCCGGCGCAGGCTGCGGATGGCAAGGCCGACAGGCAGGCTGGCGGACAATTGGCGGTCGTCGACTTGGCGGGCGCGTTCGCGGATGGCCATCCTTCGGGGATCTTGACGGAGACGCTGACAGTGGAGTCGATTTGCGGGACGCTACATGCGAATTTGCCGCGGGTTGCGCAGGTTCGCTTTCTGGTGGATGGGAAGGCGCGGGCTACGCTGGCAGGCCATGCGGATTTGACGCGGACGTATTTGACGGCGGACCAGGATGTGGCCGGAGCCTCTCCAGGAACGGGGGCCAAGCCTTGAGCGAGCGTCGAGAGACTTGGGAAGAGCTTTTGGAGCCCGACCAAAGCGGCAGTTCCGGACCGGTGATCGGGGTTTTCGATTCGGGATTTGGCGGGTTGACGGTGCTGAAGGCTTTGCTGAGGCGTATGCCGGAGGCGAGGTTTGTTTTTCTGGGCGATACGGCGCGGCTGCCCTACGGGTCGAAGTCGCGGCGGACGATTGCTCGGTATGCGGCGGAGAGCGCACAGTTTCTGGTGAACCAGCAGGGCGCGGAGTTTCTGGTGATTGCCTGCAATACGGCGAGCGCGCTGGCGCTGGATGCGATTCAGGAGGCTGTGCCGGCGCCGGTCTTGGGAGTAATTGAGCCGGGGGCCGCGGCCGCGGCTGCGAATTCCGCCACCAAGGACGTGCTGGTAATTGCCACCGAGGCTACGGTGGCCAGCCATGCGTATGCCGCCGCTTGCCGGGCGCGGGGGCTGCGTGGCGTCGAAAAGGCTTGTCCGCTGCTGGTGCCGCTGGTCGAAGAGGGATGGATCGAGCATCCCGTGACGGCGGAAGTGGTCAGGATTTACCTGAGCGAAGTGCTCGAAGAGGCGCGGGCGGCGGGGCAGTCTCCGGATACTTTGGTATTGGGCTGCACGCACTATCCACTGCTGCGGGCGGTGTTTGAGCAGGCCGTCCCGGAGGGGATGCGGATTATCGATTCCGCCGAGGCTACGGCTGAGGAAGCTGCGCGGTTGTTGGCTGCCCAGGTCTCAGAGACGAGACCCTTCGAGAAGCTCAGGGCAGGCTCTGGGGCACCCGCATTTTCTGAATTGCCGAGCATTCGCTGCTTTGCTACCGATTCTGTAGAGAAATTTGAGCGGCTGGGGTCGCGGTTTCTGGGTTTGCCGGTAGGGAAGGTTGAGCTGGTCGACCTGGGCGGCTAGGATTCGCGTTGCGAAGGGTGGGACGGTTCGCTAACCACTGAAACCGCGACGTTTGTCCGGCTGATATTCTGGTTGGCGTTTGCCGGACCCTGGGGGTCGGCTGAGTTTGAAGGCAAGGAAGCGAGGAAATGTATGGCGGAATTGATCAATCTCGAAGGAAAGACGGCGGTAGTTTTTGGGTTGGCCAACAAGCGTTCGATTGCCTGGGGCATTGCGCAGAAGCTGCACGAAGGCGGCGCGAAGCTGGCGATCTGTTACCAGAACGAGCGCATGAAGGCCGAAGCGGCGGGACTGATCGACGAGCTTCCGGGGGCCGATGGCTTTCAGTGCGATGTTTCGAGCGATGCCGAGATTGACGCGCTGTTTGGGCAGTTGAAGGAGCGATACGGCAAGCTGGACGTGGTGGTTCATGCCGTGGCTTTTGCGCCGGCAGCCGATATGCACGGGGATTTTATCGATACCAGCCGCGAGGGCTTCCGGATCGCGCACGATGTGAGCGTGTATTCGCTGATCGCGGTCGCGCGTGCGGCGGCGCCGCTGATGACCGATGGCGGAAGCGTGATTACGCTGACCTATTTCGGCGCGGAAAAAGTGGTTCCGCATTACAACGTGATGGGCGTGGCCAAGGCTTCGCTGGAGGCGACGGTGCGCTATCTTGCATCGAGCCTCGGCCCCAGGAAGATTCGCGTCAACGCGATCTCGGCGGGTCCGATCAAGACGCTGGCGGCGCGTGGCGTAGGCGCGCTGGGCGAGATGCTGAAGGCGCACTCGGACAAGGCTCCGCTGCGGCGTAATGTAGATCAGCTTGAGGTTGGCGGCGCGGCGGCGTTTCTGGCTAGCGAGCTTTCCGGGGCGATTACCGGGGAGACCATCTATGTCGACTGCGGCTATAACATCATGGGGTTCTAAATCAGGCTGAGAAACACACTTTCAATCGCGGCTTGCGGATATCGGGATTCGACGTGGCTGCTGACGCCTGTCCAAAGAAGGGCCTGAGGCGTCCTCTGAGCGCTATCGCAGGAATGGAATGTAGGCGGGAACATTTTGCTTGTAGTCCTGGAAGCGTCCGCCGAAGTGCGAGCCGAGCAGGCTGTCTTCGACGTGCACGCGAATCTCCGTGCCGGCGACGAAGGCCGCAATGGAGATGAGGAGCAGCCACCAAGGCGTGATCAAGACGCCGGTGCCGAGCAGGGTGCAGAGCATCGAGGTGTAGATAGGGTGGCGAAGAATGCGGTAGGGGCCTGAAGTTATCAGTTCGTGATCGGCGTTGAGGCCGGCCTCGATGCGCCACTGTTTTCCGAGGGCGCGTCTGGCGGTCCAGGAGAGCGCGGCGGCCAGGGCGAAGAAGAGGAGTTCGAGCGCGATTTGCCAGAGCGCCGGTGAGCGTTCCCAGAAATGGGCCTGCCACAACGCGGAGTATGCGATGCCGATCAACAGGATTCCCCAGCGGGCCCGCGGGTCGATTTTCCGGGCCGTGCCAGTCTTGCGATGGAAGAGCAGGAAGGGAGCGACCCAGAAAAGCCATCCGGCAGCGAGGATGGAGTAGGCGAAGACGGTCATGGCAGCGAGTATAACGTTCCCTGTTCGTGGAATGAGGTCCGCGGAAGAATTGCCGAACCCAGCTAGGGACCGAGCCCATCCCGGTACAATACCCTAGAGACACATCTCCCCGGAAACCGTCCTGAGCACAGATTCGTCCATCCCCAGTTCCCGCCCGCGCGTCCTAAGCGGCATGCGCCCCACCGGCAAGCTTCACCTCGGCAACTACATGGGCGCCCTCGCCAACTGGGTCAAGCTCCAGCAGGACTACGAGTGCTACTTCTTCATCGCCGACTACCATGCGTTGACGACGGATTATGCCGATACGTCCAAAATCAAGGAAAACATCGAAGAAGTCGCTCTGGATTGGCTTGGAGCCGGTCTTGATCCCGAGCAATGCGTTCTGTTCTTGCAAAGCAAAGTCCCGCAGCATTCGCAATTGCATTTGCTGTTCAGCATGATCACTCCGCTTGGTTGGTTGGAGCGCGTGCCTACCTATAAGGAGCAGCAGGAAAACCTTACCGGGAAAGACTTGACCACGTATGGGTTTCTTGGCTACCCGCTTCTGCAGGCCGCCGACATCCTGCTCTATCAGCCGCAGTTCGTGCCCGTAGGACAGGATCAGGTTGCACACGTGGAGCTGACGCGCGAAGTCGCAAGGCGATTCAATCACCTTTATCCAATGAAACCAGCGCTGGCCACGTTATTGTCTCCCCCACCGCCTTCTCCACATGCCTATAGAATCTCGGATTCATGGGAGGTTTTCCCCGAACCGGGCGTCCTGCTCACACCCTCGCCCAAGCTTCCCGGCACCGACGGCCGCAAGATGTCCAAGAGCTACGGCAACACGATTCAGCTCACAGACACAGAAGCCGAAGTCCGGCAGAAGCTCAAGACTATGGTCACCGACCCGGCGCGCATTCGCCGCAGCGATCCCGGCGACCCGGATAAGTGCCCGGTAGGCGACCTGCACAAAGTCTTCTCGACTTCCGAGAAACTCGCCGAAGTCTATCTAGGCTGCCGCACCGCCGGAATCGGCTGCATCCAGTGCAAAGGATGGGCCGCCGACTCGCTGGTGCAGATTCTCGCTCCCATCCAGGAGCGCCGCGCCCGGTACACCGCCGCGCAGGCCCTCGAAATCATTGAAGCAGGTTCCATCCGCGCCCAGCGCCGTGCCGCCCAAACCATGCGCGAAGTGGATGCCGCCATGCAGATGTCGATCGGCTAGGGCCGCACTCGAATGGAAGAAGAAACAGCATTGATCGAAGAATCCACCAATCCGGAAACCACACCTGAGAGCGCGCCGGTTGAGCCTAAAGCCAAGGCCGCGCCGGTGCTGGTGCTTACGCCCAAGCCGGTGCCGCCGGCCAAGCCCGACCCTACGGAAAAAGCCGCAGCTAAGCAGAAAACCCCGCCCGAAGACCCGCAAGCCTTCCCGTTTTCAGTCATCGTAGGCCAGGTCTACGACGGCCCCATGGACCTGCTGCTCGACCTGATCCGCAAGCAGGATATCGACATCTACGACATCCCCATCGCGCGCATCACGGCGCAGTTCCTGGGCTATGTCGAAAAGCTCAAATCGACCGACGTTGACGTAGCGGGCGAGTTCATCTACATGGCCTCGCTCCTCATCCACATCAAGTCCAAGATGCTGCTGCCGCGCTCGCCCTCCGGCCCAGACGAAGCCTCTGAAGACCCGCGCCGCGAGCTGGTCGAGCGCCTGCTGGAACACGAGCGCTTCAAGAACGCCGCCGCCATGCTCCAGCAGAAGCAGATGCTTGAAGCCGCCTCCTGGACCAACCCCGGCATGAAGGAGTTCAAGGACGACGCGGAGACGGACGCAGAAATCGCTGCCGACACCGGCGATCTGGCCCGCGTCTTTTCGCAGATATTGCAGCGGCTGCGCGAGCGGCCCGTCCTTAACGTACAGGAAGATCAGGTCACCGTCGGCCAGATGATCCAGTTCCTCGGCCGCAGGCTGGTGCTCGAAGATCGCCCCGTGTCCTTGCATCGTCTGCTGGGCAACACCCGTTCCCAACGCGCCCTGGTAGCCATGTTCCTAGCCCTGCTGGAGTTGGTGCGTTTGCAGGCCATCCTGCTCAATCAGGACCGCAATTTCAGCGAGATCTTCATCAAAAAGCACACCGAATTCGAGTCGGTCATCAACGAAATCTCGACGCGCGCGCAGGACGACTGGCGGTAGATTCACTGACCTTGGCGCACGTCAGTGCCTCAATTGCCCCATCTGGTCTACAACGTCATGCACCGCCTGCGCGACAGCTTCAGGCTTCTGCATCACCATCCGGTGGCCCGCGCCCTCGACCACTCGCAATTGCGCATACTTCGACCGATGCGAAAGATCCACCTGGAAGCTATGCCAAGCATCGTTGATTCCGTCAATTTGCGCATGAGTTAAGTTGGGAAAGGCGTCATAGGGCACGCGCTCGCTGCGTTCGAGAACGATCATCGGGACATCGTCATGCCAGGTCAGATGTTCCTGGGGCAGCATCATGCCGTTGGCCTCCAGCTCCTTCGCGTTATTCCAACCAGGACTGAAACTCGGCGCAATCGCGGCGTCGCGCCACTCCTGCTCCTCATGGGCTGAGTCGGCAAAGACGAAACCGCCCACCTCGGCCGGAAAACGGGTCTCGTAGCGGCGGGCGAGGACTCCGCCTGCGGAAGTTCCGACCAGGATATAGGGCTTGGGAATCTGGGCGGTTTCGAAGAGGACGTGCATTTCGTCAACCAGCGCGTCGACATTAGCCGCGGCGGGTTGCCGGTCGCTTTTGCCGGTTCCGGGCGGGTCGTAGCTGCACACGCGGGCAAATTTCGAAACCTCCGTCTGCAACGGAACCCAGCCGGTGTGGTCGCCGATGCCGCGTCCCGTGGCCAGAATCACGGAATAGATGCCGTGAATCTCCCTCGGCTCCCAGCAGGAGAGAAAGATTTTGTGGTCTCCGGGAACGGTTACAAGACGGTCGCGTCTTCCGGGAATAGCTTCCGTATCCAACTGCGTCACGCTGTAGCCATGCACAACCGCGACTGGGCCAATGGTGCAAAATCCGAGTGCAGCGGTCAGGATCAGCGCGGATGACCCGGCAACCGATGCAGTCAGGACGCCCGCTCTGGCGCCATAGACCGGACCTAGTAGGGTGAGCAGTTCCGCCGCGACATCCGCCCAGACACGTGCCATTGCCGCAAAACCCTGCTGGCCCGCTTCCGTGATCGATTCACGGAAGACGAGCTTCATCTCTTCGCTGTAGCGGAATTGCAGCGAATCCTCATGGAGGCAGATCAGCTGGTCGTAGATGTGGCAACTCAGATCAACCAGGAGATTCATGACCAGCAGTTTCATCGCGCGTCCTCCATCGGCATCAGCTTCTTCGATCGCGCCAGGCGCAGAACCGCCGCCTGGCGATCTAACTCCGCTGTCAGCAGCTCTAGTCCGGAGCCGGTGAGCCGGTAATAGCGGCGGCGGCCGCCTGCCTCTTTGTCGGTCTCCTCCACCAGCAACTGGTCCACCAGGCGTTGGATCGTGGTGTAAAGAGTCGCCGGCCCCATGCGCAGCTTGCGGTCCGAGAGCACCGCAACCTCCTGCATGATGAGGTACCCGTGTTTTTCCCCGTCCGCGAGGGCAAACAGAACGAAGAACACCACGGGCGAGAGCGGCAAAAGAGCTTCAGGTTCATTGGAATCGGTCTGGCGTTTCGGCATAAAAGCTCCGTGCATCGCGTACAACTATCATTTAACGATATATCATTAAATGATATTTCTACGCAAATGCAGTTCCGAGTTTATAATGAACGTTATAATTAAGCAGGAGGACTCAATGGCTACCACTGTCAAGATCACTACAGTCGGCAACTCCGCCGGTATTGTGCTGCCGAAAGAAATCCTGAATCGCCTCAAGGTCACAAAAGGCGATTCGATCACCTTGTCTGAAACTCCATACGGCTTCAACATGACCGCATACGATGAAACGTTCATGCGAAAAATGGAGGCTGCCGAGCGAGTGATGAGGAACTACAAGGATGCGCTTCGTAAATTGGCTGAGTGATGAGCGAGCCGATTTGGATGGAGATGGTCGATGCTGTGATCTTCCATGATATGGAGCTTGCAGCACATGGTGGCTCAACAGGCTTAAGAGACGCCGGCATGTTGGAGTCCGCAATCATGCGCCCTCGCAATCTGTGGGCCTACGCGGATGCGCCTCCATCGCTTACCCGGCTTGCAGCGGCCTACGCCTTTGGGATTTCCTCCAATCATCCCTTTGTCGACGGAAACAAGCGCACCGCGCTTGTAGTTTCGTTCGCATTTCTCGATGTAAACGCAGTCGCTGTCACAGCCAGCCAGGAGGATGCGTATGAGACGATCCTTGCGCTTGCGGCTGGCGAAATCGGCGAGCAACAAATTGCTGCTTGGTTCGATCGGAATATCGCGCCTTTGTAACATTGAGACCAGGCGCAAGTATTTTTGGATCGCTGTGCGGTTCGGCTCGGCGATTCATTAAATATTCATAATCGCCCCACCCTCGAATTCACACTCTGGCAATGGTCGCCCTGTTAGCGTCCTCTTGTTGTGTCTCTAGGGGGATGAAAGCATGTCAAGTGTTGCAACCGCGCCGGCAGGAAGCTCTCTGCTCGACCAGAAAATGAAAAAAGGCCCAGGACTACTGGGCGGATTGATCTTTGTGGCCGTCATTCTGGGCGGCCTTGCCTATTGCGGGTTCAATATCGTAAGCGACATGGGCCATGTGACCATGGTCAGCGTCTGGCCGTATGTCCTTCTAACCGTGGCGCTTCTGATCGCTCTGGGGTTTGAGTTCGTGAACGGCTTTCATGACACGGCCAACGCCGTCGCCACGGTGATCTACACGCACTCGCTGGAACCGCATGTGGCCGTGGTCTGGTCCGGCATATGGAATCTGATCGGTGTGCTCACATCGAGCGGCGCGGTCGCCTACGCGGTGGTTACGCTGCTGCCCGTGGAACTGATTCTGCAGGTCAGCTCCGGAGCCGGATTCGCGATGGTCTTCGCGCTGTTAATCGCCGCGATTATCTGGAACCTGAGCACATGGTGGCTGGGACTGCCGGCTTCGAGTTCGCACACCATGGTCGGATCGATCATTGGTGTAGGTATCACCAACCAGCTCATGGCCGGCAACAATGGCACCGCCGGCGTGGACTGGGACCAGGTGATCAAAGTCTTCAAGGTCCTGCTGATTTCGCCCTTGGTCGGTTTCGGCGTGGCGTGGCTGCTGATGTTGATCGTGAAGGGGTTGCTCAAAAGCCGCTATGCTCCGTTGTTTGAGGCGCCCCATGGTGAAGAGCCGCCGCCGTTCATCATTCGCGCACTCCTGGTGCTGACCTGCACCGGCGTCAGCTTCGGTCACGGATCGAACGATGGGCAGAAGGGCATGGGATTGATCATGCTCATCCTGATCGGAACGGTGCCCACGGCTTACGCGCTCAACCACGCGGTTGGCGGCGCTCAGGTGGTCGATTTTGTCGCCGTTTCAGATCAGACATCCGGAATTTTGACCAATCATATCGATAAAAATGCCGTCATGGGCGATCCTCGTGCCGATGTTACCGACTTCATCAAGACCAAAAACTTCACTCCCACCACCATGGTCGCCCTGCGCGAGCTGGTGGAGGACATCAGCCACGAAGTGGGTCTTTACAAAGAACTGAAGGCGGTTCCGGCGCGCGACCAGCAGAACGTCCGCAACGACATGTACGTGGCCAGCGCCGCGCTGAGCATCATGCAGAAGAAACACAATCCGGTCTTCACCGATCAGGAGAATCAGGTTCTCGCCAACTACCAGAAGAAGCTTGACGTCGCCACCAAATTCATTCCGCTCTGGGTCAAGATCGCGGTGGCGCTGGCCCTCGGCATGGGAACCATGGTCGGCTGGAAGCGCATTGTGGTTACCGTGGGCGAGAAGATCGGCAAGGACCATCTCACCTATGCGCAGGGCGCTTCGGCGGAGCTGGTGGCCATGGCGACCATCATCGCCGCGGATAACTTTGGTATGCCGGTGAGCACCACGCATGTGTTGAGCTCCGGAATCGCCGGAACGATGGTCGCCAACGGCAGCGGACTGCAATGGTCTACCTTGCGCTCGATCGCCATGGCCTGGGTATTCACCTTGCCTGCTGCGGCGCTGCTCTCGGGCGGCCTATTCTGGGTCTTCCGGCACTTCAGCGCCTAAGCAAAAAGAAAGTGTCAGTTAGCGGGCGTCCGGTTTCCGGACGCCCGTTTTCTTTTTGGTGGAAATGCCTGTCATAATCCCATTTCGAAACTCCTGCATCGATCTCGGGAGGAACCAAGAGCAAAGCCCAATGGAATCGATTTAGACGAGAAGATTCAAGCGTTTTCTGCCGATGCGTCAACCCTAAAGACTCAAAAGTCTTGGAAAGGGTGAGACCATGCGGAAGCATTTCGCTGTCGTAATTCTCTTTGGCATTCTTTTTGCCACTCAGGGATTTGGCCAGCACAAAGACTATCCCCAGATTGCCGGCAAGGTTCAGCCTTTGGAGGAAGCAAATTTCCCCGCATGGATGACGCTGGACATGGACCTGCGGGGACGCACGGAAGCGCAGACGGCAATCAACTATCTGTCGGGGAACGCCCAGGTCTACGAACTGACCCGAGCGCGTGGCGGCATGCAGCTTCGGCCGTCGAAAGCGGCTCGGACTGGAACAACTGCTGATCCTGGGTTTCACGCTGGTTCTGGCGGTGGCCACTGCCACGGGAATTGCTTCGATCAATCGAAACATCGCGGTGAAGAGGGAGAGCGAATTGGCCGCAGCCGATGATCGCCGGGCGCTGCTCAGCATGAGGCTGACCATGCTGCGGCGGCGAGAGCAGGCGACCTCGCGCGCCTACTTTCTACAGCCATCCGCCGACGCTCAAAAACGCTTCCAGGAAGCGCAGGCGCTCTTCAACTCCACCTATGCCGAATTGAACGAAGCCGCTGCGGCGCCGGACGCGTATGGCGGGTGAGTCCCAGAGGTCAGAAGATGTATCTTGGAAATCCTGTGGGTTGCGCCATTTCATCGCCCCGCAGGCAGTGATTCCCAGGTTCCGGTACCATACCTAAGGTGCCTGAATAAGAAATGAGTCTGAAAGCCAAGCTGGAAGCCGTAATTTATGCTGCCGAGGAGCCGGTAACCCTCGCGCAGCTCGCCTCGTTGTTTACCCGGGATGCCTTTGCCTGGAAATCGGAGCGGGAGGACGCACAGCGGAAACTTGCGCTGAGCGTTGAGGCCGCGATTGAGATGGAGATCGAGGTCGATGAGGGGCCCGGAGAAGAGTTCGGTGACGAGCTCGGAATGGCGGATTCGACACGCGAGTTGACGGACCTGCGTCGAGTGGTGGAGGCTGCGGAAACGCAGATCGCGGAAACAGCCGAACCTGAGATGGCTGCCGAGCCGCTAAACGCCCCGGCAAGCCCGGCTGCAACTCCTGAAGAAGCCGAGCTCGAAGCCAAGCGGCTGCAACGCCTGCGCGAGCGCGAGGTGCGCGAGATTCTACGTGAGGCGCTGGACGAGCTGATCGCGGAATATGCCCAGGAAAGCCGGGGAATTGAGATTCGCGAGATCGCAGGCGGCTTCCGCATGGGCACCAAGCCGGAGATTCACGATGCGGTGCGAGCCTTTGTGAAGAGCTTGAAACCGCCGCTGAAGCTTTCGCTGCCGGCGCTCGAAACCCTGGCAGTCATCGCCTATAAGCAGCCCGTCACTGCGCCCGAAGTGGGCGAAGTGCGCGGCGTCGATTCAGCGGGCGTGCTGGGTTCTCTGTTGAGCCGCAAGCTGATCGCCACAGCCGGGCGTAAGCAGGTCATTGGCCGTCCGATCCTGTACAAGACGACGCGCGAGTTCCTGCTGCGCTTCGGCTTGAAAGATTTGAATGAGCTGCCGTCGATGGAAGAATTCGAGAAGATGGCCGCGCTCGAATTGAGCGAAGAATCGGACGAGGAGACCGCGGAGCCTGCCCAGCAGAGCGGCGATCTCTTCGCAGATAAATCCGCCGATGCAGCATCCGGCGAGCAAAATGAAACTGCCGAATCGTCGGAGATTCCTGAACAGGCTTCTGAACCGCAAGCATCAGAAGAAGAAGTAGTCGCAGAAGTATCCACTCCTACCGCAGAGACCTCTGAGCAGGCGGCGGAAGCACACGCGCTCGTCGAGAGACAGAACACAGAAGAAGTTGAGGTTGAGCAATGACATCCGATCCTGAAGGCAGCTCTGCCGGGGATGCAATAAATCTTGAAGAAAACCGACCTGCGGCTGAAGTTAAGCCCAAGGCGCGCAAGAAAAAGGCTGCCGAAGTCGTTGAGTCGGTTGCGCCGGAGCCGGCAAGCGAAGCTGCGCCTGCCGAAGCGGAAGTCAAGCCGGCGAAGAAAAAGGCTGCTGCAAAGAAAGCGAAGCCGGCGATAGCAGCAGAAGCGCCTGCAGAAACCGCCCAAATTGAAGTCGCGCCGGTAGAGGCCGCACTCAAGAAAAAGGCGACAAAGGCTGCGAAGAAAGATAAAGGCCGGGACCTGGTGGTTGATGAGCCGGGTGCGCAGGAAGTTGCCGAGGTTCTGCACACCAACGTCGTCCCTGCTGAGGAGCAGCCTGAAGAAGATTCGGTTCCGGCAGAAAAAGGCCCCGAGCCCAAACTGGAGCGGCTGCAGAAGATTCTCGCCAAAGCCGGCATCTCGTCGCGGCGCAAGGCCGAAGAGTTGATTCTCGGCGGCCGGGTGCAGATCAACGGCAAAGTGGTGATGGAGTTGGGCACCAAGGCCGATCCGTCACGCGACCATGTGCGCGTGGACGGCAAGCTGCTGCAAGGGCCGGAGCGCATTCGCTATTTTGTCCTGAATAAGCCGAAGGGTTTTGTAACCACTGTGAGCGATCCCGAGGGACGGCCCACAGTAATGCAGTTTTTCTCAAGCGAGCATGAGCGCCTCTATCCTGTTGGCCGCCTCGACTACCTGAGCGAAGGCCTGCTGCTGGTGACCAACGACGGCGAACTGGCCAACAAGCTCACCAAGGCGTCCTCGGGCGTCGAAAAGACGTACCTGGTGAAGGTAGCCGGGCAGCCCAGCGAAGAAGGATTGGATGCGTTGCGCTCAGGCGTGGTCATCGAGCGCGGGCGCGGCATCGGCTCGGGCCGGGTGCGGACGGCCCCGGCACAGATCCGGCAGGTTCGCCAGGGCGACAACCCTTGGTACGAAGTGATCGTGATCGAGGGGCGCAACCGCGAGTTGCGCAAGATGTTCGAAGAGATCGGCCACCATGTGGAGAAGATCCGGCGGATCGGCTACGGACCGCTGATTCTCGACCTGGAGCCGGGCAAAGTACGCGAACTGGAGCCGGAAGAGGTGCATTCTTTGCGACTGGCTTCCGAAGGCAAGCTCAAGACACGTCGGCGGCGCGGGCCCGCTCCAGCGCAACTGCCGACCGTGGCTGGCAAGACCGTTCGGTACAAGAAAGCCGATGGCAAGCCGGGGTTTGAGCCGCGCGCCAAAGCCGTGAGGCCGGAATTTCAGCAGGAATCCAAGTCCGAGTTCAAGCCGGATTTCCGGGCCATTCCAAAGTCGTCTTTCAAGCCCAAGCCGTCCTTCCAACCGGGAGCCGAGCCAGGATTCAAGCCGGAATTCCGATCCGAGACACGGCCCGGCGCGAGGCCGGCCTTCAAGTCTGCTTTCAAATCTGCGGGCAGATCCGAATTCAAGCCGGGTTTCAAGAGCGGCCCAAAGCCTGCGTTTGGCGCTGGATCGTCTGTACCTAAGCCAGGTGGCAAGCCAGAATTTGGCGGGCGTGGGAATTTTGGCGCGAAACCGCGCCGGGTCGAGCCGCCGGTCACAGACTATGTTTTGCCGCCTCGGAAAGCGGGTGCTCCCGAGCCTGAATTTGAGGATCGGCCAAAGCATCAGGGATCGGGTTCCAATCCAGATTACAAGCCGGGATTTCGTACCGGCGGCAAGCCCGCGTTTCGCCAGGATGCCGGGGCGGGAAGCCGGCCGGCGTTCCGGAAGGACGGTCCACCGAAGCGATTTGGCGGAGATAAGCCATTCAAGACTGCGACCCCCAGAGCGAATTTTGCGCGTCCTGCGGAGGACGATGACTATGTGCCGAAGAAAACGCCAGGCTTTCGCATTGAGCCGGTGATCGAAAAGCCGCGCGAAGAACGGCTCCGCGGCGGCGGGTTCAGCCGTCCAGCGCCAGGCGGGAAACCGTTCCGTCCTGCCGCGGGAAGGCCGTCCGGAGGCGGCAAGCCGTTTCGACCCAGGAAAGATCGTCCCGACCGGCCATTCGAAGGCGGCAAGCCATTCCGTCCGCGAGGGGAATTTGGATCGGGCAACGCCCCGCGTTCCGGTTCGCGTCCAGCTTCCGGCGAACGCCCCGCGCGTTTCACCCCTCGCGCCGATGGCCCGCCGGCGCGAGGCCGCAAGCCCTTGGAAGGCGGCTCAGGCAGCCGAGAAGACCGTCCGCGCGAGTTTCGTCCACGTCCCGCAGGCGCTCCGCCTAAGAAATTCGCCGGAGCCAGGCCTGACTCGTCAAGACCCGGCGCACCGAGAACCGGCCTAGGCAAGACCGGTCCCGACGCCGAGCCACGCAAAAAGGAGCGCTGGCGAAACTCGTTTACGGGCAAGAACAAGGGCCGTCCCAAGCCGAAGCCCAAAGCTGAATAGGCGCCCAAGCTGATAGGCGTTTACCCCCGGCATGAAACCAATGCCGGGCCGCGCGATCTAATCGGCAGAAGTGTTGAAAAGAGGATTGACCAATGGAGAAAGCGACGTTTGGAGCGGGCTGTTTCTGGGGTGTCGAGGTTTCGTTTGCCAATATTCCCGGCGTGACGGCGACCGCGGTGGGGTACGAGGGCGGCAAGACCCATGCGCCGACCTATAAGGATGTCTGCACCGATGCCACCGGCCACGCCGAGGTGGTCGAGGTGGATTTCGATCCTGCGAAGCTGAGCTATTCGCAACTGCTGGATGCATTTTTCTCGCTGCACGACCCGACGCAGTTGAACCGCCAGGGGCCGGATTGGGGCACGCAGTACCGTTCGGCGATTTTCGTTCACTCGGATGCACAGAAGGCCGAGGCTGAGGCAAAGATTGTCGAACTGACAGCTACGGGCAAGTTTGCGCCCAAGAAGATCGCGACCACCATCGAGCCGGCGCAGACCTTCTGGCGCGCCGAGGACTACCACCAGCGCTATCTGGAAAAGCGCGGCCTGGCGAGCTGCCACATCTAGAGCAGAAACAGAATTACCGTAATGCAGCGACCAGCGTGCAGGGCGGATTTTTCTTGAGGAAAAATCCGCTCGACCTCCGAGGCCTCACCTTATACCAATTCTGCTTCTGCTGTAGGTGACGGAAGTCATGGGTGATTCTCCGAGAATCTCGGGGATTTCCATCACTTCCATCGAGTTTAGAAGGCGACGGAGGCGGCGCGTGGGGAGACGCCGCTTAGTTCGGCGGCGCGGGCTTCGGCGTAGGCTGCTGCGCCTAGCAGGGCTGCGCGGCTTTCGAGGATGACTCTTACCGGCATGTTGATGAGGAGCTGGCTCAGGCGGCCTTTGTCGGTGAAGGAGCGCATGAAGGCGCCGTCTTTCAGCTTCTCCAGGATGCGGGGAGCGATGCCGCCGCCGAGGTAGAGGCCGCCGATGGAGAGGACTTTGAGGGCCAGGTTGCCGGCTTCCGCGCCGTAGGCGGAGACGTACATATCCAGGGTCTTTTCGCAGAGCTCGCTTTTGGCGGAGAGGGCCAGTTCGGTGATCACGGCGTTGGGATCTTCGCTGGCGATGCGGTCGCGCAGCCAGACGGGCTCTTCCATGCCGCGAACGTCGCGCAGGAAGTCGTAGATGTTGGTGATGCCCATGCCGGCGACAACGCGCTCATAGCTGACGCGGCCCTGATATTTCTGCTTGAGGAAGCGGAGCAGGTCGATCTCGTCTTCGTTGCGCGGGCCGTAGTCGGTGTGGCCGCCTTCGGAGGGCATAGGGATGTGAATTTTGCCGTTCCAGGCGAGGATGCCTTCGCCGAGGCCGGTGCCGGCGGCGATGAGGGCGCGGTTGCCGATCTGGCTGGCGTCGCCTTCCGAAAGGGTATAGATCTGATCGGCTTTGAGCTCGGCGACGCCGTAGCCGTTGGCTTCGAGGTCGTTGATCAGGAAGACGTGCTGGATCTTGAGGTTGTGAGAGATCTCGCGGCTGTCGAGAGTCCAGGGCAGGTTGGTGAGGCGCAGGCGGCCGTCGCGAACCGGGCCGGGAACGCCGAAGCAGGCGGAGGTGACCTCGTCGCCGCCGAGGAATTCTTTGACGATCTCTTCGAGGCCGGAGTAGTCCTTGGCCGGGAAGCGCTTGTCGCGGCTGTGTTGAAGACTGCCGTTGGTAAAGTCGTACAGCGCCAGGTGAACTTTGGTGCCGCCTACGTCTCCTGCAAGAATCATCGAGATCTCTCCAAATGGCCTTTGCCGTCTGCGCCCGGTGATGGTAGCAGGGCCGCGGCTTGCTGGTCCAAAATCAAAGTGAGTATACCGCTTGCGGGCCAGATAAGTTGTGAAGGGAGACGTTCGACGTCTTTGGGGCCGAGGAAAACTTCTTTGAGCGGCTCGGCTTTGTCTTGGCCAGCGATGAGGAAGAAGACTTCGCGGGCGTGGTTGATGACTGGCCAGGTGAGGGTGACGCGCCAGGTGTCTTTTTGCGGAACCTGGTTGGCGACGACGAGGCGGCCGATTTCGTGGATGGCTTCGGTGTGGGGGAAGAGCGAGGCGGTGTGGCCGTCGGGGCCCATGCCGAGGGTGACAATGTCGAAGCGCGGGGCTTCGGCGCCTTCGAGGCGGAAGGTGCGGCGAAGATCGTATTCGTACTCGGCGGCGGCGACTTCGGGCTCGAGTTCACCCTGGATGCGGTGGATCTGCTCGGGGCGGAGGTTGACGTGATCGAGCAGCGCTTCCTTAGTCATGCGGTAGTTGCTGTCGGCGTGGTCGGGCGGGACGGTGCGTTCGTCGACGAAGAAGAGCTCTAGCTCGGCCCAAGGCATGCGGTTGAGGAATGGATGCGCCGGGTCGGCGAGCAGGGCGAAGGTGGCCTTGGGAGTCGATCCGCCGGAGACAGCGATGCGGACGCGGCCGCGGGCGGAGACGGCTTCTTCGGCTAGCTCGACTAGATGCTGGGCCGCGCGGTAGGCGAGTGCGGCTGGGTCTGGCTCGACGACGTAAGTGATGTTTAGTTTTGAGGACATTGGAACTCCGTTTGAGAGGGACCAGGGAACAGGGACCAGGGACCAGCCGGTAGAACTCTGGGAGCCAGGTGACGTTAGTTACGCAGCTTCTTCATCATCGCTATCAGCATACGACTTACTTCTTCGGACAGGCCGTAGACACTTTCTCGGAATTCATTTTGACCAAAGCCGAGTTCAGAGGAGATCACAAGTTGAGTCTGTACCTCCGAAATCGTGCCTCGTGCGTGACCGAGAAACTGCAGATACTCTCCACGGGTTGATCTACCATAGCCTTCTGCTATGTTGCTGGCCACGGAAACGGATGCGCCGCAACTGGTTTGTTAGACCAAACTGTTCCGTTGTGGGGAACTGAGCGGTCAACTTATAGATGGCAACAGTCAACTCAATTGAACGTTGCCAGACGATCAGGTCATTAAAAGATTCACCCATCTGCGGTGGCCTTTTTCTTTGTCAATCGCAGATGGAGGAGTGAGTCAGTGTCAATATCGAAGACAGCGGGAGAATCGATGATTTGTTGTCCGATGGTTTCTGTTCCCTAGTCCCTGTTGCCTGGTCCCTGTTCTTAGAGTTTGCGCCAGGTGCGGCCGTCTGCTTTCAGGAGTTCGTCGGCGCAGTCGGGGCCCCAGGAGCCGGCGGCGTAGTTGGGGAAGGTTGCGGGCTTTTTCTCGGCCCAGTGTTCGAGGATCGGGGTGTAGAGCGCCCAGGTGGTTTCGACGCCGTCGCGATGGGCAAAGAGGGTCTGGTCGCCGATCATGGCGTCGAGCAGGAGGCGTTCGTAGCCGTTG
>Ga0302325_10002530_pt1 | contig 44320 bp, 34 predicted proteins | sample Palsa_T0_2_FD_201948 | JGI IMG/M metagenome (GOLD analysis project Ga0302325, IMG submission 201948) | Peat permafrost microbial communities from Stordalen Mire near Abisko, Sweden - Palsa_T0_2 | ecosystem: Environmental > Terrestrial > Soil > Palsa > Peat permafrost | place: Sweden: Abisko... | reverse complement strand
ACGTGCGGCAAGGTGGCGGCCGAGGCCGACCTCGTGGTGCTCCCGCTCCACGGCGACCTCTCGTCCGACGAGCAAGACGCGGCGATCCGTCCCGCGGCGCGGCGCAAGATCATCCTGGCGACCAACGTGGCCGAGTCATCGGTCACGATCGACGGCGTCGTCGCGGTCGTCGACTCGGGCTGGTCGCGGATGGCGTCGCAGGCGCCGTGGTCGGGTTTCCCGCGTCTCCGGCTGGAGAAGATCAGCCGCGCGTCGGCGACCCAGCGCAGTGGGCGCGCGGGGCGGACGCGCCCGGGGCGTTGCCTGCGCCTCTACACACGCGCCGACTTCGAGCAGCGCCCCGAGCACGATGCGCCCGAGATCACGCGCATGGACCTGGCGCAGACGTGGCTGGATCTCGCCGCGATGAACGCCACGGACGTCCGGTGGCTCGAGCCTCCGCCGGAGGCAAGCGCGCGCGCGGCCCGCGATCTTCTGGCGCTGCTCGGCGCCGTCGACGGTGGGGGGCGCATCACCGAGGCCGGCCGCGCGATGGTCCGGCTGGCCGTCCACCCGCGGGCAGCCCGAGTCGTGCTCGAGGGAGCCCGGCGCGGCGCGGGCGAAGACGCGTGCGCCGCCGCGGCCATTCTCGCCGAGGGGGACATCCGGGTCGCGAGCAAGGCGCGTTTCGGCGAGGCGCGCGCCGACGACGCGGCCACCGAGGCGTCCGACGTGGTGGCCCTGGTCGACCGCTTCCGCGAGGCCGAGGCGTCCGGCTTCTCCGCCGGATCGCTTCGCGCCGCGGGCCTCGACGCGCGGGCGACGAGCGCCGTGGGCCGCGCGGTGAAGCAGCTCGCCCGCCAGCTCGGCGCCGAGCGCGCGCGCTCGCCCGCCGCCGACCCGGAGACCGCCCTTCGCATCGCGCTCCTCGCCGGCTACCCCGATCGCGTCGCCAAGCGGGTGCGCCCCGGCGGTCGGACCCTCGCGATGGCGGGCGGTGGCTCCGCAGAGCTGGCCGAGACGAGCGTCGTGCGGTCGGCCGAGTGGCTGGTCGTCCTCGACGCGGAGGAGCGAAGCGTCGGAAGTGGCGCGGCGCCGGCCCGCGGCGGCGTGATCGCGCGTCTCGCGAGCGCGATCGAGCCGGACTGGCTCATCGATCTGTTCTCGGCCTCGATCGTCGAGACGCGCGCGATCACCTTCGACATGCACGCCGAGCGCGTGGTCGCGCGCGACGCGATGACGTGGCAAAACCTCGTGCTTCACACGTCCGAGGCCTCGAATCCCGACCCGCACGAAGTCGCCAAGGTGCTGGCCGAGGCGGCGCTTGCCAAGGGATTGGGCGCGTTCGGGGCGGGCGACGCGCTCGAACGGTGGCTCGCGCGCGCACGGGCGGCGAGCCGCTTCGATCCGTCGCTCCCGGCCCCCGACGACGACGCGGTCCGCGCCGTCATCGTGGCCCTCTGCGAGGGGCGCAGCAGCTTTGCCGAGCTCCGTGACGCGGGGCTGCTCGATGCCCTGCGCCATGGCGCGGGCGCACGCGGGGGCAACCTGGATCGACTCGCCCCCGAGCGCGTGACCCTGAGCGGGGGCCGCTCCGTCGCCGTTCGCTACGAGGCCGGCAAGCCCCCCGCCATCGCGTCGAGGCTGCAGGACTTCTTCGGCATGAAAGAAGGCCCGCGCATCGGCGGCGGCCGCGTGCCTCTGGTGCTCGAGCTCTTGGCGCCCAACGGGCGCGCCGTGCAGATTACGACGGACCTCGCGGGCTTCTGGCAGCGGCAGTACCCGTCGACGCGCAAAGAGCTGATGCGCCGCTATCCGCGGCACTCGTGGCCCGAAGACCCAACGCAGCCGACCCCGCCGCGCCGCTAGAATCAGCGAGCGCGATTGTCGATCAGGGGTTGGACGCGAACGAGCAATGCCATGAACACCGCGCTCGATAGAGAGAGATGGAACAGGGAGGTGAGGAGAGAAGGAGGTTATGGGGGGTCTCAGACCAAGTGATTGGCGCGGTGATCGAGGCTCACCGCCAATTGGGGCCGGGGCTACTGGAGTCGGCGTACGAGTCGTGTGTTTGTCGGGAGCTTTCTCTGCGGGGCGTGACCTTTCAACGGCAGCGTCCGATGCCGTTGATGTACAAGGGAAATTTCGTCGACTGTGGGTACCGAATCGACCTCGTGGCGAACAACACCGTGCTGGTCGAGCTCAAGATCGTCGAAGCCTTGCTACCGCTCCACGTGGCTCAGGTCGTCACCTACTTGAAGCTGTCGCAACTCCCCGTTGGCCTGCTCGTCAACTTCAACGTTCCAGTCCTCAGGCACGGTTTGCGACGCCGCTGGCTATCACCCTCCTCCCCTCCTTCCCTCCCTGTTCCCTTCCCCTCTTCCGAACTGTTCGAGAATCACGCTCGCCGACTTAGAACCCAGGCCCTGGCCGATCGGCGGCGCGCGGTGCTACCCCTGCCCTCGGCTCCGCTGCGGACGCTTTCGTCGGCGGCGCTCGCGGGGCGAGCTTGGCGGCAGGCGCTTCGGAGGCGCCATGCGGCAACTTTGCGCTCGGCAAGGGGGCAGCGCTTTGCGCTGGGGCTACGCTCGCAACGGATGGCGCAAGGGACGGCGCTTCGAGCGCGGGAGGCGCGAGCGTGGGGGCCGGGAGAACGAGATCGACGCCCTTGGGACCCGCCACCAGCGCGGCAGCCCCGCTCGGGGTCGGCGCATCGTGTTCTCCCGCCTCGAACGGGGCACGTCGGGCGATCGAGACCGCCGAAGCCGCGACGAGGCAGAGGACGCCCGCCCCGAGGCCGAGCACCGCCAGAGAGCGAACGGGACGCGCGGGCGCCGACATCCTCAGCGAACGGACCTGCGGCTCCAGGCTCCGCGCAACGCTCCGCGCGGGCGGCCACTCGAGCGCGAGCGACGGGACCTCGGCGGGTGCCGGCTCGCGTTGCTCGTCGTCGCGGACGTTCGTCACCTCGGTGCCGTACGGCGAGGCGCCCATCGTATCGAGCGGCTCGGGATGCTGCGTATTCGTCGCGCATACGCGATCCATCTCGGACGCCGTCGTGCCGGTGAACGCCGAGTCCGAAGGCGCAGAGGGCTCGAGAGACGACCGTGGCGGCTCCACGAGCGTCGTCCTCGGAGATGTCGCCTCCGCGCGGGGCGCCGGCGCGGAGTCCGGGGCGAGCGCCGCGGCCGTCACGCGGCTGTCCGTCGTCTCACTCGGGCGCGCCCCTTCGAGCCCTCGTTTGAGGTTGCGCAGGCTCGCTCCGAACGAGAAGGCGTCGCGCGGTCGTACGTCCTGGCTCTTCGCGAGGGCGGCCGCAAGGAGCAGGTCGAGCTCCTTGGGGATGCCCGAGACGAACCGCGACAGCGGAGGCGCGGTCTTGCCCAGGTGCGCGGCCGCGATCCGCCGGCCATCGCCCTCGTCGTCAAACGGGCCGCGACCGGCGACGATCTCGTAGATGACGAGCGCCGCCGAGTACACGTCGGTCTTGGGCGACGGCTTGTCGCCCCGGAGCTGCTCCGGCGATGCGTACCGCAGCGTGCCGAGAAAGCGGCCCGCGGTCTCCCCGTGATCGCCGTCGCGCATCGAGACGATCCCGAAGTCGAGCAGCTTGGTGAGGGTGACGCCCGCCGCCGTGCGGTGCAAAAAGATGTTGTCGGGTTTGACGTCGCGGTGGATGACGCCCTTGTCGTGCGCGTGGTCGAGCGCGTCGAGGAGATCGATGCCGATGTGGTACGCGTGCGAAAGTTCGAGCTGCCCCTTTTTCTCCAGAATGAGGCGCAGCGACTGCCCGCTCAGCCTCTCCATCAGGTAGTAAGGCAGCCGCAGGTCGTCGGTGGTGATGCCCGCGGTGATCACTTCGACGATGTTCGGGTGATTCAGGCGCGCCAGCGTGCGCGCCTCGTGCTGGATGCGGCGCGCCAGATCCTCGCGGGCGCCGAGTTTGGGATGCAGCGTTTTGAGGACGTACCGCTTGCCGATCGAGGTGTCCTCGACGTCGTACACGGTGCCCATGCCCCCCGCACCGATGAGACGCACGACCCTGTACACCGTGCCGGGAACTTGCTCTCCGGGTTGGTAGTCGCGCGCACGCATGGGTCTTGCCCCCGGGCGGCTTCCACATGTAGCACCGATCGGGGGCTGCGAGATATCCTGTGCCGGTGTTTCGCAGCGTGCTGAAACAGGTCGACCAGCCAGGGCGGCCCGTCCGGCGCCGCCTGCAGATCCTGCCACCCTGGGGGACGTCGAGCCGCGCGGGCGCCCTGCTCCTCGGGCTGGCCATTGCAGGCGCCGCGCTCGCCGTGGGGACCGTCCACACGATCACCTTGTGCGTCGTCACCCTCGTCCTGGCCGTGGCGACGGCGCTGGCGTGGGGCGGCGCCGACGAGGCCAACATGCGCTCGGCGGCGACCCTGCTGCTGATGACCGGCATCGGGCTCACCGGCTACACCGCGCTGCAGTGCGTGCCGATCCCGATCGCGCTGATGCGCATCATCGCCCCGCACAACGCCGAGATCTGGTCGCGCGCGCTCGCGCCGCTGCGGGAGGGGGGGCCGTCGTGGGCGCCGCTATCACTCGATCCGTATGCGACGCGGGTCGAGGTGCTCAAGGGCGTGGCGTACCTGCTCGCGTTCGTGACGTCGCTCCGGCTCGTGCGGCGCCGGGGCGGAGTCTCTTACCTCAGCACGGTCCTGGTCTTGACGGGCCTGGCGCTGGCGCTCGCCGCCATCCTTCACCCCGCCTTCGGCGCCCACAAGCTGTACGGAATCATCCAGCCGTCGCAGGTGGTCGAGGAGCGGCACCTCGCTCCGTTCTTCAACCCGAACAACCTTGCCGCGTACCTGAACATCGCGTTTTGCATCGCCTTCGCGACCGCCATCTCGCCGGACGCACGATTCCCGCGGTCGCTCTCGGGCAGCGTGGCGCTGATGCTCGCGACAACGCAGGTCTGGGTGGCTTCCCGCGGAGGCGTGGCGGCGATGGCCCTCGGCGCCGCGGCCGTCGTCGTCATGTCCCGCATTCCATCTCAGGGGCGCATGGGCCGTCCGCTCGGGATCTCGCTCGGGCTGCTGGTCGCGCTCGCCGGCGCCGCCTTCCTCATAGGGCTGGGCTCGTCCGACACGACAGCGGAGCTACTCAACACGGACGCACGGTTCAAGCGGGAGGTGATCCACGACGCGGCGCGGATGGTCCTCGTCTATCCGTTCTTTGGAACGGGGCGGGGCGCATTCGAGAGCACCTTCCCCGCGTTCCGACAGAGCATTTGGGTCAACACGTTTTCGCACCCGGAAAACGTCGTCCTGCAGTGGACCATCGAGTGGGGCCTGCCCGTGGCCGTCGCGGCCTTCGTCGCCGTGGGGTTCGCGCTGCGCCCACGCACCGTGCTCGCACGGACGGCTGCGGCTGTCGGGCCGTGGGCCGCGATCCTGGCCGTTGGCGCGCAGAACCTGGTCGACCTCGGGACCGAGATTCCGGGGTTGATGCTGGCCGTGGTGGTCTGCGCGGCGATCGTCGCGGGAGGCACGGCCGGGCGCCGAGCCTCGTTGCGGATCGAAGCCTGGGGTCGCGCGCCGTCGGTCGTCGCCGCCGCCGGGCTCGTCTCCGCGTGCGGCGCGGTGCTCGTCGCGTACCTGGGGATCGGTCGCGAACTATCGAGCGACGAGATGGCGCTCTTTTCGGCAGCCAAGGAACGCACGACATCCGCGGACGAGATGCGTTTGCTCGCGCGATCCTCGATACTAAGGCACGCGGCCGAGCCGTATTTGCCCTTCATCGTGGGTTGGCGGGCAGAGCGCGCCCGCGATGACGACCCCATGCCGTGGCTCGAGGCGACGCTCGAACGGGCTCCCGTCTACCCGTTGGCGCACCAGGCACTGGCCGAGCTTCTCGCGCGGCGGTCCCCCTCGCAGGCGCGGATGGAATACCGGATCACGATGGAGGAAGGGCCCGAGCTCATCTACACCGTCATCCCCGAGGCGGCCCGGATCGTCGGCGGATACGACGACGCGATGGAGCTCGTACCGCAGCGTCCCGGCGCGGCTGCGACACTCGAGCTACTGGGCGACCACGTGGAGCAACGATTGCCGGCCACACGTGTCCGTCTCGACGCGCAGATGACGGGGCACGCGCCCGATGCGTTGGGGCCGGCGGTCCGTGCCGCCACCGACGCGGTCGAGGACACCGAGGCTGGCGACGAGACGCCGTGGTGCGCGGGGTCGTCGCGCCCCGACTGCACGGCGCGAGCGCTGGCCCTCACGAAGCGGGCGGAAGGCCTCGACGCCCGGTCGTGTGCACCGCACGCGCTTCGCGCGCGAGCCGAGGTGGCGGCCGGCAACGCCGCGGCAGGACTGGATGCCCTCGCCTCGGCCGCGGACCTCGTCGTGGATCGGCTCTCATGCCTGCAACAGCTGGCGCAGCTGGCCGACGCCGCGCACGACCAGGCCCACTGGCTGGGCGCCGTGGAGAAGGTCGCCAGCGTGGGATGCGGGTCCGACGCGGAGTGCGCCGGCGACCTTTCGTGGGCCGCCGGGCAAAAGGAGGCGCACGGAAAGATCGGCGACGCGCTCGTCCTTTACAAGCGCGCCTACGAGCGCACGCCGACCGACGACGGCCTGCTCGAGCACGTGGCCAAGGTCGCCGCCACGGTGGGTCTGCACCAGGAATCCGCGGAGGCTTACGAGCGACTGGCGCGCAGGCAGCCGTCCGAGCCGCGTTGGAAGCGCGCCGCAGACGCCCAGCGCGCGGCGCTTTAGTTGGGAGAAGCTCGACGCTCGGGAGCGTCGTCGTCTGGTCTAGACGCTGGGATCGAGGCGTAACCTTCGCGCTTGTAGTGGTAGTACGTGTAGTACGTGTACTCGCTGCGCTGAAGGTCGACGGCGTTGAGGACTGCGCCGATGATGGGCGCGTCGACGTCGCGCAAGGCTCGCAGTCCCTGGGCGCTGACGTGTTTGCTGGTCGAGAAGGCACGGACGACGAAGACCACACCATCGACCATCGTCGAGGCGACGGCGGCGTCGGTCACGGCCACGAGCGGCGGGCTGTCGATGACGACGCGATCGAAGCGATTTCCCAGGTCCTCCATGAACGCGCGAAAACGGGCCGAGTGCAGGAGATCCGCGGGGTTTGGCGGGAGTGGGCCAGCCGGGATCGACCAGAGGTTGGCGATCTCCGTCGGCTTGGCGACCTCCTCGATCGTCGCGTCGCCCACGAGCACGCTCGTGAGTCCCGCGTCGCCCTCGCGATGGAAGATGCGGTGCAGGCGCGGGCGGCGCAGGTCGCCGTCGATGATGCATACCCGCTGCCCGCCCTGCGCGAAGGCGATCGCAATGCTGCAGGCCACGGTCGTCTTGCCCTCGGCCGGGGCGGCGCTTGCCACCAGCAGGCGGCGGCACGGCCGGTCCGGATTCATGAACATCAGGTTGGTGCGGATGCTCCGGGCGGCCTCGGAAACGGAGCTCAGCGGGCGAGCGTGAACGACGAGCTCGGGGGCGGGAGTGGTGCCGTCGCTGGGCTGGATTTTCCGTCTACGCGCACCCTTCTTGGCGGCGCCCTCGCCTTCGATCTCGGGCAAAAGGCCGAGAAACACGACGCCGAGCTTCTGCTCGAGATCGTCGGGCGTCTTGATCGAGCTGTCGAGCTGCTCGCGCAGCCACGCGAGCGCAAGCCCGATCCCGAGGCCGACGACCAAGCCGACCATCACGTTCGCGGCGACACGCGGCTTGATCGGGACCGACGGAACCCCGGCGGTCTCCACTACACGCAGGTTGTTGGCGCGCAGCATCCGCGCCAGATCGGCGGACCTCATGCGCTCGATGAGCAGGCTGTAGATCTTCTCGTCCTGCTCGCGGTTGCGATCGAGGCGATGGTATTCGATCTCCTTCATGTTGAGATCGACCGCGGCGCTGCGCGACGCCGTGAAGAGTCCCACCTCGAACCGCTCCTCGAGCTCGGCCTCGGCCAGGTCTCGCTCGATTGCCCTCTGAATGTTGGCGACCTCCAACAGAAGCGAGGTCTTGGCGGCGGCCGCCCGGCCGACGGCCTCCTTGACGAGCGGATGGTTCTCGGCCTTGCCTTGCGCGATAAGCGCCTCCCGGTCGTCCACGGCCTTTCGGTAGTTGCCCCGAAGCGCTTGCAGATACGAGTTGTTGAGGAGCTCGGAGGACGGGATCGCCTCGGGGTTCTCCTCGGTGACACCGCCGAGCTCGGCCTTGCGTGCGAGGAGCTCCACCTTGCGCGTCCGCGTTCTCGTGAGCGCCTTGTCGTAGTCCTCCATCTCGAGGCGCAGCGAGTTGGACGAGTCGTTGATCGAGATGCTCGGGAGGCTGTTGCGCTGTTTGAAGCCGTAGAGGGCGTTCTCGTCGGTTTCCAGCTCGTCTTTGAGATGCGCAATCTGCCCGTCGAGCCAGGCGACAGCCTCGGCGCTCGAGCTGATGGCCGCTTGAAGGTTCTGATCGATGTAGACGCGAGCCACGCCATCGGTGATCCGCTTGGCGCGCTTCGGGTCCGTGTCCGACACGCGCAGGTAAAAGAGGCGTGTGCCCTTGATGGGGTCGACGTTGATCCGATCGACGAGCATCGCCGCGGCGATCGCGGGCGATAGCGGCTCGTGCCGCGAGCCCGCCGGCAGTCCGAGGAAGTCGTCGTCCGTCTGCAGCGACAGGTTCTCCGCGGCCGCCGTCAGAACGGAGCCCGACGTGATCAACTTGTACTGAGTTTGATAATATTCCGTCGGGTCCCAGAAGACCCCTGCACCGAGGTCGAACGTGCCGCTCGCCGCCTCCCCGAGCGGTTGGTTGGCCCGGGGACTCATCTCGATCAACGTCGACGTCTGGTAGATCTTCGGAAGAGATCGCGAGTAGAGAAGCGTCGTTCCGCCGCTGAGGATGGCGCAAGCGACCACCATCGCCCAGTACTTCCTGAGAATCTTGAAGACCGCGACGAAGCCGGAAGCGGAGTCGCCGGTCACCTCGGGCAATTGCGGATTGTCGGTGGCCATCGGTGGGCTGCTCGTCTGTGTAGCACGAACACTATCTGATGCGCGTCCTTGCCTCGGAGTTCATCTTCCAGGCCGGCCCCGGTTGCGGAGCAGGTTATGGTACGCCGGTGGCGCGCCCCGATGGTCGAGGACGTCCGTTGACCGATGCGGCAGGGCGACTCGACATGGCCGTGCTCCTCGACGCGGTCGAGGAGAATTGGCCCAGCATGGACCTGGTGGGGGAGATGTTCATCGACCAGTGCAGGTCGACATTTGCAGCGCGCGTCGCGGTTCAGCCCGTGACCATCTCCATTCCGCGGGTGGTTCGCCGCCTGCCTGCGACGACCTCGAAACGGCTCGCACTGAACGCGGACCGTGCCCTCGCCCGCTACATCGCTTATCCACTTCGAGCTGCCGCCGCCCGCAGGCCTGGCCGCCTGTATCACGTCGTGGACCACTCCTACGCACAGCTGGTGCACGCACTGCCTGCCCTGCGCACCGGCGTCTATTGCCACGACCTGGATGCCTTCCGTGCGGTCCTTTTCCCAAAAGAGCATCCTCGATCGCGCTGGTTTCGCGCGCTCTCGAGCATGCTGCTGGCGGGCGTCCGCGCGGCGGCGATCGTGTTCTACAGCACGCGCGAGATCGGACTCGCTCTCGAGAACCTCGCCCTCGTGCCCCGCTCACGCCTGGTTCATGCGCCGTACGGCGTCGGGCCGGAGTTTACCGCCGATCGGCATCCCGACGACGGCACCGCCGAGATTCTCGAGGCACTCGGCGGCCGTCCGTTCGTGCTCCACGTGGGAAGCGAGATCCCGCGCAAGCGGATCGACGTGCTGTTCGAGGTCTTCGCGCAGCTTCGGTCGAGGCGTCCGGACCTGCGTCTCGTCCAGCAGGGCGCGGAGCTGTCCGCGCAGCAGCGCGCCCATGCCGCTGCACTCGGCGTCGGAGAGGCGCTGCTGCAACCTCCCAAGCTAAGCCGGCGCGCACTCGCGGGTCTGTATCGCCGCGCGTCGGCCGTTCTCGTCCCGAGCGAGGCCGAGGGGTTCGGCTTTCCCGTCATCGAGGCCCTTGCTTGCGGGGCGGTCGTCGTGGCAAGCGACATCGCCGTGTTGAGAGAGGTCGGCGGTGACGCGGTGCTATACGCCCCCGTGGGCGACGTTGCCGCGTGGAGGCTCACCGTCGAGAGCGTCCTGAACCGCTCGAGCGCGGTGCCGACGCAGGCCCGTCGCAGAGAGCGCGCCGCCTCGTTCACCTGGGAGCGCCACGCGGGCACCATCCTGGACGCGTACGCCGCGCTGGCCTCGCAGGGTCCTCGATGAGGCCGCGGCGACTGCTGACGGTCTCGCATTCGTACATCGTCGCCCTCAATCGCCGTTTGGCCGCCGAGTTGAGCCGTGCCGGCGACGGGGAGTGGCTGGTCACCGCCGTCTCGCCGCGCCGCTATCACGGTGACCTGCGCGACATCACGCTCGAGCGGATGCCCGAGGAGCCGAACGCCCTTCGACCGATCAACGCCTATGGCACGCGCAGCAATCATCTGTTCTTCTACGATCCGTCGCTGGCTCGCGTGCTCCGCGAGGGCTGGGACGTCGTGCACGTGTGGGAGGAGCCGTTCGTCGTCGCCGGGGCGCAGATCGCGGCATGGATTCCGCGGGACGTCCCGTTCGTCATCTCGACGGCTCAGAACATCCGCAAGCGCTATCCCCCCCCTTTTGCCCAGTTCGAACGGTTCGTGCTCCGGCGTTCCAGCGGATGGATCGCCTACGGGCAGACGATCGCGCGGGCGCTCGGGGACTTGCCGGCCTACCGGGATCGCCCCTGCGCCGCGATCCCTCTCGGCGTCGACGTCGAGGCGTTTCGACCTGACCCCGAGCTGCGAGCCGAATCAAGGCGTCGCCTCGGATGGAGCGATGCCGGCGCGCCCGTCGTCGGATATCTCGGTCGTCTCGTGCCGGAAAAGGGCGTCTCGCTCCTCATGAACGCCCTCGACGCGACTCGGAGTCCGTGGCGCGCCCTCGTCGTCGGCGGCGGCCCGATGGAAAGCAGCGTGCGGGCCTGGGCGGCGAGACACGGCGATCGCGTGCGGTTCGTCCCCGCGGTCGTCCACGACGACGTCCCGTTTCACCTGAACGCGATGGACGCCCTGTGCGCGCCAAGCCAGACGACCCCGCGTTGGCGGGAGCAGGTCGGCCGCATGATCATCGAAGCGTTCGCGTGCGGGGTCCCGGTCCTGGGGAGCGACTCGGGGGAGATCCCGTTTACAATCGGGGACGCCGGCGTAATCCTCCCCGAGCGTGACGAAGGTGCGTGGGTCGCGGCGCTGAGCGCCCTGCTGGACAGCGCGGGAAGGCGGCGCGAGCTGTCGGAGCGGGGGCGGCATCGCGCGCTCTCCGAGTTTGCGTGGAGCGTCGTCGCGAAGCGAACGCTCGCCTTCCTCGGAAAGGCGGCCAGGTCGCCGGACTGAAACGTTCTTGAAACAGCGAAAGTCCCCGCCGGTCGCAACGACGGCAAGGATAAACACCGGCCTCATGCTGCGTTCCGTAGGGGCGCCAACGCCAGGTTGAGGTATCGTCTGACGCGTCGCGCCCAGTGTGAATGCGGGGAGCCGGCGTGACCACCAAACACAAATCAGCGTGACCACCAAATTAGCGGGCCAGTGGCGTAAAGGAGGCGGACACGGATGCTGAGTTCCCTCGCCGCGTTCGTTCTCGCGGTCATCATCACGGCGCTGCTGACCCCCGTCGTACGACGGGGCGCGCTTGCCGTGGGAGCCGTCGACGAACCGGGCGCGCGGCGGGTTCATACGCGGCGCGTGCCGCGGCTCGGCGGGATCGCCATCGTGATTGGGTTCTTCGTGCCGGGAGTGATTCTGTTCGCGCTCGGGACGCACGCGGCTCGGATCTTCGTCGCGTCGTCTCACATCACCCTGGGGCTCGTAACCGGCGGGGCGCTCGTCGCGGGGGCCGGCCTCCTCGACGACATCAGGGGGTTGGGGGCCAAGCAGAAGCTGCTCGTGCAAATGGCGGCGGGGGCGATCGCCTACGCGTGCCACATGCGGATCGAGACCATCGAGCTGCCGGGCCTCGGCGTTCAGACCCTCGGCTGGCTCGGGCTGCCCGTGACGGTGGCCTGGATCGTGGGCACCATCAACGCGCTGAACCTCATCGACGGGCTCGACGGCCTCGCCGCCGGCGTGACGTTCTTCGCGTGCCTGACCAACTTTTGCATCGCGGCTCTGACGGGCAACTTCTACATCGAGCTCGTCAGCGCGAGCCTCGGGGGAGCGGTCGTCGGTTTCCTCTTTTACAACTTCAACCCGGCGCAGATCTTCATGGGCGACTCGGGGAGCATGTTCCTCGGCTTCCTGCTCGGGGCGGCATCGCTCCTCGGCGTAGGTTCGCAGAAGAGCCCCACCCTCATCGCGATCATCGTGCCGATCCTGGCGCTCGGCTTGCCGATCATGGACATGCTCATGACGATCGCGCGGCGCTTCCTCGAGCGGCGCTCGATCTTCATCGCCGATCGCGGCCACATCCACCATCGCCTCCTCGACATGGGGCTGACGCATCGTCGCACGGTGCTCTCGCTGTACCTGCTCAGCGTTCTGTTCACGGCGGTGGCCATGGTGACCTACGTCGGCCGCTCGTGGCAGGTCGGCGCGGCGCTCCTTGCGCTCAGCGTGGTCCTCGTCGGCGTCATTCGGTTCGTCGGGTACTTCGGAGCTTCCGTCGTCGGCATCGAGAAGTTCGCGAAGGTCGCGAACGACGGTCCGGAGGCGCTCCGCAAGGCGGTGCCGCTGGTGCTCGCGCAGATGGCCGCGCCCGAGCCGCCGGAACAGCTCCCGGCGATCCTCGCGCAATTCGGCGCGGCGGCCGGCCTGCTCGCCGTGCGGATCCTGAACCCGAACAATCAGAAGCTCAACCAATGGGGCTGGGAGGCCCTCCCGCAGGACGGCGCGAGGCTCGAGGCCGCGTGCGCGTCGTTCGATATCGCCGACGACCGCGGGCCGCTCCAGTTGCAGTTCTTCGTCGACACCCCCTCGGGTGAAGTCGGCCCGAAGACACACGTGCTCCTGCAGCTCGTGGCTGACGCGGCTTCGGCGATGCTCGCGGCGAAGCGGGAGGTCAGGCGCCCGGCGCCCCCGATGCGCGAGGAGCGCCTCGCCTGATACGCGCAGAATGCGCATCCTTTTCCTCAATCCCGCGGGAGGCTTGGGCGGCGCCGAACGGTGCCTGGTCGATCTGATCGCGTCGATCCGCGCGTACGATTCGACGGCCCACGTCGGCGTGCTCGCGGGAGCCGAAGGGCCGCTGCTGCCCGTCGTCGAGGCGCTCGGCGCGCAGGTCATGCATCTCCCGCTGGCGCAAGACCTGGCCGAGCTCGGAGACAGCGCGCTCACCCGCGGGAACGTGCGGGCCGCGCTGGCCACGGCGCGGCGGCTGGCCTGGGGTGGTGTGCACGCCACCCGCTACGCCGCGCGGCTTCGAGCGGCGATGCACCAATTCGCGCCGACGGTCGTTCATTCCAACGGCATCAAGATGCACCTGCTCGCGGCGGCGGCGGGCTCGCCTGCGCCGCTCATCTGGCACCTGCGCGATTTCATCGGCGAGCGGCCGCTCGTGCCCCTCGGCATGAAGGCCCTGCAGTGGCGAGCGGATGCGTGCATCGCGATGTCGCGGGCCGTCGCCGAGGACGCGCGGCGGGTCGTCCCGCGGACGGCGATGCACGTCCTCTACGACGGGATCGACACCGACCTGTTCGCGCCCACGGGCAAAGTCGCGTCCCTCGACGCACTAGCCGGGGCGGCCCCCGCCCCGGACGGGTGCGTGCGCGTGGGGCTCGTCGCGACGTACGCGCGCTGGAAAGGACACGAGGTGGTGCTCGAGGCGGCGCGCCAATTGGCCACCCGCACGGACGCCTCGCGTGTCGTCTTTTACATCATCGGCGGTCCGATCTACGACACGACCTCGTCGCAATACACAGTGGAAGAGCTGCGCACACTGGCTTCGCGTTTTGGCATCGAGGACCGGGTCCGTTTCGTGCCGTTCCAGGCCCGGATCGAGGAGGTGTACCGCGCGCTCGACGTCGTCGTCCACGCCAGCTCTCTCCGCGAGCCGTTCGGGCGAACGATCGTCGAGGGGATGGCCACAGGCAAGCCGGTCATCGTCGCGAACGGGAGCGGCGCCGCGGAGGCCTTCGCGGACCCGCACGACGCCGTAGGGGTTCCGCCACGAGACCCCCGTGCACTGGCCGAAGCCGTGCGCCGGCTGGCCCTCGACCCGGAGGAGCGCGCCCGTCTCGGGCGAGCGGGGAGGCGGACGGCGATCGAGCGCTTCTCTCGAGGGCGCGTTGCGCGGGAGGTCTTCGACATTTACCGCACCGCGGGCGAGGGGACGGACGGCACAACCGTATGATAGAAGTCGCGCGACGATGAGCACACCATGAGCAACCGAGTGAGAGCTCTGATCACCGGGATCACGGGACAAGACGGCAGCTATCTCGCCGAGCTTCTCCTCTCGAAGGGATACGACGTGCACGGCATGGTGCGCCGCTCGTCCGAGGAGAAGTTCGAGCGCATCGCCCATCTTCGCGGCCAAATCACGCTCCACCAAGGCGATTTGCTCGACCAGTATTCGATCACCACCCTGCTCTCGAAGATCGAACCGCACGAGGTCTACAACCTCGCGGCCCAGTCGTTCGTGCCGACGAGCTGGACTCAGCCGGTGCTGACGAGCGAGTTCACGGCGCTCGGGGTCACGAAGGTGCTCGAGGCCATCCGCCACGGCGCGCCCAAGACGCGGTTCTATCAAGCGTCGTCGTCCGAGATGTTCGGGCGGGTCCGCGAGATTCCACAGTCGGAGAGCACGCCCTTCTACCCGCGCTCGCCGTACGGGGTGGCCAAGGCGTACGGGCACTTCATCACGGTCAACTACCGCGAGTCGTTCGACCTCTTCGCCGTCAGCGGCATCCTCTTCAATCACGAGTCGCCGAGGCGTGGCCTGGAGTTCGTCACCCGGAAGGTAACCGACGGCGTCGCGCGCATCCGGCACCGGCTGGCGGACAAGCTGCACCTCGGCAACCTCGACGCGCAGCGGGATTGGGGCTTCGCCGGCGACTACGTGGAGGCCATGTGGCGGATGCTCCAGCAGCCCGAGGCCAAGGATTATGTGGTGGCCACGGGCGAGACGCACACCGTGCGGGAGCTCTGCGAGATCGCGTTCGCGCGGGCCGACCTCGACTGGAAGGCGCACGTCGTCGTCGATCCGACCTTCATCCGGCCGGCGGAGGTCGACCTGCTGATCGGCAATCCAGCCAAGGCGCGCAAGGAGCTCGGCTGGGAACCGCGGTATGATTTCCGTCGCCTCGTCGAGATGATGGTCGACGCCGACATCGCGCGTCTTCGGCCGGAACAGACCTGATGCGTGTCCTCGTGACCGGCGCGGACGGCTTCGTCGGGGGTCACCTCGGCGCCCTCTTGCGCGGGCGGGGCGACGACGTCGTGGCCTGGGCCGGTCCGCGGCCCATCGGTAGCCCCCCCCCGGGGTTCGACGTGGTCGACGTGCGCGACGGCGCCGCGGTGGATCGCGCAATGGTGGGCGCGAAGCCCGACGCCATCGTCCACTTGGCGGCCGTCAGCTCCGTCGTTCAGAGCCACGCAGAGCCGGCCCTGACGTTCGAGGTCAACACGATGGGCGCCTTGAACGTGTGCATCGCCGCCAAGGCGATGTCACCGGCCCCGCGCGTTCTGCTGGTCAGCTCGGGCGAGGTCTACGGTCCGACACCGGCCGAGCCCGCGACCGAAGCGACCGCGCTCGCCCCGACGAGCCCATACGCGGCGTCGAAGGTGGCCGCCGAAACGGCCGCGCTCCAGTTCGCGCGCTCCTACGGCATGAAGGTCGTGTGCGTCCGGCCGTTCAACCATCTCGGGCGCGGGCAGGCACCTAACTTTGCCGTGCCGGCATTCGCGCGCCAGATCGTCGAGGCCGGCCGGAGCCGCGCGAGACACTCCATTTCGGTGGGCAACCTCGATCCGATCCGTGACTTCAGCGACGTCGACGACGTCGTCGCCGCGTATGCCCTGCTCCTCGAGCGGGGCATCCCGGGCGAGGCCTACAACGTGAGTAGCGGCGCAGGCCGCACGATTCGGAGCATCCTCGAGGAGCTCATGGAAATCGCCGAGGTCGACCTGGACGTCCGCGTCGATCCCTCCAGGTTCCGTGCATCGGAGCTTCCGGTGCTCGTCGGAAACTCGTCGAAGATCCGGGCGCTCGGGTGGACGCCAAGGCGGGCGCTCGGAGAGACGCTGCGCGCGGTGCTCGACGACGCGCAGTCGCACCTTCCGCCGCCGTAACGAGCCAAGATCGAGCCACGACGGCCCACCCGCTTTGGGCTTGGCGTTCGGTCCCCAGCGAGGTAAAAGTGCCAGAAGGGCTCCGTGAATTTGCCGGATGTCGCGCGCATCAAATATCGGACCATGCGGCGAGGAGCCCGTTCGTGAAGGCGGTCATCCTGGCAGGCGGGATGGGGACACGCATCAGCGAAGAGACGCATCTCCGCCCCAAGCCGATGATCGAGATCGGGGGAAAGCCGATCCTCTGGCACCTGATGAAGATCTACTCACACCACGGCGTGAACGACTTCGTCGTATGCCTCGGCTACAAGGGCTACGTCATCAAGGAGTACTTCGCGAACTACTTTCTCCATACGTCCGATGTCACGTTCGACTTGGCGAAGAACTCGATGCAGATCCATCGCAACGCCGCCGAGAACTGGAAGGTCACTCTCGTCGAAACGGGTGAAGCGACCCAAACGGGCGGGCGCCTCAAACGCGTCCGCGACTACCTCGGCAACGAAGACTTCTGCTTCACGTACGGCGACGGCCTGTCCAACGTGAACATCTCCAAGTTGATCGCTGCGCACCGCGAGTTCGGTACGCTCGCCACGGTGACGGCCGTCCAACCTCCCGGACGCTGGGGTGTCCTGACCACCGACGACCGCAAGGTGATTGGCTTCCAGGAGAAGCCAGATGGCGACGGCGGATGGGTCAACGGCGGATTTTTCGTCCTTACGCCGCGAGCCATCGATTACATCGACGGCGACGAAACCAAGTGGGAGGGCTCGCCCCTCGAGCGCCTGGCCCGCGATCGGCAGCTCTCCGCCTTCGCGCACCATGGGTTCTGGCAGCCGATGGACCACATGCGCGACCGGCAATACCTCGAGGGTCTGTGGGCGGCGGGCACGGCGCCGTGGAAGCTGTGGGACTGAACGCAGCGCGCTGGCGTGGTCGCCGCACACTCGTGACGGGCGTGACAGGCTTCAAGGGAGGCTGGCTCGCACTCTGGCTACGCGAGCTCGGGGCGGAAGTCGTCGGGTACTCGCTGCCACCGCCGACGACGCCGAGCCTCTTCGAGCGCGCTCGGGTGGGCGAGGGCGTGCGGTGGATCCCCGGCGACGTCCGCGACCTTGCGCACGTCCGGCGCGCCGTCGCCGAGGCGCGCGCCGAGGTGGTGTTCCACCTCGCCGCCCAGCCGCTGGTCCGCGCCTCCTACGAGGCCCCCGTCGAGACGTTCGACACGAACGTCATGGGCACGGTGAACGTGCTCGAAGCGCTTCGCGAAGACGGCTCGGCCCGCGCCGTCGTGGTCGTGACGAGCGACAAGTGTTACGAGAACCGCGAATGGCCGTGGCCGTATCGCGAGCAGGATGCGCTCGGAGGCCACGACCCGTACTCGAGCAGCAAGGCGTGCGCCGAGATCGCGGCGCGCGCCTACTTTCGCTCCTACTTCAAGGCGCGCGGCGTCGGCGTGGCGACCGTCCGAGCCGGCAACGTCATTGGCGGCGGCGACTGGGCGCGCGATCGAATCGTCCCTGACATCGTCACTGCCATCGAGCAGGAGCGGTCCGCCCTCGTTCGCAACCCCGCCAGCCTGCGCCCGTGGCAGCACGTCCTCGAGCCGTTGTACGGCTACCTCACGCTCGCCGAGAAGCTCGCCGACGGTGCCCTCGGGCTCAGCGACGCCTGGAACTTCGGCCCGAACCCAGAGGCCGTCCGCCCGGTGTCCGATCTGGCGTCGGCGCTCTGCGCACACTGGGGCGACGGCGCCCGATGGCACGCCGCGGAGACAGCCCAGCCCCACGAAGCGCGGACGCTCGCGCTGGACTCGTCGAAGGTGCGTGCCGAGCTCGGGTGGCGCCCCCGGCTGACGCTCGACGAGGCGCTCGAATGGACCGCTCACTGGTACAAGGACTGCCAGCAGGGAGCCGACATGCGCGCTCGATCCCTCGAACAGATCCGCCGGTACCAGGAGATCGCGACGTGAAGTGCCGCTTTTGTTCGGCTCCCGTGACGACGACGTTCGTCGACCTCGGCATGCAGCCCCTGTCGAACGCGTACCTCGCGGCTGCCGACGCGGACGCGATGGAGCCATTTTATCCTCTGCACGCTCGCGTGTGCGCAGCCTGCCTGCTCGTGCAAGTTCCCGAGTTCCAGCCGCCCGAGCGGATCTTCCGCGACTACGCCTATCTCTCCTCGATGTCGGACTCGTGGCTGGAGCACTGCCATCGGTATGCGAAGGAAATGGTGGACCGTCTTCGGCTCGACGGATCCCGTCTCGTCGTCGAAGTCGCGAGCAACGACGGCTACCTGCTCCGGTTCTTCAAGGAACAGGGGATCCCCGTCCTCGGCGTCGAGCCGGCGGCCAACGTCGCTGCGATCGCCGAGCGCGCCGGCATCCCGTCGATCGCCCGGTTCTTCGGGACGGAGCTCGCCTCGGAGCTCGTCGCCAAGGGGACTCGGGCCGACCTCCTCGTGGGCAACAACGTGCTCGCCCACGTGCCCAACCTGAACGACTTCGTTCGGGGCCTGGCGACGCTGCTCGCCGACGAGGGTGTCCTGACGATGGAGTTCCCGCACCTCGGGAAGCTGCTCGCGCAGAATCAGTTCGACACGATCTATCACGAGCACTTCTCGTATTTCTCGCTCGGCACGGCGGCGCAGGTCTTCGAGGCGCACGGTCTCTCCGTATTCGACGTCGACGAGCTGCCGACTCATGGCGGATCGCTGCGCGTCTACGCGTGCCACCATGGGCGCGGACGACGAGCGTCCCCCAAAGTGGCCGCCCTCCTCGAGGCCGAAGAGAAGGCGGGCCTGCGGGCGCTCGACACCTACGCGCGCTTCTCCGACCGGGTACGCGGGGTAAAGTACAACCTCCTCGAGTTTCTGATCGCGTGCAAGCGGCGCGGAGAGCACGTCGTCGCGTACGGGGCCGCCGCAAAGGGCAACACGCTGCTCAACTATTGCGGGGTCCGCACGGACTTCATCGACTACGTCGCAGACCGGAGCCCCCTCAAGCAGGGCAAGCTCCTGCCCGGCACGCACATCCCCGTCGTCGCCCCAGAGCATATTGCCGAAACGCGCCCGCACTACGTCCTCATCCTGCCGTGGAACCTCCGTGACGAAGTCGCTCGCCAGCTCGCGTACGTGCGCGACTGGGGCGGCCGCTTGGTCGTACCCATCCCGGAGGTCGAGGTGATGTCGTGATCTTCCGCGACACGCCCATTGCGGGCGCGCTCATCCTCGAGCCCGAGCGCCACGTCGACGAGCGTGGGTCGTTCGCCCGTGTCTGGTGCGCGCGCGAGCTCGAGAGGCAGGGCGCGGACGCTCGGCTCGTCCAGTGCAGCATCTCGTTCAACGCGCGAAAAGGGACGCTGCGCGGCCTTCACTATTCGGTCCCGCCGCACGCGGAGGTCAAGGTCGTCCGCTGCGTGAGGGGGGCCATGTACGACGTGCTGGTCGATCTGCGACCCGGGTCCCCCAGCTATCGCCGTCATTTCGCGCTGACGTTGACGGCGGACAACGCTCTGGCGCTCTATGTGCCCGAGGGCGTCGCTCACGGCTTCGAGACGCTCGAGGACTCCACGGACGTTCTTTACCAGATGTCGGTCTTCTTCGACCCCGCTTGCGCCCGCGGCGTGCGGTGGGACGATCCCGCGTTCGGGGTCCCCTGGCCCGACGTCGACCCGATCCTGTCGGATCGCGACCGATCGTATCCGGACTATGATCGCAGGGACAACCCCGACGGCCCTCATGACTGAGCCCGAAATCGCAAAGATGGTCCTCTGGGGCGCGACAGGACAGGCCCGCGTTCTGCGCGAGTGCATGGCGGCCCACGGCGTGTCGCTGGTGGCGATCTTCGACAACAACAGCCGCACGGTCTCGCCGTTCGCCGACATCCCGATCCGGCACGGCACGGCGGGATTCGAAGAGTGGCTGAGCGGGGAGCCCGCACCATCGAGCATCGGCTTCCTCGTCGCGATCGGCGGCGAGAACGGCGCCGCACGGATCGAGCTGCAGCGGATGCTGCGGGGGCGTGGCCTTACGCCCCTCACGGCGCGGCACCGGACGGCCTTCATCGCCCCGTCAGCCACCCTCGGCGTCGGCGCCCAGATCCTCGCGCACGCCACGATCTGTGTCGACGTCCGCCTCGGAGAGAGCGTCATCGTCAACACGGCGGCGTCGGTCGATCACGAGTGCGAGGTGGGCGACGGCGTACACATCGCCCCGGGCGCCCGGCTCGCGGGTGGGGTGGTCCTGGGAAGGTGCGTGACCATCGGCACCGGGGCGATCATTCTGCCGCGGGTCCGGATCGGCGACGGCGCCGTGGTCGGGGCCGGAGCCGTCGTCCTTCGCGACGTCGGCGCCCGCGAGGTGGTGGTCGGCAATCCGGCGCGAGTCGTCGGCACGAGGAGATGAAGGCCATGGATCCCCTGAAGGAGTTCGACGAGGAGAAGCGCACGGCGATCGCCGCACAAGGCCGGGACCAGGCGTTCCGAGAGTCGACCCGCGACTGGTTCCGCCGGAGCCTCAAACACCGTTATTCGTACGCCTTCACCTGGCTCGGCCTGCCGATCATCCAGTATCCGCAGGACATCGTCGCCATCCAGGAGCTGTTGTGGCGCGTTCGTCCGGAGGTCATCGTGGAGACGGGCATCGCCCGGGGCGGTTCGCTGCTGCTCTCGGCGTCCCTGCTCGAGCTCATCGGCGGTACCGGCCGCGTCGTTGGTGTCGACGTCGACATCCGGCCGCACAACCGTACCGTTATCGAGGCGCACCCGCTCATGAAGCGGATCTCGCTCATCGAGGGCTCGTCGATCGACCCGGCGGTGGCCGCCAAGGTGTCGGCCATCGTCGGTGAGCACCCGAAGGGGCCCGTCCTCGTCATCCTCGACTCGAACCATACGCATCGGCACGTCGCCGAGGAGCTGCGACTCTACTCACCTCTCGTGACCGCGGGCAGCTACCTCGTCGTCTTCGACACCGTCATCGAGGACTTGCCGGCCGAGATGTTCCCGGACAGGCCGTGGGGCCCGGGCGACAACCCGAGGACAGCCGTACGCGAGTTTCTCCGGCATAACGACCGCTTCGTCGTCGAATCCGAGATCGAGGACAAGCTGCTCATCACAGCTGCGCCCGGCGGCTACCTCCGATGCGTCAAGGAGTGAGGCCATGAAGCGAATCCCCGTGGCGGGCCCCTGGGTCACGGCAAAGGAGATCGAATACGTCACGGACGCGGCAACGACCAGCTGGGGCGAGAACGCGAACGTCTACGTCCACCGCTTCGAGCGGGCCTTTGCCGAGCGCGTCGGCGTCCGCCACGCGGTCTCCCTGCCCTCGTGCACGTCGGCCATCCACCTATCGCTCGCGGCGCTCGGCGTTGGACCAGGCGACGAGGTCGTCGTCCCCGATCTCACGTGGATCGCGTCGGTCGCACCGGTCACGTACGTCGGCGCGACGGCCGTGTTCGCCGACGTGGACGAGAAGACATGGTGCCTCTCGGCCAAGTCCTTCGAGAGCGTCATCACCCGTCGGACCAAGGCAGTCATTCCCGTCGACCTGTACGGCGGGATGCCGGACATGACCGCGATCCGTGCTGTCGCGGAACGACACGGGATCGCCATCGTCGAGGACGCTGCGGAGGCGGTCGGTTCGCGCTACCGCGGTCGCGCAGCTGGCTCTCTTGGCGACACGGGTGTCTTCAGCTTCCACGGGTCGAAGACGCTGACGACCGGCGAGGGCGGAATGCTCGTGACGGACCGGGACGACCTCTTCAAGCGGACCCTGGTCCTTCGCGATCATGGTCGTCAGCCGGGCGACACGTCGTTCGTGAACACCGAGGTCGCCTTCAAGTACAAGATGAGCGCCCTTCAGGCCGCGTTCGGCCTCGGTCAAGTCGAGCGACTCGACGAGCTCGTGACCCGGAAGCGTGCGATCTTCGAGTGGTACCGCGAGGACCTTCTCGGGACCGACGGGGTCACGCTGAACCATGAGCCGCCGGACGTCTTCAACTCGTACTGGATGGTCACGGTGATCTTGGACCCCGCGCGCGGCATCGACAAGACAGAGCTCATGGGGCGGATGTCCGAACGCGGCATCGACTGCCGCCCGATTTTCTCGCCTCTCAGCTCTCTGCCCGCCTTTGCCGCGCATCCATCGGCCCCCGCGGCGAGTGTGAGAAACAAGATCAGCTACGCGCTCGGACCCTACGGGGTGAACCTCCCTTCGGGCTTCAATCTCGATCGCGACACCGTCCGGTATGTGGCGGAGTCCCTGAGAGCTGCTCTCGCCGCACCTCGGGAAGGCGCTGAACGAGTCTCGACGGCCCTGGCACCCCGCGCTACTTAGCGGTGACGATGAACGCGCGGGACCACAGATGCATCTCGAGGACCGGGCAAAGACGCCAACGGGCGAAAGGCAATCCGATGGACACGGGAGCATGCTGGTGAACCAGGAAGGCGCACCGGCGCCGGAGGTCACAGTTGCGCCGCCCGGCGCGCTTCCCGGTGCATCCTCAGGCCGGATTGCTCACGGAGTCGGCGACGTGGAGCTCACAATCATCGAGCCATCGCGGGGTTGGGTCTCGCTGAAGCTGCGCGAGTTGTGGAAGTATCGTGAGCTTCTCTTCTTCCTGGCGTGGCGCGATGTGAAAGTCCGGTACCAGCAGACGTTCTTCGGCGTGGCGTGGGCCGTGGTACAGCCACTCTTCATGGTGCTGGTTTCCAGCCTCTTCTTCGGGAGGCTCGCCAAGATGCCGTCGGACGGGGTGCCGTATCCCGTCTTTTCGATGTGCGCGATCATCCCGTGGCAGCTCTTCCAGTACTCGCTGGGACAATCGTCGAACAGCGTCGTGGCGAGCCAGTCGCTCATCAAGAAGGTCTACTTTCCGCGCCTGGTCGTCCCTCTCGCCTCCGTCCTCGATGGTCTCGTGGATTTCGGAATCGCCTTGGTGCTCCTCGTCGCGCTCATGGCATTTTATGGGATCGCGCCAACGATCAATGTCGTCTTCCTCCCTCTCTTCGTCGCTTTTGCTACGATCGCCGCTCTGTCCGTGGGGATATGGCTCTCGGCGCTCAACGTGCAATTTCGTGACGTGCGGTACACCGTCCCGTTCCTGGCGCAGTTCTGGATGTTCGCGACACCTGTCTACTACTCGAGCAGCATCGTCCCGGAGAGGTGGCGCTGGGCCTATGGGCTCAATCCGATGGTCGGCGTGGTCGACGGATTTCGCTGGGCTCTGATCGGACGACAAACGTCGCTCGCCAGCTCCGCGTACATATCGGTCGGCGTCGTCGCCCTGCTTTTCGTCGGCGGCCTCGCCTACTTCCGCCGGATGGAAGCATCGTTCGCGGACGTCGTATGAGCGACACGGTCATCCTCGCGAGTTCCATCGGCAAACGCTACCGTATCGGCGCGCACGAACGGTACGGTTCGCTACGTGCCAGCCTCGCAAAGCTCCTCCGTGGCTCGGAGAAGGCCGCGGACGAAACCTTTTGGGCACTCGAAGACGTATCCTTCGAGGCGAAGCGCGGCGAGGTCATCGGCATCATCGGCCGCAATGGCGCAGGGAAGAGTACGTTGCTCAAGATTCTCTCCCGGATCACCGATCCGACGAAGGGGCGCGTAGAGATCCGTGGCCGGATCGGTTGCCTCCTCGAGGTCGGGACGGGCTTTCACCCCGAGCTCTCGGGGCGGGACAACGTCTTCCTGAACGGCACGATTCTCGGAATGCGGCGCGCCGAGATCAGGCGTCATTTCGACGAGATCGTCGCCTTCGCCGAAGTCGAGAAATTCATCGACACTCCTGTCAAGCATTACTCGAGCGGGATGTACCTGCGCTTGGCCTTCGCGGTGGCGGCCCACCTCCAACCGGAGATCCTCATCGTCGACGAAGTCCTCGCCGTCGGCGACGCCCGCTTCCAGAAAAAGTGCCTGGACAAGATGGAGGATGTTTCAAAACACGGCCGAACGGTCATCTTCGTCTCCCACAACATGCCTGCCGTGACGCGGATATGTCCGAGGGCTGACCTCCTCGACAACGGGAAGGTACTTGCCGACGGGCGTTCGCATGAAATCGTCGCCGCCTACCTGCGTGGCGGACTGGGGACGACGGCCGAACGGGTGTGGGCGGAGAAGATGCCGGGGGATGGCGTGGCGCGCCTCCGTGCCGTGCGCGTACTCGACAAGAGCGGTATGCCGCGCGATGCAATCGACATTCGCAAGCCTGTAGGCATCGAGCTCGAATATGAGGTCTTGGTTCCAGGTCACGTTCTCGTACCCGGCTTTCATTGCTATACGGAAGAGGGCGCATGTGCCTTCATCTCCGTGGATACAGGCGCCGAGGCGCAGAGCGCGCCCAAGCCGACAGGCATCTATCGAAGCGTCGGCTGGATGCCCGGCAATTTTCTTTCCGAAGGGACTTACATCATTCACGTCGCCCTCGCGACGATGGACCCCACCAATGTCAACTTCTACGAACGAGACGCGGTCGCCTTTCAGGTGATCGACAGCATGGACGGCGACTCGTCGCGAGGGAGGTATGCCGGGCCCATGCCGGGCGTAATACGTCCGATGCTTGAATGGACGACGGCGACAACGCCTCGTCTCATGAACGCGTCATGATCAACATGACCAAGCAGCTGGTGCGGGCCGTGGTCCCGGAGCAACTCCGCAGCCGCCTGTGGGTGCGCCTGGGTCGAATGCCGGCGCCCGTACCTCCTACGTACAACAGCGACTCTCTCGTCACTTACGGCAAGAGCGTCGAGTGGATGCACGACCCGAACTTCGTCGCGGCGTATCGCCAGGGGATGGACTCGGGGCACAAGATAGGGCGCCCCAAGAACAGCACCCATGACCTCCACATCGAGTGGCGTGTCCACATTTGCTGCTGGGCGGCGGCTCATGCGACTCACCTCGATGGGGACTTCGTCGAGTGCGGAGTGAACACCGGCATCATGTCGCTCGCCGTCTGTCGGTTCATCGATTTCAACGCCACTGGCAAGAATTTCTATCTTTTCGACACATACGCGGGGATTCCCGAGAGTCACATGCTGCCATCCGAAAAGGCCAACGGCATCCGGGCCAATGAAGCTTTTTACGAGGAATGCTACGACGTCGCCCGTCGGAACTTCGCACCGTTCCCGAAGGCGGCGCTCGTGCGCGGTTGCGTACCCGAGACGCTGACGAGCGTGCCCATCGATCGCGTCTGCTACCTGCAACTCGACATGAACGTCGCGCAGCCCGAGGTGGCCGCGGCGGAGTTCTTCTGGCCCAAACTCGTGACGGGCGCCATCGTCATCCTCGACGACTACGGGTGGCTCGGGCACACCGAACAACGACGCGCGATGGACGCGTTCGCTGCCCGACGCGGCGTCCGAATCGCGACCCTACCTACAGGTCAAGGGTTGATGCTCAAGCCGTGACGTCGCAGGGGTTGTCTCACGCGGCTTCGATCAGACCGACGAATTGGCGGGCCATGTCGTCCCAGCTTCGCGAGCGGAGCACGTCGGAGAAGGCGACGACGTCGGCGCGCATCCGCGGCGCGCTCGCTCGCCAGCGCTCGAGGGCGGCGGCGACCTGGGCGGCGCTCTCGACGTCGTAGAGGAGAAAGTCGCGCAGCGACGGAGGGTAGCGCTCGGCGACGCCCGCATTCGCGGCGACGAGGGCGGGTAGTCCGCGGCAGAGCGCTTCGTGCACGCCGAGGCCGTAGGGTTCGTAGCGGCTCGGGGCCACCACGGCGTCGCTCGCCGCGAGGATCGTCGGCACGTCGCGGCGAAAGCCGAGAAACGACACGCGGGAATCGATCCCGTCGCGCTCCGCCCGCTCGCGCCAGACCGACAACTCGGCCCCGGTGCCGATGACGACGAGATCCGCGTCCCACGAGGGCTTCGCACAAAGAGCCCGCCACGCGTCGTAGAGGACATCGAAACCCTTGCGCCGGTCGCCGAGCGCCCCGACGAACGCGACGCGCGGCTGATCGCCCCCCCATCCGAGGGCCCGCCGCGCCCCGGCGCGCTCCTCGGCGCCGACGAGCGCGAAGCTCGATGCATCGATGCCCAAATACACGGTGTGAGCGCGGTCTTCGGCGACACCGACGCGATCGATGACGTCCCGGCGAGTGCGTTCCGAGTTGGTGATGACGACCCTGGCAGTCCGCAGGGCAAGCCGCTCGGTCGTGACGGCGATGCGGTGGCGCGCGACGGGCGCGCGCCGCGCCCCGACAGCCTTGTGCGGCTCGAAGGCGGCGTGGACGTAGTGCACCCAGTTCACGGCTGGCACGATGCAGTTGCCTCCGTTCACCACGACCGCACCGCGGCGAGCGGCCATCGACAGCGCAATCGCGAAGCCGGCGCTGGCAAGGAGCGGCGCGCCAAGGGCATACCGATCGAGGGGTTTCGGTACCTTGTGGAACGTGACGTTGGGGTAGGCCGCAAGGTCGTCCGCCACCCGATGCGCGACCAGGTGCACCCGCGCTCCCGCCCTTGCGAGAAACTCGGCGAGCCCGAAGTTGGCCCGGTCCATTCCGCCCGTCCGGACGAAGTCGCCGCTGACGATCGCATACGAGCGCATCGAAGCCCCGTGAATGCCCGCTGCTATCACGCCCGCAACAGCGCGACCACGCGCTCGAGCGAGAAGCGCTCTTCGTAGAGACGGCGACCTCGCACCGCGACCGAGGCCGCATGCGCCGGGTCCTCGAGCAGGCGGGTAGCTGCGGCAGCAACGAGGTCCGGACGCGCCACGAGCTCGACCGCGCCGGACTCGCGCCAGATCGGCTCTGTCAGGTGGCCGTCGTTCGTCGCGACAGCGACCCCGAGGCCAAGGCCGGCCATCGCCGTCGTTCGCCGCGTGCTCACCCCGTCGGGGTAGGGCTGCACGAGGACGTCACAAGCGAGTAGATGGCCGGCGACTTCCGACGCATCGAGGGCCCCGGTCGCAAACACCCGCCCCCGTACGGCCGCGCCCATCTCGAGTTGTGGCGCGAACGCGTCGCCCCCGCGTCCGACGAGCAGCACCACGCGACGAGAATCCATTTCGAGGAGCTTCACCAGCGCCGGCGCGAGCAACGGCGCTGTCAGACTACCGTACGTTCCGAAGTGGCCGATGACCGGCACGCCTTCGTCGATCCCGAGACGTGCCCTGATCATGGCTCCGGCGCCTTCCGGTGGGCGCAGCGGGACGTTCGAGGGGACCGGTAGCCACGTCGCCCCCTTCCAACCAATCGCGAGCGACCGGAGGGTAGGTTCCCAGGAAGTCGTCGAAATGAAGACACGGTCCGCCCGTGCCAAAAGCAGAGCGGCCATCGCGTTCATGGCCACGGCCGCGGCGTTCCATTTCCAGCGGCGCAGCGCGGTCCAAGGCACCGCCACCTCGTGGAACAGGACGAAGATCTCGGTGTCCTGAACACTCGCGAGCCAGGCGCAGAAGGGGACGTTGACGCCCCGCAGACCGAAGGCGTGAGGAACATATTGCACGAGGATCCGGCGGGGGGAGCGCTCACGGCCAAGCGCACGCGACAGCGCGAGCAGGCCGCGTGGACCATATGCAAATGGGAGCGGATGTACGCGAACTCCCGGGTCCTCCCTGAGATCGCCGCCGACCGGGGGAGCCCAAACGTGCACCTCGTCGTTGACCGCGGCAAGCCCCATGGCCACGGAGCGCGTGTAATCGGAGACGCCGCCGGGCGCGGGGGGATATTCGCCCGTCAAGATGTGCCATGCGGGCCGCGCCATCGCGAGTCAGTACGTCACGAAAGAAGGCCAGGAGGCTACAGCGGGCGCCTGCCCGAGAGAAGTACGTTGTCGCTAAACCACCGGCCGCGCAATCCGACGCGTCCCGGCCAGTGCCGCGCGGTACCCGGTATCCGGCCGGAATCCGTGAAACGGATCTGGAGGCTCTCGAGCCCACACTCCTGCCCGATTCGCATGAGGTCGCGCTCCACGAGCGCCGTGATATGTGCCGGGTAGTCGACGTCCTGGAACGCCTGAAACTGATTCTTGACGACCAGGGTGAGCTTGCTGAGAAGGCTGAGCTGGTTCGGCGTCGTGACGAGAACGAGCCCCCCTGGACGGACGATTCGCACGAGCTCACGCATGACCATGCGCGGGTTTTCAAGGTGCTCGATGGTCTCGACGCAGGCGACGACATCCGCGCACGCCTCCTCCACGGGGTACGGGGCGCAGTTCAGATCGGCCTGGACGAACGACGCACCTTCAGGAAATCCGGGGTAGCGGACCACGTCACAGCCGACGTACGACGGCACGCGACCCCCGAGGACGCGCGAGAGCGTTCCCGTTCCGCACCCGACGTCGATCAGTGCCCTCGCACTCTGCGCTTGCTCGTCCAACACCGTGCAGACGAGGCGATGGATCGCGTCGGCGCTGCGTCCCTCCGACAGTGCGGCTCGTGCGGCAGGCTCCATCGGCGCGAGGATTACTCGCACGTGCAGTCTCTCGCAATGCACTTCCGGCTCGCGTCCGTGACGGAACAGCGGCCCCCAACTCGCGAAAATGTGCTAGCCCACACGCCGTGCTCAGTGGCGCCCAAGGCACGGCGACGGCAACCGCTGCGGTCACCGATCTCGCACAGCCATTTGCCGGCGTGATGCACGTGTTCACCGGGAACCGCTACGGCGGCATCGAACGCTACCTGGCGACGATGGCGAGCCACCCCGCGTTCGCCGGCCAGAGCTATGCGCTCTTCTCGCGCGGGCGCCTATTCGACGAACTGAAGGCCGCCGGTGCCGACGTGGTCGAGGTCGGCCCCTACCGCGCGCGCTACCCTTGGCAGGCCGTCGCGCTTCGCCGCAGGTTGCGTGCTGCGCTCGATGCGCGGCGCGTGCACAATGTCGTCACGCACATGTCGATCCCTCACGCCCTCGCCGCGCCGGTCGTCGGCGATCGAACGCTCGTGTACTTCGCGCACGAGGGCCATGTGGGGACACACTGGACGGAGCGGTGGGCGCGGCTCTCGCGCCGCCCCGACGTGATTCTCACCAACAGCAACTTCTCCGCGCAGCGGGTGGGCAGGGTCTTCCCCGGCGTCCAGCCAGCGGTTGTCTACTACCCCGTCGAGGTCGACACGACGGAGCGTCCTGGCGAGCGCGACGCGATCCGACGCGAGCTCGGAACGCGGAGCGAGCAGCGCGTGATCCTGACGACCGCGCGCTTCGTCCCTTACAAGGGTCACGCGACGTTGATCGAGGCGCTCGGCCTCCTGCGTTCGCGATCGGATTGGACCGCCTGGATTGCAGGCGGCGCTCAGGTCGCCGAGGAAGCGCGGTTCGAGGCGCAGGTTCGGGCGCGCGCAACGGCTCTCGGGCTCGACGACCGCATCCGGTGGCTCGGCGAGCGCCGCGACGTCCCCCGGCTTCTTCGGGCCGCCGATCTCCATTGTCAGCCGAACCTCACCGCCGAGCACTTCGGGATTTGCTTCGTAGAGGCGCTCTTCGCGGGCCTCCCCGTCGTCACGACTGCGGTCGGAGGCGCCCTGGAGATCCTGACGCCCGAGCTTGGCGAGTTGGTTCCGCCAGGCGACCCGACCTCCCTCGCGGACGCGCTCGTGCGCACCCTCTCCAACCCCGGGAAGATGCTATCGGCGCGCAAGCTCGGTCCGGCGCGGGCCCGCGAGCTGTGCGCTCCGGAGGCGTTCGCGCTGCGAGTCCGCCAAGCTTTCACCCACGCCCCCCGAGCTCACTGATGCCCCCGCGGCTCCTTCAAAAACTAGGACACTTCGCCACGCTCCACACCTGGGACGCCATGGTCCCCGACCGATGGCGGTGGCTCTCGCGTCATCTGCCCTACACGCGGGCGGGGGAGCGTCTGCTCGACGTGGGATGCGGCGTCGGCGCGTTCACCATCGGTGCGGCGCTCCAGGGCTACGACGCGCTCGGCCTCACCTGGGATGACGCGCAGCGCGAACGGGCGGCGAGCCGCGCGCAACACCTCGGCGCCACCGCGCGGTTCCGGGCCCTCGACGTGCGCGAGCTCGATGGCGCCGACGATCTCAAGAACCAGTTCGCGGTCGTGATCCTCTGCGAAGTGATCGAGCACGTCCTCGACGATCGGCGCCTGCTGCGCGCGGCGGTCGCTTGCTTGGAGCCTGGGGGGCGGCTCCTCCTCACCACGCCGAACTTGGAGTACCGCGCGGTCGTACCGGATCACGCAGGGCCGTTCGCCAAGGTCGAGAATGGAGAACACGTTCGGCGCGGCTACACGCGCTCCCATCTCGCCGAGCTTTGCGAGCAGGCGGGCGTGCTGGTCGAGGAGATGAGTTCGTGCAGCGGGCTGCTGAGCCAGAAGGCCACCTGGGTCACGTACACCGCTTCCAGGGTGAACCGCCACCTCGCGCGCGCGCTGACACTCCCGCTCCACCCGGTGGTGTCGATGCTGGACCGCCCCGTTTCGCGTTGGACGGATTGGCCGCCGTATTCGCTATGCGTCGAGGCGGTCAAGCCTCGGTTCGAGAAGCGAACCTGACGATCTGCGGCAAAGCTGCCGAGCCCTTACGAGCCCGTTGCTGATACGTTGGTTCGAAGCTGGTCTGCTGCAGCGAACACCGCAGCAGCGAGAAGCCAGAAATCGACCCCCATCGTCGATATGAAGGGGCAGGAGTTGAACGTGAGCGCGATGATACCGACCGTGTACCCGACCATGACGGTTGCCCACTTGTACACGTCGCGCCCGGGAGTGTCGTCGATACGAATCGCGAGCCGGAAGGCCGTGACGAAGGCCACCACCAGCGCGCCCGCGAAGGCAAGCACGAGAGGCACGCCTCCGTCCAGGATCCACCCGTTCCATTGAATCTCTGCCCAGATGGGTCGCGATGCGGAGTTGTATGGATCACCGAAGTAGGCGTAAATCATGCCCCAGCGGGCAAGGCCGGCGCCAAAAGGATATTGCGGCAGCATGTAGGTGACCCCGTACTGCAGCTGCACTCCCCGGTTATTGTAATAGACAGTACTTGCGTCATTTTCGGTCAAGGACGACAGTCGGCCCGTCACCGCTTCCCCTCCAACCGATACGGCGACGGCGAATGCCGCGATGCCCACGGCCACGACGGGGATACCGAGCCATAAGTACCGGGTCGCACGCCTCTGGTAAACGAACGGCAGACCGAGCGCGATGAGCGAGATGATCGTCATCACGAAAAGGGATCGCACCTGGCAGAGGTACAGCGTGAAGCTGGAGACGCCGATGCTCGCAAGAAACATCAGACGGAAGAGAGTCTTTGGGCGATCGAGCAGGAAGGCGATGGCAAAGACTATGGAAAGGGCAGCCCCCATGCCTGCGCCGCCGGGATAGTCCGTGAGCCCCATCGGGCGCGCGACGCGGGTACCGTCTGCGAGAAAGATATGCAGTGCATTGACTTGGACGTCGCTCAACGCGGTGGAGATGGCCGGCTCGAAGCGCCCCGGGTAGTAGATTTGCAGGGTGCCAAATAAGGCGCTGAGGGAATTGAAGAACCAATACACGAGGAAGAGCCGGCGCAACGTGGCCACGTCGAGACGGACCCGCGGGACCCAAAAGATCGGCGCAAGCACCGCCAACGCGAGGCCCGTCGACGCGAGACCTCCCCGCACGCTGTTCGTGTCCGGATGGAGGATCGACAGCGTCATAATCGCAATCACGACAAGCGCGTACGGGGCGGAGGGATGACTCTTCGGACCCCTGCGAGCAATGATGAGAAAACCGAGGCTCGAGAGAAACGCCGCCGACCGCACGAAGACGCGAAGAATCGAGAAGGTCGGAAACAGCAAGGCGACTTGACAGCCCAGCTCGATGAAGACGAACGCGAAGATGAACGAGGGCGAGCGGAGCTGCGTGATACGCCTCGCTACGGTCTTGAGGCGGGGGCGGTCGGCCCGCAGGCCCGTGACGATGGCCCGGCCTTGGCTCATGGCGATGCGGGGACCCGCGAGACACGGCGCGCGCCCGGGGCCGCCGCGGTCCTTGGCGCCGCTCCACCCGTCGCCTTGGCGTAGATCTCCAGGCTTCGCCTCGCCATGACCGTGGCGTCGAACTCGAGGCGCGCGCGCTCGATCGCGCCGGCGGAAAGCCGTGCGCGCAGTCCCGGCTCGTGGACGAGACGCCGAGACGCTGCCGCGAGCGCCGCGCTATCGCCGACCGGAACTGTCAAGCCCGTCTCGCCGTGGCGCGAGACCCAAGAGACCCCGGAGTGCGGGACGGCCGTGTTGATCACCGGACACCCGCTCGCCATCGCCTCGACCTGGACGAGCCCGTAGCCTTCGCTACGAGCGTTGCTCGGAAACCAGAGCGCGGTAGCAGCCCGGTACGCGGCCAGGAGCTCCTCGGGCTCGGCGTATCCGATCCAACGAATTCGATCCGCCACGTTCCGTTCGGCGGCCCTCGCGCGAAGCTCCCGCTCGAGCGGTCCAGTGCCGACGACGAGCAGACGACCGGGTACGTCCGCCAATGCATCGATCGCGGTCGCGAGACCCTTGTAGTAGACGAGGCGAGCTACGGCGAGCCATAGCGGTGCGCCCAACTCGGCCCGCAACTCGGCGGCCCGCGTGGTGGTGCCGGCTCCCGGCTCGAAGAACGGCACGAGGTCCAGCCCGAGAGGCAGCGCGCGGACCTTCGGTCCGAGGCGCCGCAGTACATTGGACCCACCGATGTAGGCTTCACTGTCCGATAGCACCATCGCCGCCCGGTCGTGCACCCGCCGTTCGACGGGCGCGAAGGCGCGGCCAAGGACCCGTTGCTTGATGACGTCGCTGTGGTGCGTGACGACGAGCGTGGCGAACGCTGGCATCGCCGCGAGGGCGAGGAGCATCGTGGGGTTCGGCGTGTGCACATGCACGACGTCGACCCCCTCGTCTCGCAACTTCCAGAGCGCGAGGGGCAGCGACGGGCAGACGTCGAGCCTCGAGACGGACGCGTGCCGACCGAGCCTCGTGACGCGGACGCCCTCGTCGGATTGCTCCACGGTCGGCGTTGAGCCGAGCCCCTTCCAGGTGACGTCTGCTCTGCTGGCGTTCTGATGGTTCACGCAGATGACGCGGACGTCGGCGCCCAGGCGCGCCTGGGCGCGGGCCAGCGTCTGGACGTGCGCCTCGATTCCCCCCGGGGCGGGCGGGTAGAACTTGCCCAGGTGACAGATTCGAAGCGTCATTGCATCCGGTGCCGCCCAAGGTTCGTTGCTTCGACCCGCCGCGGAATTCGAAGCCTCGGAGCGGGCCACTATACACCATCGAACGGCTTTCCGTGCCGCGCGACGCGGGGGCGGCCAGCGCCCGCTAGAGCGCCCAGACCATCCCGACGTTGGCGGCGAGCAACACCGTGAGCGACTGGTTCGAGTCGTACGGGAACTTGCTGTACTGAAAAAAGTTGGCGACGCCGGCGTCGAAGGAAACGTCGATCGCGGCTCCCGGCGTCAGCAGGTGGCGAAAGCCGAACCGCACGCGCGGCACGAACGCGCCCATCGAGAACCGTTGCCCCTGCCCGCCCGTCAGCGACACCGCGAGGTGCTCGTAGCCGAGGCCAGGCGCGACCAAGAACTGATTGCGATACTCGAGATCGAGCGGCAAGCGGGTCTCGTAACCGAGCTGCGACGACAGGCCGGAGATCGTGGCAGCATCCGCGTCGGTGAGGTTGAAGAGCTCGTAACCGGCCTCGATTAGGATCGCGCCGTGGGGCGAGGTTGCGTACCGGACCTGCGCTCCCACGGACTCCGCAGACACTGCGCTGCTGCCGTTGAGGGAGTTACCCGCGAGCCATCCGCGGACGGAGAGGAAGGGCGCGATCGACCACCCCTTGCCGGATCGGAGCGGGGTGCGAAGCGCGTCCTCGTCGGGCTCGGCGTAATCGAGCTTGTTCGAGGCGGTCGGCGACGACTCGGTCGGTGCCACAGCACCCGTCGCGCTCGGGACGCTGGTGTCGTCCGTCGCTCGCGGCGGACGCCCGGACGTCTCATCTTCGAGCTTCGCGAGGCGATCGCGGATGTCGTCGCCATCGGCCGCGTCCGGAGCCACCGTCAAGTAGGTGCGGTAGTCTTCGATCGCGGGGAACGGATGCCCGAGCTTCTCGTGGCAGAGACCCCGATCGCGGTAGAGCGTCGCGTCGTGCGACTGGGTGAGCGCGGCGTCGAACGCATCGAGCGCCCCGGGGCAATCGCCGTTCTTCATGCGCGCCCGCCCGAGCTCCGCAGCCTGCGACCCCGGCCCATCCCTGTGGAGGTTCAGGGGCTGGGCCTTGTACTTCGGCTTCGGCTTCGGCGCGTCCTGCGCCCCCGCGAGCGCCGCCGAGAGAAGGGCGGCGATCGCCGATGCGCCAGCCGCCAAGCCCATTCGCATGCTCGCAGCGTAGAGCATGCGCCCTGGACGGGCCGAATTTCAGGGGCACACGCTTCAGGGCTTGGCGTGCGCCATCTGCGGCTTGAGCCGCAGGGTCACGGGCGGTCCACCCGCGTCGGAGGCTGCGACGGGCGCCGCGGGCGCGACCCACGTGATGCGGCCGAACCGCGCCGACTTGTGAAAGTTGCCCTGTCCGAGGATCGGCGACCACGCCACGCCGCCGTTGTTCTTCATCGCGTAGAAGTTGACGCGCCACACGTCGCCCGGGTTGGGCGGGTGGTTCGCGGCCTTGGCGTAGGCGGCCCACGGGATCGCGACCTCTACGGCGTACCCGGTCACCTTGCCATCGGCGCCCTTTTGCACGTCGACGGCGCTCTTGAGCTTGGGGTCCCAGTCCTCGTGTCCGAACGGCCCGTTCGGGCCCCCGCTCGGCTGCTGGAGCGTGTCGAACTGCGACTTGAACACCTTGTTCTGCGGGCCGATCTGCAGCTCGTAGTAGTCCTTGTTGTCGCCGCTCGGGTCCGGATCCACCATCATCTCGACGGTGTCGTGCGTCCACAGCTTGGGCTGACCCCCGGCCGTGTAGTCGGTGGGTTGTGATTTGGCGTCCTTGAACCCCATGTACGGGTCGGCGTCTTGCACCGTCGCCAGCACGTACAGGTTCTTGTCGTCCCAGAGCAGCTTGGCCGATCCGTTGACCGGGAACGTGGCGTTGGGCTTACCGGTGCCCACGTCGACGAAAGGGCCGGTGCTCGCGGCAGCCCCCCATTCGGGCTCGTTGGCCTTGCCGTCGATCGTGATCTTGTCGTTCGCGGCGAGCTTGGTGATGGACAGCGCGGGGACCGCGATCGTCGCGTGGTCGTCTGCTTTGGGCGCGACCCCCGTGCGGATGTTGCCGACGATGGCGCTGTTGTCGCCGTCGTTCGGGCCGCTGATGATGCGAAGGCGCGCGTCGCCCTTCCAGATGCCGGTGTAGATGGTCACCTGGGCACCGGTCACCTCAGTGGGGACCTTGTACGTCTGCTCGTCGACGTAGATCTTCCCCTTCTCCCAGCGCTCGGGGCCGAGCGTCTGGTGGCTCCCATTGCGCTCTTCGCGAAGCGGGCCCACGTAGTCGAGGTTGCCCATCTTGCCACTGCCCTCGTCCTTGGTATGGGTGAAGAGCAGCCATCCGTCTTCCAGGGTGTCGTCGCAGCGCCAGTAGTACGTGATCTTCGTCTCGGTGCCAGGGCGCGCCGTCTCCGGGTCGAACTTGTACCCGATGAGGTGGACTTTGTTCTCGAAGTTGACGTCGAGCTTGTGCGGGATGTCCGCCGGCGGAGCGTCGAGCACGTAGGGCTTGAGCCGGTCCTTGTCCTCCGAGCTCAGACCCTTGCCGCCGACGCAGCCACCCAGCACCGCCAGCGCGGCAAGCGTTACCGTCACCCCAAACTTCCCCGTGGATCGAAGCATGGCGGGCCTTTTATCAAACAAGGCCACCCTAGGTCGAGTCTGGCCTGCGCCTAGCGTCGACCCTTCTTTCGCGCGTCTTTCTCCCGCTTCCGGGCCGCCTTTCGGGCGTTTTTCTCCGCTGTCGTGAGCGCGCGCATCTTGGTCATGCTCTCGCCCCCGCCGGGCGCGCCGCCGCCCATGCCGGGAAAGCCACCCATCCCAGGGAACCCCCCCATGCCCGGCATGCCGCCCATCCCGCCCATGCCGGGAAAGCCACCCATCCCAGGGAACCCCCCCATGCCCGGCATGCCGCCCATCCCCTGAGCCATCTGCTTTCGGAGCTGCTTGCCCATGGCCAACCCCTTCATTCCGGGCACGCGCCCCAGCATGCCGAGGTTTGCGCCCAGCCCGTCCATCATCTGCTTCATCATCAGGAACTTTTGGATCAGCTCCTCGACCTGCTTCGGGGGCTGGCCGGAGCCCTTGGCCACGCGCGCTACACGCGTGGGCTCGCGCACCAGGGCATAAGGATCCCGCCGCTCGAACTTGGTCAGCGACTGGATGATCGCCTCGACTCGCACGAGCTCTCGGTCGTCGATGTTGACGTCGGCCGGAAGCATGTCGCCCATGCCGGGCATCTTGGCGATGAGATCTTTCATCGATCCCATCTTCTGGATCATGCGGATCTGCTCGAGGAAGTCGTCGAGGGTGAACTGGCCCTCGAGCATCTTCATCGCCTTCTCGGCGGCGTCCTTCTCGTCGACCACCTCCTGAAAGTCCTTCATCAGGCCCACGACGTCGCCCATGCCAAGCACGCGGCTCGCCATGCCCTCGGCGCGGAACTCCTCGAATTTGTCGAGCGTCTCGCCAATGCCCACGTACCGTACGGGCGCGCCCGTCACTTCTTTGACGCTGAGGGCCGCGCCGCCGCGCGCGTCGCCGTCGAGCTTCGTCAAGACGACGCCCGTCAGACCGAGGCGATCGTGGAAGGCTTTGGAGGTCTTCACCGCGTCCTGGCCGATCATCGCGTCGATGACGAGCAGCACGTTGCCGGGGCGCTCCTCGTCCTTGATCGCACGCAGCTCCTCCATGAGAGCTTCGTCGATCGCGAGGCGGCCGGCGGTGTCGTAGATGACGACGTCGTGCTTGGCCCCACGCGCCTGCGCCAGCGCCTGACGGCAGATCTCGATCGGGGTCGCCCCCGCGACGTTGAACACGGGCACGCCGATCTGCTCGCCCAGGACCTTGAGCTGCTCGACCGCCGCGGGCCGCTGCATGTCTGCCGCGACGAGTAGCGGGCGATGATTTTGCTTCTTGAGAAGGCGCGCCAGTTTGGCAGAGGTCGTCGTCTTGCCCGAGCCCTGCAGGCCTACCATCATGATGCCCGTGGGCTCGCCCTTCGGCGCCATCACGAGCGCCGTGTCGTCGCCTGTCGACATGAACCCGACCAGCTCGTCGTGGCAGATCTTCACGAAGACCTCGCCCGCCGAGACCTTCATCGCTTGCCCGCCCTGGCCCTTCACCCGGACACGGACGACCTCGCCCAGCGCCTTCTCTTTCACGCGGGCGAGGAACGCCTTGATGACGCCGAGCTCGACGTCCGCTTCGAGGAGCGAGAGGCGCACTTCGCGCAATGCCGCCTCGACGTTGGGCTCCGTCAGCTCCGTCAGGCCCGCGAGGCGATTGCGCGCCGCCTTGAACCCCTTGGTGAGGGCGTCGAACATGCGCGGGGAACTAGCACGACGCGGGTTGCGAGACCGCTCTCCCGTGACTCATTGTTCCTTCGTTCTTCTTGACCTCCAATTGAAGCAGACCGATCGTAAGGGTGGCTGAGGTGGCCGTGACGATTTCCTTCGGGGAAGACGCCAAGAGGGCGACCAAGAGCCTGATCTCGACAACGTGCCTCGGCAGCGAGTTGCTCGATCGCTATCATCGCTCCAAACGCGTACGTCGCGCCCGCGCCTTCCTGGAAGCCGGGGGCGTATTTCCCGCGGATCACGAGGCGATTCTTCGGGACTTCGCCGTCGTCGCGCAAAATACGCAGCTCTCCATTGCCGGCATCGCCAACATCGAGGCCATCGCTCGGCACGTGGTGAGCAGCGGGCGTTCCGGCGCCTTCGTCGAGTGCGGGACCTGGCGAGGAGGAGCCCTGGGCTACTGGGCCCGGAGCTTCCTCCGCAACGGTGGGGCGCCTCACACGTCATCCATCTGGGGCTTCGATTCGTTCGAGGGCATGCCCCAGATGACCGAACAGGACGGCGAGTTTACAGCGCGCTGGCTCCACCAGCGGCCCCTGGCGGAGCTCCCGGGCGAGATGCTCCGGGGTCAATTGACGAAGACGGGGCTGAACGTGGCCCTGGAGCAAGACGTCTGGGACATGCTCGCGAGTTCCGGGTACCCACAGGACCGGGTTCATGTCGTGAAGGGGTGGTTCCAGAATTCGCTGCCTCCGAACGCCGACAAGATCGGGCCCATCGCCGTGCTGCGTCTCGACGGTGACTTCTACGAGTCGACGCGTGTCTGCCTGGAGCAGCTCTACGACCGCGTCGTCTCGGGAGGTGTCGTCATCCTCGACGATTACGGCGTCTTCCCCGGGTGCAAGCAAGCAACGGACGAGTTCTTCACCGCGCGCCGCATCTCCGCTCCCCTCCTCTACGTCGACGTGGCCGTCCGGTACTTTTTCAAGCCCTGACGCGCGCGGCCCGGGGCCGCTATCGGTACTTGAGGCTCAGTTCGGCCAGACGTGAATCGCAGATGGTCATCTTGACGCGACCCTGTCCGAGCAGCCGCGTGGCCGTGTCGAGCTGACCGGGCAGCGCCTCGGCCTCGGGATCGTCGATCGCGAGGCGCTTGGCCTCGATGTCGTCGAGGCGGCGCGCGACGCGGTCCTTGATGGCGAGTGCCTCGGCGGTTCGCGCAAGGGCTTCTGCGCACGATTGCTTGGCGGCGCATACGTCGTCGGCCGTGCACGCGAAGTCTTCGACCGTCTTTACCTCCTGCGGGCGAGAAGTGGCGTCCGCGCGACGGCATCGATCGACGGCCGCGGCGAGCGCGGTGGCCTCGCGCTTCGTCGAGCGGCCGCACCCGCCGAGGAGCGCGACGGTGAGGAGTGCGGCAGCTCCCGCGAACGCGCGCATGTCAGTGGTTCCGGTGCTTGACGGCATGATGCGTGTGCGGCGCAGTGTGGGCCTTGTATGGCGCCGACGACGCAGCGGCCTTGGCGACCGACGCGGACGGCGAAGGAGCCGCGGACGGTGCGGACGCGCTGGCCGATGGCGCCGACGCGGACGCACTTGCGGAAGGCTCGGTGTCCAGCGGAAACTCGCTCGGAAGCGGCGGCAGGGCGGCGCCGACGGACGCCGCGACGGACGACGCGGCCTTCAAGAGCGACGTCGTCGTCTTACCGCGAAACCACTGCCCGTAGATCGCGATGGCCGATGCCGCGCAGACAGCAGCCAGAAACATTGCGCGCAGGACGGGGTGGCCCTCCCGCGGCGCCCCCACGATCCGTCGCGCGGTCGTGCGCGTGCGGCCATCGGAGCCGCGGCCGAGCGACACTACGGGGAGGTCGTCGCCTCCCTTGCCGTCCGCGCCGGTGACGGTCGCTTCGATTCGTTCGAGCGACCCCCGCGCTCGTTCGGGCGCGAACCGCGCCGCGGCACGCGCCAGATCGACGAGGGACGCGCGCGTGGCCGGATCTTTGTCGAGCGCGCGCAGAATGGCGCGGTCGATCGCGTCGGGAACGTCGGACCGTCGCGTCGATGGGGGCATGGGGTCTTCGGACGCAATCATCGCGCAGACTTGCGGGAGCGTTTCGCCCCGGAATACGGGCGACCCCGTGAGGGCCTCGTAAAACACCGCCGCCAGCGACCACACGTCGGTCCGCCCGTCGACCTCCTTCGTGGACTTGAGCTGTTCGGGGGACATGTACGCGGGCGAGCCCATGATCGTCGCGGTCGACGTCAATGCCGGGTCGCCGGTGCCCTCGCCTGGGACGGTGAGCTTGGAGATCCCGAAGTCGAGCAGCTTCACCGCCGGGGAGCCGTCGGCTTTGCGCGTGACGAAGAGATTGGATGGCTTCAGGTCACGGTGCACGATCCCGGCCGCGTGCACCTGCGCCAGCCCCTCGCATGCTTGCAGGACGATCTCGCAGGCCTCTTCGAGGGACAGCGCCCCGCCGCGATCGATGAGCTGCCTCAGGTCGCTCCCCTCGAGGTGCTCCATCACGATGTACGGGACATGGCCCTGGACGCCGTCGAGCTTCCCGACGTCGTGCACGCGCGCAACGTGGTCGCTGCGGATCTTGGCCGCGACCTTGGCCTCGCGGAGGAAGCGCTCGACGGCGACGTCGCTGCGCGTGGCGTCGGGCAAAAGGAACTTGATCGCGACTTCTTGCTCGAGCTCCATGTGCGTCGCAGAGACGACGAGGCCCATCCCCCCTTCGCCCAGGGTCCGCTCGACCCGATACTTCCCCGCGATGATCGTCCCCGGGACGGGGTCGAAAGGCGCACCGGCGTTGGGGTTGCCCCCCCCTTCGCGCTTCGTTGCCGAGCTCACATGCCCGAGCTTACGCGGCGGTTCACGACTTTTCGACCGACTGCTCATCGCCCAACCCCTATACCCAACCGACCTCCCACCTTGAGTTCCAGGTGGGTCTAGCTCACAATGCGCGCGTCTTGACCGCTCGCCACATCCCGGCGCTCGATGGCGTCCGTGGCATCGCGATCCTTCTGGTGCTGGCGCACCACTTCGAGATCTCGACGGAGACGCACACAGGAGCCATCGGTAAGGTACTGGCAGCTTGCGAGTACGGATGGGCCGGAGTCCCCCTCTTCTTCGTACTGAGCGGCTACCTCATCACGCGCATCCTATGCTCGACGCGCGGAGAGACTGGCTACTACCGCAGGTTTTACGCGCGCCGGATCCTTCGAATTTTTCCACTTTATTACGGGACGCTGATCTTCACCATCCTCGTTCTCCCCCCCCTTCTGGGTGTGGCACCGCCCTCGGGGACACTGTGGCTCTGGATCTACGGATCGAATTTGCCGTACACGTTCCCGCAGCTGCACGGCGAGTCGGGAGGCGTCGCAAACTACTCCCATTTCTGGTCACTCGCTGTGGAGGAGCAGTTCTACTTCGTGTGGCCGCTGCTCGTCGCAAACCTCTCGGGCGCTTCACTCAAGCGAGTGGCTCTGGGATCCATCGCCGTGGCGCTCGCAAGCCGAGCTGCGCTCCAGGCCATCGAACCGAACGCGCTCGGAGCCGACTATTTCACGTTGTCGAACGTCGACGCCCTCGGCATCGGAGCCTACGTCGCGATTCGGGAGCACGAGAGCGGTCTCGCAGCCCTCCGCAAGGATGCTCGCATCGCACTCGTCCTCGGTGTCTCGCTTGTCCCAGTCATCGCGAGCTGGCGTTCGTGGCACGGGGGTGAACCGGATCACGTTCTCAAGAGGACGGCGTTCGCACTTGTGTTTGGCGCGTTCATCTACGGAGCCATCACTGCGAGGGGCGCGTTTCGTTGGGTGCTCTGCGCGCCATGGCTGCGGCGACTGGGCAAGTACAGCTACGCCATGTACGTGCTCCACTTTCTGCCGCCCTTCGTGCGCAATTCCGGCGCGGGGTGGGTCGCCCGCTACGTGCCCAATCGTGCATTGGCCGACGTCCTCTGGATGATCGGCGGCATCGCGCTCACCTACGCTGCCGGTTGGACGAGCTGGCAAGTCTTCGAGAAGCATTGGCTCACGCTGAAGAACCGTTTCTCCGCCGACGTCCAGCCGTTCACGCTCGAGCGGGCGCCGGAGTGATCGAGCGGCGGCCCGGCCGCCTCATTCGTCGCTGCCCAGACGCAATTTCGCGATGACGCCCAGGTCCTCGAGCGTCGATGTGTCACCCTTGGGCTCACCTCCGGCCGCGATCTCCTTCAGCAGACGCCGCATGATCTTGCCGCTGCGAGTCTTGGGCAGGGCGTCGGCAAAACGGATGGCGTCGGGCCGGGCGAACTTGCCGATCTCCTTGTCGATGTGCGCAGCCAGCGCGGTCTTGAGCTCGGCACCGGCCGCCTGCCCGACCTTGACCGTGACGAAGACGACGAGCGCCTGCCCCTTGAGGTCATCCGCACGGCCGACCGCTGCCGCCTCCGCGACGGCGGGGTGGCTCACGAGCGCGCTCTCAATCTCGGCGGTGCCGATGCGGTGGCCAGCGACGTTGAGCACGTCGTCAATCCGCCCGACGACCCAGAAATACCCGTCCTCGTCGCGACGCGCCCCGTCGCCGGTGAAGTACACGCCGGGGATCACGTCCCAGTAGGTCGTCAGGTAGCGCGTGTCGTCGCCCCAGAGCGTGCGCGCCATCGACGGCCACGGGCGCTTGATCACCAGCTTGCCGCCCTCGTTCGCGCCGCACGGGTCGCCCCGGTCCTTGACGACGGCGATGTCGACGCCGAAGAGCGGCAGACCTGTGCTCCCCGGCTTGCTGAAGACCGCGCCGGGCAGCGTCGTGAGCATGATGGCCCCCGTCTCGGTCTGCCACCACGTGTCGACGATGGGGCAACGGCCGCCGCCGATGACGCGGCCGTACCACGTCCACGCCTCGGGATTGATCGGCTCTCCCACGCTGCCGAGCAGACGAAGACTGGACAGATCGTGCTTCTTCGGCCACTCGTCACCCGCGCGGATGAACGCGCGAATCGCCGTGGGCGCCGTGTAGAGGATCGTCACCCCGTGCCGCTCGACGATGCTCCAGAAGCGGCCCCAGTCGGGGAAGTTCGGCGCGCCCTCGTACATCATGCATGTCGCGCCGCACGAGAGTGGGCCGTAGACGATGTAGCTGTGCCCCGTGACCCATCCCACGTCGGCGGTGCACCAGTAGACGTCCTCGTCGCGCAGGTCGAACACGTACTTGGAGGTCACATGGGTGCCGGCCAGATAGCCGGCGCTCGTATGCAGGACTCCCTTGGGTTTGCCCGTCGACCCCGACGTGTAAAGGATGAAGAGTGGGTGCTCCGCGTCGAAGGCTTGCGGCGACCGCGCGCGTCGACTGGCCTCGGAGCTCGCCGTCTTCGCCAGCCATTCGTCCCACCACTCGTCGCGCCCATCTCTCATCGCCGGCACCTCGGCTGAGGCGCCGATGCGGCGCAGGACCACGACGCGCTGGATCGTCGGCGTGTGCTCGAGGGCGGCATCGGCCATCGCCTTGAGCGGGACGACGTGGCCGCGGCGCCACGCGCCGTCTTGGGTGAGCAGCACCTTTGCGCCGCAGTCGTTGATGCGATCACGCAACGCGTCGGCGCTGAATCCGCCGAACACCACCGAATGCACCGCGCCGATGCGCGCGCACGCGAGCATCGCGACGACGGCCTCCGGCACCATGCTCATGTAGATGGCGACGCGGTCCCCGGGTGCGACGCCGAGATCCGCCAAAGCCGCCGCGGCGCGGACGACCTCCCGGTGCAGCTGCAGGTACGTCAGCGTCCGCACCTCGCCCGGCTCGCCCTCCCAGACGAGGGCCGCCTTCGTCCGGCGCGACGTCGTCAGGTGCCGATCGAGGCAGCTCTCGGACACGTTGAGCCTGGCCTCGACGAAGAACTTCGCCTTCGGCAGGTTCCACTCGGAGAACACCTTCCAGGGCTCGCGCCACACGAGGTCCGACGTCTGCTCTCGCCAGAACGCCTCCGGGTCCTCGAGCGACTGGCGATAGAGCGCCTCGTAGGCATGGTGCGCCGAGATGTGAGCGCGGGCCGAGAACTCCGCGCTCGGGTGAAAACGCCGATCCTCCTTCAGGCGGGACTCGATTCGGTCCGACATGGGGCGAGGCAAGACTAGACCAGTCCGGTCCGATGGGGCCGGGGTAGTGAGGGGTGCCCGAGGCCGGGAGTCTCCGACCTTTTTTTGCGGACCCTGCAAACGTTGCGAGTCCGCGCGTTGTCATGGCGTGGGGCGGTGCGCTGCCCCCCGAGACGCGCCGGCGCGCGATCTCGCGTGCCGCGGCTCGATTGGACCCGTCTTGAGGGCGCCGGACCCACGCCACTGGGTGAGCGACTGCGGCAAAGATGGGCGAGGCACGTGAATTGCTCGATCTCTCGAGTTTACGGTGTGGTGAGCGTCGGGCCTACACTCGCCGGAGGTACCGCGAAAAGCGCATGACCTGTCGCAACGGGATACTCGCAGCATGGGCCATCCTCGGAGCACTGCTCCTTGGGTGCGGCGGACCGGCCCGGCCCAAGGAGCTTGGGGCGTCGTCGTCGGTCCTGGACGCCGGAAGCAGCGCCAGTGGCTGCAGCTCCCCCAAC
>Ga0302325_10002529_pt1 | contig 44335 bp, 41 predicted proteins | sample Palsa_T0_2_FD_201948 | JGI IMG/M metagenome (GOLD analysis project Ga0302325, IMG submission 201948) | Peat permafrost microbial communities from Stordalen Mire near Abisko, Sweden - Palsa_T0_2 | ecosystem: Environmental > Terrestrial > Soil > Palsa > Peat permafrost | place: Sweden: Abisko... | reverse complement strand
GGCCAAGACGGCCGGGCGGAACTGCTGGCGGGCAAGCCCGGTGGCGACGACGACGCGGTCGGCGTAGACGGCATCGCCTTCCGCCGTCACCGCACGGAAACCGTCGCCGGCGGATTCCACCCGCTCGACAACGCGCCGGTCGATGTCGGGAACGGCGCAGCCCTGGAACCAGAGGCCGTAGTCGACGAAGGATTCGAGCCCGATCGGCTCGTTTCGCTGCAGGCCGTGCCGCGATATATAGGCATCGAGCGACAACGCTCCGTGGGGATCGGCGATATGCGTCGCGTTCCATGGCGAGCGCAGCCTCATGCCCTTCGGCATGTGGCGGCGCCAGAACGACATGGGATCGCCGAACACCCGCGTCGCGACGTTGTGCTCCTTGAGATGAGCCGCGACCGACAATCCAAATGGCCCGGCGCCGATCACGATCACTTCGCAGTCGTTGCTTCGGGCCGGCCCAACGCTCATCTCGATACCTCGACGTTTCGTGGCGGCGGTCGCGAGCCCCCACCGGGTCGAGTTTTATAGAATTGCCAAGGTGGACGGTTTATTACCGGCGGTTGCGGCGCGCTCTTGGCCCGGCGTTACCGTTAACGGCGGGTTACCGTTACCGCTTGATTTCGACGGAAGTGTCGAGCAGCGCCTTTTCGAGGCCGGTGATGAGGACCGCGATCTCGATTTGCCGCCGTCGGGCGACCGGTGAGATCACCGCAACACCGGCATTTCCGCGATCGCCTGGCCGTCCTTGCGCGGGTCGGAGGCGCCGTAATTGATGCCGGCGGCGTCGCGCATGACCGCCTGGCCGCCGCCGACGGCCTGGGAGAAGTCGCCGACCACCCGCAATTGGTGGCCGAGCTTGCCGAGGCCGGCGCGGACCGCGGCCGGCACGCGGGCCTCGATGTAGAGGTCGCAGCCGGCAAAGCTCGCCTTGGAAAAGCGGGGCGCTTCCATGGCCGCCTGGATGTTCATGCCGTGGTCGACGACGTTCGACACGAATTGCGCATGGGCCTGGGCCTGGTTGAATCCACCCATGATGCCGAAGGCGATGCGGACGTCGCCATGGGTCATCAGCGCCGGGATGATCGTATGCAGGGGCCGCTTGCGGCCGGCGAGCCGATTGGGATTGCCGGGCTCGAGGGTGAACAGCGCACCGCGGTTGTGCAGGACGAAGCCGCCGCCCTCGACGCCGATGCCGGAGCCGAACAGACTGTAGTTGCTCTGGATCAGCGACACCATGTTGCCGTCGCGATCGACGGTGGACAGATAGGTCGTGTCCGAACCGAGGTAGGGCGGGGTGCCCGGGCCGACCGCGCAATTGGCCTTGGCGGGATCGACCAGCTTGGCGCGCTCGCGGCCATATTCGGCCGAGATCATCCCCTTCACCGGCACCTTGGCGAAGCGGGGGTCGCCGACATAGCGGATCATGTCGGCATAGGCGAGTTTCTTGGCCTCGATCTCCAGGTGCAAGGCGGGCACCGAATTAGCGCCCCACTGCTTGAGCGGGGCGGTGCTCATGATGTTGAGCATCATCAGCGCTGCGATGCCCTGCTCGCTCGGCGGCATCTCGTAGACGGTCCAGCCGCGATAGTCCGTCGCGATCGGATCGACCCATTCCGGCGCGAACGCGGCGAGATCGTCCGCGGTCATGGTGCCGCCGAGCTTGCCCGAAGTGTCGAGGATGCGCTTGGCGATTTCGCCCTTGTAGAAGGCGTCGCTGCCGTCTTGCGCGATCGCTTCGAGGGAACCGGCCAGATCGGGGTTGCGGAAGATTTCCCCGACCTCGGGGACATGGCGGCCGGGCAGATAGATTCTCGCCGCCTCCGCATTGCGCAGGAGATAGTCGGCCTCGTCGCCCCAATCGTCGGCGAAGATCTCGCTCACGGGAAAGCCGGCCTTGGCATAGGCGATCGCGGGCGCGAGCACGTCGGCGAACCTCTTGTTGCCGAACCGTCGCAGCAGCGCATCCCAGCCGGCGACCGCACCGGGCACGGTGGCGGAATGGATTCCGCTGTAGGGCATATGGAGGACGTTCCTGGCGGCGAGGAATTCGGGGGTCAGCGCCTTGGGCGCCCAGCCCGAGGCGTTGAGGCCGTAGACCTTCTTCGACTTGGCGTCATAGACGATGGCAAACAGGTCGCCCCCGATGCCGTTCATCATCGGCGCCACCAGGCCCATGGCGGCATTGGCGGCGACGGCGGCGTCGATCGCATTGCCGCCGCTCTCCAGGATGGCGGTGCCGGCCCGCGCCGCGATCGGGTGCTCCGCCGCCACGATCCCGTATTGGGAGATCACCATGGAGCGGCCTTGGGTGCGGTTCTGCGCCATCCCGGCCGATGCCGCCGCGGCCATCAACGCGACAGCCAGCCCCAAACAGCGTGCGTGCATGTGAGTTTCCTTTTGAAGACGGGGAAAGGCCCAATTTCAGGGTGGCGGCGTTTTTTCTTGAAAACAACCCCATGCAAAGTAGCAACGCGTCGCAGCCTGGATTCCGGGTTCGCGCAAAGATGCGCGCCCCGGAATGACCGGGATGCCGGTCAACCGCCGATGGCACCTTGGGTGCCGACGTACAGCGAATAGAGCGAGTGGCTCGCCGCCATGAACAGGCGGTTGCGCTTGACCCCGCCGAAGCACAGGTTGGCGCTGCGCTCGGGCAGCGCGATCTTGCCGATCCGCTTGCCGTCCGGATTGAACACCACGACGCCGTCGAGCGCCGGCGCGGTGCCCCAGCCGCACCAGAGATTGCCGTCGACATCGCAGCGGAAGCCGTCGGGCGTCTCGTCGGCTTCGCAGGTCACGAAGGCGCGGCTGCTGGCGAGCTTGGTGCCGTCGTCGACCACGTCATAGACGCGGATCAGGCGCGGGATCGCGCTGAAGTCGACGATGTACATTTTTTTCTCGTCGGGCGTGAAGCACAGCCCGTTCGGCCTGATGTCGCCGACCGCGATGGTCGCGCGCCCGGTGCGGGGATCGAGGCGGTAGACGTTGGTCGGCAATTCCTGGGGGGCGAAGTGGCCCTCGTAATTGCCGGCGATGCCGGGGGTCGGATCGGAGAACCAGATCGAGCCGTCGGACTTGACGACGACGTCGTTGGGCGAATTGAGCGGCTTGCCGTCGAACTTGTCGATCAGGACGGTGACGGTGCCGTCATATTCGGTGCGGGTCACGCGCCGCGCATCGTGCTCGCAGGTGACCAGCCGGCCTTGGCGGTCGCGGGTGTTGCCGTTGGAATAGTTCGAGGGGCTGCGGAACACGCTGGTGCGGCCGGTCGTCTCGTCCCAGCGCATCATGCGGTTGTTGGGGATGTCGCTCCAGATGACGCAGCGGGCGTCGCCGAACCACGCCGGCCCTTCGCTCCAGCGCATGCCGGTGGCGAGCCGCTCGATGCCCGCATTGAAAACGCGATATTTGAGAAAGCTCGGATCGAGCGCGGTGATGGCGGGATCGGGATAACGCTCGCTCGGCTCCCAGCCGCCGAACACTGGACTGGTCGCGAGGGCGACCGCGGCGACGGCTCCGCCGGCGAGCAGATTGCGTCGTGTCGTCTCCATGGCGTTTCCCCTGTTGTCACGGCCTTGGGCGGCCGTGCTTGGGGCAACTTATAGCAGGGGGCACCGGCCGCGATCCATCGGCTTCGACGCCGATTTCGCTCGGTCATTCCGGGGCGCGCGTCTCGCGCGAACCCGGAATCCAGGCTGTGGCGTGGGCCACGGGGCCGTCTGGATTCCGGGTTCGCGCTACGCGCGCCCCGGAATGACTGCGGAGATGTTTTGCTCCATGAACTGGACCTGTTCTGCCCGAACCCCGGTCAGAACAGCCTGTCGAACCGGAACGAATAGCCGAGGCCGAAGATGTAGGACGGTGCGTTGTCGTTGAGGCCGACCGTGACGTGGAAATCGATCTGCTGGGTGTCGGTGATGCGATAACCGCCGCCGGAATTGATGAGATGGCTCGGGCCGCCATGGGTGTGATAGTCGCCGACATATTCGACGAACAGGAAGGCCCGCTTACCGATCTCGCGGTCGATCACGAAGGTCGTCTCGGTCGTGAGCTTGTTGACGGGGTCGGCGGGCATGACGAAATTCGTCAGCATGCCGGCGAGCCCCCAGCCGCTGCCCAAGTCCCACGACCACGGAAACTGCAGGTAGGGCTGCACGCCCGGACCCGCGATCGCCTTGGTGCCGGTCGGCAGACCGGCGCCGAACGTGGCGGAGAGGTCGACTTTCCCGGGCAACGGGCTGATCTGCCATTTGATCGCGGGGGTGACGTTGGTGAAGCCCGAGTCGGTCCGCCCGGACAGGGCGTCGAAATAGGTGGGAACGTCGACCAGCACTTCGAGGCATGGTGCGATGCCGAAACGCAGCCTGGAATTGGTGCCGTCGAGGGCCTGGCCGCCGTCCCGTCCGCTGATATTGATGCCGTTCTCCTGCTGGAAGCTGCCCTGCGGCACCACCAGGCTGGAATTGGTGGTATCGGGCCGGTCAGTGGCGATCTCGCTGCCCGGCTGCGGGCATGTGTCGGCGGCCGCCGCGGCAACGACGCCGGCGGGGAGAGCCAGAAGGCCGAGAAGAGCTGACGGGATGAGCCGCATTCGTCGGGGATATCGTCCCAAGGCACGAGGCGCGCACAGGGTGACGCCGATCCCCGGGCCGCATGCGAGTTAATCATGAGGCCGCCGCTGCGCCAAGCCGTGCGCGGCGTTTGTCACGGGGTGACGACGACCTTGCCCTTCATGTGGGGATGCAGGCCGCAGAAATATTCGAAAGTGCCGGCGGTGGTGAAGGTGAAGGCGTATTTGTCTTCGGTGTCGAGGGCGGGGGAGTGGAACTTGCCCCCCGTCTCGACGATCGAGTGCGGGATGTCGTCGTCGTTCTCCCATACGATCTTGGTCCCGACCGGGACCGTGATGACATCCGGCCCGAACGTGAAATTGTCGATGGTGATGCGGCTTTCGGCCGGTGGCGCGGCAAGGGCGTAGGCGGCGCAGCACACCGCCACGCCCGCCGCGAATGCGCGGAGGCTTTGTGTCAGCAGGGACATGGGACGACCTTCTCGGTTCGGCAGTGAACGGACCGCCCCGGCGGCGATCGCCGAGGGCCTCCTCCCGGGTGGCGGGAGGAGGTCGCAGAATTCCTGAAATCTCGGTCAGGCCTTGGCGAGTTCGCTGTCGGTAATGGCGAGCGGCTGGGTGCCCCGCTTCACCATGACCTGGGTGATGCCGAGCACGCTGCGCAGCCTGTCCTCGGGGACTTTCATCGGGCCGGGCGACGGCGCGGTGCCGGGCGCCGGCTGCGGGAAGGCGGTCGAGCGTGCGGTGTGGAACGTCACGGCGCCTTCCACCTTCTGCATGATCTGGTGGATGTGGCCGTTGAGAACGGTCACCGAGCCGAAGCGCTTGACGAGGTCCAGCGCGCGGCCGGCATCGTCGGTGCCCCAGCCCCATCCGGCATCGACGGTCCACAGCGGGATGTGGGCGAACAGCACGACGGGGGTGGAAGCCGTCTTGCCCTTCAGGTCGTCGGCGAGCCAGGCGAGTTGCTCCTCGCCCAGCGCCCCCATGCCGCCGGACTTGAGATCGGCGACATTGACGAGGCCGACGAAATGCACGCCGTTCTGGTCGAAGGAATACCAGCCGGTGCCCTTGGCCTGGGTCCGCTTGCCGTAGCGTTCGAGATAGGCCTTGCCGCGCGCCTCGTCGACGATGTCGTGTTCGCCGGGGACGTAATAGGCGTCGAGCTTCGCCTTGGCGATCGCCTGGTCGGCATTGTCGAATTCCTCCGGCCTGGAGAGGTGGGTGATGTCGCCGGTGTGGATCATGAAGGCGGGCTTGTTCGGCAGCGCGCCGATCTTGGCGATCGCCTCGTCGAGCGTCCCCAGCGGGTTCGGATTGGCCGGCTGCTTGAAGCCGATGTGGCTGTCCGAGATCTGGAGGAAGCTGAATCCGTTGGCGGCCTGGGCCTTCGCCTCGGAAATCCCGAGCAACGCCGAAGAACGCGGGATTCCGCCCGCCACCGTCCACAGCACGCCCGTTCCCGCCCAGATCATGCACTCCAGCGCGCCGCGCCGGTCGATGCCGTCCTCGTCATTCTGCGCCATCTGTTTCTCCTTCTGTCGTTTGGGGCCGAATGAGGAAGAGACGGGGGGATGCGGTGGTTTATTCCCGGGCGATTCGGGAAAAGTTTCGGGCTGGCAATCGCAAGTCTAGGCGATACCGGGAAGCGCCGGTCGATTTGGTTATCTCAGTATGATAACAAATATGTCGTGACTGAGCCGAGCGACCCTACTCGATGTGCTCCTCGACCTCGATGGACAGGTGCTCATCGACGATCCTAGCGGCCGCCATTGGGCCAAGTTCGTGGTAACGCGTGTGCCTGTATCGCCTGAGAAGCCCCACGGCCTGGATTATTCGCTGACGTTGCACGGGCCGGATGGCGAGCGTCTGGTCGGCTTCGACAATGCCCATCCGACGGAAAAGCAGAAACGCGGCAATCCACAGGACCATCGCAACCGGTTACGACGACCAAAACCTATAACTATAGGGACGCGGCAAACCCTGCTCGACGATTTCTGGAACACGGTCGATTCGGTATTGCGCGGGAGAGGAGTGATTCCATGACGACACTGAAAGTGGGCATCGCCAGCTACGAGGATATGAAGGCTCGCACCATGGCGGTGGCACGCGGGCAACGGCGCATCGCGGCAGACGAGCCGAAGGTCTGGTTCACTTCTACGGAGTCCTTCGCCAAGGTGCTGTCGGCGGGCAACCGCGATCTGTTGCGGATCATCGCCGAGCAAGCGCCGGGTTCGCTCGACGAACTGGCGCGGGTCACCGGCCGGGCCAAATCGAACCTGTCGCGGACATTGAAGACGATGGCGGGTTATGGACTCGTGCACCTGGAACGCGGCGAGCGAGGCCGGATCACTCCGAGGGTGGTTCACGATCGGGTCGAACTTGATCTGCCGCTCACCGGGTCGTGAAAGCCGGCTGAGGCGCTATTTGCCCAACGTCGCGATATAAGCGGCGAGATCGCCCGCTTCATTGCGCGTCAGCGACATGTTCGGCATTTTCGGGTGTGGGTCGAGCAGGAACATCGCGACCTGGCCCGCATCGAATCCCGGCCTTCTGGCGATCGACGCGAAGGGCGGCGCCTCGCCGGTGGTTCCGCGCTGATCGGCGGCGACGACATGACAGGGCTCGCACCAGCGGCGCGCGATTTGCCCGCCATTATAGGCGTCGGCCGCCCACGCCGCATTCGCCGTTACGGCTCCGGCGAGCATCGTGCAAATCCCTGAAAGCTTCAAACGGCGTTCCTGCCGCATGTTCGACCTCCCACCGCCTGCTCCCGGTCGGAAAGCTTGCTGATGCCGTGCGTGAATGCGTCGCGCCGAGGCGCCGGGCCGGTCAGTACCAGCCCGACATGTTCGACGGGATGATCAGGTTGTCGTTCACCACGCGTACGCCCGCGGTGCTTTCGACCAGAACACGGACCGCCTTCTTCTCGGTCTGGGAATCGACGATCCCCCAGACATCGACGGTTCCGTCGTGAACGATGAGGTTCAGCAATGACGGCTTGGTCCACTGTTCGTTTGCCAGCTTGGAAGTCAGCTTGGCGCGGATGCTGGCATCATCGATCATGCCCGGCGGTATGTTCTTGAGGCTTGCCAAGGCCTGCAGCAGATTGGCTCGGCTGACGATCCCGACGACCTTGCCGTCCTTGACGATCGGAACCCGCTTGATGCCGTGCTTTTCCAGTAGATCGGCAACGTCGCAGACCGGCGTATCCGGCGCCGCCGTGACGACGCTCCGAGTCATGACATCCACGACCTTGCGCGAGTGCGACTTGATATATTCGGAGGCCATCTCCTCCTTCGATGCGATCAGGCTGAGCCACCATGAGTAATGGCGCCGCGTTCCCGCCTCGGGACGCCGCATCAGGTCGCCTTCGCTGACGATGCCCACGAGCTCGCCCTGCGGCCCCGTCACGGGAACACCGCTGATCCTGTTCCGCAGCAGCACGTCGGCGACTTCCTGCACGGAAGCGTCCGATCCGACTGAAATGACCTTCGAAACCATGACATCGGCGGCTTTCATGATCGACACTCCATTTTGCGATCCTCATTTAGGCTCGCTTGCGGCGGCGTGCTTTGAGTTGGATCAAGGCCCGCTGCCCGACAATCCGGTGATTAAGGTCGGCAAGGCTTCGCCGCGTGATCGGGTTCCGGCGACATGGAGGACTACCGATGAAATCAGTACTCGCTGGGATGACACTCTTCGTGCTCGCAAGCGCCTCTTGCGGCGCTTATGCCCAGGGCGCCGGCGACCCGGCGAAGGGCCACCAGTTCGTGCAGCAGATATGCTCGGAATGTCACAGCGTCGAAAAAGGGCAGCGCCCATCGCCGAACGGCTTGGCCCCGAACTTCGAGACCGTCGCGAAAACGCCGGGAATGACGGCGATCGCCCTGACCGCGACGCTGCGTACCCCACACCGGACCATGCCGAACGTCATCATCGCCGACGACGATCTCAGAAACGTCGTGGCCTACGTCTTGAGCCTTCAATAGAGTCCGGGTCCGGGCGCGGACGTGCGGTCCGGCATTGCCCGAGTCGGCTCCGGCACGGTGCCGCGGGCCGGGAGCCCCGATTTTTCCAGCATGGAACACATGATTCCAGTACCGATCCTCGACAGCACGGTGACGGCCGATCGGCTCGACCTCGCCGCGGGCGGATCGTGGACGGCGGCGCATGCGGATGTGCTCGAACGCCTGATCGATGCGGCCGCGCCGCGGGTCGCCGACGCTCAGCGCATCTCGCTCGACATGGCGGGCGTGGAGGGCCTCGATACGATCGGCGCGTGGTTGCTGGAGCGCCTGATCCGCCGGTCGAATCACGACGGTAAGCAGGCACAGTTCACGGGGCTGTCACCGCGTTACCGCGGCCTGATGGAAGAAATGCACGCCGTCAATCTGCAGCCGCGGGCGACCCCGAGGGCTGCGAACAGGTTATTGGCCGCTCTCGACGGCGTCGGCCGCGCCGCAGCCGGATTGATGTCGGATGTCCTGACATTTCTTGCGATGTTCGGGGATATCAGTCTCGCCCTGGGCCGCGTCATCCTGCACCCGCGCCGCTTTCGGCTCACCTCGACTGTCTACCAGCTCTACCGCGTCGGCTGGCGAGCGGTGCCGATCATGGTCCTGATCACCTTCCTGATCGGCGGCATCATCGCGCAGCAGGGGATATTCCACTTCCGCAAGTTCGGCGCGGACGCCTATGTGGTCGACATGGTGGGGATCCTGGTTCTGCGCGAGATCGGCGTGCTCCTGGTTTCGATCATGATCGCCGGCCGCTCCGGCAGCTCCTACACGGCCGAGCTAGGCGCCATGAAGATGCGCGAGGAGATCGATGCGCTGCGCACCATGGGCTTCGACCCCGTCGAAGTGCTCATCTTGCCGCGGATCGTCGCCCTCGTCTGCGCGCTGCCGATCCTGACCTTCCTCGGCTCGATGGCGGCCCTCTATGGCGGCGGGCTGGTGGCCTGGCTCTACGGCGGCATGAGCCCGGCCGTGTTCATCGCTCGTCTCAAGGAAGCGATCTCGGTGATGCATTTCGAGGTCGGCATGATCAAGGCGCCGTTCATGGCGTTGGCGATCGGCGTGGTCGCATGCAGCGAAGGGCTCAACGTGCGGGGCAGCGCCGAGTCGCTGGGAACCCAGACGACGACGTCGGTGGTAAAATCGATCTTCCTCGTCATCGTGCTCGACGGCCTGTTCGCCGTCTTCTTCGCGTCGATCGGAATGTGACGGGGATGGATGCAACAGTCGACCAAGTGGTGATAAGGGCCCGCGACCTCACGGTCGGTTTCGGCGAGCAGACCGTGCTCGACCATCTCTGCTTCGACCTCAAGCGCGGCGAAATCCTCGGCGTCGTCGGTGCATCCGGCAGCGGCAAATCGGTGCTGCTGCGAACCGTCATCGGTCTCGTTCCCAAACGCGCCGGCAGTGTCGCGTTCTTCGCGAACGGCCTCGACGGCCCGACGGCTCAGGACGTGCACGCGATGTCGCGGCATTGGGGTGTCCTGTTCCAGCAGGGCGCGCTGTTTTCCTCGCTTACGGTTCGCCAGAACATCCAGTTTCCGCTGCGAGAATATCTGAGCCTGTCCGATAGATTGCTGGACGAGATGGCGACGGCCAAGCTCGAGATGGTCGGATTGAGCGACCGTGACGGCGACAAGTTCCCATCCGAGATCTCCGGCGGGATGACGAAACGGGCCGCGCTCGCCCGCGCCCTCGCGCTCGATCCCGAGGTCGTGTTTCTCGACGAGCCGACATCGGGGCTCGACCCCATTTCGGCCGGCGATTTCGACGCGCTGATCCTCACCCTGCAGCAGACCCTCGGCCTCACGGTCTTCATGGTCACCCACGATCTCGACAGCCTGCATACCGTGTGCGACCGCGTCGCGGTCCTGGCCGAGGGCAAGGTCGTCGCGGAGGGGCCGATCCCCGTGATGCTCGCCTGCGAGCATCCGTGGGTGAAGTCCTACTTCCGCGGCCGACGCTCACGCGTAGCGCAACCCGCGCCCAACTGACGGAAAAGCGATGGAAACCCGCGCACCCTTTGCACTCATCGGCCTGTTCGTGCTGGCGGCCGTCGGCGCCGTTTTCGGCTTCGTATACTGGCTGCACAACACCGGCGGCCTCGGCGAGCGGACCGTCTACCGCATTCGTTTCGAGAACAATGTTGCGGGGCTGCTGACCGGCGCCGCGGTTCTCTTCAACGGCATTCGCGTGGGCGAGGTCACCGAGCTCCAGCTCAGTCCCGACAATCCGCGCGAGGTAACGGCGGCCGTCGCGGTGGTGGCGGGCACGCCGGTGCGGGCGGATACCCGTGCCGGGCTGGAGTTCCAGGGCCTGACGGGGGTCCCGGTGATCTCGCTCTTGGGGGGCGACGCGGCGGCGGCGCCGCTCCTCTCGTCGAAGACGCAGCCCGCGGTGCTCGTCGCCGATCCCGCCGCCGGCCAAAGCATGACCGAGGCGGCGCGCCAGGCGCTGCGCAAGCTCGACGCCCTGCTGGCGGACAATTCCGATTCCCTGCACAGCGCGATCGCCAACCTCGATACGTTCAGTGCCGCGCTCGCGCGTAACTCCGATCGCGTCGACGGCATCCTCACGGGCCTGGAGCACATGTCCGGCGGCGGCGCTGCGAAGGCCACGCCGGTCTCATACGGCCTCACCGCCCCCGGCACGTTCCCGCCGCCGCTCAAGGCGGCCAAGACCCAGCTCGTGATCCCCGAGCCGACTGCTTTGGTTACGCTCGACACCCAAAGGATCGTCGTCGATCCCACCACCGGCGAAGCTGCGGAAAATGCGCAATGGAGCGACACCATTCCAAGGCTGATCCAGGAAAAAATCATCGAAAGCTTCGAAAAGTCGAACTATGTCGGCGCCGTTGCCCGGCCGATGGAAGGCCTTGCTGCGGACTTTCAGCTTCTGATCGATCTTCGCAGCTTCCAGATCACGAGCGCGCCGGCCGGACCGACGGCTCACGTCGCATTCGCCGCCAAGGTGCTGGGCGAATCCGGACGGATCATCGGTTCGCGGACATTCGGCGCCGTGGTTCCGGCAAAGGACGTGAGCGCGGCGGGCGCCGCCGCCGCGCTCGACGAAGCGTTCGGAAAAGCCGTTACCGGCCTCGTGACGTGGACATCCGGCATTATCTGACGAGTGCGCGGAAGTATCCGTTTACCGGCTGCGCCGCCTAACGTTCCTGAATGGACTTCAGGTAGGCGATGATGGCGCCGACCTCGGTGCTCTCGAACGTGAATTCGGGCATGTCCGGATGGCCGGAGATGATGCCCTCGCCCAGGGCCTCTTCGAGCGCCTCGATCGGATAGCGTTGCCCGAGGGTGCGGAACGCCGGCGCTTGCGGGTGCGTGCTCTCGCCGGTGCGGGCGGTCGCGTGGCAACGAGAGCAATCCCTGGTGACGAGAGCCTCGCCGCGCTTGAGCGCGGCCGCGTCCTGCGCGGCTGCAGCCGATGCCGAGAAAACGAGAACCAGTCCGAGCGACATCGCCTTCACCAGCACCTCCCCGGAATCCCCGACACCTCGACGATGATAGCGGGCAGACATGGGCAAATTATGATTTGAATCCGTCCGCCCCACGTCCGGCACCCTCGATGTTGCGCTCCCGCGCCCTACCAGCGCAAGTCGGCTCTCCCTCGGGCCGAACGGCGGCATCGACCCCACCCCGCCGCGGGTCGGAACTCGGCGACACTCCCTGGCCGCGGACTGCACTGCCGGGCCATACCGCGCGCATCGTTTCGATGCGCTCGGCGATGCCGGTCTTTGCTGCAGGCCAATAGCGTAGAAATGCCATCAAGGTACGGTATCCCACTCTCGATATCGGCTGATGGATACACCTCGCGTCCGACGATGAAAATTCAGATAACGTCCGTAAGGGGATTTACGGAGCGTCACCGGCGGCGGCGCCAAGGTTAACCCAACCTCGCCAGAAATCCTCGGCCGCTCATTGCCGCGCTGCGAATTGCCCGAAGGCCGCGCGAATGCCCTGGAACAGCGTGTCGCTCAACAGTGGCTTTTCGATCAGGGGCACGCCCGCCAGGGCCGCGCGGTTGCGCACCGCGGGATTTGGATGGGTGGTCATCAGGATGGCCGGCAGATCGATGTTCCGCTTTCGCAGCTCGCAGAGCAGGTCCAGGCCGTTCATCTCCGGCAGCTTATAATCGACGACGAGGCATCCGCTATCGGGGATGTCGACCTCGCACAGCAGCTCGGCACCGGTGGAATAGGCCCGGACGGCAAAGCCTTCCACCTCCAATGCGAACTTCAGCGAATTTCGCACCGCGGGGTCGTCATCGATGATCAGGATCGTTGCCTGCGTCAATTCGCAATGCCTTCTAATCACGGTTCCAGGCTGCGCCAGCGCCATTGGGCCGCAAGTGGGCCGGATGCGCCTTGACCCAGGTCAAAGCGAGATGGGAGCCGGTATCGACGCACCCGCAGACGCCGCCGTCGGGCTTTTGAGTCGGACGTCGGGTTCAACGATCGGGCGCCGATTTCATCGCGCCGGCGGCCAGTGCCATGCGCACCAGCTCCGACAGGCTTCCCGCCTTCATCTTCGTCATGACGTTGGCGCGATATATCTCGACCGTCCGCGGGCTGATCTCGAGATCGAATGCGATGATCTTGTTGGGATGGCCGGCAATGAGCCCATCGAGGACTTCGCGCTCGCGATGGGTCAGCGTGGCGATCCGGGCGCGGATCTCGGCGCGCTCGGTCTCGAGCGCGGCGCTCGCCTCCGAGCGGTCGAGCGCCGATCGCACCGATGCCAGCAGAACCTCGTCGTCGAACGGCTTTTCGAGGAAATCGGCTGCGCCGAACTTCATGGCCTCGACCGCGAGCGGGACGTCGCCGTGCCCGGTGATGACGATGACGGGCAGTTGAACCCGCATCTCCTTGAGGCGCCGCAGCAAATCGATTCCGCTGATGCCCGGCATCCGCACGTCGGTGATGATGCAGCCGGAACGGATGGCCGGCAGCGCATCGAGGAACGCCGCGGCGGAATCATAGGTTCTCACCGTGAGCCGCGCGCTGCGGAGCAGGAATTCGATGGAATCGCGGACCGCTGCATCATCGTCGATCACGTGGGCATCTGTGTCAGCGGTCATCGCGGAGATCCTCTTGGCTCACGGCGCGAACGGTAAATCGAAAGGTGGTGCCCCCCTGCGGATTGGGTTCGACGGATATCAGGCCGCCATGGGATTCCACGATCGTGCGCGAGATCGACAATCCCACCCCCAGTCCATGGGGCTTCGACGTGATGAACGGCTGAAAAAGCTGCGACGCGATATCCGGCGAAATGCCGCCGCCGGTGTCGGAAACCTTGACGGCGGCCATCCCGTCACGGTCGCGCTCGGTGGCGATAGTCAATTCACGGCGATCCGAATGCTCCATCGATTCGATCGCGTTGCGCACGAGGTTCAGCACCACCTGCTGGATCTGCACCTTGTCGACCAGGACCAGATCGAGCGCGGGATCGAACAGGTAGGTGACCCGCACGCCGCGGTCCCGGGTGCCGACCAGGGCGAGCGCGCTTGCTTCCTCCAGCAGCTTGTTGAGACTTTCGATCCGGCGTTCGGTCTCGCCGCGGGCGACGAAGTCGCGCAGGCGGCGGATGATGTCGCCGGCCCGCAATGATTGCTCGGCGGCCTTGTCCATCGCCTCCCGGATCATTCGGGACTGCTCGTCCGTCCTGTCCTGCAGCAGCCGGCGCGAACCCTTCATGTAATTGGCGATGGCGGAGAGCGGCTGGTTGAGCTCGTGGGCGAGCGCGGAAGCCATCTCGCCGAGCGCCGTCAGCCGCGAGATGTGGACGAGCTCCGACTGCAGCTCCTGGAGCCGCGCCTCGACCTCCTGGCGTTCGGTGAGGTCGCGGATGAATCCAGTGAAGAAGCGGGCGTTGCCGGATTTCATTTCTCCGACCGCGAGCTCCATCGGAAACACCGAGCCGTCCTTGCGCGCGCCGACGACGACGCGCCCGGTCCCGATGATCCGCTTCTCTCCAGTCCGCATATAGCGATCGAGATAGCCGTCGTGATTCTCGCGATAGGGCGCCGGCATCAACATCCTGATGTTGTTTCCGATCGCCTCGTCCGCGGCGTAGCCGAACAGGCGCTCGGCGGCGGAGCTGAAGGAGTTGACCACCCCGCGCTCGTCGATGACGATCATCGCCTCCGGCACGGTATCCAGAATCGACTGCAGATGCGCCTCGCGGGCCGCCGCCTGGCGGCGGGTCTGCTGCAGCACTTCCCCGAACCACGCGATTGCGACGCCGAGCCCGACGAAAGTCGCGGCGCGCCAGAGCTCAGCCGCAAAGAGCGGCGAATCCATATGGGACAGGCTCGAAAACTCTCCGGTCACATAGAGATGGAAAATTAGGCTCAGCGCGGTGGCGAGCAGGCCCGGCCCCATCCCTCCGAACACGCCGGCGATGAGGACGGGAGGCACGAGAAACAGGTAGAGCGGCTGGCCGCCGAGCGTGGCGGCCAGCCGCGACCGCAGGATGAAGGCGATCACGACGAGCGCCAGCGAGACCGCGTAGATCACCGCACTCGCTCCCAGCCCGGAGCGGAACATGGACCGACGTCCCGTGCTGCCTTCGATTGCTTTCAAGCCATCCAAATCCTTGAACCGTAATTGCAATTCGCAGGGACGGTGGCCGCCGGCCGAGCCGCTCTCGTGCGCCGCCCGCGCCTCCGTAGAACCCCTTAGGGAGATTATCTGAATTTTCGATTCGCAGGTCCACCGGTATCGCTGTGAACGCCAACTCGAAAGGTGGAGCTGAACCCATGCTGATGCAGACCTCCCTACAGCGGTCCTCCCTCCAGCGCCCCGTGTCGCGTCCCCCGCAAGCGTCTCGCCCTTCCGCTTCCTCTTTGGACCTCGTTGGACAAATGGAAATCATGGGAGCCCCGATGTCGTTTTCCCGCAATACCGAGATTTACGGAGAAAACGAGCCCGCCGATTATCTTTACAAGGTCATCAGTGGTTCGGTGCGTACTTACAAGATTTTCGACGATGGCCGGCGGCAGATCGGCGGCTTCTATTTCCCCGGCGACATGTTCGGTCTCGAAGTCGGCGAGGCGCACCAGTTTTCGGCGGAGGCGGTCGAAAATTGCGTCGTCCTCGTCGTCAAACGGAGCGCCCTCGTCGCGCTCGCCGAACGCGATGGCGACATTGCGCGGCAGTTGTGGTCGTTCACGGCGGGAGAATTGCAGCGGGTTCGCGCGCATATGTTGCTGCTCATCAAGAGCGCGGAGGAGCGGGTGGCCTGCTTCCTGCTCGAAATGGCCGATCGCCTATCGACCGCGGAGTCGGTGGAATTGCCGATGTCGCGCCAGGATATCGCAGACTACCTCGGCTTGACCATCGAGACCGTCTCGCGCACTCTGACCCACCTCGACGCGAAGGGCGCGATCGCGCTGCCGTCCTCGCGCCGGATCCTGTTGCGCAATCGCAAGGCGCTGATCCGTCTCGATGCCTGACGGCGAGCGTTACACCTTCGTGGTGATGTCCGTCGAGGGGGTGGAAAAATAGCCGGGGCCGGGTGATATCGTTGTCCGTATGGAAACCGGCCGCCCGCTGAAATGACCGATACGGCCGAATCTCAGGACGACGTTTTCGCGTATCTGGAGCGGCCGTTGACTCATGGCGGCGCCAGCGTCCGCCGCATCGATACCCATGCGGCCGTGGTATTCCTGGCCGGAGAGCGCGCCTTCAAGGTCAAGCGTGCGGTGCGCTTTCCGTTCCTGGATTTCTCGACGCTGGAAAAACGCCGGCAAGCCTGCACCGCCGAAATCGAGGCGAATCGGCCGTTTGCGCCCGAACTCTACCGCGGCGTGGTTGCGATCACGCGCGAACGGGGCGGTGCGTTGGCGCTCTCGGGCATGGGCGAGCCCGTCGAATGGGCGGTCGAGATGCACCGCTTCGACGATACAAAGACGCTCGACCGTCTCGCCGACAGCGGCGCCGTCGACCTCGCGCTGGCGGACAGCTTGGCGCGCGTGGTCGCGGCGGCCCACGCCCGGGCGCCGGTGGTCGATGCCGCGCCGTGGGTCGATGCGCTCGCCGCCTATGTAGCGCAGAACGATGCCGCGTTCCGCGAGCACCCGGGATTGTTTCCCGCCGCCGCGACCGTGCGGCTCGCGACGCAGAGCCGCGCGGTGCTTTCGCGCATTCGCCCGTTCTTGCTGGCGCGCGGAATGCGCGGCCTCGTGCGGCGCGGGCACGGCGACCTTCATCTCGGCAACATCGCGCTCATTGACGGCCGGCCGGTGCCGTTCGACGCCCTCGAATTCGATCCGCTCGTCGCCTCCGGCGACGTGCTCTACGACCTCGCCTTCCTGTTGATGGATCTCGTCGAGCGCAAGCTGCAGCCGGCGGCCAATGTCGTACTCAACCGCTATCTCGCCGAGACGCGGCGGCTGGAGGACCTCGACGCGCTGGCGGCGCTGCCGTTCCTGATGTCCATGCGCGCGGCGATCCGCGCCAAGGTGACGGCCGCGCGCGTTGCGGTTGCACGACCAACCGATCGCGTCACGACCGAAAAGGCGGCGACGACTTATTTCGAGTTGGCGGCGGCCCTGATCGATCCGCGACCGCCCGCTCTGGTCGCCACCGGCGGCTTGTCCGGCACCGGCAAATCGGTGCTCGCCCGTATGCTCGCGCCCGAACTCATGCCCGCGCCCGGCGCCGTGGTGCTGCGTTCCGACGTCGAGCGCAAGGCCCTGTTCGGTGTCGCCGAAACCGAACGCTTGCCCGCCGATGCCTACAGCGCGGAAATCACGGCGCGGACCTACGCCGCGCTCGCCGACAAGGCGCGCCGGGTGACGGGTGCCGGCCATTCCGCTGTTGTCGATGCCGTGTTCGCCGCCCCCGCCGAGCGCGCGGCCATGGCAGCTGTTGCATCGGCAGGCAATGTGGCGTTCCGCGGCCTGTACCTCACCGCCGATCTCGCGACTCGGATCGCGCGGGTCGGCCACCGCGCCGGCGACGCATCCGATGCGGACGCGGTGGTCGCCGAACAGCAGGAGGGCTATGAGCTCGGCGCCATGGACTGGAGCATGGTCGACGCCTTCGGAACGCCGGCGCAGACTCTTTCGCGGGCGAAGGGAGTCATCCACGAATTGTAGGGTGGGCGATGGCGCGTTGCGCCGTGTCCACGCTGAGACGGCCATCGGGCCGGCCGAAGACGGGACCCGTTGGCTTCGCCTACGCGCTGCCGTCATCACCGGGACGCGCGGCAACCGCGAGCAGGCCAGCCACGGTGCCTCCCGATTCGATCCGCGTCGCGACCGGTGCCAGTTCCAGAAGCTGCAGCGGGCCGGCTGCCACCGCGGCGCGCACATGGGCGGCGCCGTGGCGGTAGCGCAGCTTCTCGCCGAGTTCGACGCCGTCGCCGCCATGGGTTTCGACGGTGAAGGCGAATAGCCCGCCGGGGCTCAAAACGCCGGCCACGGCACGCGCGATCGCGGCTAGATCGAACAGGTAGACGAAGACGTCGGCGGCGATGACGAGATCGTAGCGCCGGCGCGCGGCCCGCTCGGCGCCGAGGAATTCCACGAGCTCCCCGGTCTCCAGCCGGTCGTAGATGCCCCTGGCGCGGGCCTCGGCGATCATTGCCGGCGACAGGTCGACGCCGCTCAGGTGCCGCACCCGCGGCCGGAACGCCGCGCCGGCGAGACCGGTCCCGCAGCCGAGATCGAGCATCGCCTCGAACCCGCCCGCAGGGGCGCCGGCCCGCTCGACGGCGTCCAGCAGGCGCTGCGGGCCTCGGTAGGCCAAGCCCTCCAGCAATGCGCCATCGAACCGCGGGGCATATTGGTCGAACAGTGCCCGCACATAGGCAGGCGACATCGCGCCGTCAGGATTGGCGGCGCCGAGCCGGGCGAGATGGAGCGCGGCGCCGTGGCGGTCCCGCGGATCGATCCGCAGCGCCTCGCGCAGCGCCGCCGCGGCGCCCGCGCCGTCGCCGAGCTTTGCCCGGGTCTCGCCCAGCGCAAACCATCCGGCCGCGAACTCCGGCGCCGCTTCGACCGCCTGGGCGAACAGGTCGGCGGCGGCCGAAAAGTCGCCGCGGGAGGCGAGGTCGCGGCCGAAACCATAGCGCCGGTCGGCGATCAGATCGCCTGATGAAACCGCAACGGGATCGCTGTCCCCACGTGTGCTCAATCCGGGCCTCGCAAAGGCGCCTCTATGCCATATCTCTGGGCCATGCGCCCCGAGGAACTTCTGAACCCCATGCCGGCCGGGCTGTGTTGCCGGCCCGGCGGCTTCCATATCGACCCCATGCGCCCGGTCGAGCGGGCGCTGATCACCCATGGTCATTCCGACCATGCCCGGGCCGGCCATGGTGCCGTGCTGGCGACGGCGGAGACCATCGACCTGATGCGGCTGCGTTACGGCGCGGATTTCGCCGGCACTGTGCAGCCGGTGCGCTATGGCGAGCATCTGCGGCTCGGCGGGGTCGATGTGAGCTTCCATCCCGCCGGCCATGTGCTGGGCTCCGCGCAGATCAGGATCGAGAGCGAGGGACTGCGCATCGTCGCATCGGGCGATTACAAGGACGTCCACGATCCCACCTGCACGCCCTTCGAGCTGGTGCCGTGCGACGTCTTCATCACCGAGGCGACATTCGGGTTGCCGGTGTTCCGCCACGGCGACCCCGACGTCGAGATCGCCAAGCTCATGGCCTCGGTGGCGCTGTTTCCCGAGCGCGCCCACTTGGTCGGCGCCTATTCGCTCGGCAAGGCTCAGCGCGTCATGGCGATGATCCGCGCGGCCGGCTACGACAAGCCGATCTATCTGCACGGGGCGATGGAAACCATCACCCGCTATTACGCGAGCCGCATCGATCTCGGCGAGCTGCGGGCGGTGCGCGATGCCGGCAAGGCCGATCTCGCCGGCGCCATCGCACTGTGCCCGCCGTCGGCGTTGCAGGACCGCTGGTCGCGCCGCTTTCCCGATCCGGTGGCGGCGTTCGCGTCGGGCTGGATGCGGGTGCGGGCGCGCGCCCGCCAGCGCGGCGTCGAGTTGCCGCTGGTGATTTCCGATCACTGCGACTGGGACGGCCTCACCGCCACCATTACCGCCACCGGCGCCTCCGACATCTGGGTAACCCACGGCGCCGAGGACGCGCTCGTGCATTGGTGCGAGACGCGCGGTCTGCGGGCGCGGCCGCTGCATATGATCGGCTATGGCGAGGAGGAGGACGCCGATGCCGGTGCATCTATCGGCGAGGACGGCGCGGCGTCATGAACAGGTTTGCCGCGTTGCTCGACCGTCTCGCCTATGAGCCCGGACGCAATGCCAAGCTGCGGCTGCTCACCGACTATTTCCGCACCACGCCCGATCCCGAGCGCGGCTATGCGCTGGCGGCGATCACGGGAGCGCTGTCGTTCCGCCATGCCAAGCCCGGCCTGATCCGCACCCTGATCGCCGAGCGCACCGATCCCGTGCTGTTCGCGCTGTCCTACGACTATGTGGGCGACCTCTCGGAAACGGCAGCCTTGATGTGGCCGGCGCCGCCCAAGGAGGCGGGCGTCGGCGGCGCGCCGATCCCGTCGCTCACCGAGGTCGTCACCACGCTGGCCGCGCTCGGCAAGGCCGAGCTGCCGGGCCGGCTCGCCGCGTGGCTCGACGGGCTCGACGAAACCGGACGGTGGGCGCTGCTCAAGCTCGTGACCGGCGCTTTGCGCATCGGGGTGTCGGCGCGGCTCGCCAAGACCGCGGTCGCGGCCATCGGCGAGCGGGAGGCCGACGAGGTCGAACTGGTGTGGCCGTCGCTGGCGCCGCCCTATGCCGACCTGTTCGCCTGGGTCGAGGGCCGCGCGCCGCGGCCAGCCAGCGGAGATCCCGCACCGTTCCGGCCGCCGATGCTGTCCAACGCCATCGCCGACGGCGATTTCGCCGCGCTCGATCCCGCCGCCTTCGCCGCCGAATGGAAATGGGACGGCATCCGCGTCCAGGCGGCCGCCGGCCGGCTCGCCGATGGGCGCCGCGTCGCGCGGCTGTTCTCACGCACCGGCGAGGACATTTCAGCGAGCTTTCCCGACCTCGCCGCGTCGCTCGAGTTCGACGGAGCGCTCGACGGCGAACTGCTGATCATGCGAGACGGCCAAGTGCAGTCCTTCAACGTGCTGCAGCAGCGGCTCAACCGCAAGACCGTCGCGCCGAAGCTGCTGGCGGAGTTTCCGGCCCATCTGCGCGCCTATGACCTGCTGGTCGAAGGCGACACCGACCTGCGCGATCTGCCCTTCGAAGCGCGGCGTGCCCGACTCGAAGCTTTGGTGGCGCGGCTCGCCTCGCCGCGCATCGACCTGTCGCCCCTGGTGCCGTTCGCGACCTGGGATGCACTCGCCGCCGCCCGCGCCGACCCCGCCAATGCCGGCGCCGGCCGCGATGCGCAAGCGGTCGAAGGCGTGATGATCAAGCGGCGCGACGCACCCTATCTGCCGGGCCGGCCAAGAGGCCTGTGGTGGAAATGGAAGCGCGACCCCTTCGTGATCGACGCGGTGCTGATGTATGCGCAGCGCGGCCACGGCAAGCGTTCCTCGTTCTATTCCGACTATACGTTCGGCGTGTGGGCCTCGGGCGAGGCCGGAGACGAATTGGTGCCGGTGGGCAAGGCCTATTTCGGCTTCACCGACGCCGAGCTCGCGGAGATCGACCAATTCGTGCGGCGCAACACCGTCAACCGGTTCGGGCCGGTGCGCGAGGTCACCCACGGCCGCGATGAAGGCCTGGTGTTCGAGGTCGCGTTCGAGGGACTGCAGCGGTCGACCCGGCACAAATCCGGCATCGCCATGCGTTTCCCGCGCATCAGCCGGCTGCGCTGGGACAAGCCGCCGCGCGATGCCGACCGGCTGGAGACGCTCCAGACCCTGCTCGACCGCAACGCCGCAACCGGCGCGAGCCGACCCGGCGCCGCCCTCATTTTGCCGGCCGGCAATGTGGTAAAATGAACGCGGAATCAGCTGGAGGGATGTCATGACGAATGATCTGATCAACCGGTTCTTCGGCGGCCCGCCATTGTCGGTGCTGGCGCGCCTGGTGCTGTTGTCGATCCTCGTCGGCGTCGTTCTCTCCGCGATCGGCCTCGATCCCATGAACATCATGCACAGCATCGAAAGGCTGATCCGCGAGGTCTGGGACATGGGCTTCGACGCGGTGCGCTGGCTGTGGCGCTACTTCCTGCTCGGCGCCGTGCTGGTGGTGCCGATCTGGCTACTGGTCCGCTTGGCGCGCGGCACCGCGGGGCGTGCCTGAACCGGGCCGGCACTCCACAATAATTTTTTCCACAATGGCGCGCGGCCACCTAGACGGGGCCCGCGGCAGGTTATAATTCCTATACGGTCCCCAGCGGGAGGCCATGGATGCTGACGCATGCTCAGATTTGGTCGGCGATCGACGGGCTTGCAAAGCGATCGGGATTGTCGCCCTCCGGCCTCGCCAAACGCGCGGGGTTGGACCCGACTACGTTCAACAAGTCGAAGCGCATCACGCCCGACGGGCGGGCGCGCTGGCCGTCGACGGAATCGGTGGCGAAGTCGCTCGCGGCCACCGGGGCGTCCATCGACCAGTTCGTCGCCCTGATTTCCGAATCCACGCATCCAGCCGCCGAGGCGGTGCCGCTGATCGGTTTCGCCGAGGCTGGGGTCGGCGGCTATTTCGACGATGGCGGATTTCCCCACGGCAAGGGCTGGGACGAGATCCCGTTTCCCGCCGTCGACGACGAGCATGTCTATGCGCTGGAGATTTCCGGCGAGTCGATGCACCCGGCCTACCGCGACGGCACCGTCATCATCGTATCGCCGGCGGCACCGATCCGCCGCGGCGATCGCGTCGTCGTCAAGACCAGGGACGGCGAGGTGATGGCGAAGGAATTGAAGCGCAAGACGACGAAGTCGCTGGAATTGAAGTCGCTCAATCCCGAGCATCCCGACCGCATGCTCACCTCGGAAGAAGTGCTGTGGGTCGCGCGCATCGTGTGGGCGAGCCAGTAGCCGTCATATCACACAGTCTTTCCGGGGCGGTGCCAACGCGTCCGGCCTTCGTTTGGGCGAAGCGCCCCAAAGATCAAGGCCGCTCGTTCAATTACCAAAGTTCCCGGTAATTGTGGAAATTCGGCAGGATCGGATCGGACCGCGTCGGCTCCAGCAGCGGCAGCAGCCTCCGGAACAACGCGTTGACCGGGCCCGAAGTGTGCCTGACATAGAGATCGATGGGGAAGAGCGACTGGCGCAGGTGCCACTTCGGATCGTAGTTCAGGCTGCCGCTGTAGAACTGCTTGTAGCCGTTGGCGATGGCCCATTCGATGACGTCGCGGAATACCCGGTAATACAGGTTGAGCTCGAAGGCGACGGAATAATCGAAGCCGACATATTCGTGGCAGATGGCGTTGCCCTGCACGGTGCATAGCCCGAACGCTATGATCTTTTGGTCCTGGCGCCAGACCATGAAGCGGGCCTTGTCGGGCATCCGCTTGGCGATCTCGCACAGGAACTCCTTGCTCAGCTTCTCGAACTGCAGCGGCGAGCGCTCGTAGACCCCGAGATAGAGCGGATAGATTTCGTCGATGATCGCGCTTACGTCGTCCATGAGGGTCATGGTGATCGCCGGCTGCGCGCGCTCGGCGGTACGCAGCTTGCGCCGCACCTTGCCGCGCGTGCGCGGGCTCAATGACTTGTCGACATATTCCTCGAAATCCTTGAAGTCGATGGCGAGCGTGGTCATGGGCATGCTTGGCACGCGGGTGAACCCGGCGTGCTGCAGGACCGCCAGCGGCGCCCGGTATTTGGCCGGGAATTCCTTGAGCACGACCATGACGCAATTCAATTCCCGCGCGATGCGGCGCAACGAAAGCGCCAGCAGTTCGGCGGTCGCGGACTGCACCATCTCGCTGCCGTCGAGGTGCCCCTCGCCGGCCGCACATCCCACCATCAGCGTGCGTGCGCGCATGAAGCGCGGCCACAGCCGTCTGATGGCGGCGATGACGTTCTTGGCCTGCCCGCCGGTGCCGGCGACGAGATCCTGGTCGATGACGAAGTAGGGCTGGACCGCGCTGATGTCGTCGCCGTTGCCGGCGACGAGATAGCCGTAGTCGAATCCGTCCAGCGTATCTTCCAGGAGTTCGTAGAAGCGACGGTCCTTGCGCTCGCCGGCGAACGCGGTCTGCCAGCGCGGCAAGGATACGATCTCGTTGCGCGACGCGATCCTGATCGTTCCGCCGGAAATGGCGGATGAGGACAGTTTGACGCGACCAATGCCCCCGTGCATCGAAGCACCCCCGTGTATGACGCCCTAGATGGAATCTATCACAAATACTCCCCGTCGACACCAGCCTTGATGCAAGGCGCGCACGTACATCGGCCGCAAAAATGCCGCAAAAGAGCCGCTGAGGAAAGAAATCCGGCGGCGAATCTATCGATACCGCAATCGGTCCCACCGCCGCGAGTGTACAGGCGCCCGATCAGCCGCCGGCACAATAGCTGCAGCCGGCTTGCTGCGCGCGGTTCACGCCCCATGTTCCGGACGGAACGACGGTGATCCCCGGAATGATGTTGGCGGCCCATTCCCTGGCGGCTTCTTCTGCGCTCACACCGGCGTTGCCGGCGAGCATCTTGCTCTGGACCGTCAGTGCCACATTGCAGGCGCCGACCACCGTGCCCTTCGCGAGCAGCCTGTCGAGCGCTATGTCGTCGATGAGCAACACGCCGGGCTTCGGCTTGAAGAAAGGATTCTTCACCGCCGGCGCCTTGGTCTCGGGATCGATGATCTTGAACGACTCGCCGATCTTGTATTTCTTCCACATGTCGTCGGCGAGCGCGATCGGGAACGCCCCGTGGCGCAGCACGAGCACTGCCGTCGTGTTCGACGGATCGTTCGGCAGTAGGAAGGTGTAGACGAATGCCAGCGGGAATCCGGAATTGACCTCATAGGCATCCACCACCTGGCGATTGCGTCCCTTGAGCGTGCCGGGCCAATCCGGACCCGCCGGCTGCGCGCGCGACGGCGCCGGCACGAAGCCCGCAAGCCCGAGCGCCATTGCGCCGGCGATGCGAGTAAAGAAACCGCGGCGTGGTGTCAGGTCGGCCGCGTCGTCCATGAGATCGGTCATGTGGTCCTCCATCATTTGAGTGCATCACGTGCGTGATCGCCGGCTGTATGAAATGCTCGGCCGACATCATCGCAGAATCTCGGCCCGCAATCCCAGGCCGCGCTGAGCGTCAGGATGATCCGTTTGGGCATCGTCCGCAAGGACGTTGGAAGCGAGAACGTTCTCCCGGGCGGCGCGCGATCCTGACCCGCTTGCGCCCCCTATCGCAAAAGCATGAGTGTGGCGTATCCTCCTCGCCGCGTTCCAGCGGCGCTCGCGCCGCGTCGATCAGTGAGCAATCGGCCATGTCGCCCGCGATAGCACCACCTGCAATCAAGCCGCGCGCGCTCGGGCGCCGTGGTGTCGTCGCCGGCGTGGCTGCGCTCGGATTGTGCGGTCTCGCGCCGCGCGCCCGGGCGCAATCATCCGCCCGCCCGCTGGCCGAGCGGCTCGCCGTTTACGCCGATGGATTGCGCTTCGAGGATCTCGACGCCCCGGCCATCGAAGCCGTCAAGGTCCATCTCATCGACACCATCGGCTGCGGGATCGCGGCGTTCGACGAGCGGCCGGTCCGCATCTGCCGCGAGGTCGCGCTCGCCACCGGCGGCGGTGTCGCGACCGTCATCGGCACCAGCCACCGCACCACACCCGACCTCGCAGCCTTCGCCAACGGAGCCGCCGGCCGCTACTATGACTTGAACGATTTCTATGTCGGACGCCAGGCCGCTCATCCCAGCGACACCATCGCGGCGTGCCTCGCGGTCGCGGAGGCCGAGCGCGCAAGCGCGGCCGATCTCATCACCGCGATCGTGCTCGCCTATGAGATCAACTGCCGGCTGGTCGATGCCTTCGACATCACGACCAGGGGCTGGGACCCGCCGGTGTTCACGCTGCCGGCCGTGGCGCTGGCCGCCGGCAAGCTGATGAAGCTCGGGCCCGACCGGCTGACCGAGGCCGTCAACCTCGCCGTCAACGATCACATCCCGATGAACCAGACCCGGGTGCAGGTCCTTTCCGACTGGAAGGGGCTGGCGGATGCGGAGGCCGCGCGCAATGCAGTGTTCGCGGCGTTGCTGGCGCGCGGCGGCCTAACCGGCCCCGCGCCGATCTTCGAAGGGCGGGCGGGGTTCTTCAAGCAGGTATCCGGACCGGCCACCGTCGATGTCGATGCATTCGGCCGGCGCGGCGTCCCGTTCCGGATCGGGACCTGCGGCATGAAGGCCTATCCCGCCGTCGTCTACACGCAAACGGCGATCGCCGCGGGGATCGCGGTCGCCAAGGAGGTTGGCGCGATCGATCGGGTCACGGCTGTCGAAATCGCCACCACCCGCCGGGGCTTCCAGACCGCGGCGAGCGATCCCGAGAAATGGGCGCCGCAGACGCGGGACACGGCGGATCACAGCCTGCCCTACATCACCGCGCGGGCGATGTTCGACGGCGACATCACCAATGACAGCTACGCCCCGGAAAAGCTGCGCGACCCCGGCATCCTCGCCTTCATGCGCAAGATTTCCGTGAAGGAAGACCCCGCACTCACCGCGCGGGTAGGAGACGCGGTGCCGACGCGCGTCACCGCAGTCCTCGACGACGCGCGGCGCATCACGCGTGAGGTCGACGACGTGCCCGGCTTCGCGGGACGGCCGATGGGGCGCACGGACGTCGAACGGAAATTCCGCGGCAATATCGGCAAGCGCTGGCCGAGCGAGCGCACGGATCGTGTCCTGCAATCGCTATGGGAGCTCGACCGCACCGACCACCTGGCACTTTTGCTCGGCGGGCTTTCGCTGCAGGCAAGCCTGTAAGGCGCCGCAGACCAGCCGACACGGTCCGACTTTGAGATCAGAACACAGGGAGACACGAACATGGCCACGCCGCCCCACGATATCGAAGACACCGAATCCGCCAGCCTGTCGCGCCGTTTCTTCGTGACCGCTTCGGCCGCGGTCGGCGGCTTGGCGCTCGCGCCGGGGGCCGCCCGCGCGGCCATCGTGCGCACCGATTTTTCGAACCTGCCGCCCTACGGCAATGGGACGCTTCCCGCTGGCGTGCGTTCGCGCGCCATCAGCAACGTCAACGGCCTCACGGTGCATATATTGGAGGCGGGCTTCGAGACGCCGGGCCGGCCCGCGGTGCTGCTGCTGCACGGCTTTCCCGAACTCGCCTATAGCTGGCGCAAGGTGATGCCGGTGCTGGCGGCGGCGGGGTATCACGTGATCGCCCCGGATCAGCGCGGCTACGGCCGCACCACCGGCTGGGACGATTCCTTCGACGACGATCCCGATCAGTTCCGCATCCTCAACATGGTGCGGGACGCCATCGGGCTCGTCTATGCGCTCGGCTACCATCAGGTCGCCGCCATCGCCGGGCACGACGCCGGCTCGCCGGTGGCATCCTGGGCCGCGCTCATCAGGCCCGACATTTTCCAGTCGGTCGCGATCCTGAGTTCGCCGTTCGGCGGCGCGCCTGCCTTGCCGTTCAACACCGCCAACGGCGCCCCGTTGCCGCGCCCGGCGCCCACCGACGACGAACTCGACGCCGAGCTGGCGAAGCTCGATCCGCCGCGCAAGTACTATCAGAACTACCAGCGCAAGCCCGGGGCCAACGAAGACATGCTGAATGCCCCGCAGGGCCTGCATAATTTCTTTCGCGCCTATTACCACTACAAGAGCGCCGACTGGAAAGGGAACAAGCCGGTCCCGCTCAAGGCGCGCACCGCCGAGGAGATGGCGAAGATCCCCACCTACTACGTCATGGAGCTCGACAAGGGGATGGCGGCGACGGCTGCCTCCGCGATGCCGTCCGCGGCCGAGATCGCGGCCTGCAAATGGCTGATCGATGCCGAGGTCGAGGTCTACGCCACCGAATACCGCCGGACCGGATTCAACGGCGCGCTGCAGGGCTATCGGGTCCGGCGCGGCTCCAACCCCAAGAGCATGGCCGAGCTGCAGACGTTCTCCGGCCGCACCATCGACGTGCCGTCGTGCTTCATCGCCGGCAAGAGCGACTGGGGCGTCTACCAGACCCCGGGGCTCGTCGACGTCATGCGCACCAAGGCCTGTACGCAGATGCAGAGCTTCAATCTCATCGACGGCGCCGGGCACTGGGTCCAGCAGGAGCAGCCGGAACACGTGAGCAAGCTGCTGCTGGAGTTCCTGCAAAACCCCGCCCGCAAGGGGTGAGCGGCGAATGATCTTCGCCGCGGCCTCACAAATTCCCTCCCCGTCTTCGGGGAGCGGAAGGTGGTGTCTGCTTCACCAAGCGTCGTGCGGCGGCGAGCCCCACCCCGAAGACGGGGAGCGAGAAGCGGAGCCGACCGTCCCCCCCTACCGCACCTGGAACACCAGCTTGCCGCGCAGATGGCGCGCCTCGCTCACGCGGTGGGCGGCGACAGCGTCGGACAAGGGATAGAGCGTGATCTCGGGCGGGCGGACGGCGCCCGACTGCACCAGTTCGACGATGCGATCGAGATGGGCGCGGTCGCGCCCGACCGCAGGCCGCAGCGAGCGCACGTCGCTGCGCGGCGATGCCGGCGCCTGCGGGCCGGAGCCGATGAAGGCCGCGCGACCGCCGGGCCGAACCACCGCAAAGCATTTTTCCGCCACCGCGCCGCCGACGGTATCGAGGACGGCATCGCAGTTCGCCACGACCTTGGTGAAGTCGGTGGTCGTATAATCGATGATCTCGTCGGCGCCGATCGAGCGGAGGTAGTCGTGGTTCTCCGGCCTCGCCGTGGTGATGACGCGGGCGCCGATATGCTTGGCGAGCTGGATGGCGAAGCTCGCGACGCCGCCGGCGCCGCCCTGGATCAGGATCGTCTCGCCCCGCTTCAGCTCGAGCGTATCCTCCACCGAGACCAGGGCCGTAAGGCCGGCGAGCGCCAGGGCCGCCGCCTCGGCGTGGGACATGCTGTCCGGCTTCTTCGCGACGATGGCGGCCTTGATCGCGATCTTCTCCGCATAGGCCCCCTCCTGGCCGACATCGCAGACGCCGAACACGGCATCACCGACCGCGAGGTCGTGGACGCCCGTGCCGACGGTGCTCACCACGCCGGAAAAATCCCGCCCCAAAATGTATGGAAAATGCGACGCCCGGTAGGACTTGCCGGCGCGCACCTTCCAATCGGCGCCGTTGACGCTCGCCGCGAAGATATCGACGACGACTTCGTCCGGCTTGGCGACGGGATCCGGCGCGTCGCCATAGGTCAGGACGTCGGGCCCGCCATGCTTGTTGATGTAAACGGCCTTCATTGTGTTGTTTCCTGCGGAAGTTGGAGCCGGATGCGTGAAGTGTAAATGCATTGGCCCATAGTCCGGGCCGCGGCAAGGAGGAAATCGCCTTGAATCCCATACCTCGTCATCCTGAGGCGGCCGCGCTCTTCGCGGCCCTCGAAGGATGCGGCCGAAGCCTCGCCGCAAACGTGCTCGTGCCACCGCCGGGTCCGTCGCCCTTCGAGGCTCGCGAAGAAGCGCGAGCACCTCAGGGTGACGGAACCGGGTTTTTGCTCCGAGACCGCTTGGCTTACGCCAGTATCTCCACCGTCAGCGGCTTGAGCCGGAAGTTGTTGCAGGCGTTGAACAGGATCGGGCAATTGGAAATCGCGACGACCTGCGGCATCAGCGCGCGCAACGTCATGTAGTCGCCGGGCTTGCCTTTGGGCGGCCGGATTTCCCATTTGCCGTCGGCGTCGTAGGCGACCGTCATGAAGACGTTGAAGCAGGCGTCGATGTTGAAGCTCCAGCGGTCCATGCCGTAACCGCGGATGGCGGCCTCGAGATTCGACTGGCAATTCGGCGCGCCGGCACCGGCCGCGCCGTAGCGCGCGACGTTGAGGTGCTCGCTGCAATAGCCGCCGCCGCAGTAATTCTCGGCCGTGAGATCGTCTTCGATCTTCCACATCTCGCGGGTGCGGTTGCTGTAGAGCACGTGCGGGGCGGTGAGCTTCCAATTCAGGTTGACGGCCCGGCTCGAATGCATCGACAGGAGCTCGCGGACATCGTCGCGATTGAAGGACACGAAGTCCGCGACCTGCTCGCCCTCGGGCTGGGTCAGCCGCAACCGCTGCCCGGCATCGATCTCGAAACTGATATTGCCGGCCGGCGCGAGGGTGACGGGCACGCCGGGCTGCAGAACGGCACTTGCGCGACTCATGGGGAATCCGGCCCTGTTTGATTTATTCGAAAACCTCAGCGAGGATCGCGGCAACTTAGCACGTCTGGCGACGGACCTTCGGCGGCGAGGGAGGCGAGGCATTCATGAGCCACCATCACGACCATGATGGGCATGACCACGGCCACGACCACCATGACGGTCACAACCACCATGACGACGACCACGACCACGACGACGGTCATGGCCATCATCACGTCCATGGGGCGGGGACCGGACACGTCCATGCGCCCGCCAGCTACGGCAGGGCGTTTGCGATCGGCGTCACCCTCAACATCGCCTACGTGGTCATCGAGGCGCTCTACGGGTTCCTCAGCAACTCGGTCGCCCTGCTCGCGGACGCCGGCCACAATCTCGGCGACGTGCTCGGGCTCTTGGTTGCCTGGACCGCCATGGTGCTGGTCAAGCGTGCACCCTCCGCCCGTTTCACCTACGGCCTGCGCGGCTCCTCGATCCTGGCGGCGCTGTTCAACGCGGTCTTCCTGCTGCTGACCGTGGGCGCGATTTCATGGGAGGCGATCCAGCGGCTGGGCAATCCCGAGCCGGTGTCGGGCGCCACGGTGATGATCGTCGCCGCGGTCGGCATCGTCGTCAACGGCATCACCGCCTGGCTGTTCGCCTCCGGCCGCAAGGGCGACCTCAATGTGCGGGGCGCGTTCATGCATATGGCGGCCGACGCGCTGGTTTCGGTCGGGGTCGTGGTTGCGGGTCTGGTGATCCTGCTCACCGGGTGGCTGTGGCTCGACCCGCTGGTCAGCCTCGCGATCAACGCGGTGATCGTGTGGGGCACCTGGGGCCTGCTGCGGGATTCCGTCGGAATGTCGATGGCCGCCGTCCCGCCCCAGATCGACCCCGCCGCGGTGCGCAGCCTGCTCGAAAAGTGCCCGGATGTCGCCAGCCTGCACGATCTGCACATTTGGCCGATGAGCACCACCGAGATCGCGCTGACATGCCATCTGGTGATGCCGGGAGGCCATCCCGGGGACGCGTTCATCCATGGATTGGCGGAAGAACTCGCGGTCCGGTTCAAGATCAACCACGCGACCGTGCAGATCGAGGTCGACCAGCATCTCGCCTGCGCGCTCGCCCCCGACGACGTGGTGTAGCCCGGCTTTCCCGACATGCCGATTACCGCTGTCCGAGCCACACCGGCTGCGCTATCGTGACGGCAACAAGGCCAACACCATTACTTGGGAGGACTTCATGAGGTCGATCAGCGTTTCCAAGGCGGGGCTTGCGGCGGGCGTCGCGATCGCCGTGCTGTCGCTCGGCGGACCCGGCCGCGCCCAGGCGCCGGCGCCCTTGTCCGGCCAGGTCAGCTCGGCCGAGGAAGGCGCGATGGAAGGCGTGCTCGTCAGCGCCAAGCGCGACGGCTCGACCATCACCGTCTCGGTCGTCACCGACGCCCAGGGACACTACCAGTTCCCGCCCGGCCGGCTCGGCCCCGGCCACTACAAGCTCACGATCCGTGCCACCGGCTACGATCTCAGCGCGCCAGCCGCGACCGACATCGACGCGGCCAAGCCGGGCAGTGTCGACCTCAAGCTGCGCAAGACCAAACGGCTCGCGGCCCAGCTCAACAACGCCGAATGGCTGGCCAGCATGCCCGGCACCGACGAGCAGAAGAAGTCGATCTTCGAATGCACCAATTGCCACTCGCTGCAGCGCATCGTCATGTCGCAGCACGATCCCGCGGAATTCCTGCAGCTCTTCAAGCGCATGAGCGGCTACACGTTCTCCTCGACCTCGCTCAAGCCGCAGCTGCGCAAGCGGCCGATCAACCTCGTCCATCCCGAGGTCGCCCAGCAGACCGCGGACTTCCTCGCCTCGGCGAACCTGAGCCAGGACGAGACCTGGGCCTATCCGCTCAAGGTCCTGCCGCGGGTGTCCGGCCGCTCGACCCGCGTCATCATCACCGAATACGACATGCCGCGGGAAGTGACCCAGCCCCATGACGTGCTCACCGACGCCGACGGCATGCTGTGGTTCACCTATTTCAGCGAACAGATGTTCGGCAAGCTCGATCCGAAGACCGGCAAGGTGACGGAATTCCCGGTGCCGACGGTCAAGCCGGGCTGGGCCGAGGGCACGCTCGACCTCAAGCGGGGACCCGACGGGAGCTACTGGATCGGGATGATGTATCAGACCGGACTCGCCAAGTTCGATCCCAAGCAGGAGAAGTTCGAGATCATTCCGATCCCGGCCGAAATGAACAGCGACGTATCGCAGCAATCCATGGTGATGCCGTCGAATGCGGCAGCGGACGGCAAGGTCTGGACCAACAATGCCGGCGCCCGCGTGCTGCTGCGCCTCGATCTCGCGACCCGCACCTGGGAAGCGTTCGAGCCGTTCAAGGGCATCGCCGGCGCGCACCAGACCTACGGCATCGCGTCCGACTCCAAGAACAACATCTATTTCATGGATTTTGCCGGCCGGGGCATCGGCAAGATCGACGCCAAGACCGGCAAGAACAGCCTGTTCGCCGCACCGACCGCGGCCTCGCGACCGCGCCGCGGTACCATGGATTCCCAGGACCGCCTGTGGTTCGCCGAATGGACCGGCGACCGCATCGGCATGTTCGACACCAAGACCGAGACCTTCAAGGAATGGCCGACGCCGACGCCGTGGACCGCGCCCTATGATGTCGTCGCCGACAAGAACGGCGAAGCATGGACGGCGGGAATGAACAGCGACCGCGTGAACCGGCTCGATCCCAAGACCGGCCAGGTCACCGAATATCCGCTGCCGAAATTCACCAATATCCGGAAGGTCTATGTGGACAATTCCACCACCCCGGTGACGTTCTGGGCCGGCAGCAATCACGGCGCATCGATCGTGCGGGTCGAACCGCTGGATTGAACGGCAGGGCGTCGAACTCCGGTCTCCCTCTACCCGCTTGCGGGGGAGGGTCGGGGAGGGGGCTGCGGGCGGTCCACGAGCGGGCGCCGCGCTTGCCGCCCGCGATCCCCTCCCCAACCCTCCCCCTTTTCAAGGGGAGAGAGAAAGCGGCCCCGCCTGCCAAGTACAGCGCGGCCCCGGAATGACAGACCCCGGGAGCTGGCAGGATCAGGGCCGCGCCAGCGTGGTCGCCGTGACGGTTTCCTCCAGCGGCGGCAACCCCAGCAGTTTCGCGGGATTGGTCTTGTACATCAGGTCGAGCTCGCGCTGGGTGACGCCGTGGGCGCGCAGGCCCCGCGCCGCCAGCACCAGGCAGTCGGTGGGGTAGACGTTGCCGGTCTGGCCGCAATCGGTCGACACGATGACGTGCTCGGCACCGACCTTCTTGACGAAGGCCGCCCCGGCCGCGCGCGCGGCTTCGGTCTTGTAGACCGTCGACGCCGTCAGCTCGATGAAGGCGCCGAGCTGCGCCGCTTCCGCCAGTTGCGGGATGTCGCCGGGATGGGTCAGCAAAACATTGAGCCCCTGCTTGCGGCCTTCGCGGGCGAGCAGCAGGTGCTCCTCCGGCGTGGCGTGCCCCGTCGCCAGCACCATATGACCATTGCTGTCCACCGTCCTGATCTTGGCGAGCACGCCGATCAGATGCTTCACTTCGGGCAGCAATTCGCCGTTCTTGGACACCGCGACGTAGGGCGGTGTCCCCTCCGGCATCATCAGCATCCACGGCCGGGCCTTCGCCAGGTTGGCCGGGTCCATGCTGCCCGGGCGGGTCGTCGCGGTGATGGAGTCGCGGGTCGGCATTTCGAAGATGCGTCCCCACCCGCCCTTGATCTGCGAGTAGTGCTCCAGCGCGGCGACGTTGATCCCGCCGGTGGCGTAGTTCGAGGCCATCCGGCCGAAGACCTCGAAGCCCGGCGCGACGTGCTTGCGCATGAGATAGGCGGCGCCGGCCGAGCCCGCATCCTGATGGGTCTTGAACACGAAGCCGCGCATGCCGCGGGCTTTGGCGATGTTGACGGCTTCGACCACGTCGAGCGCGCGGATCACGCCGCCGGTCCCGGGCGCATCGGGATCGAGATGCACATGGATGTCGATGGCGCCGATAAGCGAGGGATCGGTCAGGCCGAGATCGACCGGGCCCCGCATCGGGTCGACCTTCCACTCGTCGGTCGCCGCGGCGTCCTGGCCGCGGCCGGTGCCGGGCGCGAAAGCCAGGATGGTGACGGCAAGAAGCGTGCATGCCAGAAGCGTGCAGGCGCGCAGCCCCGGCACGGCGAATGCGCGCGATATCTGCGAATTCCTCATCACGATGTTCCTCCCCGTTTTCCCCGGCATTACGGCCGAGGATTTTCTGTTCTGCGAGATCGGCAACGGGCCGCGTCGTCGGCGGCTCCGCGCGGTGCCGAATATATACCCGTTTGCGTCCACGTTTTTGATTTCAGCGTATCCCACTTCGTTGTCATCGCCCGGCTTGACCGGGCGATCCAGTAAACACCGGTCGAGCCGGGCAATGACATCAATAGAGTCAGCTGAGGGGCGAGGGAGCAGCCCCTCACCGCTCGCCTACGAGCGCGAACCACTCGTCCTCGGTGAGGACGGCGACGCCGGCCTCGCGGGCCTTGTCGAGCTTGGAGCCGGCGCCAGGGCCGGCCACGACGTAGTCGGTCTTCTTCGACACCGACGCCGCGACCTTGGCGCCGAGGCGCTCGGCCATCGCCTTCGCCTCGTCGCGCGTCATCTGTTCAAGCGACCCGGTGAACACCACGGTCTTGCCGGCGACCGGGGAATCGCGCCGGGTCTCCTCCATCGGCTCGACCGTGACCTGCTCGAGCAGCCGGTCGAGCGCCTCGCGGTTGTGCGGCTCCTTGAAGAACTCCACGATCGCGTCCGCCACCACGTCGCCGATCCCCTCGACGGCGTTGAGCTCCTGGTAGGCCTCGGACTCCTGCCCTTCCGCCGCCGCGGCGACGCCGTTGCGCAAGGCCTCGATCGATCCGTAATGGCGCGCCAAAAGCTTAGCGTTGGTCTCGCCGACATGGCGGATGCCGAGCGCGAAGATGAGCCGGTTGAGCGGCACCCGGCGCTGCGCCGCGATGGCGGCGAGCAGGTTGCGCACCGACAGTTCGCCGAAGCCCTCCTCCTCCTCGAGCTTGATGCTGCGGTTGCGCGCCTCGAGCGTGAAGATGTCGGCTGGCTCCTTGATCCAGCCGCGTTCGTAGAACAGCTCGATCTGCTTGTCGCCGAGGCCCTCGATGTCGAAAGCCAGCCGCGAGGCGAAATGCTTGAGGCGCTCCACCCGCTGCGCCGCGCAGATCAGGCCGCCGGTGCAGCGGCGCACCACGTCCTCCTTCCCGGTGCGCGGATTGACCTCGCGCACCGCATGGCTGCCGCAGACCGGGCAGACCTTGGGGAACGCGTAGGGCTCGGGCTCCGGCTGCGGTCGTTTCTCCAGCACCACACCGAGCACCTGCGGGATCACGTCGCCGGCGCGCTGGATGCGCACGGTGTCGCCGATCCGCACGTCCTTGCGGGCGATCTCGTCCTCGTTGTGCAAGGTCGCATTGGTGACGACGACGCCGCCGACGGTGACCGGCTCCAGCCGCGCCACCGGCGTCAGCGCCCCGGTGCGGCCGACCTGGATATCGATGCCGCGCAGGATGGTGGTCGCCTGCTCGGCCGGGAACTTGTGTGCGGTCGCCCAGCGCGGGCTGCGCGACACGAAGCCGAGCCGCTCCTGCAGGTCGAGCCGGTCGACCTTGTAGACGACGCCGTCGATGTCATAGTCGAGCGTGGCGCGGCGCATCTCGATGTCGCGATAGACCGCGAGCATCTCCTCCACCGACCAGGTGAGCCTGGTCAGCGGATTGACCGGGAAGCCGCGGGCCGCGAACCATTGCAGCATGCCGAACTGGGCGTCCTGCGGCATGTCGCTCATCTCGCCCCAGGCATAGGCGAAGAACTTCAGCGGACGCTGCGCGGTGATGGCGGGATCGAGCTGGCGCAGCGAGCCCGCCGCGGAGTTGCGCGGGTTGGCGAACACCGGCTTGCCCGCCGCGGCCTGCCGTTCGTTGAGTGCGAAAAAGTCCGCATGGCTCATATAGATTTCGCCGCGGACCTCGCAGACCGCCGGGATTCTTTTGCCGTGGAGCTTTTCGGGAATCTCCGCGATGGTGCGGACATTGGCGGTGACGTCCTCGCCTTCGAAGCCGTCGCCGCGGGTCGCGCCGTTGACCAGATGCCCGCCCTCGTAGCGCAGCGAACAGGATAGCCCGTCGATCTTCGGTTCGGCCGTGAAGGCGAGCGCCTCGTCGCCGGAAAGCCCGAGGAAGCGCCTGACCCGGTTGGCGAACTCCACGACTTCCTCGTCCTGGAACACGTTGCCGAGCGAGAGCATCGGCACCGCGTGGCGGACCTTGGCGAATTTGACGGCGGGGGCGGCACCGACCCGGCGGCTCGGCGAGTCCGGCCGGATCAGGTCGGGAAAGCGCGCCTCGATGGCCGTATTGCGCTGCCGCAGTGCATCATATGCGGCGTCCGACACCGACGGCGCATCGTCCTGGTAATAGCTCCTGTCATGGACGGCGATCTCGGCGGCCAGCCGCTTGAGCTCGGCCTTGGCCTGCACGGGGGTCAGCGCATCGGGCGCAATGCTGGAGTGGTCTTTGGCTGGCATCGGATGCGTCGCTCAAGCGGCCGTCAAAGCGGAAATGACACTTCGCAGCTACCTTGTCTAGCTCGGGCCATGCGCGTAACCTACAGATGCTTTTCACGCATCCAAGGAGCGCGGGTCCAATGAAGGCCTTATCCCATCTCAAATACGCGATGCCATTCCTGGCCTTGGCATTCGTGCCGCTGCCGGTGTCGGCGGCGAGCGCGGTTCGCGTCTACATCACCAACAGCGCCGGCGACAGCATCGATGTGATCGACCCCGCGACCAACAAGGTCGTGCAGGAGATCAAGAACTTCCCCGGCGCCCATGCCATCGACTTCTCGCCGGACGGCGCGCGGGTCTATGTCACCAATGAGGAGACGAGCACCCTCGACGTGCTGGACCGCAAGAGTGGCAAGCTGATCAAGAAGGTGGCGCTGAGCGGTCATCCCAACCTCGTCGCGGTGACGAAAAAGGGCGACCGCGCCGTGGTCGCCATCGCCCGCGGCAAGGGCGGGCTCGACATCATCGACACCGCGACCCTGACGCTGAAGAAGACGATTCCGACCGATGGCGGGCGCCTCCACGACGTCTACATCACGCCGGACCAGAAATTCGTGGTGGGCGGCTCGATCCCGTCGAAGATGTTCTACGCCTTCGACCTCGACAAGGAAGAACTCGCCTGGGACATGAAGATGGACCTCGGCGTGCGCTGCATGGCGATCGAGACCAATCCGGACGGCTCGACCAAGCGGGTGTTCACCCAGCTTTCCGCCCTCAACGGCTTCTCGGTGGTCGATTTCGCCGCGCGCAAGGAAGTGACCAAGGTCCCGCTGCCGGAACCCCCGCAGCAATACGATCACGGCGGCTATCGCACCAACGAGCCGTCCCACGGCATCAGCATGTCGCCGGACAACAAGACCCTGTGGGTCACCAGCATTCCCAACAACGCCGTCTATGTCTATGACGTCGCCACGCTCAAGGTGATCGGCAAGGTCGACCTCCCCAGCGAGAAGATCGCCGGGCACGACGAGCCGGTGTCTTCGGTGCCGGAATGGGTCACGTTCACGCCGGACGGCAAGTACCTTTACGTGTCGAACTCGTCGATGAAGTCGGTATCGGTGGTCGACACCGGCGCGATGAAGGTCGTCAAGGTCATCCCGGTCGGCGAAGTGCCGAAGCGCAGCAATACGCTGGTGATCCCGGACGAGGGGCATGCATCCGCCGGTTCCGGCAAGCGCGCCTCCCTGCGTTGATGCTCTGATGCCGCGGCGCTTGCTTCCAGCCTGAAGCAGGCGTCTGTCACTTTGCCTGAGATTAAAATAGCGACGCTCGTGCTTCCTGACGGACACGAGCGTCAACTTTTTGATTGGGTGTGATGCGCATCCACATCCCTCCCCGTCTTCGGGGAGGGCAGGGTGGGGTTCTTGCTTCACGGCCGTTCCGCACCCGACCTCGCGGAGCCTGTCGTCGGGCCGGCCGGAGGCCGGACCCGTTGGCTCGGCCACTCTCCCCGAAAACGGGGAGGGAAAGCTTTATTTCTTCGCGTCGGGGAGCTTCGCGCCCTTGGCCCAGGCGTAGATCGTCTTCCAATACGGATCGTTCCGGTCGGCGAACTGGCGGCCGCCGGAATGATAGACGTCGCCGCCCGCTTCCGGGGCGAGCGGATGGACCAGGATCTTGCTCTCCAGGGGATCGTCGACGGCCTGCACGATCTTGGACACCGTGTCGAAGTTCTTGCGGGTCTGCTCCTCGGTCCAAGCCGCCTGGCCCTCGGGGAGGTTCTCCAGATGGAGCATGTTGTTTGCTCCGGCGTGGCACATCACGCAGCGCGCATGGGTCGGCCGCTTGGTCAGGAAGATCGGCTGCACCTTGGCCTTGAAGTAATCGTAATCGAGCGTCGTCTCGGCGCGCGACACGAGCGACGCGCTTGCGAGCAGGAGCGCCGCCGCGGTTGCGGTAGCGGTGATGGTGGCGATACGAGCCGGCATTGTGGTTCCTCCCAAGGATTATCCACCGACTTTAGCAGAAGCCGCGGCGGGGCGCGATGGGGTTTGAAGCCGATCCATACCGCGCCGGCCGGACGATTCATGCCGTGAAGAATTTGACGAAATGATCGTAGACGCGGTCTGGCGCTTCCTCCTGCAGGTAGTGGCCGGTCGGAAGCGGCTGCGCATCGACGAGGTTGCTCGCGAACCTGCGCCACACCGTGGGAAATTCCTGGGTCGGCGGCGCCCCACGGGTTCCCCACAAGATCAACAGGGGCATCCCGATCTGGCGATCCTTGTCGGCCGTGTCCATCTCGAAATCGATCGTGGCGCCGGCCCGATAGTCGCGGCAGGAGCCGGTGATCGTCTTGGTCGTGAAGCAGCGGATGTATTCGTCGAACACGATCTTGGGAGGATGCCGGTTGCTGCCGCGGCTTTTCAGGAACCACTCGGCGGGAACGGCGCTCATCAGGGTCGCGGGAAACGGCTCCGGCTGCGCCATGAACAGCCAGTGCCAGGTGTTGAGGCCCCATTTCATGTTCGCGTTGGTCCACACGTAATAATTGGGCAGCATGTCCAGAAGGCACAGCTTCATGACCCGGTCCGGGTGATCGAGGCACAGGCGATGGCTCAAGCGCGCGCCGCGGTCGTGGCCGGCAAGGTAGAAACGCGGGTAACCGAGGCTGTCCATGACCTCGATCATGTCCTCGGCCATGACGCGAAAGCTGTAATTGACGAGATTGGGGCCGGGCTCGGGCAGCGAGCTGTCGCCGTAGCCGCGCAGATCTGCGAGGACCACGTGATAGCGTTCCGCGAGCCGCGCGGCGACCGCGTACCACAACACGTGATTGTTGGGGTTGCCGTGCAGCAGCAGCAAGGGCGGCCCGGAACCGCCATGGCGCACCCGAATGACGGCGCCCTTCGTGCGCATGTCGAGATGCTTGAATCCCGGGAACAGGGCGGCGACTTCCGCGCTGCCCCAGCGGGTCGGGTCGCGGGCATAATCGGCGGACGTCGCTTCGCTCAGCACCGCCGTCTCCTGCGCCGATACCGGCGTGGCGACGCTCGCCGCCGCCGCACCCGCGGCCAAGGCCTGGACCAGGCCACGGCGGCTCATGCCTTGTTCGATTTGCTCGGATTGACGATGCTTGGTCATTTCAGCCTCCCTGGAGAGTTTCGCAAAGCGACAGCGGGTCGGTTGGCGGATTGTTTGAACTCCGGCACATTGCGAGTGCCGGTTTGCAGCGGCGCGTGAAGGGTCTCGCCTCGCCGCGCTTTCGCAGCTAGTGTCCTGTCTCCAACGATTGAATCCCATCGCTGTCATCGCCCGGCTTGACCGGTCGATCCAGCAACCACGGGACTGCAATTTCGGCGCGTCTAGCGTTGACATTCGGTCGCCGGTCGACAAGCGGAACTTTAGCTCAACCGGGAGGCATCCGTGAAGACGACTGTGCTGGACCTCAGCCGGCGGCTGAATCGGCGGGAGTTCATCGCGGGTCTCGGCGCCGCGGCGGCAGCGTGGCCGGTGGCTGCGCGCGCACAGCAGGCCAACCCGATCGTCGGATTCCTGCACCCCGGTTCGCCCGACGGCAACGAGGATGTCGTGGCGGCTTTGCGCCAAGGGCTGAGCGAAACCGGCCATGTCGAGGGCCGCAATCTGGCGATCGAATACCGCTGGGCCGAGGAACACGGCGACCGGCGGCCCGCGCTCGCGGCCGAACTGGTCCGGCGGCACGTGGCCGTGATCGTCGCCACCGGCACCGCGACGACCAAGGTCGTCATGGCCGCGACCGCCACGATACCGATCGTCTTCGCGATCGGCAGCGATCCGGTCAAGGACGGGCTGGTCGCGAGCCTCGGTCGTCCGGGCGGCAACGTCACCGGGATGACCGCGTTCAGCAACCTCTTGATTGCCAAACGGCTCGATCTGATCCGCGAACTGGTGCCGGACGCAAAGGTCGTGGGCTTTATCGTCAATCCGACTACGGCGGACGCGGGGCCGCTTTCGGCGGCTTTGGAAGCGGCGGCGCGCCCGCTCGGACTCGACCTGCGCGTGCTGAAGGCGGCCGGCCACGAAGAATTCGAAGCGGTCTTCGCGACCATCGCGCGTGAACGTGTGGCGGCGCTCCTGGTGCAGAACAACGCCGTATTCGTCGGACGCCGCGACCAGCTGGTGGCGCTGGCGGCGCGCTACGCCGTGCCCACCATCTACGAGGCGCGCGAATTCATGGCGGCGGGCGGGCTCATGAGCTACGGAAGCAACCGTTTCGACGCGATGCGGCAGGTGGGGGTCTATGTCGGCCGCATCCTCGCGGGCGAGAAGGCCGCCGACCTGCCGGTCGCGCAACCGACCAAGTTCGAGCTGGTCATCAATCGCAGGACCGCGAAGGCGATCGGCCTGACCGTGCCGAACAAGCTCCTGATGGCCGCCGACGAGGTGATCGAATAGTGGTTCCAGCTTCGCGTGGCCGGTTCACCCTGCCGCGGCCCGGATCAGCCGCTCCGCCGCGGCGCGGGCCTCGGCGGTGATCTCGGCGCCGGCCAGCATGCGCGCGATCTCCTCGCGGCGGCGCTCGGGCTCGAGCTCCGCCACCCGGGTCGCGATCCGCTTGCCCCTGGCGAGCGCGTCCTTGGTGATGAGGTAGTGGTGGCCGGCGCGCGCCGCGACCTGGGGCGCGTGGGTGACGGCGAGCACCTGGACCCGCCGCGCCAGGCGCGCGAGGCGCACGCCGATGGCATCGGCGACGGCACCGCCGACGCCGGTGTCGATCTCGTCGAACACGAGGCTCGGCGCCGAGCCGCGGTCGGCAATCACGACCTTGAGCGCCAGCATGAAGCGGGCGAGTTCGCCGCCCGAGGCGACCTTCATCAGCGGCCCCGCCGGAGTGCCGGGATTGGTGCGGACCCAGAACTCCACCCGGTCGATGCCCTCCGCGGCCGGCGCATCGGGCGTCGTGGTGATTGGCGTCGAAAACCGCGCCTGCTCGAGCTTGAGCGGCTTGAGCTCGGCGTTTACCGCCTTGTCGAGGGTCTCCGCCACCTGGCGGCGCCGCTCGGAGAGTAGCGCGGCCGCCGCGGCGTAGCGCTGCGCCGCCGCCGCCGCCTCGGTTTCCAGGGCGACAAGGCGGGCGGCGCCGGCGTCGATCAGAGCGAGATCGGCGGCATAACGCGCGCTCAGGGCGGCGAGTTCATCCACCGGCGCCATGTATTTGCGGCCGGCGGCGCGCAGCGCGAACAGGCGCTCCTCGATGCGCTCCAGCTCGTGCGGGTCGAACGCCGCGGCGGCCAGCGCCTGCTCGATATGCCCGCGCGCCTCGTCGAGCGCGGTGAGCGCCGCATCGAGCGCCTTCACCGCCGGCTCGATATAGAGCGGCGCCTGGGCGTGGCGGCGTTCCAGCCGCCGCACCGCCGCCGCCAGCATCGGAACCGGCGACTGGGAGCCCGCCACCACCGATTCGGCCTCGCGCAGATCCTCGGCGACCTTTTCCGCCTGCATCATGCCGGTGCGACGGCCGGCGAGCGCGGTTTCCTCGCCGGGCTCCGGCGCCAGCTCGGCCAATTCCTGCGAGGCATGGCCCAGCCAATCGGCTTCGCGCTGGGCCCGCTCCACCTCGGCGCGGTGGCGCGCGACCTCCTGCTCGGCGGCACGGCGGAGCGACCATAGCCGCGCCACCTCGACGGCCTGTGCTTCCAGGCCGCCATAGGCGTCGAGCAGCCGGCGGTGGGTCGCGGTGTCCACCAGCGCGCGGTCGTCGTGCTGGCCGTGGATCTCGACCAGCGCAGTGCCGACCGCTCGCAGCACCTGCACCGCCACCGGCTGGTCATTGAGGAAGGCGCGGGTGCGGCCGTCGGCCAGCTGGACCCGGCGCAGGATCAGCTCGTCTTCGGCGGGAATATCGTTGGCGGCCAGGATCGCCCGCGCCGGGTGATCCATCGGCACGTCGAAGGCCGCCGTCACCTGCCCCTGTTCGGCGCCCTGGCGGACGAGGCCGGCATCGCCACGGGCCCCGAGCGCCAGGGCGAAGGAATCGAGCAGGATCGACTTGCCGGCGCCGGTCTCCCCCGTCAGCACCGAAAGGCCCGCCGCGAAATCGATATCGAGGCGGTCGATCAGGACGATGTCTCGGATCGAGAGCCGGGTCAGCATGAAGGTCCCCGTTGGCGGCGCGTCCCCACGCCCGCACATGTGTTCGCATCGGGCGATGAAACATTCAATACGAGCGCCGCGGCCCTGGGGATCGTTTGTCCGGTGCGGCCGCGGCTCCCCCCGGAATCAACGATCCGTGATCGGCAAGGTGCAACCTTCGGCCCGGACGGTCGTTGATACGTCGGCGCCGAGGGTAGTTTTTGCACAGATCATTGAAAACATGTGAATATTTCGATTCGGTCCGGGCGATCAAGAAAAAGTTAGCGTTGCGTTAACGCCATTTGAACCGCGGAACGCGTCGGAGTGACTAAATAGCAGAGTAGGGGGACACATCCCATGAACAATTCTTCGCTCTACACCGCCGACCGAACCACGCACCTCAAGATCGTGGCGTTGTCGCTGGTCGCTTCCATCGCGGTCCTGATCGTCATGATCGCCGCGCGTACATCGTTCGACACCAGCCGGATCGAGGCCTCCGGCCCGGCCATCAAGGCCGGCAAGCCGATCGCCATAACCCACGGCGATATCACCGTAATTCGCTGAGTTCAGGTCCCGCGTACCCCAGTCGCCGCGTACCCAGTAGCGTAATCGAGTAGGGTAACCCCAGGCACCGCGTACCCAGGTAGCTGCGTAATCCAGTGGCGTAATCTCAAGTAGCCCGCGTACCCCAGTAACCTACCCCCCAAAAACGCGCTCCCCCAGGGCGCGTTTTTTTTTTGCGCATGCTAATGCGCCTCGGGCGGAGCGGCTGGAAGCGGGGTCGATTCCACGGGTTTGCCCAGAAAGGTCAGGTTCGAAGGTGCGCCGGTCGGGGAGCCGCCTTCGGGCTCGAGCGAAACCGCGAAGGTTGCGTCGCCGATGGTTGCGGGGTCGTAGGCGGCAGGATCGCTCGATTGGATGAAGTCGCCGCTGCCGACGAGACCCAGCGAGCGGGGCGCCGGGAATTTGTTGGATATGAGCCACAATTCGTAGGTCTTGCCCGGCTCCCGCGGAGCGCCGACGCGACGCATCGTCAGGCTGCGGCTGGCGGTGTCGACGGTGAGGATGAACGCCGGCGACACAGCATCGCGCTGCAACACCGCAACGTAACGGGACGGCGACGCGGTCTCGGCCCCGGCCGCGGGGGCGGCCGCCTCGAATTTGGGACGCAACCGGCCCGGCAGCATTCCCGGGGCCACCACCGAAGTCACCACGAACGCCAAGAGCACCGCGGCGAGCGATCCGGTGAACGCGAACAGGTTGCGCCAGCGCCGCGCACGAAGTTCGGCCGCCTCGCCGGCCGAGGCCGCTGCTGAGGCCGGGGGCGTCCGGGGCACCACCTCGGGCAGCCGCATGGTCTCGCTCGGCGCAACGCCTGGAAGCTTCGCCTTGATCGCGTCCCATACCGCCGCGGGCGGCTCGGCATCGCCCGTCAGTGCGTGCAGTTCGCCGAGCCGGCGCTCCCAAAAAAGGACCAGCGCGGCGAAGGAGAAATCGGACGCGATCCGCGCCTGCGCATCGTCCCGCTCCGCCGGATCGAGGGTCCCGAGCGCATATTCGGCCGCCAGCATGCCTTCCGACAGGGCCAGCGACATGTCGTCGGGCGTATCTTGTGGGTTTCGGAGGTCGTCCGGACTCATGATCCCAGACACTCCCGGATATCGAATAGGGCCCGCCGCAGCCACGTCTTTATCGTATTGACGGGCTTGCCGAATTCCTCCGCGAGCTGCTCGCGGCTCCAGCCGCTGTAATAGGCGAGCAACACCAGGCGCCGGCGCTCTTCGTCGAGGTGGCCCATGCAGGCCAGCAGGCGCTTGAGCTGCTCGCTCATCTCACGATT
>Ga0302325_10002525_pt1 | contig 44373 bp, 31 predicted proteins | sample Palsa_T0_2_FD_201948 | JGI IMG/M metagenome (GOLD analysis project Ga0302325, IMG submission 201948) | Peat permafrost microbial communities from Stordalen Mire near Abisko, Sweden - Palsa_T0_2 | ecosystem: Environmental > Terrestrial > Soil > Palsa > Peat permafrost | place: Sweden: Abisko... | reverse complement strand
CTTCGCCGAGGCCAGTCGCAACATGTAAACCTTATTGGTTGCATCATCCCAAGTCTTCTTCGGCCCAACGCCCATCAGCGAAAATACTTCGAGACCATTCTGCAGCGTGGCGACCGCATTGTTCGACACCGCAGCGGGCATGGGAGGAATCTTGGACTCATCGAGGGCCTGCACCAACGCGGCGCACAGCGCCAAAACCATGAGTGGAAAGGCGAACAGTTTTTTCATCGCTGAGATAGTACGTCTTTCCGGCCATCACCGCAAAGGTCGCGGCCTCGCTCGCAAGGGACAAACTCGCTGCTGCGTGCAGAGCGTAGGGCACGCTTTGCTTTGCGATCTACGTGCTCATTCTTAGAAATCTCTGCCGGTCAAAAACTTCTTATCGGACCGATCATCTCTATTCGATGCATCCCTGCCGTACAGCATGAATGAAGTCGGTATACGCCGGAGTTTGGCCGGTGGCGCGCATTTGGCTGGCGATTTGCCCACGATGATACGCGGAATGCATTACCGCATGCGTGAGGACGTCCTGCACCGTGTTGCTCCAGGGCTCTCCTTTGCTGTTACGGTAAGAGACCACTTGCAAGAGAAGGTGCGAAGACATAGGCCTTAGATATGCATCCCACATCCCCGCAAGTTCTGCGGCGCGGGACCGGCATTGGTTAAAGTCACTCTCTGGCCACACAGGCGTGCTCTGCGGTTCACCTTTCAATCGTTCCAGCCATAACCCCTCCGCGGAGAGAATATGAGCCATTAGCGTCACGAGCTGCGGGTGGCTTTCTGCACCGCCGATCGCGCTCAACACTTCTCGATTGGCCCATGCGTTATAAGCAAACTGACGCCGGAGATAATCAGCCAAATCCATAGATACCTCTACAACAATTGTTCGCTTGAGTGCTCTGGTCGAAGTTATTCGCGCGCTGTATTCGGAGCAATCGGGGGCCGTCTTAAACCCGAGGAAGAAATCAGTAGAGACGACCCAACTGGACGCGAAAACAGTGGAGAACAGCAACTCCTGCAGAGTCAGTTGGTTAATGGTGGGCGCTATAGGATTCGAACCTATGACTTCCACCGTGTGAATCTGAGCGTACTAGGTTTTTCAACGACTTACAAGCCCGCGGGGACTGCCAAAGTTCGCGGAAGTCGTACAAGGCATCGCATTTTGTGGGTTGGGTTGTGGGTTGAGAATTGGGCCAATCGGTTCCATTCTTCGGACCGAACGGCGGGGCGATAAGACATAGAAATTCCTCAAAGAGCAAAGGCGGTCGGTTGTGAGCCGATTGCGCTAAAATTGAGGCAGGCGGGGGCTCGTTGCCCCGCAGGACAATCGGCATGATTACCAATTACTACGTCAAAGGTTCCATCGCGGCGATCATACTCGGAGCGCTCGCCTATGGCGAAGTTCAGGGCGAGAGCCATCCGCACGCGCAATATCTCGTTCCCTCGACGGCCAATAACCTACCCGCCAGTGGTGGGCTGGTCGGCAACGTTTCAGCTGGGGTCGTGAGCTATACCTACACGCCATCGCCGCCGGCTCTTGAATTCCTGCTGCCGCATGACCATCTCGTAATTCAGGAAACCGCGCTTACGCCGCCGACGTTGAAACTGACCCGCTCACTTCCTGCAACGGGAGCAAACCCGTTTTTCCAGCGCCGGCAGTGTGCGCCGCGCCTGGTGGTTCAATCCCCCAAAGTCCGGCCATTCTGGTGCAGTTCGTTTCAGAAATTTCGGAGCAGGATGGTGACTTAGGGCGCGCCGTCACGCCATTGCCATTTAAACGCTACGTTGCCCTTGGTACATATTCCCCTGGGTTTATGGCGCTCGCGAATACTCCCCTGCCCTTCCCCTTCACTCGGCTTAGCGCACCCCAGCGCTCTTGATTTGCCCGGTCTCAATCGCACTATTGCAAGTGTGCACACCTGCATCACTGCACAATTGAATTCTTGCAGTCTTGAAGCTGTTTTGCCACAGCGTAAAGCGCTGGAGTCAGCCCAACGGGCACGCCAAGGAATACACTCGTTTTTCTTTATCACGCTTTTTTAACCGTCAATTATGCAGAGGTGCACACCTGCATTGATGCACAAATGAACAAGTGCAGATGTGCAACATCTCGGGCATCACTTTCACGTCTGCACGCGTGCACGCCTGCATAAATGCAAAATTGAAGTATTGCACCTGTGAACCGCGATTCTTTCCCCTCGTCATCACAATTGCAAATGTGCACACCTGCATAAATGCACATCTGAATAGTTGCAGCAATGCACTATGAAAGCCGCGGTGTGCCATTGCGGCTTTCGTAGTTCTTGACATTGATGTCCAAAGGCATCATTTGTTGACGTGTGCACACCTGATGAGTTGCACACGTGAAGGATTGCAGTTGTGAAAACGATAGCGTTGATTGCGCAGAAGGGTGGGGTAGGCAAAACGACAATTGCCGTCAACCTAGCGGTTGCCGTTGGAATGCGGACGGCATTGTTCGACCTCGACCAACAGGAAAGTGCCGTTATCTGGGCGGATCGCCGTAAAGACGAAATGCCTCACGTGGAATTCCTCACCGAACGCCGCTTGGCCGATGGTCTTAAAGCGGCGGAGAAGGGAAAATTCGACCTGGCGATTATCGACACGCCGCCTGCCGCAGGCCCCCAGGCTTTTACTGCAGCGCAAGCCGCCGATCTTATTCTGATTCCGTGCCGGCCAAGTCTCATCGATCTCGACGCCATTCGCAGGACGGCCCAGCTCGTCAAGTCGGCAGGGGTCGCCGCATTTGTCGTTTTCAACGCAGCGCCGCACAGTGCCACTACGTTACTCGAAGATGCGTGCGCCATCGTTGAGGAATCAGGCCTCATGACGGCTCCGACCGTGCTCCGTGAGCGTAGCGCTTACCGGGCAGCCTGGCCAATTGGAAAAACCGTCCTCGAAACTGACCCCAAGGGCAAGGCCGCGCGTGAGATTTTGACACTGGCGAATTGGGTCCTTGCACAACTTCAGGTGTGCACACCTTCAAGAATCCAGAAACGTAAGACAGGCTCCAATGGCTAGGCGCTCAATACTCACAGCGGTTCGCCAACAGAAGCCTCAGCCGGTTGAGCAAGTTCCCGAGGCACCCTCTGATTCTGACCTTTCGCCAAAAAGTGGGGCAGGGGCTACCAAGCCTAGTCGCCGGAATAAGCTGCACATCGGTGGTTACTTTGACCCAGACGACGCTAACGTAATTGCTTTTCAAAAGCTCAGAGTTGACTTGCGGAAGTCCCAACAGGAAATGCTCATGGAAGCTTTACGTGATTTTGTTGCCAAACACGAGGCAGAGAGCGCCTTCCGCTGATTAGGCGCCTGCTTTCGCTGTGAGAGCGTCCAAGACATCTGCTTTCTCGACTTCTCCCCGCAGCCGCGCCATGCGTCCCACTTTGCTTCGGTTCCGCTCGGCCATCGCTGCACGGAATTCATCACCGGACTTGCTCCACCATGAAATCGCAACTTCGTGAATGGGTGCACGCGCATGCCGCCGTCGCAGGTCGATGTTCACGCCCATGTCAGACAGCCCGTTTACTTCAAGAAGGGCAGGGTCCACCACCTTCCGTCGAAAATCCAGCCCCCGGTCATAGGTCCCTGGCGGTACGCCGAGCAGATCGCGGAACTGTTCATATGACAGCACCTCCACGCAATGCTCCCGGTTCGCGCGAAGGCAGACCAGTTCGTAGAGAGCGATAGCATATTTGCTGGTCATCGCGTAGGCGACCTCACAGCGGATGCGTCCCCAGCGATTGGATTTTGCGAGCACTACGCGCAGCCGTTTGGGTATCCCGAATTGCACAGTTGCATCGCTAGATTCCTCTTCGTCGGTGTCAGTGAACTCCAAAAGATGCGTTTCCATTACACGTTGCTTGCCTGTCCGCGCCGAAACATAGGTTACTTTGACCTCGGTTCGACGTAGCCGCCGAAGGCTCTCTCTGACGCGGTCATTGCTCTCGTGTTTGGAAGAAGCGCGGCGAAGGGACGCTAGTGTAATCTCCCACTCTGCGTCGGGCTCGATAAGCCTGTCGCTGTCATGGGCAATTTGCAGCAACTGATTGAAAATCGCGCGGTCCGATGCTTCGAGCGCGTGCGCGCCAGTGATCTCAATCAGCTCCGCTGCTTTGGGAAACCCATTATGATTTGTGAATTGCTTGACGGTGAGGCTCATGGCACCGATCTATAATGCGACGCGTCCCAAGAGGCAAGTCGTTTCGTCAAGGTTCCAGCAAGATGGTTTCAGCTCCGCCCGCTTGGTCGCATTTCCATTTAATCAAACTGACCCGATCTTGCTCCGGTAAATAATTCGTCGCCCGTTTGGTCGCATTTGAGCACCCTTCAGAATCAATGTCACCGCCAAGAAAAATAAACTCCGCCCGTTTAGGTCGCATCTGCGCCGGACAATTTGACTGTCAAGGCCAACCCCAAATTTTTCCGCCGCCCATTTGGTCGCATTTGGCGGTTCCCGTCTAAAGAATGTTCATTTCACCTGTTACTGAGTCCCACAGCGCTGTCCGCAGCAGTTACTGCTTACTTCGCAATGAACACAAAGACCTCCTCCGCCCGTTTAGTCGCATTTTCCCTGGGGCCTCACGATACACGCCGCCCACTTGGTCGTATTTGTCCGCCCACTTAGTCGCAGTATTCCGCCCGTTTAGTCACCGATAACCGCCCACTTGGTCACATTTTGGCCGCCTAAACCACTGTTTTTCTAATTTTTTTTGCAGCCTGAAACTGAACTTAAAGAGAAATTGAACTTTAGACGGTGAATAACTTTCCTACAACGAAGTGAGGACAATCCACCTGTAAGATCTGGAAGCTCAAGCCCATCGAGGGCTTTCGCTTCCCGAGAAAGGGAAGACCCTTTCTCGACTATCCCATGAACCACGGCGGGGGGTAGAAGCTCTATATGTGGTTGTGACCCATGCAACTCTTGCATATCTCAAATCGTGCCGCTATCTTTTGCCAACTCTTTTTGTGATCGGCCCGCCGATAAAAGACCGACCACGAAAGGAGACGAATGGTGGGGCAGCAGGACGAAGCCTTCAGGATGCTCGATACGTTCGCCAGCGTAGGCGCGCCGCACTTTGATCTGACGCATATCGATATCGAGGGCGAGAAGCGGGGATTCCGGCCAAAGCAGACGATAAGCCAACTCAAGCATTCATTGCCAAAACTTTTTCCTGGCGCTGCGCAGCGACAGAACAACATCATCATCCGCCCATATAGCGACAAAACTTGCCTTGTGCAGCTCGATGACCTCGACCAGGCAGCGCTGAGCAGGGTAGGGGAGGTCGCCTTCATGACGTTGCAGACCAGCCCCGGAAACCATCAGGCTTGGGTAGCTGTGTCCGGCCTCACTGACCACCAGGAAGCAAAAGACTTCGCCCGCAGGCTGAGAAAAGGCACCGGAGCCGACGCCACCGCCTCGGGTGCCACCCGTGTTGCCGGCACCATGAACTACAAACGCAAATACGAACCTGATTTTCCCAAGGTCGCCATCCTTAATACTGCCCCCGGCCGTGTGGTCTCTGCTGCCCAGCTGGAATCCTTGGGGCTGGTTGCCGAGCCCGAGCCGGTAAGACCTGCGACCGTCATCCCCCTTCGAGTTTCCCGCAGGCACGAGAATGCAGTGCGCGCCCGCAGATGGCCCAACTATCAGCGATGCCTGGAACGGGCTCCACGCAATCACGGGGATACCGGCCCGGACGTAAGCCGCGCCGATTTTGTATGGTGCATGACGGCGCTCGATTGGGGCTACAGCGCCGAGGAAACCGCGAACAAGCTCATGGAACTGAGCGCCAAGGCGCGCGAGAACGGACCGAGATACGCAAGTCTTACGGCTAGCAACGCCGCTGCCGCGGTTGAAAGAAAGGGGCGGGGGAGGGGTAGCGTCCCCTGAAAGGCACGTGGATACGCACACTTGCGGAGTTAAACTTGCGCAGGTACAAGGTATACGGAATCATTCATGAACTTGCTCGAAGAATACTTGCACGAAATGCACGAAATCCGGGCGTCCGGAAACGCCGTAAAGGAAACGTCCTACTACCCAGCTATATCGAACCTGTTTAATGGAATCGGGAAAGCGCTAAAGCCGAAGGTTCGTTGCATTATCAACATTAAGAATCGTGGTGCCGGCATTCCCGACGGTGGCCTGTTTAGCCCTGACCAGTTTCAACGGAGCGCGGGAGGGGAAGTACCGGAAGGCACAATCCCGGCTCGGGGTGTGATTGAGATAAAGCCCACCAGTGAGGATGCCTGGGTAGTTGCTGACGGACCACAAGTCACGCGCTATTGGGGCAAGTACCGCCAGGTCTTGGTCACGAATTACAGGGATTTCGTGCTGGTCGGCCAGGACATCGAGGGCAAGCCCACAAAGCTGGAAACGTTTCGATTAGCAGCGTCGGAAGCGCAGTTCTGGAAAGCTGCTGGCTCCGCCAAGAAAACCGCCGACAAGCTCGCCCCCAGTTTTGAAGAATTCCTAAAGCGCGTTTTGCTTAACACGGCGACGCTGGCCAACCCTCAGGACGTTGCATGGTTCCTTGCGTCCTACGCGCGCGAAGCCAAATTCCGGACAGACGAAGGGCATCTTCCTGCACTCACCATCATTCGCACGGCCCTGGAAGAAGCTCTCGGTATGAAATTCGATACACAGCGCGGCGAGCATTTCTTCCGCTCGACGCTCATCCAAACGCTCTTTTACGGAATGTTTTCGGCGTGGGTATTGTGGAGCAAGACCCATCTGCCGACCGATAAGAAGGCACGCTTCGACTGGCGTTTAGCGGATTACTACTTACGCGTCCCAATTCTGCGCAAGCTTTTCCGCGAAGTGGCGGGCCCGGCCAGCTGGAGCCTCTCAATCTTCCTGAAGTGCTCGACTGGGCTTGCTCTGTGCTCAACCGCGTTGACCGTGCATCCTTCTTTGCCTCCTTCGATGAAGGAACGGCCGTGCAGTATTTCTACGAACCCTTTCTGGAAGCGTTCGACCCTGAGTTACGCAAAGAGCTCGGGGTGTGGTATACGCCGCGTGAAGTGGTCCGCTATATGGTCGAGCGCGTGGATCGGGTCTTGCGCGAGGAACTCAATCGCCCTGCAGGACTTGCCGATCCGCAGGTTTATATACTCGACCCTTGTTGCGGTACGGGCGCTTTTCTCGTTGAAGCCCTGAACAGAATCGCTCAAACGCTCAGAGAAACCGCGGGGGACGCTCTTATGGCGACCGACCTCAAAAGGGCGGCGACCGAACGCGTATTCGGGTTCGAAATACTTCCGGCGCCGTTCGTGGTTTCGCATCTGCAGATAGGCCTGATGCTGCAGCACCATGGCGCGCCACTCTCAGACAAGAAAAAGGAGAGGGCAGGGGTCTATCTCACGAATGCGCTCACCGGATGGGAACCACCGAAACATCCCAAGAAGCTGCCTTTTGTCGAACTGGAAGAGGAACGGGACGCGGCGGACCACGTCAAGCGGGAGACACCCATTCTCGTGATCTTGGGAAATCCGCCCTATAACGGCTTTGCCGGAATTGCCCGCGTTGAAGAGGAGAGGGACCTTTCTCTCGCTTACAAGACGACGAAACATGCACCCGCCCCACAAGGGCAGGGGCTCAATGAGCTTTACGTGCGCTTCTATCGCATGGCCGAACGCCGAATCGTTGAAAAGACCGGCCAGGGCATCGTCTGCTTCATTTCCAATTACTCATGGCTCGACGGGCTCTCATACACCGGCATGCGCGAACGGTATCTGGAAGCCTTCGGAAAAATCTGGATTGATTGTCTGAACGGCGACAAGTACAAAACCGGGAAAGTCACTCCCGACGGCCTGCCCGACCCCAGCATCTTCTCCACGGAATTCAACCGTGAAGGCATCCAGGTCGGCACTGCTGTCGCTTTGATGGTCCGTCGCAGCGGGTCTGAAGGTACAGACAGTGTGCGTTTCCGCCATCTCTGGGGGAAAACCAAGCGCGCCGATCTCCTGGCCTCAGCAGAGAATGATGGCATTTCACTGTATGACGAAATCCATCCCGAGTTGGGACTGGGGCTGTCGTTTTATGAAACAAAGGTTGGCAGCGACTATCTGAAATGGCCGTTGCTCACGGACTTAGTTCCGATATCGTTTCCCGGAGTGCAATCAAAGCGCGACGACATCGTCGTGGATATCGACCGCGACACACTCGTGAAACGCATGGAAAATTATTTCAGCCCGTCGGTTTCCAACGATGAAATGCGCCGCATTTGTCCGCAAGCCATGGTAAGTACTCAGCAATTTAACGCCCCTGCGACACGCGCATCACTCATAAAGCGAGGTCTAAAGCCGGAATATTTTGTCCGTTATTGTTATCGTCCTTTCGATTTCCGGTGGATATATTGGGAACAGGAATACGGACTTCTCGGCAGGAGATCACCCGATTATTACGGAAACGTCCACACGGGCAATCCTTGCATCGAGGCCAGACAAAAGCAGCCGATGGCGGACTTCGACCGTGGCTACGTGACGGATATTCTTGCGGACAATTTCGGGAACGGCTTCTCCAACTTCTTCCCGCTGCGGATTTATCGCGTCGGCGATCTTCTCGATGAAGCCGGTTCACACCCTAACCTCTCAGACATGTCCAGGCAGTATCTCTTGAGCCTCGGAGTGCCAGCCGAGGACCTTTTCTTTCACATCACCGCCATGCTCCATTCCCCCGCTTTCCGGGGTGAACATCAGGGGGCCCTCCGACAAAACTGGCCAAGAATTCCCTTGCCCGCTACAGCTAGCCTTTTGAAGGCCTCAGCACAACTCGGTAGAGAAATCGCCGCGCTTCTCGATGTCGAACAGAAGATCAAAGGGGTTTCCGACGTGCCGGTGCGAAAAGAGCTGCAGACCATCGCTGTCATCGAGCGTGCCGACAAGAAACCGCTTAATCCTGATGAAGGCGATCTCGAACTCACGGCGGGGTGGGGACATGCCGGAAAGGGCGGAGCTACCATGCCGGGCAGGGGCAAGGCTCTTGAGCGCGACTACACCACCCAGGAAGCGAAGGCGCTTTCCGAGCAGACTGCTCTTTTGGGCGCGCGCACCGTCGATGTGTACCTCAATGAAAAAGTTTACTGGCGCAATATACCGTCACAAGTCTGGGACTATACAATCAGCGGTTACGCGGTAATCAAGAAATGGTTGAGTTACCGCGAAAAAGCGTTGCTTGGCAGGAGTTTAAGCGTCGAGGAAGTCCGGTACGTCACAGAAACCGCGCGGCGTATTGCCGCTCTGATGCTCATGAATCCAAGCCTTGACGAAAACTATCGTGTGGTCTTAAAGCAGCCATACACACATACATCGCCGGTGACGTTAGCATGATTTCATTCGAAGACTTTGAACAACAATGGCTGGAAGATATCGTCGCCGGAAATCCCAGCACGACGCAGCTTGGGAATCGCTTCGCCGAGAAAATCCTGCGTGATTGGCATGAGATCGATTCCGCAACCGCCGAGATCATTCTCTGTGACGGGGCGGGCGATGGCGGAATTGATGCTGCCGTGTTCGTTAAGGCTGACCCTCAGGAGGGGATTGAAGGCGATTCATGGATGCTCATTCAAAGCAAGTACGGTGCAGCCTATGCAGGCGCAGATACAATCGCCGCGGAAGCCCAGAAGCTGTTTGCGACCCTGGAGGGCAAGAGGGCCAAGCTATCCGCGTTGTCCACAGAGCTGGTTGAGCGCCTGCGCAATTTCCTGAAAAATGTCGGCCCAAAAGACCAGCTGGAGTATGTGCTCGCCACAAGCAGAAGACCTTCCGAAGAGGAACAGGAATATCTGTCCAACATCAAGACCTTGGGGCGCTCTAAATTCGGAGCGTGCTTTGATGTGGATTCCGTATCCGTCGAAACCCTTTACAACAAGCTTGCCGAGGAGGATGCTTCCGGCCCCGCCAAGCTCTCCTTCAAGCTGCAAACGACCGTAACGGGCTCGGAAGAAACGCTGCTCATCGGAGCTACGAAGCTCGTCAATATCTTCAACTTCATGCAGGAATATAAGACGAAAACGGGAGACTTGGATTTGCTGTATGAGAAGAATGTCCGCAAGTTTCTCGGAAACAAAAGAAAAGTGAACAAGGGCATTGAACAGACTATAGAGCAACATCCTGACAGGTTTGGTCTTTACAACAACGGCATAACCATCGTTGCTGAAGACGTGAAGAAGTCGGGTGTAAATGAGCTCACGCTGACCAATCCATTCGTCGTCAATGGATGCCAGACGACCCGCTCCATCTGGGCCGTGCTGCAGCGCAAGCTGAATTCCGGAGGTAGCGCACCTACCCCTGCGCAGGCGCAATGGGAGTCTCTGCTTGACCGTGGAGTCGTTGTTACCAAGATCGTCGTCGTGGGGACCGAAGGGGAGGAATTGCTCACCGCGACCACCCGCTATACCAACTCGCAGAATGCCGTCGGCGACAAGGACTTCATCGCCCTTGAAAAAGACTTCCGAAAATGGGCTCCGTTATTTGACGCAAGATACGGAGTGTTCCTGGAGATCCAACGTGGTGCTTGGGAAGCACGTCGCGCATACCAGAAACAGCATCCTACTGCCACACCCCAGTACTCAGAGACGGCCAACGCTTTTGATCTTCTAAAGACCTATGCGGCCGGTTGGCTCTCTGAGCCTGGTATTGCCTACGGAAAAAACCCTCCCTTCGCGCCCGGCGGCTCCTTATTCGGCAAGATACTTAACGATCCCGGATTCGGCGTGGACTCTCTTTTTGCGGCATACCAGATGCACAAAATGGCAGGGGGCTATGGGTTCGGACGGGGCGCAAAACTGCCCACCAGAGGCCAGACACGCTATCTCTTTATTATGGTCGCGGTTGATCTCGTCAAAGACTTCCTGCTCAATAGCAGCCTTGACTACAGCCACAGCTCTATCTCCACCGCAATAATCAAGCTTGCGGACGCAGGGTTGCTCAAGGAAATAGGGGACGCGGCCGTCCAGCTGATTGACGACTACCTGACGGACGGGAATGAGGATTCTCTTTTCACCGAGCCGGAGTTTCAGAAGATTCGAGACCTGAACGCTTTTCTGAAGTCCGAGAAACTGGGCAAAGGTGAAGAGTTCTCACCCAGGTTACGTACACAAATTACGCTTACGAAGAAAATGTTCAGAAAGAGCGCACCTCTGGAGAAGATGCGCGCTTCCGTCATGGCAGGAGCTGCTTTATGAGTTCCCGCTCGTCTCAGCGACATCGCCAAAAGGGGTATTCGCCTTTTCTTCACCATCGCGTTACAATCTCGTGTCTGGGTTATCTTTGCAGGGCGAGACGGGGATGAACGAGGGAGCAAAGTGGCTTTTTGAACTCGGCCTGTCTACGGCTACGCGGGACGTGGACGGCCTAATCCCCGTTGCTGGCTACCAGCACCAGGGGCGTACGCCGGAAGAAATCGCCATGATGGAGAAGGCGAGGGCCTACGGAGCGCATGCAGTATTTTTCGAAGCAGAGCGCAATGGCAAACCGCCGGTAGCACAAGCGTTCATCTTCATTTCAAATGGGCCTGCCGAAGACGCAGAATTTGCGACTCTGCACAAACGTCTGTGGTCTTGGGGCGGGGTGCCACTTCTTTATCGGAAAACCCCCGGACTCGTGCAGCTATTCAGGTGCGCGCACAAGCCTGACTTCATCTCGCCGAGTGGCCAGGAGGTATGCAGGCCGTACAAGACCCTTAGCACTGCTGTCTTGATCGCCAAAGGCCCGTGGTGGGATGCAGCCCGCCTTCGCAATGGAACCCTGTGGGACGACCCTACTGTCTGCAAAGCAATGTTGTCGAAAGGAAAAGCCGCGCACAAACGTCTCATTGATGCTGTAAAGGGCCTCAATGACGACTTGAACGAAGAGCGCGTACTCAAGAAGCATCTTCGGCGGAGACTGCTTATCCTTTCCTTATTGGTTGCGTACCTGGAGGAGCGGGGTGTTTTGCTGCCAGACTATTTCAGCCAGTTCCACAAGGGTGCCACTAAGTTTTTTGAGGTGCTGGCCCATGGTGCCGCTCTCACGAAGCTGCTAGCGGCGCTGGAGGAACGGTTCAATGGAAATGTTTTTACTCTCAGCGAGGAGGATCGCGAATCGCTCAAAGACAACGGCCAATTAAGCCGTTTTGCCAAACTGGTCGAAGGGCGCGAAGAGCTGAATGGACAGTTAACACTCTGGCAACTCTACTCATTCAGGGATCTTCCGGTAGAGCTGATTAGCCACATCTATCAGCTATTCGTCGATAACACGGACACGTCCGTTTACACCCCGCCTTTCCTCGTGCGGTTGATGCTCGACGAGGCGCTCAGTTGGGAAAGGCTAGATCGGCTGGAGGAAAAGAACGAGGTCATTCTCGATCCGTGCTGCGGCTCCGGCATTTTTTTGGTCGAGGCATACAAGCGACTTGTCCTGCACTGGCGGAGCCGCAATGACTGGAAGCGGCCCACTGTTACAGTTCTGAAGGGACTGCTGAAGAGAGTACACGGTGTTGATTTGGAGGCGGGCGCGGTGGAGCTTGCGGCCTTCAGTTTGTGCCTGGCGCTGTGTGATGCGTTGGAGCCGGAAACAATTCGTTCCAGCATCAAGTTATTCCCGCTTCTTGCAGGAAAGACTCTGCACAACTCCTGCTTCTTCGCTGCCAAAGAGCAGCGCCTGATAAAAGATTCCATCGGCGTAGTTACTGGAAATCCGCCGTTCACATCGAGTCTCGGGACTCCGGGGGCCGAGGCCAGTTATCAGCGCTATGAGACCGAGTACGGGTCGCTCCCGGACAAGCAGCTAGCGTATCTCTTCCTCCACGAATCAATGGGAATGGTTGCTGAGGGCGGCGTACTCAGCATGCTGCAGCAATACAACTTCCTCTACAATCAGCAGTCCCTTTGTTTTCGGCAGGAATTCATCCGTCGGTGGGACGTGCGCGAACTGCTCGACTTTGTTTCCGTTCGCGGACTCTTTCACAAAGGCGGCGCAGACACCAAAGTCATAGTCGTCTTGGCGGAAGCCAAGGGTGCTCCAGCGGACCGCAAGGTCCTCCACGCCACATTCCGCCGCAGTGGTCGCGTTGATGCAGAGCAGGGTTTCGACATTGACTACTATGACTTGCATTGGATTCCGCTTAAACTCGCACTTGGCAATGATGCCATCTGGCGTGCCGACCTCATCGGTGGTGGGCGCGTCCTGGGGTTTGTAGACCGCCTCAAGGACTTCCGCACTTTGGGTCAGTTTGCCGAACAGCAGGGTTGGGATTTCGGAGAGGGCTTTATTGAAGGAAAGCGAGAGGTATCCCGACCGGCAAACCACATTATCGGCAAGTCCCTTCTTCCCTCCGAGGCACTGACTTTGGACGGGATTGACGTGAGCGCTATCAAAAAGGCTCCCCAGAAGCCGATTGAGGGGCCGCGTTCCGAGAAGAGATTTTCTCCCCCAATGCTCCTGATACGCGAGCAAATGGATCTTCCTCATGCCGTCTGGGCCAAACACTACTTAACCTATAAGAACCAGATTGTCGGATTCGCGGCCCCCAAAGAACATTACGTGCGATTGTGCGACACAGATCGATGGCTTACCTCTCAAGCCTTGGCTTTACGCGCATTCACGGCATGTGTGAGTGTCAAGCTTTTTACCCAAAAAGCTACAACTCTATCGGGAGCCGACATCCTTGCTCTTCCGTATCCGGAGAAAGGAACCCTCGATCTTAGCGATAACGAAAAGATCCTGTCGGACGACATAGTGAAGTACCAGCGCGATCTTATCCGGCTTGGTGAAGACTCCGCCGCGATGAAAGAGCAGGGGCAGCTGGCACTCGCTGGTTTTGTTGCCATTTTCACACGCCAGATTAATGCGATTTACAAGAAAAATCCTTTGCGTGCGCTTGAACCGCAGAGATGGCCTGGGATCATCTGCCAGCCGTTTGCATTCGGAAATGGAAAGGTCGATTGGAGTGGGGCTGCCGAGCTGAACAATAAGCTCAATAGCCTCCTTCATGAACAACGCGGCACTACCATGCAGGTCACTCGTATCGCGCGCCTCTATGCCGGGAATTTCATTTTCCTCTTAAAGCCGGATCGCTTGCGCTATTGGATGCGCTCCATGGCTTTGCGCGACTCCGACGAAACCTTGTCGGATCTTCGGGCACAGGGCTTCTGACGTAATTTGTATGCTTGCAAACGACAACGATACTCAAGCGCACTTCGGTACTCTCGGCAAAAGAGGTACAGAAACCAGCGACATTCCTTCAAGAATTGCTTAATTTTATCGCTGCAGAACTTCCGACCTGGCGAGATAGGCCAGAGCGCCCGCAAGAATCGTCTGAGACTATCCTGACATCGCAACTGTGCTCCCACCTCAATAGCGTCTCCCGGCGCTCCCCAGGATGGGACATTCTCCAGTTTAAAGTTGAAGAAGCCGACGAACAGAATAAGGGTCGAAAGATCGATTTGGTTCCTGTTCCCTGCGGGACCGCGATCTCCATCGAAGGGCGCAGGTTTACGGACTTTGAATTCATTATGCCGATAGAATGCAAACGCCTACCGACGCCGAGGGAAAAGGATCGTGACGAGCGCGAATATGTCTTCAGCCAATACAGCTCGACCGGCGGTATCCAGCGCTTTAAGGAAGGAAATCACGGGGCCGCCCACGCGTTTGGGAGCATGATCGCCTACGTCCAGGAGGACTCCGCGAGCGTCTGGGATAAGCGTATTGCCGCGTGGATTAAGGGGTTGGCGGACATTCAAGCAGGCTGGACTCAAAAGGACTTGCTGTCTTCAGAATCCGCGGATTCAATACTTCGTCTAACAGTCTTGCGGTCAAATCACGAAAGGAAAAAGGGGCTGGCTAATATTGAACTTCGTCACCTTTGGATAGAGATGAACTAAGGGCGCACAGTACGCCCGTATCTTGTTTTCCGGTATCAGGGGTAAACCCAACAACCGGCGTTTGGCGTAAAGAGAGGAATATTTCCCGTCGGTATTGTCGCTGCCCCAGTTCACGGCGATCCCGTTACGGCGGCGACGCTACGCGTGATAATCCGGTTTATGGCGTGATAACGCACACCACATCTAACCCGTCTCCAGACAATTTAGCCAAATCTCGTTCGATTCCGCGAGGATTCTTTACTAAACCAGATGGGTCGTACACGAGACAGACGAGCGCCTTACAATCCGTGTGTTGCCGGTACTTGGCAGCGTCAATTATTAGCTGTTCTGATACTTCCTTTCCAGCAAGGCCTTTCCGCGTCATCTTTGCTTCAACAACGATTGCGTGCTCTTTGAGAAGGAAGTCCATGCGTGATGAACCTCCGCCATAGGATGGTGTCCATTCCTCTGGCCGGATGTCGTCGAAGTAAATGTGCAATAGTCCATGCAGGAGATCCTGAACGTCATACTCGTCCTTGATTTCGAGTGTTGGTCTGTTCTCGCGCCGGTGAGTAAGCTGCCGAGCGATCTCGTGGAAACGGTCACAAATTACGAACACCGCTTTGATCGGCTGCTGGTCAGTGCTACTGCCCGTTTCTGCGCTCGCAGCATTTAGCTCGATCTGCCGAAATAGCCGGCTTGATATCCGCAGAAACTCCCGAACAGCGGCACACTGGGAGTCTCTCTCGAACGTCACCGCCGCGTAATACAGATGTGCCGGAACTCGAACGCCTTGAGAGACCGCCAGCCTGTCGCGGCTCATGAAGCCGGTGTTCAGGTTGGCATTCATATAGTCATTGATAGTCTTTCCCCATTTGAAGTTTTCAAGGTCTGCCAGCAGTCTCTTTTCCTGTTCAAGTCCAGCTTTTGTGTTCAGCGCAGAGGCCTCGGTTACAATCTCCGACTGCAACGCTTTCGCCTGCGACAATACGACCGCTGTATCCTCCTCCATCGTCGAAATAGCAGTACCGGCGAGCTGTTCGATCCGTTCTCTTACCTCGTCTGCTGTCCGAGGTTCCCATCCGTCGGGCACCCCGTTTAGTGCGCCCCATTCGGGACTGAAGCTGCCTCCGAGAGGCGGTTTCGCGAAATCTCTGAAGTGAAGCTCAGAATGATAGCCGAGGGCTGAACCGCTCCATGACTCTCCTATTTCCCGAGCCGCTTCCGTGAGCTTTTCGCTCCGCTTCTGTAGGTCTCCCAAAGTAGGTGAGACTCTTTCCTCCAGGGCCTTTACCTTTGCGAGGAGCAAAATCGCCGTTTCCGTCAGACTCGCCATTGCTTAAATCCTCACCTTCTCGTACTCGTCGAGCGCCGTCTCGTCGTTGCGCCGGTCGTAGAGCTTCGTGGTGCGCGGGGAGGAGTGAGCGGCCATAGTTTGTGCGTGTTCCAGCGTGCCGTCGCTCTTGAGATAATCGGTGATGCCGGTTGCGCGCATCGAATGATTGCCAATGCGCGTTTTGATACCTGCCTGGCGTGCGCGCCGCTGAATCATCCGGTAGCCGTCCTGCTGCGTCATGCGGTGAGGCCTTCCGGTGAAACGCCCGGTGGTGCGAAACAGCGGCCCGTCCTTGTCGTCACTAATGCCCGCTGCCGCGATGTACGCATCAAGATACGCTTCGAGCTTTGGTACGCACGGCGCTTCGTGTTCCTTGCCGCCTTTTTCGTGCAAGCGCACCCATCCACGCCGTCCCTGGCTGAAGTAGTCCCCGACTTTCATCTGCAGTACCGCGCCGACGCGGGCGAAGGTGTAAATCATCACGGCGATCAGCGCGCGGTCGCGCAGGCCTGTGAGTGTGCTTGTGTCGATGCAAGAGAGCAGGGCGCGCGCTTCCTCGCGGTTCAACACCGGCGTGCGGCCCTTGGTTACGACATGCTTAGGTCCGCGCACCGCGTGTGCCGGATTCACGTCGATGATTTGCCCAACGACGAGCCAGTCAAACAACATGCGTATCGCGGCCAGATGTTGCTTTATCGTGGGTTTGGCGAAGCCCTTACGAAGGCTTTCGATATAGCCCGCAACATGCACGGGTTTCACATATTCCAGATCGGTGACACCGCGCTCGGCGCAGAATTCCGAGAACTTGCACGCCGCGTTGTAGTATGCCCGCCGTGTATGTTCGTTTTGAATGTTCGCCGTGAAGAACTCGAAGAACCGCTCTGTCGCCCTCGCCTCTTTGAGAAACAGGGCAGGGGAGCTGCTGCCCTGAGCGGCAAGATCGGTCTGGGTATCAAGAGGTACGAGCGTGGTGCTCATGGGCCTGCCTTCACGGGCTGGTGCGATTCAGCAAAAGTCCGGGCGGCCCCGGCGAGCGAGGACAGCAGGGCGGTAGTGTCATCGAGATGACGCTGCAGCAGCTCCCGGTCAAAAACGAGTTTTCCGGTTGCTCCGGGAATATGCCATGTTTCCTCTTGGAAGTCGGTCGTGCACGTGCCGTCCTCATGGAGCGTGCTGGATGAGCAGACGCTGCGCCTGCCGCTGATGCGGTGCGCGAGCAGATTGCGGATGGCGTCGATCGTTGCGAATCTTGCGTCCTGCGGCAGGCCCCCAATCAGCCCCGTGATGGCATCGCGCGGAAATGTAGCGCTCATCGCCTTGTGCGTTGTGGCGCGCGTGATCTTGCGCGGATTTGCCACATCGGGGAATGCCGCCGGTTGAATCGCGTTGCCCAGGAAATACAGACAAAGCGCGAAACTGTCGAAAACGGAAAGTGCGCTCACGAAGAATACATAGATGGACCGCTCCAGCTTGTACGTCAGCTCCTCATCGCCCATACCTGATACAAAAGCCTCGCTCGCATTGCCGAGCAGCGCCTTGAATTCCTTGTTGCATTCGGCGCAGCTGCGATAGCGGTAGCGGACGGCCTGCCACGACCAAGTGTAGTGCGTCCGCCTTTCCAATGGGTCGTACAGGGCTTCGTCGCTGAGCAGCCCTGGAAAGTAATTCGACGCGGCGATTCCGAAAGCCCGAAACTCCGCCTCGGGAAAAGATGCTGGCATCGTGAAGTCCATAAGCGTGTGATAACGTCCTTTATCACACGCTACCAGAACAGGCGACACCAATCGTAAAGTCGCGTTGTTTTTCGCAAACACCTGACGCAGGAATGCAACAATGCCTATCACCGCACTGACCACGGGTGTAAGCTTCAAATTACCGATCAAGATGAGGGGATGGAGTATTTACTTCATGAAAGTTCTGCCAAGTGCTTGTGCAGTTTCTTAAGAAGATCAATGACAGGCTGATCGAGCGGCGCTTTGATCTTGTTTATCCAGTCGGTGAAGTCGGGCATGGCAATATCGACCATACTTTGGAAAATCCTACCGGCCTCGCGATGCGCCGGTAGCGCAGCCATGTAAAACAGCCACCAGACGGCGATGCCAGCCAGAAGAATAACAAATGAGGTTTTGGGACCCGTTTGCAGACTGACAATTACAAAATGCGGAAAAAGCGATCCAATAGCGAACCCGATCAGCACCAGGGCGTGCAATACGGCAACCAGCACTCCTGAGAAGGATGTCAATACCAAGCTCTCGGCGAATCCATATTGTTCGGCAAAATCCTGCCGCGCTTGTTCCGGCCCAAAGCTTAGGAGGTGAAACCAGTAGAATACGCCATCAAAGCCATACCGAGTCTCTGCATACAATTCGTAGACAGCAATGATGTTACCCAGACGGGTTGGACGCTCGGTGTAGCGCTCGACGGCTCCGGTGCCCAGCTTATGTGCTGGAAAATCGAGTAACGCTTCATAGGCCTTACTGAGCTGATTCTCTTCGTCCTCCGAGCGGATGGGTTTAGCCTCAAGTTCTGTGGATAGCTTTATTAAGTTTTGCAAACGTTTTACATTGGCGCGGCCAGCTGCTGCCGTCACCACTTTTAAACGAAAGCCTTCGTAGACGTAGTAAATCCACTGCGTAGCGCTGCTGACCATCAGCCCGAATAAGACTATTTCCGTCACTAGCAGGACAGTAGATCCGACTCCGTACACGGCGTCGATCGAAGGTGTCCACGTTGTAAGAAGCGGATGAACCCCAATTGCCAGAACGATGCCCGGCAGAACAACACGGCGAAATGTTTCGGACGCAAAAGCTTCCTCTACCGGCTTCATCTGCAGCCATCCTCGCTGCGTTTTTCCTAGCGAACCTAAATCGCGCTACCTATACTCCGTTTAGTCCCTAATTCCCGGTTTTTTCGGGGGACGATGGGGCGTCGGCGATCTCATGGGTGTAGGCTCTTTGAAAGGGTCTTTCGGCTGAATCATAAATTTCCCCCTTGTTCCTACTTTGAAATTCGGAGAGACCACATTTTACTCTGATTCGCGTGGCCTTGAAGCTCCTTTTTTATCAGCTGCTCAGCGAGTCGATTAGCGACCCATAACCTCTTTTATGGGTCGTAGTCCTGGCGGCAGGAAAAGCAGCACAAATCGCTAATTATCATCAATGGAAATGGCGCTGTTCCGCTGTTCCTTCACGTCTGTTTGTCGCTCGGCAGCAAATCGAGCTGAAACAATCGTGAATTCGTTTCAATGCAGAAGTCAACGTCTGGAGGTCTGGAGGGGATAATTGAAGCTTCGCAAAAAACTCGGTTAAGTGTAAACGTAACCGACCCAAACATACGATAGTGATCCAAGTCCGACCGCAATGCATCCACTCTGTTCTACGATCTGGCCGACGATCCTACCTGAGGAGACGCACCGAATCGAGAGAGCACAGCACTGAAGCCGGAAGTGGTTGAGTTCAAGCCGAATCCGCCGAGAAAAGCGAGGGCATAGTCCGACACTGTTCCGAAAGTCTGCAACTGATCGATTGCGAGGTAAGACAGTATGGTTGCAAAAATGACTGCTAAGGACAATATCAGCTTGTCTGCCTGAGCTATCTTCCACTGTATACCCGTAGTCTTGTCTTTTTCCAAACGAATCCCGTAAGGTGACAGCGCAACTCCATCGACTGACAATCGAATGTTATAGCTTCCTGGAGCGTCGAAGTGAGTGACGATATCCCTAAGATTCTGAGCCACAAACAACGGTTTCCAATCGAGTTCGAGTCCGCTCCACTCCCACTTATAGACTGCCGTGGCAGGCCATTTGTCGTCGGGATTCAGAACGACAAAATGAAGCCGTCGAAAGGCATAAGCGTGATCTTTTTGCAGTAGGAATAATTGGGGAGGCTTGGGGTTAGCTTGAGGAGGAGGGCTTGGCAGCGCGGACAAGGTCGTGAGCTTTTCCTGAGCTTTCTTAATAAAGTCCAGCGCCGCATCGACCTCACTCAGCTTGTTAGACTGAACGGCACTGTCGAGGAGAGACCCTATGGTAGCAACATCTACACTATCATTCAGATCTGGCCGTTTCACGAGCAAATCAACCAGACGATTTTCTAGAGGCCACAGCGTTAACTTATTCAACTTCTGCCGCCGTCCAACATTAATCCAGTTAGTGACCCAGAATGAAAGTACCTGGCCAAGGAACACAACGAAGGCGGCGTAGCCCCACCAGTCCTTCACTAGCAGGGTTACGGGGAGGTCCAAATCTGTCATAAATTCCGTGCTCTGAACGTGCAAAGTACTTGTGGCCTCCTTTATGCTTGAAGGGACACTCGGCTCAAGTTGCAATGTCAATCCTAGTAAATTAGCCACCTGTCCCGGTGCCACCGCACCTCCACCATTAACACATCCTTCAGGCGGTCGAGCCGCACACCAGAAGTGAGTGGCTGACGGGTTTTCTGTCGGTGTTTTGCTTGCGGTTACTGCCGCAGTACAGAATTCTGCCTTCAGATAGCCGGGCGGAAAAACATCTTTCGTTGCCCCGTTCGGAACGTAGATTTCACTTTGCAAAACGGAAGGCACTATGGTGGGGAGGAGATCGCTCGTAACTCGGACCGCAACCGGAACAGGTTCGGTCGCCGCCGACCACGGCCATCGTCGAATGAGCCTGATCCGAAGGGCGTCCGCGTCCGACAGTTTGATGCCAACGGCCGGCACAACCAGCTTGAAACTCGTGGTTTGACTCACTGCCGTGCCAGTTGGATCGAGACCAAGAACCTGAAGGGTTGCCGTGTAATTTCCCCTCTTCAATTGTTGATCGCTGGACATTGTTAGAGTAAGCTCCTCGATCTTGCCAGAATCAATTTGGCCGGGAGCGCTGCATGTCATCGCCCTCCCCTGTGCAGGGTCTCCGCGTTCGGGAATAAGCGCACTGATCCAGCATTTGATGTTCGTTAGCGCTCCTCCCTTTGCGACAAGGTAGAGCACGGTTTGCCGCTCTCTTGCGCTAACCTGCGGTGGGGTCCCCAATACTTCAGCCGTTACGCTTGCCCGAGCACACTGGCCGAACGCCGCAATTGATAGCAACAAAATTAAGAGCTTCGACATGGCTGTAGGCCTCCCCTCGATTGGAATGTGAAGGCAATCGCATGTTGCTGTCGCCAGACACTTCCGGCATTACGACGGACTCGGATGGGAGTCAGCTGCCGTCATACGCGCAGCTAACCGGGCACAACTTGCGAATTGTACTCTCAAGATTAGATCACGGGGTATTTAAGATGAATTTCCGTTTGGCTTCGAGTGCTTGGCAATCTCGGAAGGTTTCCACAGCCAATGTTTCCGATAACAGAATTTATCAGACACATCAATTCGAAAGGGGAGACGCAAGAAAACTCTGAGATCTTCAAAGATAAGCGGCCGACATATAATCAGATGTCTAGAGCGATTTCGAAGTTCATCTGTCTGAGCTTAGAGATGTCATTATGGCAATCGAAGCTGATGATTTTTCCGACTTGGCGGTGACGTTTGCGCGAGAGGTATTGGGATGGGACAAGGCGGTGTTCGATGGGGCGCTTCCACATCGAATGATCCTGAAGGAGGAATACGGCCGAGGGGCCGAGGAAATGTTTGGATTCGATTATGGGCAGATTGATGATGTACATACTGTCTTGCGGCAATGGTGTGAAGCGCACGAACCTTATGGATTCAGCCTACGATTCACGAGGCGAGGCAAATACATTGTGACGATCCAAAATGAGTCGATAGCGCCGCCAGCGATCATGGTTGAAACCGCAGAATTCAAGAATGCCGGGCATGCGATGCTTACAGCGTGCTTGGAAGCTGACCGGAAGTTGCGGGGCGTAACATGACCGGCCTGGATTCAAACTCTCCCCCCTGCCACGCCCGGCCCCCGTCAGCGCAGCGCTGGCGCTGGTAATCGATCAACTCCTCTACATCGCTGCGCCGGGACTACATCACCAACCTTTTGCTCTGAAACATTTAAACCCGATAATGTATTTTATCGAGTTAGAAGTCAACCAGGATTGGAGACGGAAAAAATCCCGGCTGAAATCGTGAATTAACTCTTGTGATGGATGAACCCAATGGGATTCTTGTTCGCCGGCATGGGCGCAAGCATCTTCCGCACGTGCTCGAAGAGCACAGCTATCTGCTGGTCATGTTGCGCCACTTTGCGGGCCAGTTCGGTATTCGTAGCCAACAGTGCACGGAGTCGGACAAAAGCCCGCATGATGCCCAGATTGATGTCGATTGCCCGTTTGCTCCGAAGCACTGCCGAGAGCATTGCCACGCCTTCTTGCGTAAAGGCGCGCGGCGCAAATCTGGGATCGCGGTGTTTCTGCGAACCGGTCACAATTTGTGACCGGTTCAGGGCCTTAAGCTCTTCTGAGGTGAGACGGAACATGAAGTCGTCAGGGAACCGCGCCGGATTACGGCTGACGGCCTGATTGAGCACTTTCGTATCTACGGCATAGAGTCCGGCCAGGTCGAAATCGAACATAACCTGCTTCTCGCGGAGCAGATAAATCCTGCTTGCAATGCGCTCAATGGGAATTAAAGATGTGGTTTTCAGCGTGGCCATGTTACGGGGTGAATGTGGAATACCGCGTCATGACTGTCAAGAGTAAGTAACTTTCGCGACGCGGAGGGGTTTGCGCGCACGGACGGGAACTATCCCGGCAACACATGCTCGGCAAATAACCGGCTAATCTCTGCAAGCTGCGCCCGCACCGCAGGCACCTCATCGCGGGCGACCCGATGCCTCTTTAGAAACTTCCGGACGGCGCGGTCCGTCAGGTCGCTCCATTTGCCGTTGTCCACGAGTTGCGCGCATCTGCGGCACGTGGCCCACGATCCCACGGAAACTCCGCAGGAAAAGACCGGCCTTCCCTTCGTGGCAAAATTCGCGCACCGATACAGCCTGAAGACCGGGGACGTGCAGCAGAAATCGCAGTGGTCTCCGCCGCGTGGCACGACGCACGGAGGGGGCGTTTGTGGCTGGTACGCGGATGACATCTAAACGGGCCTATCCTCTGCCGGGGGAAACGTGGGGGGAAGGAGACCGTGCCCGGCGTAGCTCACGAGGCTACCCGCACTCCCCCTCACGGGCACGGTCTCAAACTCTGAAGGACGCCATTATAGTCAACTGCCTGCCGGAAAATAACGCCCTTCTTAAGGCTTTACGTCGAACGCCTCTGCACTCCTGTTTTTAAGGGGAACAGGACGGCACGGGAGGCGTCGCGACGAAGCCATGCAACACGCCGCTTGCGTCCAGGTAATGGCCGACGATCTCTCCGTGGTCGTTCATTCCTGTGACGATGGTCCAAGTGGCTTGCGGATAGTCAATCTGGGTGAAGCCGCCCAGTTTGCCATAGAACCCGTGATTGGCTCCGGCGCTGTCGGTAAAAACGCCGACAATCGTGCCGCACTCGTTAATGCTGGTGGCTCCCGAAGACGAAGCGCCGGGGAAAACGAAGGTAAGAATCGTGCCGCTGGCGTTGCGTATGAATGCCCCAAACGCCGCGCTGGCCGCGGTCGCTTTGTAAATGCCCACCACCACGTCCTTGCGGTTGAGCCCGTATGCGAAGGTAAAATCCGAACCCGCAACAGAAAACTCTTCCGTGGAGCCGGTCGCGGCCACGTGCAGGAACCCCGGATACCTGGACGAATTCTCTTCGAATATTCCGGCGAAGTCGCCGTTGTTGTTGATGGCATTGATCTGGGTATCGGTGCCGATGGTGAAATCGGTATAGACGCCGCTGGACAGGGTGAAGGTCGTAACCGGGTTGGGCGGCGGGTAGCCTTGCCCGGTTCCGACTGAGGAATAGCCGGCGATGAGCCCAAAGTCGTTTAGCCCATCGGTGTAGACGTTCTCTCCGGCTACCGTAATCGGCGCGGTGAAACTGCCGTTGCTCAGGCGCTTGTATCCGAAGTAGGTCCCGGTTGAGTCGGCATAGTCCCCGACGACGGCTCCTTCGTTGTTGATCGCCCAGGCTTGAGTAACCACCGAGCCGGGCGGATCGAAGCTGGTGAAGGTGAATGTCGCGGGCTGCCCTGCCCTGTTCGCGTCTCCGGCGCCCGCAGGCTGCTTGGCCCGCGCCAGCGCGGTCGTCATGCAGAGAAAACATCCCATCCACGGAAAAATACGTGCGATAGCTTTCACGAAAGCACCTCCTTGAAGAGATTTAAGTTTGTTACTTAGCTTGCGTTTGACATCCTTGGTCATTGCTTAGGCGACCGCCTCATCCCCGCGCTTTGAGCGTCGTCTTTTTAGGAACTATTGGCTTAAGTCCGTCGCGTTTTTAGTGAATTTCTTTTGGCGGTCGCGGACAGTCTCCCCGCCCGCCGTTTCACAAAACGCCTTTCTCCCCTTGCAGGCTGATCTTGCCATAATTGTTAGTAAATATCAATATGTTGTTTCTAACTATCATTATTTTGGCGGAGGAAATAGAAGTGCTAACGTCGCCGTTTGAAGCTCACGAACGGAAGGCAGTTGCGCGCGGCCAGAGCCCTATTGGGCTGGGACCAGCCCAAGCTTGCAAAATCCGCGAAGGTCGCCATCGGCACCGTCCGGCGCATGGAGTCCTTTGAAGGCTCCATCCAATCCCACACCGGCACATTGCTTCGTGTGCAGGCGGCGCTCGAAAAAGGCGGCATTGAATTCCTTGACGACGACCGCCCCGGCGTGAGGCTGCGCAACCCGGTTAAACAAAACTAACGCTTCCCCGCGGAGCAAACCCGCGGCCATCACAAAGAGCGGTTAAGGGGTTGCGGAAAGCCGCCCAGGGGCCCCTACCCTGCGCTGCGAAACATCCGGTCCTCGTAATAGCGGCTCTGCTTGCAGCGGATGACTCTGCCTTCGACCAGAAGGATCTGCCCATCGGGGGCCATGTGTAGAATCTCATCCGCCGCAATGCCGCCGATGAGATTGGCCAGATCCTGCGCCATGCGCAGGTTCCTTGCCCCGAAGGCCTGTATGACTCCGGCATTGTCCACAAGCGTATTGGCCTGCGGCCCGTATATCTGCAATTGCGCCGCGTTCTGCCAGAAGGTCCAGACCGTGAGTCCCCATGAACGAAGCAGCGTCGTGGCCGTGAGCAAGGCCTCAATCCGCCCGAGATTGCCGATTTCATCGCACAGCATCAGCGTGCGTTCCTTCGGCTTGCGCTTTCGCTGCGTGAGCAGCAATATCAACCCGGAAATCCACATGCGCAGCAACGGACGATAAGCCTGAAGCCGCGACGGCGGGACGATGATGTAGAGCGACATGGGCTCACCCGCGATGAAGGCATCGAGATCCATCGTGGAGCTGTCGGTCACTCTTCGCACCAGGTCGCTGTCAAACAGCCTCAAGTGCGATTGCACCGTGCCCAGGACGCTGCCCCGCGTGTTTTGCTCAGGCAGCTGGAGGAAAGAGGCGAACGCCGCTTTTGCCGCCCGATGCGATACTTTCTTGGCGTCGAGCATCACAGCGATTTCATAAGTCACATCGTCGCCGGTAAAAAGATCGAATACCCTGCTTAACCGGCGCTCTTCCTGCGGCAGATCGGCAAGCAGCCAGGCGACAGCGCCCGCTATCATCGTCTCGGCCCAATCGTTCCAGAACCGGTCCCGCTCTTCCGCTCCGCGCTCGATGATCTCCGCAGCGAAGGCCCGCGCCATCGCCGCGGGGTCCGTTCCGCAGCGCGCCGCAAGGTCCAGAGGATTAAGCGAGCCATTCTCGCCGTCGTCGCGCAGATCAATCACGCATACTTCCTGCCCCATGGCGCGTCGCGCGTCGGCAGTGGCGGCATACACTTCGCCTTTCATGTCCAGAACGATGAGCTGTCCCGGATGCTTTAGCGCATTGGTGATGACCGGCCCCGATGTCTTGCCGGTGCCCGTAGGAGCGAAGGTGATGAGGTGCCCCTCGCCCGAGTAAGTCACCAGCTCTCCTGTTTTTTTCTCAACCCTTGACGAAAACCCCATGCCGCGCGACGCCGCGCTGCCCCGCCCGAGAATCAGCCCTGACATGACAACTCCTTAAGATGGCTACCGCCTTTTAGCGAAAATAACCCTTCACGAGCAGCCAGAACCCGCGCGCAATGGCGAGGAAGCCAAGCAAGAGCAACGCCCGGAAGGTTATTTCGAGGAAAGCGGGCTTGGATATTTTCCACACTTCGTTGGCTCCCACGATCAATAAATGGGATCGAAGAGTGTAGATCGCGGGGAGACATTTTGGCGAGGACTTTATTCCCTGCGTTTTCTGATCGTTATCGGCTAACCCACGGGGGCTCTGCGAGAATCTTCCCAAAACAGTGTCGCTGCATCCGCTGGTCCCTGATAACAAAGAAGGAACGTAAATTAACGCAAATGATAATATCGATGACCGGATCTGCAATGCGCTCACTAAGACTCGGTGGACATCATGATGGAATCGCAGCAACGAATGGAAGCCCTGGAAGCTAACGTCGATAATTTCAAACTCCTCTGAAGACTAAATTCTCTCCCGCGCAGAGTATTTCGCCCCTGTGGTGAAGGCAGTCCGACTCGTAAGTAGAATTTCGGATTTCGTAACAGGCAATCGTTTCACGAAATATTAATTTCACTGCCGACGTTGACGCGTGGTACTATTCCGCGTTCCTTCCTCGTAGTTCGGGCCCCGCACAGGTTTTAGACAAAGTCCTCGGGTATTTCTCGTTGTGGAGGATAGTATGCGCAAAGCAGCTTTCGCCCTCGCCGGTTTCTTCTTCCTATCCCTTTCCGTCCTTCCGCAGGCGCAAGTCGCTTCGATAGACGCGCCGGTGCAAGTGGCACTTCCGCCCGCGCCGCCTATGCGCTACGTACCGGGCATGGACGAGCCACTTGTGACAACCGGCCCGGTCACCGAGCAGGAGAACCAAGAACTCGAAGTCGCGCTAACTGCATTCCATGACGCACCGGCAAAGGTAGGCCCTACGGCCGATTTCGACGACTATAGCAAGCCGTTGCTGGCGTTTGTCGAGTCGCATCCAGGCTCCAACTGGAATGCCGCGTTGTATCTCGACATAGGCCTCGGCTATTACCATGCGGGCTATTACAGCCGCACCTTCACCTACTTTGAGAAATCCTGGGAACTGGGACGAACCGCGACGAGCATTCAGGCAAAGCGCATGGCTGACAGAGCGATGGGCGAACTTGCGGAGATGCACGCGCGCCTGGGCCATGCCGAGGAGTTGCAATCCTTCTTTGACGAAGTTGGCGACCGCCCAATCAGCGGTTCTGCTTCCTTCATGATGGAAGGGGCGCATGAGGGGCTGGAGTCTTTTTACCATCGCCCGGAGATCGCCTACCTGTGCGGCCCCGCAGCGCTCAGGAACATATTGCTGAAGCTCAAGGCCAAACCAGAGCAAGTCAAAGTAGCCGAAGACGCGCGCTCTGGACCTCACGGCTTTTCTCTATCGCAGCTTGCATCACTTGCAGACAAAGCCGGACTGAAATACAGCCTGGTCTACCGTAAGCCGGGCCAGCCCGTGCCGGTGCCGTCGATCATCAACTGGAATGTGCATCATTACGCAGCGATTCTGGAGGCTCACGACGGCCATTACCGGCTTCAGGACCCGACTTTCGGATCGGCGGGCTCGGTCGTGACGGAAAAGACCGCCGATGAAGAAGGTAGCGGCTATTTCTTGGTGCCCTCAGACGTAGTCAAAGCAACCCCGGAGAACGGCTGGCGGATTGTCGCTGCGAACTCCCCGGAAGCGAACTCCGTCTATGGCATGGGCAATACATTCAACGCGCTGCCTGGGGAGGGCTGCACCAAGTGCGACATGACCACGAATCCGCCCAATTCGGGCGGAGGCTCGCCATCCCAGATGACCCTCGCCAGTATCAAAATGGCAAAGGCAAGTTTGTCCTTAAGCGATACGCCCGTGGGATACCGTCCTCAGAAAGGCGTGCCCTCGCTGGTTTCGCTCACCTATAACGCGAGGGACGGGGATCAACCCGCTAACTTCAGTTTCTCTAACGCCAGCCCTTTGTGGGCGCATAACTGGCAGTCGTACATACAGGATGATCCCAATAATCCGGGCAGCAATGTCGTGCGGGTTACTGGCGGCGGAGGCGGCTACGATTACGACGTGCTCGCCCAGTTGGACCAGAGCGTCTACAACTCCACGACTGGCGCGTTCGTGGCCGAAACCTACGATAATTCGCAATTGGTGCGCATTCCCGCGACCGGCGCGGCCACTTCCTACACACGCGCGCTGCCGGATGGCAGCGTGGAGACCTACGGGCTTTCCAACGGCGCAACGACCGCGCCGCGCATCATGTTCCTGACCGCCGTCGCCGACCCGGCCGGCAATACAACGACGCTCAAATATGACAGCCAGTTTCGCCTCACCACGATTACCGACGCGATGGGGCGCAAGACAATATTCTCCTACGGCTTGGCCAGTTACCCGCTCCTGATCACGAAAATCATTGATCCCTTCGGGCGCTCCTCGCAACTGACCTACGACTCCAGCGAGCAGCTATCTTCAATTACGGACCCAATCGGCATTACCTCGTCCTTCACCTACGGCTCTGCTTCCGAAATAAATTTCATAACGGCGCTAACCACCCCCTACGGCACTTCCAAGTTTTCCGACACGTTGGACCCAGGCGTTCCCCGGACTTCTTACCTTGAGCTGTCGATTGCGATGACCGATCCGCTGGGCAATGTCGAATATGCGCACGTCTATCAGAACCAGGGAGTCACGGGCACTGGTTCGGAAGCAGCCGTGCCTGCGGGCATGGCGAACGACAATCCATATTTGATGTGGCGCAACACCTATTACTGGGACGGGCACGAGGCGGCTAACGGCGGTGTCACGACGGACGCCAATGGAGACCCGACCGCGGAGAGCTTCGCCAATCCCGATATTTACCACTGGTTCCACCAGTGCTGCACCATCAATTACCTATCGACGCAGTTGGGCAGCCATAAGCGGCCTCTTGAACAATACCGCGAATGGTACAACACGAACCCCATTGAAAATACCGGTTACTTCAGCGGGACCTACGACGGCCACACCTTCACGGGGCGGGTGCTTGATGACGGCACGACGCAATTGTCCTCCGCGACCTTCAACAGCCTTGGCCTCCCGCTCACAAACGTCGATCCGGTCGGTCGGGCGACTCAATACACTTACGCGACCAACAACATTGATCTGCTCACGGTGGCTCAGCTGACCACGTCCACGACCTATACGACAATCGCGACGTTTTCCAACTACAACAGCCAGCATGAGCCGCAGACTTATACGGGCGCGGACGGACAAATCTGGAACTATACCTACAACGCGGCGGGGCAGCTTGCCACCGTCACCGATCCGAAATCCGAAAAGACGACATACAACTACGACACGCTGGGACGTCTTTCCACAGTAGTGAACGCCAACAACGATACCGTTCTCACCCTTACCTACGACAGTGCCGACCGGGTGCAGACGCGCACCGACTCGGAAGGCTACGTCCTCACCTACGCCTACGACAGGCTCGACCGCGTAACGAAGATCACCTATCCCGACAACACGACCGATCTCTACGACTACACATTCCAGAGCGGTGCCAATAGGGGCAAACCGAGCCTTGATCTGCGCAAGCACACCGACAGACTGGGCCGAGTGACAACCTATAGCTACGATGCCGACCGCCGCCTCATTTCAGTGACGGACCCCCTCTCTACCGGCAAAACGCGCACCACCAGCTACGACTACTACGAGAACAGCACTCTAAAGGACATCATCGATGCCAACGGCAACGACACTCATTGGGACATCGACCTTGAGAGCAGGCCCACGTCGAAGACGTACGCCTACGGAACTTCGCAAGCGCAAACCGAAACCTACAGCTACGAGACCAACACCTCACGGCTTCTCTCAATCACCGACGCGCTGTCGCAAGTGAAGACCTACAGTTACGCACACGACAACCGCGTCACAGGGATCACCTACACCGGAGCTGTGAACCCGACACCCAACGTCGCTTTCGTCTGGGACCCTTACTTCCCGCGTCTCTCCAGCATGACGGACGGGCTGGGCACGACGAATTACGCTTACACGGCCATCGGCACCAACGGCGCACTCCAGCTTTCCTCGACGGACGGGCCCTACAATAACGATGTGATTGGGCTCACCTATGACGCGCTGGGCAGGCTTGCTGGGCGCAACATCACTGGCGGAGACGAGACCTTCGGCTATGACACGATCTCGCGCCAGACTTCGCACGGCACCCCGCTGGGTTCCTTTACCTACGGCTATCTGGGCCAGACCAACCAGAGGACCAGCCGCAGCGTGAAGAACAACGGCAAGACCATTTCGACGAGTTGGGGTTACGACACGAACACGAACGACCGCCGGCTGATTTCTATCGTCAATTCCGGCATCACGCGCAGCTACACGCTTAGCTACACCAGCGGGGGCGTGACCAATCCCTACGACATACAATCGATCGCGGACACCGCTGCAGCAGGCCATCCGTTCGCAAGCCAGAGCCACGGCTATACCTATGACGACGTAGACCGGTTGCTTACCGCCACGGCAACGACGCCGGGAAATGACGCGTATCTCTACGATCCCTTGGACAACGCGACTACCGTGACTACTCCTTCCGGCACTGTGGACCCAGCCTATAACGCTTTCAACCAGATTGACACCTGGGGCGCTCTCAGCTACAGCTACGATGCTGACGGAAACCTGCTCAGCGGCGACGGGGTCAAGACCTACAAATGGGACGCGGAGAATCGGCTCGTGGAGATCGACTATCTCGGCAGCAGCGCGAAATCGCAGTTCAGCTACGACGGACTTGGTCATCGCACCGTCGATGTCGAGACGAATCGATCCGGAAGCACGACCACTGCTCGTTACCTTTGGTGCGGCAGCAGCATCTGCCAGACCCGCAACGGTTCTGACACCGTGCTGAGGCGCGATCTGGACGAGGGAGAGTACAACGTGTCTACCGGCCAGAAGCTGGTTTACATGCCCGACCAGCTCGGTTCGGCCAGAGATCTGCTGGCCGCTGCGACTGGAGCGCTCGTCGATGCCTACGACTATGCCCCCTACGGCAGCATCGCGCAAAGCTACGGCACCACTCCGATTGACTACGAGTATGCCGGACTTCTCCGCCATCCGGCGAGTGGTCTGAATCTGTCGGCGACCCGACCGATGGACGGAGTCACGGGCCGATGGTCGAATCGCGATCTTCTTCGGGAGAGCGGAGGAATTAATCTTTATGGGTATGTCAATGCGAATCCGACAACCTATATAGATCCTTTGGGCTTGGTAGTGGTCTTCGAGGGAGACCCGACGACTCAATCGGCTCTCCGAGTTGCCTACAATAGAGTAGGCGGCACTGAACGTGGAAGCCAGTTGGAGAATGCTTTAGAAACCTCCAGTACCGTTTACACAATCACCAATCAACAAAACGGCAACGCTTACTTTAACCCCAGTACAAAAACAATTAGCGTCGATCCAAATTTCCATCCGCCGACAATTGTTGACACAGGGCACTCTTGCGCTGTTCAGCCAGCTCCAACGGACGCCATATTGGGGCATGAAATCGGGCACGCGGCTACGGGGGCTTTGGATGATGGGCCTGGCAATATGAATAACGTAAATCAGAATGAGAACCCCATTCGCCGACAACTGGGCGAACCCCTGCGGACGACCTATTGAGGACTTGTAAGGAGGTCTTATTATGCAAGTAAAAGTGAGCCTCGTGGTCAGTTGTCTACTCTTATTTGGTTGCAGCGTTTTCGCGAGAAACGTGACTACTGTGTACTTCATTCCATTCGAGATTGAAACGTATGCCCCCGTTACCCAGCAATCAATTATTTCCTCCGCTTGGGAAAAATGGACTATATCTTCGCAATCTGAAACCTCACGCCTATTCGCCTTACTCGCCCACGGCGCTAAAGACACATTTGATGAGAAAAAGGTACGAGGTTTAGTCCTTTCTAATAACCGAACCTACGCTATCGATTCAAATGGCGTAGTCTTGACAAAAGGAAAACTTGGCATCAGGATCGACAAGGCCGCGTTCATTGAGTTCCGCGATTCGCTTGGCGCGGACCAGCGACTAATACTTAAGAAATGAGCGGTGCGAACACTGGAAGCACATATTTGCGTTTTCCGATTCATACGATCATTGTTGCGTGATTCAAAAACCCATCTGGGAGTAAAGTCCCTTCCGCTTTAACCTCCTTTAACCCCGCCCTCGCGCTTAAGACGGGAACTTAGAGCGCCTGGCGCTGGCACGTCGTTTAACGCATTTTCCCCGCTTTTCTTTTCGGTCGCTTCCTCGCGAAACCAAATTCTATGACCCGCTCGCCTTGCCGCACGTAACAAGATCTTCTTCCCATCTCCCCTCGCGGCGCGCCAGCCCCGTGATTCAATCATTCAACCTTAGCTTTCGAGGCTTCCCGCCCTCGCTTGAATTACGGCGACTGTCTAGCGTGCGGCGCTCGCGCGTCAATGACGAATTTTCACCTGCCCTTCAGGCCACTCCTCGCCAGACCAGATTCCTGTTACATGCCCCCGCCGTGGTTCCCGCGTTCGTTTGAACGCCCCTTCAGCGTGCCGCGAGTGGTCTCCTTTGAGTTTCCGCCTCTCCCCCCATTGCTGCCTCTTATTAATCGACTCCTTGCTTATCAGAACCCGTCTCGCCAGCAAGCGCAGCCAAACAGAAGCCGCGCCAGGACGCATCGGAGCTGCGTGCGCGGCGTAACCGTCTGTTGCGCTTGGCCTGCGAGACTGATGGCTTCTGATCGCTGCGTCGCCTCAAGCGAGGCCGCATGGGGCGGTCTCCGGTTAACAACAAGGAGACAAGACTATGGCGATTACTGCAACTTTGACGGCGACTGAGAACGGCAACACGGGAAGCGCTCATTTCATCGAGTCGATACCGCTTAATAGACTCATCGCCTGGGAAGGCAATGTCCGAAAGACCGGAGCGAATGACGGGCTTGAGGAGCTTGCCGCCTCAATCGCGGCGCACGGCGTCCTGCAATCGCTTGTCGTGCGCGAGACGAACCGCGGCATATTCGCGGTCGTCGCGGGACGGCGTCGATTCCTCGCCCTCTCCGCATTGGCCGAAGGCGGAAGGATTACCGCCGACGCTCCGGTGCCCTGCCGCATCGTTCCGGGCTCCGCCGACCCCACGGAAATCAGTCTTGCCGAGAACGTGGTGCGGGCGCCAATGCACCCCGCCGACCAGCTCATGGCCTTCCGCGACTTAGTCGAGAGCGGCTCGACCCCCGCCGACATCGCAGCGCGCTTTGGCATCAGCGAGGTTGCCGTAAGCAAGCGCCTCAAGCTCGCGCGGGTCAGCCCGGTTGTTTTTGAAGCGTACCGGAGCGGCCAACTAACATTGGAACTGGTGCAGGCCTTCGCCGTCTCCGACGATCACGCGGCGCAGGAGCACGTCTTTAGCGAGATGGCCCCATGGAACGATGCCGACGACATTCGCGGCGCACTCACGCAGGACGAAATCGCGGCGACCGACAAGCGCGCGCGTCTTGTCACCGTTGCCGCCTACGAGGAAGCCGGAGGCGCTGTCCGCCGTGACCTCTTTGCCGAAGGCGACGAGGGGATATTCCTTCTTGACGGGGCCTTGCTTGACCGCCTTGCGCTGGAGAAACTCCAGTCCTCAGCCGAAGCCGTGCGCGCCGAGGGCTGGAACTGGGTCGAGGCTTACCTTGAATTTGATTACGAGGCCCGCTCGCATTTTAAGCACTTGCATCCCGCGCGGTTGCCCCTCTCCGAGGAAGCGGCTGCCGAACAGAAGCATCTTGCCGAGGAGTATCAGACGCTCTTTGAGGGCATGCAGGAAGAGGATGAAGAAACCCAGGCGCGTCTCGATGAAATTGAGGCTCGCATCAACGAGCTTGAGGATACGGAGAGCGCTTATTCGCCCGAAACGGTTGCCATCGCCGGTGCCATCGTTACCATCGGCCATGACGGCGAGGTGGATGTGGCGCGCGGCCTTGTGCGGCCGGAAGATGTTCGCAAGACCAAATCCGACGAGGAACCCTCACCGCCCAAAGGCAAGCCCGCATTCTCCGCGTCGCTCACGCAAAGCCTGACCGAGCAGAAGTCGGCGGCGATCAGCGCGTCGCTCAGCGAGCATCCCGACATCGCGCTTGCCGCCGTGGTGCATGCGCTCATCCGGAAGGTTTTCCGCTATCGCCGGGGCGAAAGCTGCCTGCAGATTTCAGGGCAGATGACCCCGCTGCGCGAAACCGGGACAGGCGCGGATGCGATGGAGCAGGCCCATAACGAGTGGCTGGAGCTGATTCCGGAAGATGAAACCGCGCTATGGATGTGGTGCCTTTCGCAGGAGCAGGACACGCTTCTGCGGCTCCTTGCCTATTGCGCCGGGCGCACGGTGAACGCCGTGCAGGCGAAGAATGATCGGCCCGATTGCGGCCGCATCAGCCATGCCAATGCGCTTGCTGCCGCACTTCGCATCGACATGTCGGATTGGTTCACTCCCACCGCTTCCAATTTCTTCAGCCGCGTCAGCCGTGCGGAAATCCTCACCGCACTGGCCGCAGCCAAGGGCGTACCCGCGAAGCGCTCATGGGACAAGCTCAAGAAATCCGAGCTTGCTGTTCTTGCCGAGCGCGAGGTCGCAGGATCGGGCTGGCTCCCTCAACCTCTCAAAGCGTAAGGGAGGCGACAAGACCAGAAAACTCTGTCGGCTCCAGGCCGGGCTGTTGCCGCCGTCGCGAAGCCCGGCCATGCTTTCACGCCGCGCACCATGTTTTGCCTCATAAAACTGCGCTGTTCGGATTTCGTAACACGCAATCGTTTCACGAAATATTAATTTCATTGCCGACGTTGACGCGTGGTACTATTCCGCGTTCCTTCCTCGTAGTTCGGGCCCCGCATCAGTTTCAATAAAGTCCTCGGGTAGTTAGTATTGGAGGATGATGTGCGCAAAGCCAGCGTTTCTCTCGCTAGCACAATTCTTTCTGTATCTCTCGATATTTCTTCCTACGCGGAGTTCCTGCCTTGCGTTCATCGCCGCCGCATCAAGTTCATGAGGCTGCTGAGGATCGCCGTTCTCTCCTCCCTGGCGCTTGGGCCGCTGTCCAGCGTTGCCCATGCCCAGTTCACAAAGACGATAGAGGTCGTTCCCAACGTTCAGGTCAATGCAGTCACAACATGGTATTACCTCAACTGTGACACGTCACTTGGTTTAGGTAGCTACACCGTAAATGTCGCTCCGTCTCATGGAACTCTTGCATTTGGAGACATAAGTGCCGTTGTACCTGGCTGTCCTGCGGGAAGCCCTCCCTTGCCTGCCGCCGTTGCCTATTACACCTGGACGGATACGACTTCCGGAGCAACATCGGATTATTTTCAGCTTTACTTCATGCTTAACGGTCAGATTGCGGAAGTTATCGACATCACCGTCTTGCTTGAAACAAATCCCGTGTCAGCAAACATACTGTTGGACGGCAAGATTATCAGCAACTCTCTTACCACGGTTGCCGTTGGAAAGCAGATACCTTTAAGTGCATCGGTCAACTTATCTTCGGGTGTAACTGTAGCCAGTCAATCATGGACGATACCCGGCAATATCGTTGGCGTGCCGTACGCGGCGCTGCCAAATAAAGAGATTATTACTCCAATCACGTCGGAACAGCTCGCAAGTTCCGCGGTCAGCTTTAATTGGCTGGACCCGGCGGACAATAGACAGGTCACTTATACCTACACACTCAGCAACGGCCAGGCTGGTTATGTACAAGCGAGTTTTGACATACTGGCACCTACCCCCCAAGACCCCACCCTTCCGCTGGTCACAACCGAGCTCGGGTCAGTCGGCATTCTCGGCTTTCCTCCGGATAAATTATCGTTCGGCGGCGTGTTCACACCAGGCATCACATTTACTTCCAACGTTCAATCGCCACTTGGTTATGCAGGTAATTTGTACTGGATACAACTCGTAAATAGCGATGATTTGGAGAAAACTAAATCCGATGGCGCAAAAACGACGTGCACGGCGAGCGGTTTGGATAATGTATGGCCTAATGCTACGTGGCCTTACAGAACTTACGTTACAGACACTCCTCAGACCTTTTTGCGCGACGAGTATTCCCAGGAGTCTGTAGCGGAGAGCTTCACCATGTATCTGTTGTGGCAGCCCTCGCTTCCTCATTCTGTTCCAGCTCCCCTCGGCTTCATATCCTGGGGATGGTCAGCAGCCGCGTCGCTCAAACACTTTTTATCCATTCCCTATTGGGCGCTTGACGGGCCAGGCCAATCGAATGCAGAACTGTTTCAACCAAGTACCTCATACCCACCTGTGTGGACAATTAACGTAAGAAATAATATCAAGTGCTCTTCGCAAGCAACTCAGGGAGAATAAACTTATGAAACCCATTACGATTGTTTTGGCCATGACATTATGTTGCCTCCCAGCACTAGGACAGTCCGGGTCAACCGCTGGAGATTTCTCGCTTGTGCTCTCTGTCGCAAACAGTGATTTGGAGAACTCGTGTGACATACCGTTGCAAATCACACTGACAAATACAAGCGAGCGACCGATACATGTTGCCAGAATATATGCGACTCCTGATTTGGCGTATCGAGTACACGTATTAGACGCCTCCGGAAACGTTGTCAAACGCCTAGTCTCGACGGAGACGGATGATACTTCTCCTCATAGTGCATATATCCAGACGCTGCGGCCAGGAGGTGCTATCGTTGACAAAATAAATATCGCTGGTCTCTTTGATATTACTGAAGCGGGAAGTTATACCATCCGCATGGAAAGAGAAGGCTTAGATACCCCCGAAGCAGTCATGGCGAACGAGGTTCAAATCACTATTCGCAATGCGATGCAGAGTACTCCCTGCCAGCGAAGAATCGAAGGGGGAAGCATTCATGCAGAATAGGCCTGGAAGCGGAGTGCGCTCTGAGCAGCGACGTATAGGCATTAAGCGACTTCAGCTAACAAATCGTTAAGCGTTTTGTCACCGCTATAACTTTCCTTTCTTCTCCTCCCAGACACCCTGCTCTCTCGCTTGAATTGCGGCGACGTGAGCGTGCGGCGCTCGCGCGTCAATGACGAATTTTCCCCTGCCGCTGATAGGCGCGGCATTCCTCGCGCTGCAAAATTCTATGACCCGCTCGGCTTTCCGCACGCTTTGTGTGTCGCCTCAAGCGAGGCCGCATGGGGCGGTCTTGCGCAAACCGAAAGGAGAAAACATGAGCGATACCGACAATGTCATGGCTTCATACGAAAACCATCTGAAAGCCGTTGCCCAGGCCAACGCCATCAACAAGAAAACCGTTTTCGATGCGCTGACAGCGGCGGGGATAGCGACCGTAAACGTCACGTTCAACGGCGAAGGCGACAGCGGGCAGATTGACGACATCAGGGCTGACGGCTCCGGAACCATTCCGCAAACCCCCGTTGAATTGCAAATAACCGTATGGGGCGCGGTAAAGCTGGGCACTACTGAAACTACTCTTCGCGATGCCTTAGAGACGCTCTGCTACGACTACCTGGAGCAGGAGCACGGCGGATGGGAGAACAATGACGGCGCTTGGGGCGAATTCACTTTTGATGTCGCCGGGCGCAGCATCGGGCTGGACTTCAACGCCCGGTTTTCGGACTTCACCAATTACACCCACACATTTTAGGGGGAATGAATCATGGCGCATCCTTATCACCATTCCCTTTCCAGTATCAAGAAATGGGGCGGCACGGTTGATAACTATCAACCGATTCATGACTGGTTCGACGAATCCAAGAAAATCATCGCCGATTTCCGCCACCGGGCGCTGAGGCACCACGCCGAGGGAATCTTCATGGCCGAGACCATTTTTGGCTGCACGGTCTTGCTCTCTACCGGGCGTGTCATTCCTACCCGCTGGGTAGGCGAACAGCATGTAAGGGAAGATCTCGGGTTTATTCCGTCTTTTGCCGATTGGGTTAAGGCGATACGCCCCGAGCCCTGGATGGGACGCGCCCTGAAGCTCGAAGAGCTAGGGCGGCTGGAGCTGTCTCTTGCAGGTGGAGGCGCTGGCCAATGACGACTCCTTTCTCCTGTCATTCCCGCATGCAACCACCAGTGTTAATCATCATTAAGATTGCACTTGCAAGTTGTATTCGCCTCGCTATACTCCCGCCGCTTGTAACCCAACAAAAGGAGGATTTATATGTCTCAAGCAAATGCAGTACGTGCCGAAACATCCGAAGGCGAGACCACGCGAGGAACGCGCCCTGTAGCTACTTTCAAGCAGGGCGGCGTCGAAGTCAGCGTGTGGAAGAACCCCACCGACAAGGGGGATATGTACAACACCACGATCAGGAACAGCTACAAGGACGACAAGTCCGAGTGGAAGGATACCACCAGCTTTTCCCCTGCGGATCTCGCCGTCCTGGCGCAGCTCTCAGGCCTGGCGTTCCAGGAGATCGTGAAGCTGAAAGCGCAGTCGCGCTCCCGCTGATTGCGGACAACCCAGCGCCGGGCTGCCGGAGAAATCCGGCGGCCCGGTCTTTTCTAAGGGGCAACAACCAACAGGGGATGGAATATGGCGCTGTCCTTCCGCAGTAAGAAATGGCCTGCGCCCAGACCCGTAAAGCCCGATTACACCAATCAGCTTGATCTTTTCGGGGACGGATTTATAGATCCCCCTCGGGCGGCGGTCTTGCATGATGCTGTTACCAAGGAGCGCGCGAATGCGGGAGACGAGCCGGATGGCGACCATCATCCTAAGCCATTGGCAGGAGCACAACCCGCAGATGGTCGCGGAGCTTACCCGCATGAATCTGCTTGCCCCGACGCTGAGCCAGGCCGAGGCGAGGGCGGCCGACCTGATGCACGAATTCCTGATGGTGCGGAAAATGGATTACCAGCCGGCATGGGAGCTTGCGATGCGGGAATGCCTGGCTCAGGAGAAATCATCGACGAGCCCGAGCAAAGACCTTCCAGGGACTTGCGGCTAACCGAAGCTCACCGCATCGGGCAAGGAACTCTGCATCAAAAGGCGCGCGACAATATCGCCGCCATCAGGCTGCTCAAGAAACTCGAAGGGGAAGACCTTGAGGCAACAGAGGCGGAAAAATCCGTCCTTGCCCGCTATGTGGGCTGGGGCGCGCTGTCCGGCGTGTTTGACCGATGGTCTGCGGGCGAATGGAAACAGACCGCCAAAGACCTTGAAGCGATTCTCACCCCTGAGGAGTACGAGTCGGCCCAGGCATCGACGCCCAACGCGCATTTCACGTCGCCGCTGGTCATCTCATCGATATGGGCGGGACTTAAGCGCTTAGGCCTTACGAATAATTCGCAGGTGCTGGAGCCGTCCGCAGGGGTCGGGCATTTCCTGGGGCTTCAGCCCGATGCGCTTCTTCCCAGCCACCGCACCGGAGTCGAGCTTGATTCTGTCACGGCCCGCATCGCAAAGGCGCTTTATCCCGATTCCACGATCTTCGCGAAGGGCTTTGAGGAGACGGCGCTGCCCGACAATTATTTCGACGCAATCGTGGGCAACGTCCCGTTTGGCAACTACGCCGTCCACGACCCGTCCTACAAGCGCAACCTCACCCGCGCCATACACGATTATTTCTTCGCCAAGTGCTTAGACAAGCTGCGGCCTGGCGGCGTCATGGCGCTGATTACCAGCCGCTACACGATGGACAAGCAGGATGAGTCCCTGCGCGCCTATCTCGCGGATGGTGCGGACCTCATAGCAGCAATCCGGCTTCCCAACACTGCGTTCAAGGGCAATGCGGGGACTTCAGTTACCACCGACATCGTGTTCCTGCGCAAGCGCTGCGCCGGCGAGATTCCTTCCTCACTGCCGTGGCGCAAGCTTGAAGAGGTTCAAACCGCAGACGGCCCTATCGCCGTCAATGAATACTTCTCAGTTCACCCGCAGATGATGCTGGGCAAGATGAAGCTGGAAGGCACGATGTATCGCGGCGGCGAGCCGACGCTTGAGGGCGAACTCACTGCTGAACTTATGAGCGGCGCTATTGCGGCGCTCCCGGAAAACATCTTTGTCCCGCGCGATCAGGGCCGCCCGCCTCCCCGTAAGGTTATCGACGCCGAGTCAATCAGCGGCGTCAAGGAAGGCGCGTTTGCCGAGCGTGACGGCCAGATCTTCATCCGAAACGGCGACAGCCTTGAGCCCGCCAATATCTCCGCCAATTCTGCCGCCCGTGTGCGCGGCATGATGGCCGTCCGCGACGCGGTGCGCTACGTCTTTAGAACCCAGCTTGACGATGCGCCCGAGCCCGACATCATCCAGGCGCGCCGGATGCTCAACCGGATGTACGACAGTTTCGTCAGCCGGTTTGGCGCAATTTCAGCGCGCGAGAATTTAAGGGCATTCGCCGGAGATCCCGACCATCCCCTCCTTCTTTCGCTTGAGAATTACGACACCGAGAGCAAGCGCGCACATAAGACGGCCATCTTCGAGCGCAGAACCCTTGAGCGGTACAAGCCCGCAAATCACGTCGATACCGCCGCCGAGTCTTTGGCCGTCTCGCTTAATGAAACCGCTTCCATCAACTGGCCGCGCATGACGCAGCTCACCGGCAGAAGCGCACACCAGCTGCAGCGGGAACTGGGCGGCCTTATCTACAACAATCCCTGCGGGGAATGGGAAACCGCCGACCGGTACTTAAGCGGCGACGTGCGCTCAAAGCTTAAAACAGCCGAGAGTGCGGCAACGCTCGATCCTTCTTATACGCGCAACGTTGAGGCGCTAAAGGCGGTGCAGCCCGCGGATCTCCTGCCCGGCGACATCAGCGCCAGGCTCGGCTCTTCGTGGATTCCTGCCAGCGATGTCCGGGATTTCCTGTGCGAACTGCTGTCCATTCCTAAAAGCTCCGTCACGGTCAGCCATTCGGGCGTCATCGCCGCATGGACCGTAAACCTTGACCTTAGCGCAAAGCAGTGCGTCTCCAACACCACGACGCACGGCACGAACCGGATGAAGGCGACGGACCTCATCGAGGACGCGCTTAACGGGCGCACCCCCACCGTCTACGACCAGATCGACAGGAATACGCGCGTCATCAACCAGCAGGAGACGCTGGCAGCCCGCGAGAAGCAACAGCAATTGAAGGAGAGATTCAGCGAGTGGATATGGCAGGACGAGGAGCGCGCCTTGCGCCTTGCGCGCCATTACAACGATACGTTCAACAATATCCGGCTCAGGTCCTTCGACGGCTCGCACCTGACGTTCCCCGGCATGAACCGGCACATCCTCAGGAAGTGCGATCTGGACAAGCACCAGAAGGACGCCGTGTGGCGGATGCTGCAAAGTGACGGCACGCTTCTGGCGCATTGCGTGGGCGCCGGCAAGACATGGGAAATCACCGCAGCCGCGATGGAGATGCGCCGCCTCGGGCTTGCGACAAAGCCGATGATCGTCGTGCCCAACCACCTGGTTGACCAATGGGGCGCGGCATTCCTGATGCTCTACCCGCAGGCCAGCATTTTTGTCGCGGGCAAGGATTGCTTTGTCGGCGGCAATCGCCAGAAAGCGATGTCGCGCATCGCGACGGGCAGTTACGACGCGGTCATCGTGTCGCACCGCTCGTTTGAATTCCTTCCCGTTTCCGACGCGCTCTTTGAAGGTTTCGTGCAAAAGCAGCTCCAGCAGCTCGAAGCGGCCATCTACGAGGCGAAGGCCGAGCAGGGCGACTACCGGCGCATCGTCAAGGAACTGGAAAAGGCCAAGAAGCGCCTGAGCGCGAAACTTAAAAGTCGCGCCGACCGCCAGAACAAGGACAACACGCTTACCTTCGAGGAGCTGGGCGTTGACCAGATTTTCGTGGATGAATCCGACCTCTATAAGAACCTGGGATTCGTAAGCAAGATGAACCGCATCGCAGGACTTCCCAACGCCGAGAGCAACAGAGCGCTCGACATGTTCATCAAGACCGGCTACCTGCGAGAGCGCAATGGCGGGCGCGGCGTCGTCTTTGCCACCGGCACGCCGATCTCAAACACCATGGCCGAGATGTACACGCTCACGCGCTATCTTGCGCCCGACATGCTTGCGGCGGCGGGTGTCGAGCATTTTGACGCATGGGCCGCAAATTTCGGCGAAGCGGTCACAGCGCTCGAACTCGCCCCGGACGGCTCGGGCTACCGGATGCACACGCGCTTTGCCAAATTCGTGAACCTGCCGGAGCTTCTCTCGATGTTCTTTTCCTTCGCCGATGTGCAGACCGGGGACATGCTGAAGCTTCCCCGTCCCGATATCGAGGGAGGAAAGCCTCACGTGATTGCCGCTCCCGCGTCGGATGAGCTCAAAGCATTCGTAGAGACGCTGGTCGCCCGCGCGCAAAGGCTCAAATGCGGCGGGGTTGACCCCAGGGTTGACAACATGCTGAAGATCACCGGCGACGGCAGAAAGGCCGCGCTCGATATGCGCCTGGTCGGAGGCTCCGTCGAAAGCGGCAGCGACACGAAATTATCCCGCGCCGTCAGCCGCATCCACCACACCTGGGAAGCCACAAGCGACAACCGCTCAACACAGCTCGTATTCTGCGACCTATCGACGCCTAATGCCGACCGCTTCAACGTGTACGACGAAGTCCGGGGCGAACTGCTTGCAAAAGGCATTCCCGCCAATGAAATCGCCTATATCCACGATGCCGAAACCGACGCGCAGAAGAAGACCCTGTTTGACGCGGTGAACTCAGGCCGGGTGCGCATCCTGTTGGGCTCCACCGAAAAAATGGGCGCAGGCACGAATGTGCAGAAGCGGCTGAAAGCCGAGCATCACCTCGATGCCCCGTGGAGGCCGCGCGATATCGAGCAGCGCGAGGGCAGAATCTTAAGGCAGGGGAATGAAAATGCCACGGTCGATATCTACCGTTACGTCACCGAGGGCTCCTTCGACGCCTATATGTGGCAGACGCTTGAGACGAAGGCGCGGTTCATACAGCAGGTCATGAATGGCAGCCTCACCGTCAGGCAGGCCGAAGACCTGGAAGGAGGCGCGCTCACCTATGCCGAGATCAAGGCCATCGCGTCGGGCAATCCGGCGGTCATGGAAAAAGTCAAAGTCGATACCGAAATCCGCAAGCTCGACCAGTTGCGCTCCTCCCATATCAACCAGCAGCACAATATCCGCTGGCAGGTGAAGAGCATTCCCGAGCAGATTCGCCGGTCACGGGAGATCGCAAAGCATCTGGCCGATGATGTCGCCACGCGTGACGCCAATACCTCCGACGACTTTACGATGACGGTGGGCAATCGCTCATTCTCGGGCAAGGGAGCGCGCGAGGAAGCCGCCAAGGCGCTTAATGAAGTCGTAACGTCATGGCGTCATGACCAGTCGGCCCAGGTGCGCGGACGTTTCAGGGGCTTTGACATCTTAAGCAAAGGACATTCCCTGAAATCTGAGTCAGACCCTGAAATTTTCATCCGTGGCGCACAGACCTACCGCTCACAATTCAATCCCGAAAATCCCCTTGGCACGATGCAGAGCATCGAGCATGCTTTAAGATCCCTCGACCACCGGGCTGAGGAAGAGCGCAAGGAAATCGAACGCCAGGAAAAAGCGCTGTCAGAATACAAGGCGCAGCTCGACCGTCCCTTTGAGCATGAGCAGCGCCTGAAAGAGCTTCTGCTTAAGCAGGCCGAGCTTAACCGCACTTTAGACCTCGACAAGAATGAGCGCCAGGTTGCGCCCGATGACGGTCAGACTGAGAAGGAGCAATCTCCATCTACGTTCGCATCCCGAATAGCCTTAGAACGCTGCGCAGAGATGACGCTGTAAGCTGTGCTCATTAGTTGGGCCCTGCCCGCGCACCACTACTGCAAACGCTGAATCCTCGTGGCCACAAGATCGGCTGGCACGAAATCCGTGAAGCGCGTGCCATCTACAACGAGCTTCTCCCGTTGCGGTTCCCAGTACATTCCTCGGTCCCCTCGCATACAACCAACGAACTCGTCTCCCAGAACCTCCGCCAGCGGCTTGTCTGCTCCTGGCCGTGTCTGAGTTCGGTCGCCATTAGCCGAAATAACGTCCATCGCCGCAATTGCCTTGTAACCATTGCTCGAATAATCGATCACGATTGCTGATCGGGATTGCGCCACGAGATCTTGTGCCTGATCCAACAAACGCCCATCCCTTCCGCCCCAATCGATTTTCGCTTGAAATAGAAGCCCTTTCCGCAGAATAAACCGCTGTCGTCGGTCTA